>Ga0105047_10000140_pt1 | contig 103170 bp, 109 predicted proteins | sample MAT04_FD_78384 | JGI IMG/M metagenome (GOLD analysis project Ga0105047, IMG submission 78384) | Freshwater microbial communities from Lake Fryxell liftoff mats and glacier meltwater in Antarctica - MAT-04 (megahit assembly) | ecosystem: Environmental > Aquatic > Freshwater > Ice > Liftoff... | reverse complement strand
ATTATCTTGTGATACTACGCCAGCTGTTCCCGCAAACGTAACTGAACCAGCGGTCATTGTTGAGAAGGTCGGAGCGGTCGTAAATGTTTTAGCGCCAGCGATGGTTTGGGTGCCGGTAGAAACCAGTCCTGGATTTGATCCATTGGCAAAAGAAAGCGTGAGCACGTTATTAGTGATTGAGCCACCGTTGGCATTGGTCCCAGTTGGAGTAGTGAGAGAAGTGACGATGCTTGTTCCCGAAGCAAGTTTGGAAAGTGCAATGGAAGCAGCAGCAGAAACATCAGCATTTACAACGAGCGAGGATGTTATCAATCCCGTCGTCGCATCGTTGTGCAGTATTCCTGCCGTAGTCATAGCGGACAAGGTCAATGTCTTGCCGGCAGCTATGGTGGTATCGCCATTTATGGAAACGGCACCTGTGCCTGTGGATAGTGTTCCAGTTCCAGCTTGAGTAAAGTTTCCCGAAGTCATAGCAATACCGGTGATTCCAGAAAGAGATCCAGAATTGATGATCAAACCGTTGATGGAATTTGCTGAAGTTGGAGCGACAATGGCGCTGGTAAATGTTTTAGCACCGGCGATGGTTTGAGTGCCGGTAGAAACCAGTCCTGGATTTGATCCATTGGCAAAAGAAAGCGTGAGCACGTTATTAGTGATTGAGCCACCGTTGGCATTGGTCCCAGTTGGAGTAGTGAGAGAAGTGACACCACTATTAGTTGCCCATGAAAGAACTCCAGATGCATTAGTGCTTAATATTTGTCCTGCTGTACCATCAGCACTTGGCAAAGTATATATCGTAGAGCCAGCTGCGGAGGCTGGAGCAAAACCGACAAAGCCGGAAGTAGCACCAGATAAACGTAAAGTTCCTTTGACATCAAGAGTAGAGCCCGGTGTTACCGTGCCGATACCGACATTGCCACCGTAGAGAAGAGTCATCAATGCGGTATCATCATTGTTACTTATGACAGCATTGGGCAGACCGTCAGTAGATGCGCCATATTTCACCGAATTACCAGACGCATTCTTCGCGGTAAATTGTTTTGTCGTATTTGACATCACCGACAAACGGAAGTCCGCAGTGCCATCGCCTACCTGTAATTTATCTACAGGATCGTTCGTCCCGATACCGACATTGCCAGTATTGTAGTATATCTTTGATCCGTTCGTAGTCCACTGACTTAATTCTCCAGCCGCTGCCCAAGAAAGGACGCCGGAAGCGTTGGTAGAAAGCACTTGGCCGGAAGTACCATCAGCACTTGGCAAAGTATATATCGTAGAGCCAGCTGCGGAGGCTGGAGCAAAACCGACAAAACCGGAAGTAGCACCAGATAAACGTAAAGTTCCTTTGACATCAAGAGTAGAGCCCGGTGTTACCGTGCCGATACCCAAGCGATTGTTGGTATCATCCCAAAACAGATTGGCATTATCTTGTGATACTACACCAGCTGTTCCCGCAAACGTAACTGAACCAGCGGTCATTGTTGAGAAGGTCGGAGCGGTCGTAAATGTTTTAGCGCCAGCGATGGTTTGAGTGCCGGTTGTGATGAGACCGCGGGCGGCAGCAGAAGCATCGGGAATATTAAAAGTATGTGCCGTGCCGGAAGAGGATATTGTAAAATCTGTACCAGAAGTACTGATTGCAAATGTTTGTGTGTTACCTGTGAGACCATTGAGCGAAGTGATGCCCGCACTAGCCAAACCAAAAGCCGACCAGCCGGTGTTTACTGTGTCGCTGGTTTTGATATACATCGCGCCGTTATTTGTGTCTATAGCAAGCGAACCCTTGTCAGCGGCGATATTTGATTCTGGCGTGCCAGCACGATTATATATGCCAAAAATATCAGTACCGTCGGCAAAATTCATCCACTGTCCAGCCGAAGTCCGAGTGAATTTTGGTAAACCGGCTCCAGTGAGAGCAAACGTTAGATCATTACCGCCAAGAGTTATGCTGGTGTCAGCGTCGAGGGTAAGGGTGTCGGCGAATTTTGTAAAATTCAAACTGTTATTGGCTAAAGCGATAGTTGCCGCCGCATTTTCTGCGCCAGAATTGGCGATAGTGAAAATACCCGCGCCGCTGTCGGCAAGCGTGGCAAGGTAGTTGCCGGTGGTATCAGTACCAAGAGCCACTTTATCTGCCCCAATCGTGGTGACACCAGCATTATCAATAGTAATATCTCCAGATAAAGCTACTGCTGTAGCTTGGTTGGAAGCATTACCTAGAAAAATCAGCCCGCTATTTAATCCTGTTGCGAGTTTTTCAGTATCTAGTTCATTAAGCGCGTTTTGAACAGTGACTGCGGCAATATTGCCACCGGCAGTATTGGTTATCTGCGAAGCGTTGTAGTCATTACCCGAAGCTATTACCGTGCCCGTTCTTCCAAAAACACTCGTAACCGCGTTGGTTGTTTGGACTTTCTCCCAAGCTGTTCCATTACAAACCGCCCAGTCATTGACTGCCCAGCTTGCAATGCCACTTAAATTTGTTGTACCGCTTGTACTGACGACATAATAATGTCCTTTAGTGCCGACTACGCAATATGCTGACAGATCGGGCGAGTTACTGGTCGCATTCCAGGTGCCACGATAATTCATTGCTCCAAGCACATCGCCGAACATGTCGCTTCTGGTGATTTTCTTTAAACCACTCGCGGTATAAACGGCTACGGTATCGGTAGCATTAACCGAGGATACAGCCGAAAGCCCGTTGATGTCCAAGGCAAAGGCACTGCTTGTGAGTGAGAGTCCCGATCCGGCAGTGTAAGTATTATTGTTATCTGTAGAGCAAGTCCACGCTGAACCATTCCATTTTATAATTTCATTAGTAGCACAAGAATTTTGGGAAAGCTTTCCAAAAGTAACTGCGCCGTTTGCGATGTCAGCTGTTGCTATAGTACTATCGGTAATTTCTGATGATTCAATTGATGCACCGAGAGATGAGGACAAAACGCCACCGGAAAAACTCAAACCGGTGCCAGCGAGGTTGGTGTAGGTATTACCCCCAAGAGTAAAGCCGTTGACGAATGACTGAATCCCGCTCCAAGCATTAGCATTGGTGAGATCAAGTGCAAAAGCGGTACTGGAAAGAGAAAGGCCAGATCCAGCGGTGTAGCTCGTACCACCAGCATCAGTACCCCACGCAGGCAAACCTCCAGACAATTTCAAAACCTGACCGTTGGTACCAGCTGGCAAAAGAGACCAAAGACTGGACGATCCAAACAAAAGTGCGCCGTCTGACAGTGTACTACTTGTATAGACCGGTGCAGTAACGCCGCAGTTTGTATCCGTCGGTCCACACGCCGGAGCCAATGTCGCCCCTGGTGCGTACATAGCGGCATACGCTGTCGGCGCCGAAAATACCGAAAAAATAAAGGCAATTATTACAAAAAAAATAGTTAGCTTTACTCCAAAGAGTTTCATATTAATATAATAGTAACACTAATTTTATTTTAAATGTGTCAGTACTTTTGGACAACTTAAAATCTAACCCGTTGTCACTCTAAAGGTTGCAAGACCCTTGTCATTTCAAAGGATACTTTTTCTATGAGACAACCCCTTTGTATAGTGTCTCATTTGTCTCGTTTAGCCTGAAGATGATACTATGGAAAAACAGTGGCTATAAACGAAGTTTGCAAGCTTTGCTTATGGGACTAAACGGATCCAGACCCGGATGGGTCACAATATTCTATTACTACTTCAATGAAAAATCTCTCAGATTTTGAATCACTTTAGTACATATTATTATTTTTTATCCAAGTAGTGAGAAACGAACTACAACACACTTTCCTTTTGAGGCGTTATATTTGGAGCGATGATTTAACCTCGACTTAGTTTGTAACCTATTATCCTTAGATGAGAAACACAATGATAACGCTTCTTGTATTTAATAAACCTTGGGGACAGCAAAAAAGGATTGTAAAATACTACTAAATAGCTCTACGAAACAATACTAGATAGGGTAAGTTTTGCATGTAGATGATTAGAGACCCCTCTAAAAAAATCTAGTCTGTCACAGAGAAAATATGGATTGGATGCAATTGTACTTAAACCCACCACTAAGTATATTTTCTCTCAATTTGTTCACTTAACAATGAAATAACGCCTTCTTCTGCAACGGCTCCCGGAATTAGAATTGGTGGCAAGTTATCTTGAACTTTGTGTGAGAAAAAACCAATGATCGCACCTCCTCATTTGTGATGCGTGTGCAAAATTGCTTTTTTGGCTTCTGGTGAAAGAGTTGTTGGGTCTACCCCTAATGCGCGCACTGAGTCTTCAGCAAGCTGCATTCGAGGAGAATCATCCAACAACTTGAGGTGAGTACCTTTCATTTCAACAATATATTTATTAACCATTGCAATTGCTGGATTAGCAATTCGCATCAGTCTAATATGAATTATTGCATCTTTTGTTCTATGTGATTACGCATATTTGCCTCATTAGAGAAAACTCCCTCGACACGATTGTGAAATTCTTTTGAAAGCTTCTCTTTAATTCGCTCAAAAAAGTGTGGACCGCTGCCTCCAGCCTTACCGAGCCAAACAAAATATACTGTATCTTTAGCCAGAAATAAGCTTTTCTTCTTTTAGTCCGAAAGATTCAAGGTTTAATCCTCTTCAAATCCTATAAATGCGTATTTTCTTTATAGGACATCATTATGGTATACATGGATTTGTTTCTGTCTTGGTAGAAAGATAACTTTGCGTTATCTGTTCTCGTCTCAAATACAAACAGTGTTCTTTAACATCTAGTGTATTTTACTAGGGAGATGGGTTGCGGGATGGTGTATGATGTGCTTGCAAAAAAAAGAAAGCGCCTATGCAAAATTTCGAGTTATCACAAACCTGTTTTGACTCACTTTGGATAACTGAGGAGAGTTTAAGCAGTAGTACTCCTCCCATGGAGTTCATGATTGCGATGTTTACTGTAGCATTAGTTAATCAATATCTTAAAGAGCGGTATGTTCTCCATCGCCAAAGAACTCCTGTTGTAGCATGTGAGGGTTTTAAATAAATTAGAAACATTTTATTGAAGAAAAAAATTGCTTCTCTAATAATTGGAAAACTCAATCAGCGTTACTTTTGCTCATTTAGTAAAGTCTCTGCACCACAAATTCTCTGTAGCTCTTTGAGATCTGCTTTTGATGGCTTCACGAGCGAATTTGTAGAGACTGACAGAATCGAACTTTGATCATCGACATGATTCATGCCCAAAGCATGGCCCATTTCATGTGCCAGTGTATGAACCAATGCTCTTTTTCCACTGTTAAAAAAGACTTCAATTCTATTTTGGTCACCCCAAAAAATCCCTTCTTCTGGTTTCTCATTAAGTTGTGCGTTAAACGTAGTGACTGAATCATTCAGAGAGCCAACTTGAGCGTTAAAATTTTGACCAAGCTGATTTAGTTTTTGTGCTTCAGCATTGAGACGGCTTGCTGCATCTCTCAGCGATTGAGCCCTCTCATTTAGCCGGTCTGCCTCATTTTGAGATGTTCCGCCCATTTCATTCCAAGATCGTATTTCTGCCTTCAACTGAGTGGCTTCTATCTCGTAAGTGGCAACATCTTTTTGATATTTTGTTTCCCGTGGATCGAGAGATTGTTTTGCTGACTCCAAATTTGTTTGCAAAACAGTTATCTGACTACTTAATTTTTGCCGACCATCGTAGATTAGACTAATACGCAACTCTCCTTCCGGATCAAAGACAAATAGGTTGTTTCCAAATGCGCTGTTCCAGATCTGAGCTGCTGAAGAGGCATTTTCAATGAGCTCGTCTTGAGAAATCTGAAACTCAGGGTCAATTTGATCAATCCGGTAACGAATTGGTGTAGTGCAAGGTAAAGATTGAGTAGTTGTAACTTCTTGCGTCACAAGCTTCGTCACAAAAGAGAGCTGGTTTGTTTGCCATGCATAGTGGAGTAGAACAATGTCTAGTCCGAAGGCAAAAACAAAAATCGCAATCCTTTTTAACATAGAATCATTTTAAACTACTTCTCCTGTACTCTGACAGTGAGTTATTCTGGTTTTTGTGCAATGACACAAGTATTTCCAAGCGGAATTTTTAGAGACAGTGTTTTTACGATGCGCTCAAGAAGAGTTGTGGGTGTGAGCAACATTCTTTTAATGGAAGAAGGGAGTGGTGTTAACCAAATTAAATGAAAGAACGAAATTGTGTTTAATGGGGAGTAAATTTTTTTTACCAAAAATCCATTTTTTTCAAAAAGAAACCGTGTGGTCTTGTGACTGTATAAATATGTATGTTCAATATCAAAAATTGGACTTTTTTCTTTTAGTATCTTGGCAGACCAGCTAGAGACATTGTGGTGGTATGAAAGTATATATCCGCCGGGTTCCAATACAGCCAAGCAATCAGTTAAGAAGTTTTGGGGGTGTGGAATATGATCTAGTGTTTGAAGTATAAAAATACATCTGAACCTTTGTGTAGGGAAAATGTTCTTTGTAAACTGATTTATAGTGATTCTATTTTTAACTGTCGAGTCAGCCAAATCAACTGCTTTCTTGCTTGGCTCAACCCCATACACTTGCTTAAAACCCCTTTTTTTTAGTGCAGAGAGCACAAATCCAGAGCCACAACCTATTTCCAAAATCTTGTCACTTTGTTTGAGATGTGGGAGGATGTCTCCCAACGCCTTGAGGTATGTTTCGACCAAATTTTCTACTTCTGACTGATAAGTAAAATCACTTTCTTGATACAGTTTGGCAAGAACAGCCGTTGCGAGTACTGGAGTTGAACGTACTTGGCCATCTTTTTTACACTGGACAATTTGCGAATGAACTCCATCTGGCAAACGTCGAGCAGAAAATAAAGTAGTAACGTCAGTTCTTGAATAATTTGCAGGATACAGAATCTCAAAATCAGCTGCATTGGTTGAACCACAAAGCGCGCAAGCAGTCCGACGATAAAGAACTGAGGTCATTTTAATTGTTTCCATAAGTACATAATCGTCCCTATACTCCAGGCCCCCAAACTAATGAAGCTTATTTTTCCAAACATAATTTGCACTGCTGTGTATTCGTAGATAAAACTCAGGTGATGGATTCCTGGAGGTACATCCACCATTATAATCCCATAAAAAATAGGATCGTCAAAGCGAATTGGAACAATTCTTCCATCTACATACGCAGTCCAACCTGGAAAATAGGTTGTGTTCTCCCTGAGAGCAGTCGGGGTGGAGGCTGTGACGACGTAGTGACGCTCTTCCATACCTCTTTTTTTCTCTTCAATAAAACCAGTTCCCGCAATGATTTCTAGATTTGCTTTTCTGTTTGGCAAACCTTTGAATGTTTTTTCATCTAACCAATTTGGGATCGTAACCTGATCACACCAGGTAGGAAGCAACAGCTCTAATTTTTGATCATCAAGATCAGTGATGACAGTCCGTTGTCCCCAGTTGAGGATTGTTGCTCCACAAGTAGCGCAAATCAAGAGAAACATCATTGTGATGATTTGAGCTTGAGTTATTTTTGACGGCAAGATAGGGATGCTCTTCACAAGTCGCTGGTGAAAAAATTGGTACAATGGAACTGCATTTTTTAGCAGTATGGCTGCTAGAGCAGCGACAATAATATTGATTAAAAATAGTAATCGAATCGCAAACTGGAAATTATTAAAAATTGGCATAATGACCCAAAAGGGTTGCGTAAACGGAAGCAAAAAGACAAAGAGAGAAATGAACCAAATCAATAAAAATTTCAGCATGTAACGATCATTTTTTGCTATTTTTTTTATACATAAACTACAAAAGCTTAAAAGCACCATAAACCACTGCACATATCCAACTGTCCAGGTTAACTCTCCATGGTGTCCTTGATTCAAAAGTCCAAACCTCCAAGGAGAGAAAAAATAGGCTGAAACTGATGGAAACAAAATAATTCGTAGTTGATCCTGAAGAATCCATTTTGACTCTAATAAGATGGGAACCCAGTGATAGCTCGTAATCAAAAATGCCATAAACAGTGAACTAAAGAAACTTCCAATTTTAAAAGAATTAATTTTCTTGGACCGCCAAAGTTGGAAAAAAAAGTAGCTGACAATGAACGGAAGACAAAGCACTGGAACCACGTGATGAGAAAGAATAAGCAAAATATAGAGAAACGTAATGAGCCAATAATATAACCACTTCTTGCTTGAATCATCAAATATTTTTTTTATAGACCACAAAATAAGAGGGACAATAAAAGTTCCCAACCCCTCTCCAACTGTGATTCTGAAATGTGTTCCAGCGAGTAAATATGGCGATAAAATGTAAAGGATACTCCCAAAAAAAGCTGCTCTTTTCCCCCATTCACTACTTAACCAAAGATACATGCTTGCAGCAGCCCCTAAAAAAGAAACGCAGATGAGCAGTTTAAAACTATGTACAAAACTTACGTTTAAGGCGTAATGAAAAAATGAAGCAACATAATATGGAAGGTGATAAAAATATTGGATATGTGGGTAGCCATATCCGTTGCAAAAACCTCCACTCCATCGAGGAAACCAGATCCCATTCTCCAAGGAGCGATAGAATGAAATAAAAAAGTAGACGTGGTCTTTGAAGTCTCCACTTTCGTAACTACCAGTTCTCCACACGCTTAATAATGGGATACAAGAAAAAATCATGAGCAGAAGAAACAGATTTACTTTTTTCTTTGGATAGATAAATCGCCAACCCAATGTACAAAGAGCTAAGAGAACCAAAGTAATACTGTTTAGCAATGTAACTGAAATCATATTTTTTTCATGACACTTTTGACAATATAGTGCGGGCGTTGTTTCACTTCTTCAAAAATTTTCATGAGATACTCACCCAAAATACTGATTGCTAAAAGTTGAATGGCTCCTAAAAAAAGAACGACAACCAGAATGGTTGTAATTCCTCTGGGAGTTCCTGGATCTATGATCCTATCAGTCACCTGCCAAATAATTCCTAAAAAAGCTCCAATACAGACCAGCAATGATAAGCTTGTTATCATTTCGAGCGGAACGTAAGAGAAGGAAAAAATTCCTTTAATAGCCCAACGAAAGTTTTTGAAAATGTTATTTGTACTCTCACCAAACATTCTTTTTGGCCTGACGTACGGAACCCCGATTTGCTTAAATCCAACCCACGCTCTTAAACCGCGAATAAACCGATCACGCTCCGGAAACTGCTTTAATGCAGACACAACTTTTTTATCAATGAGAGAAAAGTCGCCTGCATCAACTGGCATATGGAGGTATGAAATTTTTTTGAAAAAGCGATAGAATAATTTGTAAAGAAGCTGCATGTACCACACTTCTTCTCTCTGGGTCCTTACTCCATAAATAACGTCATACCCTTGTTTATACTTTTCGTAAAAAGCGACAATCAACTCAGGTGGATCCTGTAGATCGCCATCCATAAACACAACTGCATCTCCTGTGGCAATATTCATACCACTTGTAAAAGCCATTTGAGAGCTAAAGTTCCTGGAGTGATTTATTCCTATCACGTGACGATCTCTTTGAGTTAATTGTGAAAGGATGAGCTCGGTATTATCTGGACTGCCATCATTTACAAAAATGATTTCATAGTCAACTCCAATTGTTTTAAAAACTGTACTTAAACGAGCATGCATGATTGGAATTGCTTGAGCATCACGATAGCAAGCAATTACCGCACTAACTTTCTTTTTTTTCATGTTGCAGCTCTTGAGAGATTAAGATAATAAGGTTTTTGTGTATTGATGAGCTTTTCCGTAACTTCTTTCAGTTGTTTTAAGTCTGTTGGCCAATACGCCTGAATGTTCGAGAAAACACTCATAATCTGAACGTCCTCTTCTGCCCAATGAGAGAATCCCTCACATTCATAATCCATATTCCGGCCAGAACCAATCAGTTTTACTGGAATTTGCTCATGATGAATATAGTTCCGAATCGTTTCAAAAGGTCGATATAACAAAAAAGGAGTAATTGAATAAACAAGAGGAATTTTCCCTGCCTGTGCCAAACCAACTGCGATTCCCATCATCGCTTGCTCTGCTGCACCTGTATTTAGAAATCTATCAGGAAAATCCATTTGAATTTGGTCCCACATCCCAAAACCAAGATCTCCAGTCACGATCCAAATGTCTTGATTTAGTTTCATCTGCGCATAAATTAGTTTGGCAAACTCTAGACGTAAATTAATGGGTTGAGTCATAGTTTTCTTGTGTCATTACATGATAATGAGCTGTTTGACCAACCAAAAATGGATATTGCTCAACAGTCGTTCGAGCAAAAATGATTTCTGGCTGCGATTCGGAAGAGAGCCTCGGTCGTTCTTCAAATACAGCAACTAATTCTCTTAAGTTGTGACCATCTACTTCATTTACTTTAAATCCAAACCCTTTTAATTGCCTTTTTAAGACTTTTAAGTCTATTGATCGATATGCTCCCCATCCATTTGCGTTCACAACAATGCACAAATTACTCACTTTCTGCTCAACAACAATTCGTAAACTTTCCCAGATAGAGCCCTCCATACACTCTCCGTCAGAAATAGAACAGTAAACAACACTTTTTCGATCCGCAAGCGCCCAACCTAGTGCAATTGGTAAGCCTTGACCGAGACTACCCGAAGAAACAGAGACGCCTGTCTCAAGAGAAGCATCTGGATGCACCATCAGAGAATCGATTCTCCCTTTGTCAAGTAAGCCGTGCTCTTCCAATACCGCATAGTAGGCTATCGCTGCATGACCATTTGATAACACAAAAATGTCATTTTTCTTTTTCACTTGGTAAATAGATTCTAGAATATCAACCATGCTTAAACAGGAACCTAAATGTGGAAAGTGATGTCTATGACTAATCTCCAAAATCTGCTGGCGAAGACGGACTTGGCTGCGAGTGAGGGATGAAAGGCTAAACGGCATTGGGAATTAGTGTAGCATAGAGTGATAGATTTGATCATGAGTCGAATACCACTCCCAGAATGCAGCTAATCCTTCTGAGAGTGAGTATCTTGGTTGCCAATGAAGTAGATCGTTTGTTTTTTTCATATCAGCCACCCATGTCGATTTATCCCATGATTTATTTGACACTGCCTTCCACTCAAACTCACCCTTTTTATGAGTTACTTTTTGAGCAATCTTTGTCAATTGAAGGAGTGACGTTTGAACTCCGCTACCCAGGTTAAATATTTCTCCAGTATGTTTTTTTAATCGCTGAACGTGCAGAAGTAAGTCAACAACATCAGCCACATACACAAAGTCTCTCGCCGTAGATGGATCAGCCATTTGCATTAACACTTGAAGTTTCAATGCATGAAGCAATGTTGGCATCAGACGACCGGGTTCTTCCAATGGCCCAAAAATTGAAAACAAACGAAGTGTCACTGTTGGTACCTGCCACTTTTGCGCATATAACTGACAAAGTTGAGATGCGGTTGCTTTACTTACTGCATAAAAACTATCTGGTGACACTACTTCTGCTTCACTCATCGGATGGTCTTTAAATCCATACTCTGAGGAAGATCCAGTGTGAACAAATAGCTCCAATGGCAAATTTTTAACCGCCTCTAGCAGATGTAGTGTTCCCCGTATGTTCGTTTGAAATATTTCTTCAGGATTGTTTTGTTGAGCGTATGCCCCATGAGCTGCTAAGTGGTAGATCACTTGAGGCTGAACATGACTTAAAAGTGTGCTCATCTCTTTTTTATCTTGAATGTCTTCATAATGAATTACAATTTTGGGGAGGTTTAGAAAATGCGAAATCCTCCATGTATCTGAATCCTTTTTTAACAACAAATGTATTTTTACATCCTCATGCACCAGTCTCTCAACTAAATTAGCACCAATAAACCCAGCAGCTCCTGTCAAGAAGTAGACCATTTTTTTTCTTTCTGATGCTATCATCTCTCTATTGTATCAGCACCAAGAATTGAGCGTCTTGACCTCATTTCTTTCGTGCTATACTCAAGGAGTACAGTTATCCAGGAGACATATGGCAAGTATTTTAGACAAATTAACAGATGCAGAAGCGCTTACGTTCATCGATAGAGTAGCCGAACCCTTTAAAACTTTACCTCACCTGCCCAAAGGTATTACCGAATTCTTAGTGACCATCTCTCCCTGGTTGATTTTGTTGTATTTAGTTGGAGAAGTATTTGTTATTTTTGGATCATTAGCTTCGTTAGTAGTAGACCCTGTGTTTGGTGTTGTTCGTTTGGTCACCGCTTTCGTCCTAGCATTTCTTTTACTTTCTGCCTTTAGTCCTGTAAAAAATCGAGAAATAAAAGGCTGGGTGTACTTATTTTGGATCGAACTCATTGGTGTAGTAGAGATTCTTATAAATGCTGTTTCCGGTCGTTATTCATCCATGGTTGGAACAGTCATTGGACTGTTAATTGGTCTCTATATTTTGTTTGAGATGCGTTCCTTTTTTGGATTAGTGCTTGCAGCAACAAAAAAAGCTAAAGAAATACTCAAATAGAGGTGAGCGAGTCTTACTCAGCAACAGTTACTTCAGCAGTCTTGTTGGGATTTGGTAGCGCCAATGTCTGGTGTTCTTGAATCTTGTGAATTTTCTTATCCATTTTCTGAGTTCTTGTCGTTTGAATTCGTTCGTAGGATCCAGCCACAGTTTCCAGAGCTCTTCCCATTTTATCAAACTCATCTTTGAATGTTTCCCACTCTGAGACAAACTCGCCAACGTACTGGATAATATCTCTTAACTTATCTTCCATCATGAAGTTTCGATAGCTCTCTATGACAGTTCGAGCTACAATCAAAAATGTAAAAGGAGAAACAATAATCACTTTTTTACTCATTGCTTCGTCAACCAATTCAGAGAAGTGTTGATTAATAAATGAGAAAACCATTTCATTTGGCACAAATAAAATTGCATAGTCCAATGTTTTATACGATGGGTGAATATACTCAGCTACCTTGTTAATCTTGGCTTTTAAATCGAGAGCGAACTGCTTTAAGTGTGCATCTTTTTCCGTTTTATTTTCTGTAGCTGCCATTTTTTGAATTTCTGCATAAGGAAATTTAACATCAACTGCAACATTACGGTGGTTTGGTAGAATCAAGGTCACGTCTGGTTTCAGTGTCGTTGAAGGGAGAGCGGTTTGTTTTACGTAGTGGACTCCTTCAATGAGTCCATTCGCTTGCAGTAAATCTAAAATAATTCGCTCGCCCCATGCACCTCGCATTTGATTATTTGAGAGAACAGAGGCTAGTTGCTGGGTGCTAATCTTCAGTTCGTCAGTCATTTTTCGGTGACTATCTAGTGAGGTAACAAGCTCGGCAAATTTTTTTGTTCTATCCTGTTCTAAAGATCGAAGCTCGGATTGTCGTTCTCCCATTTCCTCATGAATTGTTTTCACCAACTGCTCAAATGATCGTTGTTTGTTTTCCAAATCCACTCGAATTGTTTCTTTTTCTCCCATCAATATCTGTCTACTTTGCTCCGCAATTTTTTGAGCCGAAAGACCAAAAGCCTGATTGACCAGCTGCTCCAACTTTTGCGAATCAGTGTTTTTGTGCAGAGCATGGTAAAGTAGCCAGAACAAGATCACAAAACCAATTAATAAAATAAATATGATGACTATTTGCAAATCCATAGCACGCCTTTTTCAAGTATCATGATAAGTATACTCAAAAGATAGGTCATTCTCTAGACCAAGTCTAACTTGCATCTATGTCAAATTTACTGAAACAGTTTTCAATTGAAGAAAAGGATCTTAAAAAACCAGTAGAATCTGTAGAAAAAGATGTTCTTCAAAAGAAGTACGTAAATAGTCCCCGAACAGATGCGTCAATAGCTCCCAAATCAATTAAAAAGATACTGAAGTCAGACGATAAAGTAAAACTGCAGCTTCACAAAATCAATTTTTCTCCAAAAAACTACATTTTCCAGCTACCGACACTTTTCTTAGGACTCATCGGATATTTCATCAGTTACAACATTTTGCAAAAAGTGCAACCCGATGCAATCAAGGACATCTTGATCCACAACTCGTATATTGTGTTACTCATAACTTTGGGTATGGGCCATTTTTTTACAAGCTGGTATCTTCTTCAAAATCTGAGAAGAAGTGTGATCTTTGCCACCTGTGTCACAATTCTACTGTTTCTACGAATCCACCAGCTAGGAGCTCCACTTTTTCTTCTTCTGGTGATTTTTTCATTCCTCTTTCTAGAACTCCTCTTGACGTATAGGTCGTTCCGAAGATAATGCAGATGTGCAAGTTTCAGCAAAAAATCTATCTCATAAAGCAAGTTTGGCCATACATCAGCACCTCGCAACTGCAATTTCAGAAGTAAAAAATATTGATCAGGCAAAACAATTTTTAACTGATTTTCTAACTTCAACTGAACGAGTTGTTCTAGCGAAAAGACTAGCAATCGGACTACTTCTTCATAAGAAGATAGCCTACGAAGAAATTAAAAATACATTGAACGTTTCCAGTGCAACTATTTCAGCTGTCTCAACCATGATGAAACATCCAGGATTTAAACTTGCAATTGAAAAAATTAATGAAGAAGAGTGGGCTGAAACACAACTACGCAAATTTACCAACTTGTTTAAAAAATAGGCTATAATAAATGTAGTGCCAAAAAATCTTCAAACCTTTTACTTAACTTCTGCTATTCCCTATGTTAATGCTAAACCCCATCTAGGCCATGTTTTTGAATGGCTGCAAGCAGACGCAATTGCCCGTTATTATAAAATTCTTGGTAAAGATGTAGCGTTTGTTTGTGGCGCAGATGAAAACAGCTTGAAAAATGTTCAAGCTGCGGAAAAGGCAGGCAAAACCACTCAGGCTTGGTTGGACGAATATTCTGCCATCTTTAGAGACGCTTTTCAATTCTTTGGGATAGGTTTAACAAGTTTTCGAAGAGGCAGTGACCAAGAAAAACACTGGCCAGGAGTCCAAAAGCTTTGGGAACTTTGTAACGAAAGTGGTGACATCTACAAAAAGGCTTATACCGGACTCTACTGTGTGGGTTGCGAATCATTTTATTCACTAGATGAGTTAATTGAGGGCAAATGTCCCGAACACTTAACTCCCCCTGAAGAAGTGACTGAAGAAAACTATTTTTTTAGGCTATCCAAATATGAAAAACAAATCAAAGCACTGATTGAAAGTGACACTCTACAACTTGTTTCAGAGCAGTATAAAAATGAAATGCTTGGATTTATCAATCGTGGGCTCCAAGACTTCAGTGTCTCTCGCTCAAAAAACAGGGCAAGAGGATTTGGCGTACCCGTACCAAATGACGACCAGCACATGATGTACGTTTGGTTTGACGCCCTCGCAATTTACTTGACTGGAATTGGTTGGGGTTTTGATGAAGAACAATTTGAAAAATATTGGCCAGCCAACTTACACGTCATTGGCAAAGGGATAAATAGATTCCACTCAGTATATTGGATTGGGATGCTTTTATCTGCAAGACTAGCTATACCTAAAGTGATCAGCATCCATGGCTACATTACAGCAGATGGACAAAAAATGAGTAAAAGCTTAGGAAACGTTATTGATCCTTTTGATGTAGTTAAACAGTTTGGACTTGAGCCAGTGCGTTATTTTTTGTTGAAAGAAATCCCCGCTCACAGCGATGGTGATTTTAGTTTCAGTCGATTTAAAGAAGTGTATGAATCTGATTTGGCAAATGGAATTGGAAACTTGTGTTCTCGAATCGCTACGCTGTGTGAAAAAGCGAATGTGGCTGGTATTCAGAAACCCACTGAATTTTCCACCGAGTTCACTCACTATCTTGAGTCATATAATCTAGATAAATCGCTCCTTTGGCTAAAACAACAAACAATACTTACCGACCAATTCTTGAGCGAGCATAAACCATGGAAACAAACAGGTGAATCTCAAGTATCGACACTACAGACAGCCATTTATAAACTTTTACACATTGCATATCACCTGCAACCATTTATGCCAGAAACGAGTCGAAAAATCCTGAATCATTTTTCTCAACCTCAAATTACAGCGCTACAACCTCTCTTTCCAAGGTTACCAAGTTGACCTACACTCATGAATATTTTTGATACCCATTGTCATTACAATCTAGAACCGTTTTTGGAAAACTGGCAAAGTCACTGGGAAAAGGCCAGAGAGCACGGAGTTGTAAACTCTACGGTAGTGGGAGTTGACTTAGAAACGAGTAAGCAAGCGGTGAAGCTTGCAGAAGAAAATTCGAGTCTACACGCAGCCGTTGGACTTCACCCTAATTCAATAGTAAGTGAGAGATCACTTCAATCAATTAAAGCAGACGTAAGTGATCTCGAAGCGATAATCTCGAACCAAGTAGTTGCGATAGGTGAAACGGGTTTAGATTACTTTCGTTTGCCAACGGATCTGACAGCTGAACTCATAAGAAAAACACAAAAAGCTGCATTTACTGCACATATTCAACTGGCACAAAAAAAGGAGTTGCCGCTCATCATTCATGTTCGAGACACTCAGGAAGATGCCTACTGGGATGTTCTCACTCTTCTAAAAGAACAAAACTTTAATCAACCATTTGTTCTCCACTGTGCATCTGGACCTACAAAGTATATCCAGCAAGCATTACAACTAGGTGCTTATATTGGACTCGCGGGAAATATCACGTATAAAAACTCAAGTCATTTGAGAGATTTAGTGGAATTTACCCCCTCAAACAAAATAGTGCTAGAAACAGATGCTCCATTTTTACCGCCTGTTTCCTACAGAGGAAAAACCTGTGAACCTTGGATGATCGGTCATACAGCTACTTTTTGCCAAGATGAACTCAGGCTCGACCTTCAGCAAATATATCAAAATAGCCTAAACCTCTTCCAAATAGACTAACTTGTATTCGGACATGTATTCTATCCTAAATCAGGTAAAATAGAATTGCTCATCATGATTAAAACGTACTTTCGCAGGCATCCAATTAGAACTCAACGATTCTTAGAAATTTTGCCTGGTTTTGTATCTTGGTCTCTTATCTTATTTCCAATTTGGGGCTCATTTGTATTTCCCTCTCTAGTAGCCTACTACGTGATTACTTTTGCTGTTTATTGGTTGTATCGGTCATTCTCAATTGCAATTTTATCAGTTGTAGCCAACTTCAAAATGCATGCCTCGATGAAGTTTAACTGGATTGAATACTTGAAAGGCGAGTATCCAAAAAAATGGGACAGCATTGATCATATAATTATTATTCCCACCTATCAGGAACCGCTCACCACCCTCCAGCGTACTTTAACCGCTTTATCAGAACAGACGTACCCAATAAAAAAGCTACATATTATGCTGTCCTTTGAAGAAAGAGAAGGAGAAGAAGCTCATGAGAAGGCAACTCTTTTGAAAAAGGAGTTTGGTCACCACTTTGGAGATCTGTGGACAACCAACCACCCTGATATTCCAGGCGAAGTTAAAGGTAAATCTTCGAATACAAGTTGGGGCGCAAAATCTGCCAAAAAGCTTTTAATTGATTCGCAGGGCTTTGAAATTGAAAAAGTCACAATTACAAGTGAAGATGCTGATGCACTTTTCCATAAAAGCTACTTTGCTAGCCTAACACATGACTTTTTGACCACTGACAAACCGTTTAATAAGATTTGGCAGGGAGGCATCGTTTTCTATAATAATATCTGGAAAGTGTACGCTCCTATCCGAGTGCTCGCTTCAGTTTTTTCTGTATCTCAACTGTACATTTTGATGAGAAAAGACCGTTTAGTCAATTTTTCAACATACTCAACCTCACTAAAACACGTAGATCAAATTGGGTATTGGGATACTGATGTTATTCCGGAAGATTACCGACTTTTCTTTAAATCGTACTTTGCTAAAAAGGGAGATTTTGAAGTTCAACCCATCTTTTTGCCGATCTATGCTGACGCCGCAGAAGCGAAAGGCTTTGTTTCTGCGATGACCAATCAGTATCAACAGCTACAACGTTGGGCGTGGGGTGTTAGCGATGATGCCTACATTATCAGACAATATGTCCTCTCCGAAGGTGTGCCTTTTTGGGATAAAACAATTCGAGTATTCAAAACTATCGAGGATCACTTTCTTTGGCCTGTAAACTGGTTTGCCATTACGACCTCAGCTATTTTACCGCCTCTGCTCAACCCTGTTTTTGCTCGGACTGCCTTGGGAACTCGACTACCTCAAGTCACCTCTGGGTTATTAACTTTGTCGCTTATCTCAATGTTTGTCATCTTTGTCATTGATGCAATGAATAGGCCTCCTCGTCCAAATAAACGAAACATCTTGTCTTACATTCTGCAACCCATTGAGTTTCTCCTATTACCGGTAATCGGTTTTTTCTTTTCTGCTCTTCCTGGACTGGATGCTCATACGCGCTTAATGTTGGGTAAATATATAGAGTACCGTGTGACCGAAAAAGTATAGTTTTTGCAATTTGCGGTTTTGCCAAAACTGTTCATAATGAAACTATGATTAACTTGATCAAAAAAATTGATGTCTTTCTCGATCGTCATATTCCAATTTTGCTTTTATTAGCGTTGATGTTATTTCTGAGAATTCCCAACTTAGTTGAGCCATACTGGTATGGGGATGAGAGTATTTATCTCACTATTGGCCACGCAATGACAAATGGTGAAAAACTCTATTCTCAAATTATTGATCACAAAACCCCGCTGATCTACTATCTTGCGATGGTTCCAAGCCAACTTTGGTTCAGAATTTTAAATATTGGGGCCATGGCACTGAGCACCATTATTTTTTACAATCTCTCAAAGAAACTATTTAGCCGGAACAGTATTGCAATCTTTATCACTTTCCTATTTGTTCTACTCACAAGTTTTCCTGGTCTTGAAGGAAACATCCCTAACGGTGAGCTTTTTGTGATGACGTTTATTTTAATAGGCGCAGCTTGTTTAATGAACACTAGATTTTTCAATCACTTTTTCCTTTCAGAACAAAAAATCCCTGGTCCTGAACTAGCCAGCTTGAAAACAGAAAATTTTTGGCTCTTTGCAGGGGGATGTTTCTTTGGTTTAGGCCTTTTAACAAAAGTGCCTGGACTTTTTGATGTAGCAGCCTTTTTGAGTGTGGGTTGGTTTAGCTTCCTCAGAAGCATGCCTGTTTTTAATCGGTTTAATAAAAACCGAACTTGGATGGTAAAATCTCGTGAAAGTATCGTTTCTACCGGAATTGTAGTAGCTGGAGTACTACTGCCGATTCTCCTTTCAATTGTCTACTTTGTACTGCGTGGATCAGGCAAAGCGTACCTAGACTATGGCTTACTTTACAACTTCCGGTATGCTGGTTCCTGGAAACTCGATTTTGCCAATCCGATCCTACTTTTTACTTTTTCTTTGGTTGGAAAAGTGAGTATCACTGCAGCAATTCTACTTTTTTTATCACTTTTTTCACGATACGTTCGTCATACTTTTCAATTTATTGCCACCTGGTTCTGTCTAGCACTTTTTGCCACCTTGCTTTCCAATAGGCCGTATCCTCACTACTTTCTTCAGCTGGTGCCACCCTTCACATTACTCATTGGATCACTTCTCTCTCTGTGTAGAGAAATGATTTTTCCGCAAAAAGTAAAAATGGAGTTGGGTCAAAAAATTGGCAGAGTGCTTGAACTATTTACATCAGTAAGTTTGATTTTTATACTGATAAGCACTGTCGTCCTGTTAAATGTCAGACTCTATGCAACTTTCAGTTACTATCAACGCTTTTACCAACTATTGACCAAGCAGATCTCAGCTGAAACATATCGAAACAGTTTCGACTCATTGATGCCAGACAATTATGAAGCAGCACGCCTAATCAGCAGCGCGCCCGGAGATCGATTATTCATTTGGGGCACAGACCCAGGACTATATGCATTAAGTAAGAGATCTCCAGTCGGAAGGTTCACCGTACTCTTCCATATTAAAGATTTCAAGGCAGAGCATGAAACGTATTTAGATTTTGTCAGAGAAGAGCCTGTCTATGCCGTGATCATGAAGACAGAAGAAGTTCCTGATGAAATACGCGAGCGACTCAATTCTCACTACTTACCCAATTCGACATTTCAGCATTTCATTCTCTGGAAAAAGATCTCTTCCTGATATAATAGATCCTGGAGTATTCAAGGTTTGACATGACGCAAAAATTTTTATCTGTCCAAGTTCCGTCACATTTGAAAACACCGTTTCAGGTCTGTTTCTTAGTGAGTTCAGGGCTAACTTTATTTTTACTTGTCTCATATCTTCGTCTTCAACCAACTGTTCCTCTTTTTTATTCTTTGGCTGATCCAAGTGATTACTTGGTTGATAAGCAATGGCTCATCCTGTTTCCAGTTATCTCTTTTGCGATTACCTTTGGTCACTCAATTTTGATTAAAACTCTCTATCATCATGAAAAGATTATTCCAAACCTGTTTGCTTGGTCCACAGTGGCAATTCAAGTCTTATTAACTCTAGAACTAGTAAGGATAGTCATTATTATTTCCTAATATGATTTTTTTTGGATTTAGTTTTTTACTCGCTCTCCTGATAAGCCCACTCGTTATTTCTTGGTATAAAAAACGTGGCTGGGTTGAAGACCCACTACTCAAAAAACACGTTAAAATCACTCACCAAAGTCCAATCACTCGAGGTGGAGGGATCGTTATCTTTACAACTATTTTGATCGGCTCTCTCCTTTTTCTTCATATTGATAAGTTCTTAGTCGCTATCTTGCTTGCATCGCTTTTACTTGCAATAGTCGGGTTCATTGATGACGTAAAAGATATTCATCCATTTTTTAGGCTTGGAATTGGACTATTTGCAGCCCTTATTGTTGTTGGATCTGGAGTTGGAATTGCATATATTACCAATCCATTTGGCCAAGGAGTTATTCACCTAGATAGTTGGGTATACACCTTCCAATTTTTTGGTACTTCTCACTCGATCTGGATTCTATCTGACATCCTCGCTCTCTTATTTATTGTTTGGAATATGAATATTGTGAACTGGTCAAAAGGTGTAGACGGGCAAATGCCAGGTTTTGTAGCGATTGCATTCGTTTTTATCAGTATTCTTTCCGCTCGATTTGCTGACGATCCAAGCCAATTCAATACTCAGGCGTTAGCACTGATTGCTGCTGGGGCATTTGCTGGACTACTAGTATGGAATATCTACCCTCAAAAAATTATGCCCGGCTATGGCGCTGGTTCCCTTGCTGGGTTTTTACTGGCCGTACTCTCAATTCTTTCTGGTGCTAAAGTCGCTACAACCATTATGGTACTAGCAATACCCACCGCAGACGCTTTATTCACAATTATCAGGAGATTGGCTGCAGGCAAGTCTCCATTTTGGGGAGACCGTGGTCACCTACATCACAAACTGATGGACGTATTGGGTTGGGGAAGAAATCGTATTGCTCTTTTTTACTGGCTCACGACACTGATTTTGGGTGTGCTATCATTGTATTTAAGTAGTTTGGGGAAGGTAATTACTTTTGGGGTTGTCACTTTTTTAGTATTTGGCTTTTTAATTTGGGCTAAACTACAGACAAGCAAGAAAAGATCATGAGTATAGAAAACAGTCAAATATACCTTATTGTTAAATCTGCCAGACCACGTCAATGGATTAAAAATCTGGCCCTCTACGCCGCATTAACTTTTTCGGGATTCTTTTTCTATCAGCCAGGAAGCGGTGTACCGTACTTCGCTACGGTGACTTTTGCTGTCATTATTTTCAGCGTATTAACTTCGTCTATCTATATCATCAACGATATTATTGACATGGATGCAGATAGATTACATCCATTCAAGAAAAAAAGGCCAATTGCTTCTGGCGCGTTATCTGTTCCAGTCGCTGGCACATTTGCAGCAATTGGCTTGGTTACAGTCTTTCTGGCAAGTTTAACTCTTTCCCCTTTCTTCCGTCTAACTGTAGCTGCTTACTTTATTTTACAAATTTTGTATGCCATCCATCTCAAACATATAGCTATTATTGACGTTCTATCTATTGCGGCAGGCTTCCTTCTTCGGATCTACGCTGGTGCGGTGGTAGTGAATCTACACACAAGCGTCTGGTTTTTACTGACCGTTTTGTCAGCCTCGCTCTTTTTAGCGGTTGGCAAAAGACAAAGCGAGCGAACGTTAATGAGGGGAAGAGAGATCGGTGAGACACGTAAAACACTGAAGAGATATAGTGAACGGTTACTTGATCAGTACACTGGAATGTTTGCCAATGCAACTTGGTTGACATATGCTTTGTTTGCTTTTCAAACAGAAAGTGTTTCCCCAGAAGGTAATTTATTGCGCGTTTACACAATTTTACCCAAAACCCTCCAATCACAAAAACTTTTGATGGCAACCGTACCACTCGTTATTTTTGGAGTCATGCGTTATCTGCAACTGGTCTACGAAGATAATGAAGGGGAATCACCCGAAAAAGTAGTGCTACGAGATAAACCGCTACTATCTGCTATTTTTCTCTTTGGGCTGGTTACGATGTCGATTTTATATCTTTTCTAAATATGAAATTATTGGTTGAAAAATACTTTCTGCTTTTCATTGGAATCATTTTATGCTTCGCCTTTTTTACTCGAATTTATCGAGTTGGAGACATTCACTCATATATCTTTGATGAGGTCTATCATGCTGTTACAGCAAAATTAATCCGAGAAAATGATTCAAGGGCCTTTGAGTGGTGGAATCCACCACCAGAACCAGACACTGCAGTCGACTGGCTTCATCCACCACTCGCTAAATATACCCAGGCACTCGGCATGATGGCCTTTGACGAAACGCCATTCGGATGGAGAATAAGCTCGGTAGTCTTTGGTACATTGGTCGTTGCTGCTATTGCACTTCTCGCTCACGAACTTTTTCATGATAAAAGGATAACTGTACTCGCAGCGTTCCTCGCCAGTTTTGATGGACTATTGCTGGTTCAGTCTCGGATTGCCATGAACGACATTCATGTTACTTTTTTTATCTTAATCTCTTTTATTTTCTATTTGAAGTATCGGACAGCAACTGTCAAAAACACTCATGACGTTCAACCAAAAAGTATTGAAATTCCTGGTTTTACCTTACTCAAGAAATCCGACCACACCTCGCACGTTTTTTTTCTTTTTTTAACTGGAATGAGCTTGGGTTTGGCGATTTCTAGCAAATGGTCAGCACTGTTTGCAGTTGTAGCCGTCATTTTCTTTGAGAATATAAGTTTGCTCCAACGGCTAAAAGTGTATGTGGAGTTCTATCAAGATGAGCAGTTTTTAGCGACGAGACTCTCAAGCTCCTCAAATGATTCATACATTGGCAGAGTTTTCCAAATAACTAGAAAACCAGAGTTTTTTTGGAAAACCTTAAAAACTATTTTCAGTCAAATGAGCAAAGTATTGATTTATCTCATTGTTATTCCTGGAATTGTGTACGTCATGAGTTACTGGCAGATGTTTGCTCAAGGTAAATCCTTCGTTTGCGAACAAGACTTCGTTCAGGAAAACACTTGCTACTGCAGCCAAACATCTTCATGGTGGGTCGATGGTTTAAAAACAATTATTCCTCAAAAAACAGCAACTTGGGAGGCATTAGAAGCACGGGGTGGTTGTAAACGACTTATCTCTCATTTTTCTGAGCTACATAACCAAATTTGGTGGTACCAAACCAACTTAGAGGCCACTCATCCATTTCAGTCTCGGCCACTGCAATGGTTTCTTGATTCAAGACCAGTTTGGATGTACGTCTCTTATCAAGAGGATGCGATCTCAAATATTTATGCGCAAGGTAATCCAGCTTTATTTTGGTTTGGAGACATTGCTGTCATCATTACGATCTTTGTCCTATTATTTTCTTATCTTAGAAACGACACTTTCTCTGAACCAGCCATACGTCAAGATAAGATCCCTTCTCGACTAGACTACTTGCCCTCTCTTCCTCCGCTTACGTTTTTACTGATTACCTACTTTTTGATGTGGCTCCCTTGGCAGGCATCTCCCCGAATTATGTTCTTCTATCACTACACACCCGCTGTGCCACTGTTGTCTATCTTGCTCGCATATTGGCTAGTGAAAGTACAAGACAGCAATCCGTCACTTCGCTTAGGAAGTCATGACTTAAGACTAAGCAGAATTTTACTCTTTAGTACACTTATTGCGATTGTGATCACCTTTTGTTTGTTTTATCCAAATTGGACAGGTATGTCGGTCCCAAATTGGTATGCAAATGCAGTCTACTTTTTCCTCCCAAGCTGGAAATAAGTCTAGAAGTAAACATCCCTATCCTAAAAATTGGAGTGTTCGAATTTCTTGCATTACTTGAATAATTAGGTCTTTTAAAGCAGCCACATCTTCTTCAAGAAGTGGTACTTGTCGTTGAGTAAACTTTCCATCTCTGTCTGGCTCTACAAAATCAAATACACCTTCTATAACGGTGGCTGGAAAATTTTGATCTAATTGAGTCAATAACTTGTAAAAAAGGAGTTGTCGTTTTAATCTCCCACGAATATTCTCTGGTAATGCAAGTTCTCGCTCAGAGTATTCTTCAGTGCCTACTTTTCCTTCAATATCGTTTAAAGATCTGGCGCGGCCCGTTTTATAATCAATCACTTTGACTGTTTTTAAAGATTGATCTAACCAATCGATTCGATCGATTCTACCATTAAGCGGGATGTCTCCCAGCATCGTAGCATTCCATCCGTAACCAAACATTTTTTCCACAAAAAGAGGTTTTACTTCTTCATCAGCAACATGCAGATAGTAGTCGTGTAACATTTTTTTGCCGTATGCAAAACGCAGCTGGAACTCTTCGGTTGATAAAATTTCTTTCTGCAATCCTTTTTCAAAATGAGTTAAAAAATACTGCATATCGGGAAGTTTCTGCTGAGATTGAACTGATTTGTACAGCTGCTCTAGAGCAAAGTGAACTGCAGTGCCAAACGCTTGATAAGGCTCCCGTGCGCGTGGAACTTTAAGTAAAACATCTTCTAAAAAATCAACTGGTGAGCGTAAATACGTATTTAAAGCCGTGGCTGATAAATGGAAGTCACTGATGACTTTCTGCAACCACTCTCGTTCTATACGATCATGAGCTCTAGAAGGAATTTGTTCCAAAAGCCGAGCTAAAGATTTTTCTTGATTCTTAGCATCCATGTGCTGACTGACTTCTTCTCTTAAAGAACGATCAATTTTTTCAATAAACTGAGTTGGTAAGGTCAACTTAGACCGATTGCTAGACATTACAGATTCTGGGTAACTGATCATCACTTGTGTTTTGGCTCGGGTTACAGCCACATAGAACAACCGCTCATCGTCTTCATTCCTGTCTTGCCTACTCGAAGCTTGGTGTTGCAAAATACCATCAGGTAGAGGAAGTTCACTAGGTGAACGAGAGTTGCCCCATTTGCCATCAATGCACTGAGCAATAAAAACGTATGCCCATTCTTGACCTTTTGCTTTATGAACAGTGCTTAGAGTCACCGCATCTACATTTGGTGAGTACTCGTCTACGACTAATTGAATTCCATGATTTTGCATGACTTGAATTGAACGGAGAAATGCAGTCAGATGTAGATCAGGATATTGCAGTGAAAGCGAGTTCGCTTCTCTAAAGAGTGCATTTAGGTATTGAATGGTTTCAGTTGCGTTTGATTGAGCAAGTACCCAACTTAAAAAACCAGACTCGTTCATCACCTTTTCGAACCAACTGGGAAATGTCATTTCTGCATCCAGTTTTCCCCACGCCTCTAACTGTGAAATAAAGTCCTCTAAAACTGAGAAATCCAGCGCAGAGACTTCATCACAAAATGGCAACTTCACTAGCTCTGGAAAGCCCAACTTAACCCGCTCATAAATAGACATGTTTGTTTTTCCCGCTGCTCGAGACACTGCCATGATCGTCAAAGGATTCATTTGAATCCACGCATAGTTTAACAACTCAAAGAGTTCATACCCTTCTTGCGCAAAGTGGAGCTTTTGAATTACATCAAATAAGTTGAAAAGTTGGAGCAAAGATGGGTTTTTTAATGCATCATGACCAGCATCTATTGAGTAAGGAATTTGCCATTTCTGTAAAGCTCGTTCAAGATCAACAGCATCAGCATTATTTCGATAGAGGACGGCAATTTCTCTGGGTGCAATGCCTGACTTAATTAATCCTTCAATTGAATTCGTGATGTACACTGTTTCAAGCTGGGCGTTTGCAAGCGGAATAATTTGTATTTGTGAAGCAGTGTCTTGAACACTGGTGAGTGGTAGCTCCAGTTGAGCTAAAACTTCTTTTAATTTCCCAGAATCTTCTCCCCTAGCACTACTTGTATCTTTATCCTGCTTTTCTGCTTGAATAATCTGAGCAGCTGCCTGATATACAACTGAAGTACATCTATATCCAGTTTTAAGTTGAATCACCTGCACAGCGGGGTACCGATCCAAAAAATTTAATGTATTTTCTAATGAAGCACCTTGAAATCGATAAATTGATTGGTTTGGGTCTCCAACCACAAAGATATTGGCTTGATCACCCCAATAAGAAGCGAGTAAATCTACTACCTTATTTTGAGATGCGTTGGTATCTTGATACTCATCAATCAAGAAATAAAGTAACTTTTCTTGGTATTGTAGTAGTAGTTCTTCTTGATGCTCAAACGCATCTGCCACAAAAGCAATCATGTCGTCGTAGTCATATCTCGCTTTATCTTTCAACGCTTGTTGATACAAAACGTACACTTCACTCAGTTCTGCCATTTTGGCTAAGCGCTTTGCTTGTTTCACCAACTCACCTTTTTTCAGCTCACCTTTCTCTTCTTCAAAAGTATCTTTTTCTATTCCGACTAATTCTATCAATTTAGCGGAGCTGATTCCTTCTTTTTTTAAGTCAGAAATCGTTCGTAGCAGAGGTTTTAAGTAATGAAACGGAGAGTTAATTGTTCTCAATACTTCCCAACGAGGCTGTTTCAAAATTCCTTCCATTAATTCAAATCGTTCTAAATCACTTAACACTGAACTTTCCCGCTCAATCGGAAAGTACTCGGGACACTCTTGAATCACGCTATCGCAGAACGAGTGGAATGTTTGAATATGGACTGAATACGCTGCCGACCCTATAAGAGTAATGAGGCGTTGCTGCATATTTTTGGCAGCTGACTCAGTAAAAGTGAGCGCCAAAATAGAGGACGGATGGACATCTGTTTTTTGAAGAATATTGGCAATTCGACTAGCCAAAATTTGAGTTTTACCCGTACCAGGACCAGCAACCACCATCACGGGACCATCAATCGTATCAACTGCCAATTTTTGATCCGGGTTTAACTTGGCGTATGCTTTTTGAAAATTCATTCTCCCAGCTTAACGCTTAATAAATGAAGCCACAATACCTACAATAATAGCGATTACGATCAGGTTGGAGAGTCCGGCAATAGCAATTAAGCCCAATACTGAAAGTACCCAGAGAACTAACAAAACTCCGGCAATCTCTCGAAATGGGGTGGGTAAAATGCCGATTGCCCACAACACGATAATAAAAATGAAAAGATCCCAAAGTGTGATAGGTCGGCCGTTAAAATTAAAAAGAAGGGCGTTGGGAATAGTGATATTTCCAATTTGGATATAACCTAGAGCCCAAAAGATAACCAGTAAAATGAGTAGTATTTCGATCATAAAATCTCCAAATAAATGTATTAATGATTGTGCAGCTGTTGTATGGCAAAGGTCAATCGGTCAATAACCCTCTGTTTCCCCATGACTTTCATGACTTGATAGAGATCTGGGGCATTTAACAAATGAGTGAGGGCAAAACGGAGCACTGCCATCAAGTGACCAACGTGTCCTTTATATTTGGTCGGATCTTCTTTGAATGCCTTGAGTTCACGAGCGAAACCCAATCTTTCAGAAATAGTTCTGGAGTTTTCCACCCATCTTTCTTTATCATCAGATTCAGAGTAGTTTTCAATAAAGGAGCGTAGTAGCTTGACTGCATCTTCTGGAGAAACTTCAGCTGGTAGAATCAGTCTGTCTGTGTTTTCTTGATGAAATAGGTCATCGTAAAAATACGAAATTGAATTTGGTAGATCTGACCAAGCCACGATATCTTTTCTCGGTCTCTCCTGATCTCTTTCAATCCCAAGTATCTGCAGCGCATATCCTGAATTTGAAGCAATTCTGGCAGCAAACTCCAGATTATACTTTTTAGCCCAAGTCGTCACGGCCTCAAACACCTGTTTTGTCGACATTTTGGCAATAATATCTCTGCTAATATCATCAAGTTTCTTCTGATCAAAGAGAGCAATATTTTTACCAATTTTCTTCGCCTCAAAAGGAAATTCCAAGTATTCTTTGTCTGGATACTGTTTTCTCCATTCACTAAACCCTGAGTTTGCTAAGTTCAGTAAATACTCCAAGACCGCAACGGGGTGGTACCCTTTCTCGGTATACAAACTGACGGCTGCTTCTGGATCTTTTCGTTTACTGAGTTTGCGAACAGAACCCCCCTCTTTTTTGCCAATGTGGGAAAAATGAATGTATATAGGAACCGCCATTTCAAACATTTCAAATAACTGGACGTGTAAAGGTAGAGACGGCATCCATTCTTGACCTCTAGTCACATGTGTTGTTCTCATCAAGTGATCGTCTACCACATGAGCAAAGTGGTACGTCGGCACACTATTGGATTTGATTAAAACCATATCAATCGTATTGCTTTCCATTCCACCCTCACCCCGAACTAAATCAGTATAGTGAATTGGATGGCTTTGCTGTGGCGCACGAACACGTAGTACAAATTTTTTTCCCATTTTTAGTTCAGTTTTGATTTGGTCTAAGGTGAAGTCGCGATGCTTCGCCCACTCTCCGTAGTAACCTTTTTTCATGAGGCCTACGGATTCTTGTTTTTTCGCTATTTCAGCAAGTTCTTCTTCTGAACAAAAACAAGGATAGGCACAGCCCTGCTCTACAAGCCATTTTCCATAGACAGCATAGATCGCGGTTCTTTGGCTTTGGATGTAGGGTTGATAAGCACCTTCCTGAACATCGACAGCAACATACCCTTCCGTTGGTTCTACACCAAAGTTTTTCATGGCAGTAATGATTTCCGCCGTCCCTCCAGCAACTTCTCGTCTTTGATCGGTGTCTTCGATTCTCAGAAAAAACACCCCATCTGACTGAGTAGCAATCATTTTGGAAATTAAAGAAGCATAAATGCCTCCGATATGAACGAAGCCGGTTGGACTTGGTGCAAATCGAGTTACTGCAGCAGACTGAGGCAGGTTGCGTGATGGATATCTTATATCGAGGTCAGTAGGAACTTCAGTCACCTCTGGAAAGAGCAGTGAGGATAATTCATTCAGTTCTGAGTCGGTCAGGACGGTATCAATTTGAAGTGATTCATGTCTTGTCATAAGAATTTTATTATACCTTGTTTTTCACCCTTTATTTTCTGCGTACAGTAGCTAGGAGTTACAGAATAATTTCTAGATTAAAAGAGGTTGTGAGCGAGAGTTGCGGTACGTTCGTAATTTGTATGTTACCATAACTGCTAGGGACAAAAATGAAGGCCAAGGAAAAAAACGGATCGTAATTAGACCTCATAAACAGAGTAATGAAACCCACGTAGAGGCTCCACTCTTCTCAACCTCAGATCAGGTACCAGTTTCTGATAATTCCTTACAATTGATAGTTCAGACTATTGAACAGACAGCACCAGGAGAGATGAAAGAATTCACTCTACCAGAACATGCTGATATAGTTTCTCTCATACAGGCTATTGGGAACACAAAAAGAAGTTTTGAGTTTGGCGGCGACCATGATCCCACAACAGGTGTAATCAGAGTTCGAAGAAGTGAAACACAAAGCAGTGGAGGATTCGTCGTAGGAGAAGCTCTTCCTTCAACTGGATATCATCGAAGAAGAGATGTAGATGGAAAAATTATTGGAAACTTGTGGCATACACATCCTTGGGAAACTCAAGAAAAGCTATATAAAGAAAGGTATCCTTGGAAATATAGACCTGAACTTAACTGCTGCCCCAGCACGTTTGATAATCAGTCATTATTTGCCATTGCTATGATAGAAGCGGAGGAAGGAAATATACGTAAGTTTAAATCATATATTTCAGCTGCAGGATTTACAAGCGAAACAACATCAACTGGAACTTCTTTGGATTTGAGTCTGCTTCGTAGTTTAGGTTGTAATGAACTTGCAATCCGAGAATTGTTAAGATGTCTAGCAATTCTTCCACCTGCGTATATGGAAAATATTGCCCTAGCAGAAAGTAAGTCGCAACTATTGGACAAGGTCACAGATTACTATCAAAAAAAATTGAAAAAAGATGGCAGTTTTAGTCGAGAAATTACCCAATTTATTCTAGAAGTGGAAAGTTTGCTCAGTAAATCACTTATGCGCAGACAAACCACGAAAGCCAGTGTGGTTTTAAAAGAACAGATGCTCCAAACTTTAGCCTCGTACCCTGATCGAAAAAAGCTCAAACAACTTGGGTTCGATACTATTGAGAAACAGGACGCTGTTTTGGAGATGCTAGGTATGAAAACCAGTATTTTTAAACTCGATGAGAAAGGAAATAAAGTCTTCATCGTTCAAAAGGCAAATAGTTGTGACGTTTTTGATACGGTTCTAACACTAGAATCAGCGAAGTAAAGTTTTCTTTCATAGTTTCGCCACTTTATTGATGAGGTGATAAATCAAAAACTAAAAAACACTGTTCAATTGAATAGTGCTGGCAGTAGCAGAGATTACTGGTGGTAGGCGTACGTCCCATTATGTCACTTCTCAACGGCCTCGTCGGTCGTCTCATCACTCCTCAAACGGTATCCGTAGAGAAGACAACCCTTAACATTTCGAATCATAATGCGTGTTACACAACCCTCTGCGCACTCAACCACCTGAGTGGTGGTTGTCATGCCATCAGAGGTAGTCTTCACTGAATTTCCCATTTTCGCAGTTCCTCTGAATTTGTCGTTTTTCTTATCAAGTAATACGGCAAACCGCACTCTAGAATCAGACTGAGGTAGCATATCACAAAAATGCTTAATTCCATCATTATGGGCTTATTAGAACTATCAATAAAATTATCGAAATAAAAATGGTCGGGCTGGCGGGACTCGAACCCACGACCTCGCGCACCCCATGCGCGCATTCTAGCCATCTGAACTACAGCCCGAAAGATTCACCACTAACTATAGCCAAGGAATCACGTATTTTATACACCTTATGATACAGTTCCTGAGTTACACTTGCTCTTGAATCAAGCTAGATCTTAACATACATCAACTCAAAAAAGGTTCTCCGTTATGAGGCTACTAACTCTATCTATATTTTTACTCATTTGTTCTCTAAAATGGGTAAAAGAATCAGTAAAAAAATAATTAATATCTGCCCAAGAAAGAATGATATGCCCAAAGTAGTCGCAGTACCAACCCCTGAGCTCAAACAAGAAACAGGACGGCAGCAAGCCGTGAGTATTGCTATCCAACAAATTGAGAAAGATTTTGGGAAAGGCTCCATTATGAAGATGGGTGCTTCTCAAATGATGGGTCAAATTCCCGCGGTTTCCACTGGCTCACTCGCAGTAAATCTCGCTTTAGGGATTGGTGGCTTTCCAAAAGGCAGAATTATCGAAATCTACGGACCAGAAGCATCTGGGAAGACCACCATGTGTTTGCACGCAATCGCTGAAGTACAAAAAGCTGGTGGAATTGCTGCTTTTATCGATGTTGAAAATGCTCTAGATCCAATCCGGGCTCAAAACATCGGTGTTGATATTGATGAGATGTTTATTTCTCAACCAGATTATGGTGAACAAGCATTAGAAATTGCTGAAAAATTGATCCGTTCGGGCGGAGTTGACATCATTGTGATTGACTCAGTAGCAGCACTCGTGCCAAAGTCAGAAATTGAAGGAGAAATGGGTGATGCACAAATGGGAGTCCAGGCTCGTTTAATGTCACAAGCCATGCGCAAGCTGACTTCTGCAATTAGTAAAACGAAAACCTTAGTGATTTTCACCAATCAACTTCGAATGAAAATTGGCGTCATGTTTGGTAATCCAGAGACGACAACTGGAGGAAATGCTTTAAAGTTCTACGCTTCTCAAAGAATCGATATTCGTAAGATCGGCAACATTCAAGAAGGAGATCAGATTGTTGGTAGTAGACACCGAGTCAAAGTAGTCAAAAATAAGATGGCTCCTCCATTCAGAATTGCAGAATTTGACATGGGTCCGAATGGTATTTCTAGAGAAGGTGACGTTTTAGATATTGGAGTAGAAAAAGGTGTACTAGAAAAAAGTGGAAGCTTCTTCAAATTTAAAGGCGAAGTTATCGGTCAAGGAAGAGAAGCCGTGAAAGAGTACTTCCGAGAAAATGTGGCGGTCATGAAGGAGATTGAAAAACTGATTTGGGAAAAAGTAAAACCAGCAGTTACTCCAAAGAAGACTGAAGCTGAAGAGGTATAGTCCTTCCTCATTTTTACCGGAGCGACAAGCCAGCCAAAACTAAAAAACTGGCTGGTTTTTGCTTTTTCTCGCTTCTCGCAGGATTCAACCGGATTGTTTTTTGCCACCTTGAGAAGGCTTCATAATTGACCTTTTACTGAAAAAACAGTAGAATACCTCTATCATTCGAGTACGTAATATAAAAATGTATCCACTTAACGATCGAGCAATTACTATCTACCAATTAAGATATCCTGGCGTGTCAACACAGCCACATCTTTTTTTCGCATAAAATTGCTTCCTGACGTACTCGAATTTATTACACTGTGCTATTTAACGGTGATAAGAATGGAGTATTATGTCATTTTTTGGAAATTTATCTTCCTTATTCAATAACGAAAAAGGTGCGATCCGCAAAACTGCCTCAGCGACCAAACCTACCGCTGGTTCATTATCCACTCAACCAAATCAAGCAGTAGCTCCAAAGCAACCAGTCCAAGCACAACAGCCCAAGCAGCAGAGCAGGCCAATTGCGCCGGCTGTTAAAACTGCTCAACAAACTCAAACAGAAGAAGCCATTTTACGAGAGTCTCAGGCAAGAGCTCGAGAAATTATTGTAGAAGCAAAAGATGAAGCTTTGGCAATACGTGCTCGAGCTGAACAAGAATCTCGAGAACTTCGACGATCTCTCGAAGATCAGCAACGCTCCATTGACGTCAAGCTAGATAAAATTGAGTCTCGCCTTGGTCAAATGGATGATCGAGATCATCAAATTGAGAAGAATCGACTAGACCTTGAGAAGCAAAAGCAGGCTTTGGAGGAAGCAAAGCAGCAAAATCTTGAGAAATTGGAACAGATCTCTGGTATGACCAAGGATGAAGCCAAGTCTTCCTTATTTGAAGGCTTAGAAAAGAAGTTGGTCAAAGAAATGGCAACTTTGATTCGTCAAAAAGAACAAGAAGCCAAAATTCAGGCGGATGAGAAAGTTCGTGAAATCTTAATCGATGCCATGAAGCATGGTGCGACGGATTATGTGACCGAGTACACAGTTTCTACCATTCAACTGGCATCGGAGGAAGATAAAGGTCGAATTATTGGCAAAGCTGGTCGAAATATCCACGCTTTTGAAAAAATTACTGGAGTTGATGTTGATCTGGATGTTTCTCCAACTGAAGTTCGTTTGTCTTGTTTCGATGCAGTTCGCCGAGAAATTGCTCGTATCTCTTTGGAGCGACTTGTGAAAGACGGCAGAATCCAACCCTCAAGAATTGAAGAGGTGGTTAAAAAAGTCAGCTCCGAACTCGACAAAATTATGTTTGAAGAAGGTAAAAAACTGTGTCATGCGGTTGGCGTCTACAATATGCCAACAGAGTTAATTCAAATGTTGGGTCGCTTCAAATATCGTTTTTCCTACGGCCAAAACTTAATTGCTCATACCTTGGAAGAAACGAAAATTGGTATTAAATTAGCCCACGAACTTGGCGCTGATCCAAATATCGTTAAACTCGGTTGTTTACTCCATGACATCGGCAAAGTCAGCAATGACGAAGAAGGCAGTCATGTTGAGCTAGGTGTTAAAGTTGCCAAAAAGTATGGCATGCCTCAAGCCGTGATTGACTGTATTGCCCAACATCATGAAGACGAACCATTTAGTAGTCCAGAATCGATGATTGTGTATGCTGCTGATGCTATTTCAGGCGCTCGCCCAGGCGCTCGTTATGAAAACTATGATGAGTACGTCCAGAGACTTCAAAAGTTGGAAGAGATTGCAACATCTTATCCAGAAGTGGACCACGCATACGCTATTCAAGCTGGCAGAGAAGTACGAGTAATGCTTGTACCTGAAAAATCAAAAGACGATGACGTGCAAGTCTTAGCGTTGAAAATTCGGGATCGCATAAAAAATGAAATGACGTATCCTGGTACAGTGACTGTAACCGTACAACGAGAAACAAGATCACAGGAAGTTGCAAAATAAGGAGTTTCCTATGCTTCACACTATTTTAGGCGTCTCTCAGATCATTGTATGCGTGCTCTTGACGATTGCGATTCTTCTACAAGCACAGGGCTCTGGACTAGGTTCTACCTGGGCCGGTGGCGGAGAAACGTATCATACTAGACGAGGCGTGGAGAAAGTAGTTTTCGCTTTTACCATCTTTGGCATTGTCGCCTTTACCTTGCTTTCCATTGCTCTTTTGATCATCAGATAATCAAAAAGTTCGAGATATAATGGTTTTAAATGCTTAAATACTATTGGTACATTTCGACTTTTTTTCGCAAACATGGCATCTTAGTTTTAACGACGATTATTGCAGGAGTGCTTCTTTTCTCTTTTGCATTTCCACTCCTGTTGCGGACATTTGAGTTCAAGAAAAAAAGCTATATCGGAGTCATTGGTCGATATAGCCTCACAAACTTGCCTCCTCAAATTCAGGCTGAAATTTCCTCTGGATTAACGCAGTTGTCAGAGGACGGTACAGCCACACCAGATTTATCAGAGCGTTGGAATGTTGAGGATGATGGAAAAACATATCGTTTTGTGATCAAGAAAAATATTTTTTGGCAAGATGGCAAAGAACTCACTCCCGAAGCAGTGAACTACACTTTCAATGACGTGCAACTCATTACGACCAGCAATGACGTGGTTTTTAAACTGAAAGACAACTATTCGCCTTTTTCAGTCGTGGTTTCTCAACCACTGTTTAGATACACTGACGAATCCTATCTCTTCTTCTTTAAACGCCCGAAACTGATCGGGGTAGGTAAGTATCAAGTTTTGGACTATAAACTCGATAGCCAAAGATTAGTCGAACTCGTCTTAAGTGGACTCACAGAAACCAAAACATATCGTTTCTTCTTAACTGAAGATGACGCTGTTTCTGCATTTAAACGTGGTGAGGTTGACTACTTACCGAATCTTTCTTCTCGATCTGATTTAGAGACCTGGCCTACAGTCACAATTACACCCAAACTAGATGAGCAAACGTATCTTGCCGTCTTTCTCAATACTTCAGATCCATTACTCAGCACCAATGAATTCAGAATTGCATTAAACTATGCAGTACCAAAACCGATCGATGATACAAGAGCGTATGGACCAATTAGTCCAACTTCTTGGGCTTTTGCAAATGTGGGCAAACCATACGACTATGATCTTGAGCGAGCAACTGAACGACTATTATCAGGTCTGAAAAATTATATTCAGCCGATTCAATTGGAGTTAATGACAACACCTATTTTTGAAGTTGAAGCAAATGCAATTAGGCAAAGTTGGATTGAACTAGGGAATACTGCCGCAGATCGTTGTCAACAAGATACTGCGATAAAAGAGAAAAAGAACTGCCAAAATCTACGGATACATGTTGATATTCGGATTACGAACTTTCCCGACACGAGTAACTTCCAAACGATGCTAGTAGGACAAGAGTCTCCAGTCGATCCAGATCAATATAATCTCTGGCATTCTAGCTTATCCACCAACTTTACCAACTACACAAATACACGAATTGATAAGTTACTTGAAGATGGGAGACAAGTTGACGATCAAAAAAAACGATTCGAAATCTATCAAGAATTCCAACAATTTTTTTCCGAAGATGCACCTATCATATTCATTCGACACTTAACAAAGTATGACATTGTGCGCAAAGGAAAGAATTAATACTGGAGAACTATGAATAAAAAACATGTGTTAATTATTTTTGGTGGCAAATCCGGCGAACACGAAGTGTCTGTCCGATCTGCTCGTTCTATTGAAGAAAACATCGATCGTGATAGGTTCACCACTCATGTGTTGGGAGTCACTCAGGACGGTCGATGGAATTACGGTGAGACAATTGCAGAAATTACCGACGAAAAACGAGTGCTTCAGCCTAGCATGCAAATTTTGCTTCCGAGTGAAAATGAGGGTGCAACGTTCTCCATAATAACAAATACCGGATTAGAAAAACTCAGTTTTGATGTCATCTTCCCTATTATTCATGGCACGAACGGAGAAGACGGAACCCTCCAAGGAGTGTTGGAGCTCTCAAACTTGCCATATGTCGGCTCTAATGTACTGGGCTCTGCAATTGCAATGGATAAAGTTATTCAAAAAATGATTTGTCGTTACGAAGGAATTCCTCAAACGAAGTTCGTCTGGTTTAGAAAGGAAGAATGGGGAAAAAATCCAACGACTTGCATTAAAGAAATTACTCAAGAGCTAACTTTTCCAATTTTTGTAAAACCAGCGAACTTGGGCTCTAGCGTCGGCATTTCAAAAGTGAAGCAAGCAGCAGAGCTGCATCATGCAATCACCACAGCATTTTTGTATGACTCCAAAATTATTATTGAACAAGGCGTAGAGCATATAAAGGAAATTGAAGTAGCCGTGTTGGGCAATAGTCAGCCAGAAGCCTCTGTTTGCGGAGCAATCATTCCACGGAGCGAGTTCTACGACTATGAAACAAAGTACATGACCGATGACATTGAAGTTGAAATTCCTGCACACATTCCAGCCGACGTTGCTGAAAAAATTCGCAAGGCTGCAATACAAACATTCACCTGTTTAAACTGCTCAGGAATGAGTCGTGTTGACTTCTTTTATCAAACAGAAACCAAGCAATATTTTCTCAATGAGATCAATACGCTTCCGGGATTCACTTCTATCAGCATGTACCCCAAACTTTGGCAGGCTACCGGCCTTTCTTATACCGATTTAACAAGTCGCCTATTGGAATTGGCAATTGAAAAGTGGCGCGACAAGCAAAAATTAAAGTATACTTACTAAAACTATGTCCTACAGTCAACGCTGTTATTTACTATTTCTACACCTTTGTACTCGACTCCAACTTGCAAAGTACAGTCCACAAATTATTGGTATTACCGGAAGTGCCGGTAAATCTTCTGCGGTTCTAGCCACCTATATTGTCCTTCACTCACAATATAAAGAAGCAGTTCAATACACCAAAAAAGGCAATAGTGAAACTGGAATCCCTTTTGAAGTCTTACACATCCCCGTCGAAAATTATCAAGGTATTCATTGGCTTGCTCCTTTGTTTCTCTCAGTTTGGAGATTGATGACATATTGGCCAAGTTTTCAATTTTTCGTGGTTGAAATGGGAGTTGATAGTGAACGACCACCCAAAAATATGTCCTACCAACTTTCCATGATCCAACCGAAAGTTGGAGTTTTACTGAATGTAAGTAGTGTGCATGGTGAAAATTATTCGGGCTCAGATGTCGTCCAAGCTATCGCAAATGAAAAAAGAAAATTACTCTCTGCTATTCCAAAAGATGGTCTTGTGATCTATTCTGCAGATCACCCGCAAATTCTCTACGACAATCCAGCTTTTTTAGCACAGAAGGCAACATTCTCAGTGAAACAGAAGAAAGCAGATATTGAGCTCAAAAAATATACCGTCGATCTAAATGGAACTAGTTTTCAGTTCACTCACGCTGAGAAAAACTATGAGATGCATTTTTCAAAACAGCTCCATACTCAAGCCGCTTTTGGCGGATTTGCGACTGCTTTATTGACAGGTCTTACCTTTAACATTCCAATTCATCAGTCACTTGAAGCGCTGCAAGATCATTTTCTTCTCCCACCTGGTAGGATGACGCTTTTTGAAGGAATCCAGCACACCACCTTGATCGACTCTACATACAACTCTTCTCCAGAAGCAACTGCCTACTCTTTGGACATGCTTGCTCAAATTAAAACAGGGGGCCGTAAGATTACTGTGTTGGGGGACATGCGAGAGTTGGGGGTGGCTAGCGCTTCAGCGCATCAAGAGTTGGCAGATCATGCAGAGCAAGTTGCCGATCTCTTGATTTGGGTTGGTCCTCTCACAAAAAAATACTGCTATCAATACCTACAAGAAAAGAAGACCGAAAAAATAAATCTTTACTTTACTACGGCTTGGGATGTTATTGAGCCACTAAAAAAACAACTACAATCAAACGATCTCATCTTGCTTAAAGGGTCACAAAATACTATTCTATTGGAAATCATTGTTGAAGCATTGGTAAAGAACTCTACAGATATTGCTCAATTATGCCGAAGAGAGACGTATTGGCAACAGAAAAGAATCGCTTTACAGAAAGACGCAGCTTAGTATGAAACATCTTTTTCCTTTCGTCATTTTTACCTTCTCTCTTTCTTTGCTTGCGGGCTGTGCACCAAAAAGTGTGGAGATCGAACCACTCTCTTTCGTCAAAAATGACCAGCGCCAATCGTCATCCAATGCGTTACAATACAAGGATAATCAAAATCAAGGTGATTTGGAGCTACCAGGTTCAAAGAAAATGAATCCTGCTGTCCCAACATCTTCACCCAACCAAACAAGTACCGAGGAGAACACCGTGAAAACACTTAAAGATTTCAAGCCGATGGCTGCCACCCAAGCCAAATCAAAACAAACAAAGGCGATGTCGTAATTGAGCTTTATCCAGATAAAACTCCGCTCACAGTGACTAATTTTTTGACGTTAGCAAAAAGCAATTTTTATGACGGTATTAAATTTCATCGCATCATTGCTGATTTCATGGCACAAGTCGGAGACCCCAAAACCAAAGATGACTCGCAAAAAGCTGCCTGGGGAACTGGAGGTCCTGGTTACACCATTTTGGATGAGTTTGACCCTAGCTTGAATTTTGCTGCTGAGGGCGTGGTAGCCATGGCAAACACTGGTCAACCGAGCACGGGCGGCAGTCAATTCTTTATTACGTATGGAGATACCTCATGGTTAAATGGGAAACACACTATCTTTGGCAAGGTGACAAAAGGAATGGAAGTTGTCAAAAAATTAGAGATTGGTGACCAAATTCTTTCCATTTCTTTCTAGTTGCTTCGATTGATTCATGCAGTCACAGATTAAACACTCAGTAGTACCTACTCCAAAACAACGTCCTTTTCTTTTTCATAAAAAGCATGTTTTCTTTGTCCTTATCCTGGTTTTTATTGTCTGCCTCCTTTGGTCGGTGATTTGGTCCGAAAAAGCACTCCAATCAATTAAATTAGGAAAAACCGATTTGGCTAGCACAAATGCAATGTATGCCAAACCGTTTGTAACACTACTTTCCATCTGCACTCTTCATCAAAGTGCCTCTATTGAGCTGTGGCACGAATCTTTGGCTCTGATTGTTCAAACCAATAAACTCCAAAAGTCTGTCGAAGGATATGCTTCGAGTGCATTAGAGAACGATCCTCGCTCATCTGTGAGAGCAGCTCAACTTTTGACTGTAGTCCGGCCATTTAATGAAACTCTGATTCAAACGATTCAACTTTCTCAAAGAAGCGTGGTGTTTAAACAATTTATTGAAAAAAAATTGCCAAAGACCGTTCAGAAACAACTGGAAAACAGCAGCCAACTCGTTCAGCTTATTCGATCAACCGAAGTGACAATTGATCGATTGTTAAACGACGAACATCGTTTCATACTTCTCTTTCAAAATACGGATGAGCTCAGAGCCACTGGTGGATTTATGGGGTCTTATGCCATAATCGACACCTCACAAGGTGCTATCTCGCCAATCCAATTTTACGATATCTACGACGCTGATGGTCAAATCAAAACAGAACTGGAAGCGCCTCCTGGAGTGAAAGAGTACTTGAGTGGCGGCCAAGGACTCAGATTACCGAATGCGAATTGGAGTCCTGACTTTCCCACCTCTGCACAAAATATTTTGCAGTTTTTTGCTTTGTCTGGTATTCACAGCGTAGATGGGGTTGTAGTGATGAATTTACCGGTACTTCAACAGCTACTCGCTTTGACTGGACCGATCGAAATAACGGGTTCAAATGAACCCGCAACTACTGATAACGTGTCTGAACTATTGAGAGCTGATCGAGCTGCATACTTTCCAGGATCAAAACAAAAAAGGTATTTGATTCGTTCCTTAAGCACGCAACTTAGATTGAAGTTGCAGAACCTGTCTTCAGCGCAAAAAATGCAACTTTTCCAAATCCTGATTCAAAACATTCCTCAAAAAAATATCCAACTCTTTTTCCACCAGCCTGAGCTCCAACAGTTTAGCCGGTTGATAAAAGCATCTGGCCAGCTCACAACTCAATCTCAACCCCTGTTTCTGCAGCTCGTAGAATCAAATGTTGGCATTAACAAGGCAAACAGAAAGGTAGAACGGCAAGTTGGAGTTGAAATCGGCGATAAAACGATGAGTGTGAATATTCAGTACAACAATAAAAACGTTACTACTCGGTCTAGCTCGCCAGTCACTCCAGTAACAACACCAGTGCTTCGAGAAAACCCACACAATGATTATATTAACTATTTGAGAGTTCTCGTGCCGGTTGGAACGAAAGTATTGAGACTTCAACAAGATAGCCAAACCATTCTTGTTTGGGACGAATCCAGTATTGTGAGCTCAAATGGAGAAACGTTTACTCAGATAGGGTTTTTAGCTCCTGTAGCTGAAGAACAGCTCAGTCTAGTTTCCATTCAACTCGAACTCACCATCTCATTCCAACTCAATCCAGCCCTGATGGTTCAAAAACAATCAGGACTACCGCCAACAGCATACACAGTGACGTATGGCAATCAAAGCAAAAATCTGGTGCTAGACCAAGATGAAGTGATACAATTCAGACCATGACTCAGCAAACAGCCGCATTTGTTTCAGAACTTCTCGAGAAATCTAGACGCTTGTTGGCAACTGCGGGTATGGATGAGCTTAAAAATGCCCATCATAATATTGAACAGCAATCGATGACACCAGATTTTTGGAGTTCAGGTGATGCCCAAAAAGTAATGCAGGAAATGTCCTTACTCAAAGGTAAAATCGATCAAATTGAGGAAGTTCAACGACTTGAGGCTGACGTGAACGCATTTCAAGAATTAATTGGCTCCGATGAACGTTCTGGTGCTTCTTCAGATTCAAATGAAACTGATATTAGCAGTCTTGACAGTGAATTGTTAACTACCGCCCATCAGCTCAAGAGAGCACTTCAAGAACTAGAACTCACTCAGTTTTTAAGTGGGAAGTATGATAGTTATGGAGCCATCGTGTCGATTCATTCTGGTCAAGGGGGCACGGAAGCAATGGACTGGGCGAGTATGTTGCAACGAATGTACACCCGCTACTTCGAACGCAAGAAGTGGAAGCAACAGTTGATTGAAGAATCTCGAGGTGAAGACGCCGGAATTAAGTCAGCGACATTTGAAGTGAAAGCACCATATGCGTATGGTTACTTGAAGTTTGAGCGTGGCACTCATCGGTTGGTCCGCCAAAGTCCATTTAATGCCGATAATTTGCGTCAAACTTCCTTCTCCCTTATTGAAGTGATGCCGTTAATTGAACAAGACAATACCGATATTGAAGTCAAAGAAGATGATCTGGATTGGCACTTTAGCCGCGCCGGAGGCGCGGGCGGTCAGAATGTGAATAAGGTAAATACTGCAGTAGAATTAACACATATCCCAACTGGGATTGTCGTGAAGTGTCGAGAAGAACGTTCGCAAGCACAAAATAAAGAGAGAGCGTTATCTTTTCTCAAAGCAAAACTCGCTCTTCAAGAAGCGGAGCGTTTTGACGCGGAAATGGCTCGAGTCAAAGGGAAGCATGTCAATGCAAGTTGGGGAAATCAAATTCGTAACTACGTGCTGCATCCCTATCACTTAGTCAAAGACACTCGAACAGAGATAGAAACCAGCGATACTGCCAGCGTTCTTGATGGAGATATTGATCTTTTTATTCAGGAAGAAATTAAAGTACTCTAACTATCCACATTTTCAATTTTCCAAATAAGGAAACGTATAGTATTATAACTTCATGCAAAACTCTGGCTTCTCTTCAAACATGAACAGCAATCAACAGACTGCTCAACCAGGTAGCACTCCAAGACAAGTTCCAATTCACTCTTTTACTTCTTCACCAAACCCAACTCTCAACCCTGCTGGAGAAATCTCTGAGCACCCCATGAAAGGAAGTATGCACGCTTCACAAAATTTATTCATTGCATTAGCCGTTGTCGTGATGATAGGCGGCGCTGCTACGGGTGTGGGGATCGGCAAGCTCAGTGCAGCTCAAACAGCCAGTGAAAATGTCTATCAAGGAAAAACTATTCAAGCAATAGCTGGAAACAATGTCAAAAATGGCGAGGTTTTTGGAAGTGCAAAAGAGTCAGACTTTAAAGACAGCGCCGATGGCTATATGGAAGCTGGTGGAATAGATGGCGAAGGCTCAGATAAACTGCTTCGGCCTGGTGGAGCAACCCAAACTGTTTACTTAACTTCTTCTGTCACAGATTTATCTAAATTTGAAGGCATGAAAGTCAAGGTGTGGGGCGAAACCTTCCGTGGTCAAAAGGCTGGTTGGTTAATGGACGTGGGAAGAGTTGAAGTGATTGATACACAGGCTCAACCCCCAACAGAAAAGTAACATTTCATCTGGCTTTGCTCACTCTACACCTTGAATGTACCGCCCAAAATCTAGTACACTATTGTTATGATTCGGTTCAACGATGTTACTAAAAACTTTGGTAATGAAACTCCAGCCCTCGATCATGTGTCCTTTGAAATTGAAACTGGTGAGTTTGTTTTTTTAACAGGTCACTCTGGATCAGGCAAGTCTACCTTACTCAAAATTATTACCAAAGAGTACATTCCTACTTCTGGAGACGTGGATTTTGACGACATCGCTTTGAGTCAAATTAAGGGAGGGAAAGTTCACAAGCACCGTCGTCAAATTGGAGTGGTTTTTCAAGATTATCGACTCCTTCCAGAGCTCAATATCTGGGAAAACATCGCTCTTCCACTCGAGATCATTGGTAAAAAAAGCCAAGAGATCGAAGAACGGGTGACGGATCTTTTAGAACTTGTTCAGTTAACAGATAAGGCTCACGTTTTCCCGAGTCAACTATCTGGAGGTGAGTCACAACGAGTTGGAGTTGCTCGAGCGCTAGCCACCGCTCCATCAGTCCTTTTGGCTGATGAGCCTACCGGAAATCTAGATCCACAAAATACAATGACGATTGCCAAACTCTTTAATAAAATCAATGAGCTTGGGACAACGATTATTTTTGCGACTCACGACCCTACTGTGCTCGATGCTCTTAATCATCGCCGTCTTAATCTGGTAAGAGGAAAAATTAGTGAGGACACAAAAGAGAAGATTGAAAAGCCAACCAAAAACACAAAAGAGGAGCCAAAGCCAGCAATCGCACATGGCTTGGACCCCAGGCAAGAAAAGCTGATCGACGAATCTGAACTCGAGTTGGTCGCCAGAAAAAGGTCTTTTCCAAGAATCCAGTTCGCATTTCCGTTCCGCCGCAAAAAAATTGTCAGTCCTCCATCAGTAGAAAAGAAACTAGTGGAAGAGAAACCAAATTTGGACGAAATGATGGTTCAAATTGAGTCGCTTGATGAAAAAGATGGTGAAAAGGATGAGAAAACGACATGAAACATATTGCAACTGCTTTTACCGCCATCCGCAGATCTCCCTATCAAGCTATTGCCGCTACATTAATTTTATCCATTACTTTTTTTGTGGCATACACCTTTTCTTTGTTTCTTTATAGCAGCGAGCAAATCCTCCAGTACTTTGAAACCAAACCCCAAATTACAGCATTCTTCCGGTTGGACACGACAGAAGATGTCGTTCAGCAGCTTGCTTTAGCAATGAAAACGAAGACGTATGTGTCAAATGTCACCATCATTAGTAAAGAAAAAGCATTGGAAATTTACCGAGACGACAACAAAGAAGACCCACTCTTACTCGAGCTGGTAACAGCGGATATCTTGCCCGCTAGTATTGAAGTTCAGGGAAAAGACGCTGGAGCACTCTCCAAGATTAAGACTGATTTACAAAAGGCTGCTGGGGTAGATGAAGTGGTTTTCCAAGAAGATGTCATTGAAGGTCTACAAAAATGGACAAAATCACTACGATATATCGGTCTCACCAGTGTTTCTATTCTTGGCTTCACCTCGTTTATGATCATTGTGATCATAAGTGGCATGAAAGTAGCAATCAAAAAAAGAGCGATTCACATCATGCGACTCCTTGGTGCAACCAAGTGGTATGTAGAGGCACCATTCATCTCGGAAGGCATCTTATACGGAATTCTCGGCTCGTCTCTAGGATGGGGAATTTCATACGTTGGCCTACTGTACATGACTCCTTGGTTGAACGATTTTTTAGGCCCAGTTCCCTTACTGCCATTTCAACCTGAGTTACTCGCCATTCAGTTTGGAGTTGGTACGGGAGTTGCTATCGTACTTGGCGCACTGGCGAGTTCTTTTGCCGTTCAAAGGATGATGAGAAAAGCATAATGATTTACAAACGCCTAGCTGCTCAACTCGGTCTATCTAGCCTAGTTTTCGGTGTTTTCTTCCTTCTTCCGTTCTTTTTTCTCATTCAAGTTGCATATGCAGATGAGTGCGATAATGAGACGGGTCAACAAAAAATCTCGTGTCTCGAAAAGAAAATTAATCAAAAACAAGCAGAAGCCAGCACGTTGGCGAGTACTATTAGCGTGATTAACGGCAAGATCTTGGTGGAACAACTCCAGATTAACCAGACCAGGTCAGAGATTGAACGACTTGAAAAAGAAATTGTTGATTTGTCAGAGCGCATTTCAGGGCTCAATACTTCTTTAGATGGCATGACTGATATTTTGATTCAAAGAGTCGTCACGAACTACAAGCGTCATCAGTCAAACCCTCTTGAGCTACTGCTAGTTTCTGACACAATTGACTCTTTTTTCACGAAGTACAAATACTTACAAATCGCACAAGAACACACGAGTCAGATGATGGCAAAAGCAGAAAACCAAAGAACCAGCTTTGATCAAGAGAAAACGCTCAAACAAGAGAAGCAAGATGAGCTTGCAAAAAAAAGAAGCTTGCTCGTACAACAACAAGCCAAGCTCGATGAGCAAAAGAAAGAGCAGTCGACACTTCTTTCCCAAACAAAAAATGATGAGGCCAGGTATCAGCAACTACTCACCCAAGCTCAGGCAGAAATCTCGTCGTTTCAAGCCTTTACCACCAGCCTTGGTATCGGTGTACTTCCCCCACAAAACAGTCCAGACGGCTGGTTCTTCAGTCAACGCGACCAGAGATGGGCAGCTGCTTGTATTGGCACTAGCTGTGGCACAAGAAACCAAGGCAGTATTCTTGACGTCGGTTGTCTTATTAGTAGCACCGCCATGATAAAAAAGAAGTTTGGAGAAGATGTGACACCACTCACTATTGCTAGAAAGTCGAGTTTTTTCTTCTCCACCACTGCTTATATGTTACGACCTTGGCCTGCTCCGGGAGGCTATAGCTTTGTCCAATCGGGCTTTAATCAAGATAAAGTGGATAGTGAGCTAAAAGCAGATAGACCGGTCATTTTCCATCTCAGGATTAACAACCGAGATGGCCACTTCATCGTCATCAAAGCTGGCGAAAAGGGTGACTACACCATGCATGATCCAATCCAAGGGTACGATAAAAAGTTCTCAGATTTTTACCGAATCGGACAAGTGGATACGATTGCGTATCTAGTAAAAAAGTAAAACCAAATTGAAGTAGTTGAAGCAGTATCCTCTTTTTTGTAGTTTGAATACATGAGTCCAAACGCTAATTTTTCACGTCTCTATAACTATTGACAAGCGGACGTAGTTCTGCTAATATATCAAAACATTATTAAAGCAATCATTTTGGTGATTACCCGAATATGCAACATATGATAAAAAAAACACCTTTGATCGCCCTCATCACTCTTCTCTTGATGAGCTTTTTCGTAACAACCGCCCACGCTGATGGTGTTGCTACTCGCAGAGAAACTGTTTGTGATACAACTTCATATGGCGTTCGAAACTGTCGTGAAGTGATCGTACAAATCCCAACTCATGACGCTACCAAAATCCCTACCGCTTTGCCAAACATTCAAATCGTCATTGCCGGACTTGGGATTGCACTTGTCTTGAGCACAGCTGCTTACATCTACACCAATTAATTTTTTTTAACGTGCTCTTGTTGAGTAATTATGGCGGATTGACTAAAATATACTTTTATCTTCAGCGATTTCCTCATTTTGTGGAGAAGTCGCTGCAGACAACAGATGCTTCAGTATTTTTAAGGCAGACCAATTCGGTTTTTACCTCAAAAAGAAGCACTCATTCAGTCGCAGCAGATCGTTCTTGCTTGTAGAAATACAAGCTGAGAACAGCTCTTATTCATGATCTAGCCCGAGATTTTCTTGAGCAACTACCGTGAAATAAGATTAACAAGGCATACAGGATTAGTACGTTATCACGGCTAGCTTTCTTGCTGAGTCCATCGTGTAAATAACTCGAACTTGTTTCGTGCTTATTTCTGCGCTGGACTCGGTCAGTTGGCAGTGACGCTGACGACGTACCAATTCGCTAATAAAAAAAGGAATTGAAGATTATGGAAATACATGTCGTGCAGGAGAGTCTCACCACAGTGGTGAGCATCTATGGAGTCCTTGCTGGAATCCTACTGATTTTCAGTTTAGGCTTGGTGATGGGAATCACCATTTTAGCCTTTTTTGTAAGTGACGAAACGGCGAGTTGGCTGGTACGACGCCAGAACATCAGCGGAGCACTTTTTGCTCTGCTGGCATTCATCGTCATCTGCGTAGCTATAGTTCTGGGAGCCATGTATGTTCCCGGATTATTAGACTCGATTGGAGATTTGCTCCAAAGCGAGTCCCGATTCACTACGGGGGCTTTCCTGATCGGAGGCCTGATATTGGTTTTTTTGTTGTGGCAAAAAATTCGCAACCGTTGAGGTTGCGTATTTGGAGAGTTCCGATTGCTCGTAACAGTGAAAATTTGAGGTGTACGATGAAGAAGTCGTCCGTAGTAATAATAGGACTACTGCTTGCAGTAGTCTTGACGAGCTGCGCCTCGGATGGGTCTAACCCATTCTACACGCAGATAACGGCAGCCCCCTCGTTGGGGGCTACACAAGTTGCCGCACAGGCAACTCCGACGTTCCCCTCAGAGACGCCCACGTTGACACCTTCATCGGTGCCAATGACGGCGAAACCAACAGCGGAACCGACGGCAGCCCCCTCGTTGGGGGCTACACAAGTTGCCGCACAGGCAACTCCGACGTTCCCCTCAAAGACGCCCACGTTGACACCTTCATTGGTGCTAATGACGGCGGAACCAACAGCGGAACCGACGGCAGCCCCCTCGTTGGGGGCTACACAAGTTGCCGCACAGGCAACTCCGACGTTGTTCCCCTCAGAGACGCCCACGTTGACACCTTCATCGGTGCCAATGACGGCGGAAGTTATGCTTGAAGAGCAAATTGGATTCGCGTCTGCATTCTTCATGGATGGGGGCGAGAATTTTGAGCGGGTACTCCAAACGGAATTTGCGGTGGTAAAAATAAACGACAGATACGTGCCGGTGGCGCCGACATCTACGGATGTTTGCGCATCTGGTTCGTTGACCTGTCCACCCTGGACCTTCTTGGTCCGGGTTACACAGAGTGATGACTGCTTGCAGTCATCAATGCCGATTTCATATCGGATCGAGACAGAGGAGTGCCAAGACGAACAGGTGCTTCGGCTGCAGTTGGTGTTCGGAAACACCAACGACTTTAGGTTGGAGTCGATCCAGGATGCCTACGGGATTCAGGGCCTCGGCGCTGAGCTTGGTCTCTTTATTGGGACCACCAGTTCGAGCATGGATCCTGTCAAGGTTTCATCGTCAGGGTCAGAAACTATTGAGGTTGGGGTTGCATGTAACGATTGCACCCCCAACACAGGGTCTTCAGTGTTTCATGAAGGCTACTTGGATCTAAATGATCCATCCATTTTCCGTTTCGGTGGCAACGCTTTGTGGCTGTCTCCATCACCCGTTGGGGTAGTGTTCTCAATTCCACGACCCACAGAGGAAAGTGTCAATGAGTGGGGTCTTGACCTTCAGGTCATCATTCCACCGGGCACGAAGGTGGTGATGTGGGTAGGGCAGTTCGATGTTCCTACTCCAGAACCCACCACGACGCCGACGGTTGATCCTTCGTCGGTCGGGTAAATGTTTTTCAACGGTGTGGGTTGCTACCAAGCTTCCTACACCTACATATCTTTATTAGCGGGTCAGATACATCCTGTATGCCTGACCCTTTGACTTCAAGAAGGCAACTTCGTGAGGTGAAAGGGTTATGATTTTTGTGTTAATTACTAGATTTATTTTAGGAAAGTATGAAAAACACTTTATATATTGGCATTGGTCAAATTGTCGCTCAACTCCTTATGGTTGGTTCAATCACAGCTTTTGTGGGTATTGTATTTACGACATTACCAAGAGTTGATCGTTACTTAATCTTAAAAGCTACCCAGGATTGTGCCAACACCTACCGTCTACAATTTACTGATAAGTCTGGAAGCACTACCATATCTCGTCCAATTGATGACTTATATCGAAAATGCCTGACTGAAAAGGGACTGTAAGGTATACTGAGCATATGAAATTGCGCTGGCAGCTCCTTGTCATGAAAGACATCCTGATTTGTGTATGCTTGGCTGCAATCTTCTTGTTTGCTCTTTTTACCGTGCCACTTCCCACTCCGCTTGCGACACAAACGGTGGGATCATTTCAATTCAGTGCATTCCCCACAGGTTTTTCCTTATACCAAAATGTATCCCCCAGCCATTTCTACAGCATGTCTCCACTTGATGATTTTGTGATCAATAATCAAGGTGGCAGAAGCTCTCTAGCAGAGCTGAATCAGCTCCAAATTGAAAAAAAACGAGCAACTGTTATTTCTTCTACTGCGGATGTATTTTTGGGTTTGAAAAGTTATATTGGCTCATCATCTGTTACCTACGCTAGTCGTGGGTTTTATCCTGCTGTATATCAAGCTGAAGTAGCTGGAAAAGCAATCATTATTAGACGCAAGATAACAAATCTTCAGTCAAGCAAAGTTGCAGTCAGTGGAATGACGTTGAAGTTCAGTGATGAGGACTTTATCTTTGATCAACGAGGAAAGATGTATAACGAAAAGAATGCAGAGGATATCGCTTTTTTCAATACTTCTTACTTTTTGAATCTTCAAATGGGAAAGGTCATGGAATCGATACAAAAAACCCAAGTCAAAAAACTTTTCTTAGTGAACCCTTATTTAAGTGGGACTATCGTTATAGAGGCAAATGAGAACCAAACACTATGGGTGAATCACCTTAGTAATGCAATTGAGGTGACTGAACCTCTAATAGACCCGTCGTCATCCACAATCATAACATCAATGAAACTTACAGTAGTTAGTTCACCTGGAGAAACAACCACGCAATGACGATCCTCACGCTCATCTTCCTAGCAAGTCTTTTCTACCTGATCCCCACTTCAATTGGGAGAAGCATTGCTTTGCTTACTTTTTCGAGAAAAAAAGAAGAACATCTTTCTTCCTTTCCCATTTATTTTGTTTTAGGTGCAGCCATTATCTTTTCTATTGCCATGATTATTCAGTACTTCATCCTTTCCATCGCCTCCACGGCTTCATTTTCTCACCTTTTTTTTCCAACTATCTACGTGATCGAATTCTGTAGTCTTCTGATTAACGTAACTCAATATAGAAAAATGTTGAAACTTTTCAATCGTCATACGATCACCATCTTTCTTTTTTCATTTATTTTATCTGCCATAGCCTACTCTATTTGGATCTGGAAAAGCCCGTACTCACTCAACTGGGATCTGTACGAACATCAAACTCTTGTTCACTTAATCACTTCCGGAAACTTTAACTACTTTACCTCTAGAATATCAGACACGTTTGGCTTTAATAGCTACCCTCCAGTCTTTCACTCTCTCATGGCAGTGAGTCAGTTTCCAAAGGAACTTCAACCAGAGGAAATTTTGCAGTACTGGAATGTAATTAGCTTCCTTCATCTGTGGATAGTCAGTTTTATTTCGTATGGCTTTTCTTACGTCGTCACCAAAAATAAAAACTTGAGTGTTCTGAGCTGTATACTGGGAACGTTAACTTTTGAATCGGTCATTGCCTTTACATCTTTCTTCCTTTTACCTCAAACTTTGGCAGCTGTTATTTTTATTAGTCTCTTTTCTACTTTAATTTGGCGAAAGAAACACCAACTTTCTGTTTCATCATTTGAAGTCGTGTTGAGTGTTCTCCTTCTCGTCTTTTTTCACTACATTGTAGGCGGATTTGGAATGGTTATTTTACTCGCTACGCTCATCTATTTTTCGCTTCATTACAAAATGAATGAACTGAGTCAAAACATTCCATTGATGGAAATATTGTGTATCTGTATTATCGTGGGTGCTTTTTCGACACAATTCGTAGATCTTAAATCCTTAAATCATGGTGAGGCGGCTTCATATATTTTCACACTCTCAGATAAAATTGCTTTTATGGCACAATCGTATGGTTTCCTTTTCCTGTTTGGCATACCACTTGGGATCTTAGCCGCATTCAGAAAGCAACAGTGGCTACAGAAATACCTGCTATTCATTGGAATTAACTTTTTAGTACTGTTACTCACTCCCATCCCGTACGCGTTAAAATTTTATGTATTAGCAAGATGGTTCGTTCTCTTTTTTGTAGCTCAAGGGATGTGGAGTTTAATTGAAAAACAATCTTTTTCATTCTTCAGAACTGCTAGTTTTTTGATTATCAGTCTTTTTTTGTGTGGGATATTAACGTTGAATAGCGTTTTCTGGAAACAAGGTTTAACTGTGGATCAGCAAGTCAGCCACGTCTCTCAGGATGAGCTTGCCGCAGCTCAATTTCTCAGGGATAACTTTAAAAATGAGTCGCTTCTCATTATTTCCGATCCAGCCACACAATATATTCTGGAGGGCTTGAGCGGGGTAAACTCTCCAGGAGGCAGTTTTGCCAACACCGGAACTCGTAATTCACTTTCAGCTGCATTAAGTCATTCCAGTGGATATGAAACAGCTGTCGAGCTCCGACAAATTCAGGACTCAATCGTCCCTCCATCTCAAAGAACTTTCATTGTCTTTAGCGGTCGTCTATTTACGTGGCAAACAGCCACCGACATTCAAAAACAGTCGTTTGACTTTAACATCTGGCAATCACGTCAACTTAAGTTCAGCAACCTCAGATGGCTTGATAGTTTAGATGCAGTGCGTTTTGCCTTTATTTACCAAAATAATTCACTTCAAATTCGCGAACTTCGTTGATTCCCTCAAGAAGAATTTACATTTTAGACTTGAATATCCTATAACAATATGATATGATTTGATCATGTTAAAAGGTAAAACAGTCACGTTGGCGATACCGTGCAAAAATGAGGAAGTCGCGCTCGCCTCCCTTCTCAAAAAAGTACCTGCATTTGTGGACAACGTACTTGTGATTGACAACAACTCTACTGATCAAACTCGAAATGTAGCCAAAAAAATGGGCGCTCGCCTCCTGACTGAAAAACGCCACATTCAAGGCATTGGCTATGGATTTGCTCACTTGCGAGCTATTAAAGAAACCACCACTGACTATTTAATTACCATGGACGGCGATAACACGTATCCGCTCAAAGCACTCAAATCACTGATTCTCCATGCTGAAAAAAATCACCTTAACTTTGTCTCCTGCAATCGATTTCCACTCTTGAACGGTAAAGTCTTACCAAAAGTAAGACAGCTTGGTGTTTTTATTTTAAACACCGAAGTCAAACTTTTATATGGTTTTCCAATGCAGGATATTTTAAGTGGGATGTGGCTCATGGATCGTCAAGCTCGCAAAAAAATGCAACTTAGCTGCGGAGACTGGAACTTATCTCCAGAAATTAAACTGGCAGCTTTAACACACCCAGAAATACATTTTGGTGAGTTTCATATTGAACATGCCCTCAGAGCTGGTGAAAGTAAGCAGCTGATTTGGAAAACTGGCTTTGAACACTTATTTTATATTCTTTCTCGAAGATTTTTGATCGATAGTCCGCTAAAGAGCTTCATCAATCCAAAACATAATAGCATCTTTCCATCTTGGTCATTAGAGAATTAAAATACTCTTATGCGCATTTTAGTCATTACACCGTACTTCCACCCTCATCCTGGTGGCTCACAACAATACATTGAAGAGTTGTATTCAGCGATGCAAGAAGTAAAACCTGAATTAAAGGTAGATGTTCTTTGTTACAACACCGACCACATGCCTGCAGAAGAGAAGTATCGTGGAATGACAATTTACAGAATAGATTGTTTGGAAGTTCTAGCGAGCCAATTTGCTATTCCCAATCCCGTCCATTTAGTGCGCGTTTTACAACAACTCAAACGACAGAACCAGTACGATGTTGTCAACTCACATACTCGGTTTTTTGATAACTCTTGGTGGACTCCTCTAGTGGCTCATTATTTTGGTGCGAAAAGCTTGTTAACCGATCACTGTGCAGAGCAGCCAAGACATTCTTTTTTCTTAGCAAATTGGCTGACTCATGTTATTGACACATACACAGTGAAAAGGCTCGCTCGCTCATATACTCAAATCATCGCGTCTAGTCAAAGCACACAAGAATATCTTAAAAAAATTGGCGTTCCACAAAGTACCATTGTGTATCCCGGAGTTGATGTGAATTTTTTTACTGCTGAGAAAAATCCCGATCGATCAATACCTCACACAAAAACATCTCTTTCGGAGAAAGAAGTCGTCGTTGCATTTTTGGGCAGGTTAATTTCAACTAAAGGTGGCGAGTTATTTCTAAAAACTGTTTCCCCACTTTTGCAGAAATACCCTCACTTGCGAATTGTGGTGGCGGGGTCCGGTCCACTTCTCATACAATTACGGTCGCAATATCAAGATAAAAAGATCTTTTTCACCGACCAACTGAATAAAAAAGAAGTCGCTCAGCTGCTCAACATGACGGATGTCTTAGCTTTACCTTCAACACATCACGAAGGATTCCCGGTCACAATTTTATTAGCTGGCGCAACGCGATGTGCGGTGGTGACAACCAATCAAGGTGCGATTGGGGAAGTGATTCAAGATAAAAAAAATGGTTTAATTATTGAACCAAATTCTGAAAGTCTTTTGGATGCAGTTGAGCAGCTCATCGAACGACCTCTTTTAAGAAAAAAATTGGCAGATCAACTGTATGAAACAGTAAGTAGTCAATTTTCTTGGAAGAAAAGTGCTCAAATCTTTCTCAAAATACTAAGTATTGCATAACTCTCAAACGCTACGCTTTCCACCTCCTTTGACTCGTATATTGATGAAATGATACTGCGTATTCTAATTGCAACCAGTCTTTTTTTTTATGTCTTTCCCTCAGTTTGTCGAGCTCAAGTTGTTATAAACGAAGTCATGCCTGCGCCAGGTAGCGGAAATGACTGGATCGAACTAAAAAATATAAGCGATCTAAACGTCAATTTAACAGGCTGGACGATAGAAGATAGTAATTCATTACTCGACCTCACTCCAAGCCTTTCTGGACAGATTCTAACTGCTTCAAACTATATTGTGGTTGAGGCGAGCAATCGATTAAATAATTCTGGAGATCAAGTTAAACTGAGAAACGCCTTCGGTGAATTCATTGACCTTTTTAGCTATTCACAAAGTGTGACTGATACGTCCTGGTCTAGAACGCCAGACGGAACTGGAGAACTTCAGCTCACAGCTCCTTCCAGAGGTGCAACGAATAGTAGTGTTTTACAAAGCACACCCACACCGAATCCGTCTGCAAGTCCAACTCCTACTGTAAGTACGATTCCCTCGCCAACCCCGATGGTTAGCCCGAACCCGCTACCTTCTTCAGCTCCAGATTTTTCTCAATTACCTGCCCATATTACAATTTCTGAGATCATGGCTTGTCCGAATACGGGAGCCAGTGAATGGGTTGAGTTGCAGAATGGAGACAGCAGTGCGTACGCGCTGAAGAACTGGCAAATGAAAGACAGTCAGAATAACTCTCGGTACTTTTCTACTCAAATTCCTGCACAAGGATTTGTTGTCATCAACATTGTACCAGCCATGTTAAATAACACCGGTGGCGATCAGCTCTCGATCGTGCGTCCAGATGGAATAGCTACGAGTTGGGCAAGTTACATAATTTGTACAAAAGGAAAGAGCCTTGTCTTTGATGGAGAAAAGTGGCTCAGTGCTGAACCAAGTCCTGGTTTAGAAAATGTTGAGTTAGAAACTAGAATACAGTCATCAGAGTCGAGTTTGGATGGAAAAGCAAGTCTTGATGAAGAATTGATGCCGACGGCTTCCAACCCGAATCATTTTGAGAAGAAATCAAGTCCCGCACCACTTCGTGTTGTAAAAAGAAGTGCGAATGCATCCATCTCTGCGACGGCCACTCAAACACTGTTAAATGTACAGTACACACCGATTTCTTCATCTGCTGCGTTTCGTGCTCACGAAGATTTTCCTTCCTTTGCAACTGAAGCAACTGAAGCAAATGAATCGCAAGTTCCCCAAACACTGCTCGTTGGAGTCGTGCTCATTCTAGTCAGTAGTAGCGCTCTCCTTCTCTATTCGACTTGGGTTTTTCTACGTTTTTATGCTAAAAGACATGAGATAGAAAGTTTCGTTTTTGAGTAACGCTTTCTTAAATTACATCTAACAGACAAGCTTAAATACCCTCTTGGTTCTTTTCGGTGGCTGTGATAGTATCTGTCCTCTTCTACAAAGGAATCGTGATTTCAACGGATTCTTGCAGCTAAAAGAAGAGTTCGTTTATAATAAAGAAACAAGGAGTGTTATGACCAAGTCACAACTGATTAGTATTATTTCCAAAAAAGCTCATTTAACGAAAAAGGCTTCTGAAGAAGCTGTTGAAACAGTTTTTGAAGAAATTATTCGCAGTTTGAAAAAAGGTGACAAAGTTGTTTTGTCTGGATTTGGCACTTTCTACTTGGGTAAAGTTAAGGACAAACAAGTTGTTCCATTCGGCAATGAAACCAAGCGACAAACCATTAAAGGTCACAAGGTTGTGAACTTCAGAGTTGGCAAACCACTCAAGCGAGCAGTTTGGTAAATTACGGAGTACAATACTTAAGTGAAAAAGTATTGGCTCACACTTAAAATTTCCCTTCAAGACTTGCTGGAATATCGATTTGATTTTCTATTGAGGACTGTCCGGTACACTACGTCAATTCTGATGCTGGCATTTCTGTGGTTAGCGGTTGCTCATGAATCGACTTCGTCAAATATAGATCCGAAGAACATTATTTCGTACTACTTATTTTCTGCCATGATTTACGGATTATCAAACTTTCATACCGACCATATAGAGGAAGATGTTCGACTTGGATATATTTCTAAGTATTTAGTGAAACCCGTCTCTCCTTTCTGGATGTATTTTTTCAATATGTTTGCTCAAACTCTGGCTGAGGTGTTGGTGAAGATCGTTCTATTTATTCCAGCCGCCTTGCTCCTTGGTTACGTTACATTCCTTTCACCAGTCCAATTTTTGCTTTGCGTCATCATGGGAACACTTGTCTTTTTTGCGATGTTTTGTCTTTACTTTGGTCTTTCTGGATTGGCTTTTTGGTTTCAATATGTTGATTCCATTAGAATGTGTGTCATGTTCACATTTCGATTCTTATCAGGTATTTTTATCTCTGTTTCTTTTTTTCCTTCCTGGTATCAATTTATCTCTCGCTTCTTACCATTTGAATATATGGCATACATTCCAATTCAAATGATGCAAGGCAATCTAGATATTCGTCAATCCTTGCAGGCTATCTGCATGTTAGTTGGCTGGACATTCTTATTTTATTTTTTCCAGTACTTTATTTGGCAGAAAGCAACGCATTCATATGAATCAACAGGTATTTAAAATGCGACACTATCTGCATGTGTTCATCCAAATTTGGAAACGTTCAGCGGCGCACATTTTAGAGTATCGACTCAACATCTTCATTCAAGGAGCATTTATTTTAGTGTATCTGGTAGGAATGTTGATGATGTTGGAAATTATTTTTTCAAATACCCAAAGCTTGGGAGGGTGGTCCAAATCAGAAGTCATCTTACTGTACGGAATCTGTGGCATCATGTGGGGCTTGATTGAGCTGGTCTACTTTTCCAGCTTAATGCATTTTATGATGCGGGGTGTTTCCACCGGAGAACTCGACACAATACTTACCAAGCCCCTGGATGCGCAGTTTTTAACTCTGTTTAGCTACCCAGCTATGATGGAGTTCATCTATCCATTCAGCAGTGCTCTTTTTACCGGCTGGGTGTTACTCACTCAACATTATTCGTTTTCTTTAGAGTCTGTTTTCACCTTTTTTGCCTCCATCATTCTGACGCAAATACTACTACTATTTCTTTTTTCTGCTTATAGCTCTTTAGCTTTTTTTGTGACGAAGTCGCAACAGGTGTTGCGGACATTAGAAACACTGGGGGATCATTCACAATATCCCACGATTATTTACCCTCAACTGCTCAAGCTGAGCTTGCTCTCTTTTTTAGGCGTTGGCTTAGTTGGGTATATTCCAACAGCATTTTTGCTTCAAAAGCTGCCGACTTTGGGTTTAGTCCCCTTGTTTCTTGGTACCTGTGCCACTGTCTTTACAAGCCGTTTTATTTGGAAATTTAGCTTACGTCGTTACTCATCGGCAAGTTCATAGAAGTAGAGTAAAATGAAAGATTCAAGGAATGTATGATCGAACCCGTTATCAACATTAGTCACCTGACCAAAACGTTTAAAGTCTATAAAAAACAGCCTGGTCTTCTTGGTTCAGTTACGTCTCTATGGAAACGAGAGTATGTGGAAGTCAAAGCAGTAGATGATGTCTCCTTCACAATTAATCCTGGAGAAATTATTGGATTCATTGGCCAAAATGGCGCAGGGAAGACAACTACCCTTAAAATGTTATCTGGTTTACTTTATCCAACTTCAGGAAATGTTTCTGTTTTAGGTTTTGATCCGTGGGACAGAAAACCTGCTTTTCAAAAGCAGTTTGCTCTCGTTATGGGTCAAAAAAATCAACTCTGGTGGGACCTGCCAGCAATGGAAAGCTTCCTTCTTAATCAAGCCATTTATGAGGTCCCAGAAACAGAATTTAGAAAGACATTGAACAAGCTGATGGACTTGCTGGAAGTTCGTGACATTGCCAACATTCAGGTTCGCAAGCTTTCACTCGGTCAAAGGATGAAATGTGAATTAATTGCGGCTTTGCTCCACAGCCCGAAAGTACTCTTCTTAGATGAGCCAACTATTGGACTGGATGTAGTGATGCAAAAAGTTCTTCGAGACTTTATCAAATCATATAATCAGGATTTTGGCGCCACTATTATTTTAACCAGTCATTACATGGGCGACGTCAAAGAGCTATGCAAGCGAGCCATTATTATTGATCATGGTCACAAAATCTTTGACGGAGATCTTCAAGATATCATTGATAGGTACGCTCGAAATAAGATTTTATCGATTATTTTTTCAGAAAAGGTTACACAGAAAAAATTGACTGAGTATGGAGAAGTAAAAGACTTTGAATTTCCGAAAGCAACTTTACTCGTACCTCGCTCAATCGCCACGAAAACCGCAGCGAAGATGCTTTCAGAACTACCGATTGCGGACGTCAACATTGAAGAGCCAGCCATTGAAGTAATCATTCGAGACGTCTTTGAATCCAAAGCAGCATAATGTACAAATATTGGTTTCTTTTTAAAATATATTGGCAGAACACCTTAGCGTATCCACTGAGCTTTGCAATTTGGCGTTTTCGTCAAGTATTGGCAACTTTTGCTTCTGTGACAGTTTGGTTGGCTATTTTCCAAGATAATCAACAAGCTTTTGGCTACACTCGAGACTCGATGATCAGCTACATTTTTTTGATCGGTTTTTTACAAAGCATCATTCTTGCAACTGAGATTGGTGGACTAGGACAACAAATTTACGAAGGTCAAATAAGCAACGTGATGGTGAAGCCATTAAAAGTACTTGGCTGGATTGGGGCAATTGATTTAGCTGATAAAGCATACAATTTTGCTTTTCTGATCGTGGAGACACTTATTCTCTACTTGATTTTTAGGCCACATTTTGTCCTACCCACAATCCCATTTTTCCTGGCATTTTTAGTGACAACTTTTCTCGGTGCAGTCTTATTTTTTTTGGCAATGTTGTTAATTGGAGTAATGGGCTTTTGGAGTCCTGACAACTGGGGAATTCGGTTTTTGTTCTACATGTTCATTGACTTTACAGCTGGGCGTCTCTACCCGTTAAATATCCTTCCACAGGTCTTACAGAATATCTTACGATGGACTCCTTTTCCCTACTTCTCATACTTTCAATCCCAAATATTTCTCGGCAAGCTTGACTGGATGCAAATTCAACAGTCTTTTACGGTATTACTGCTCTGGATCGCCTTGCTTGCAGTTTCTTTCCGCTACTTCTGGCTCAAGGGCTTAAAAGGGTATGGAGCCTCGGGACATTAAGATGAAAGAACGACTCTATATTTACTGGAAAATTTGGGTTACAGTAGCGAGTTATGCTTTTCAAGAGACCTTCTTAAATCGCTGGACAAATGCGCTCTTCTTGTTTGGAAAATTAATCAGATTTGGCATGCTGCTGGTGTTTCTGTTTCTCCTTCACCAGAACATCTCTGGCATCGCTGGCTATTCGATAGATCAAGTCATTGTTTTTTACTTAACCTATCAATTTACAGATACGCTTGCTCAGATTATGTATCGAGGTGTCTACTCATTTAGTACGAGTGTTCGGACAGGTGAACTAGACTTTTACTTATCAAAACCTATTAACCCACTCTTTAGAATTTTGACAGGTAAACCAGATATTTTGGACGTACTATTCTTCTTTCCAACTACCGCAGCCAGTTTGTGGATTTTATCTCACTTGCAGCTTCACATAACTTTTAACTCTGTTGTAATCTATTTTGCTCTCTTAATCAATAGTTTTCTGATTGTGACAGCGTTCCACATCTTTGTTGCATGTTTGGGAGTCTTGACCACTGAAGTTGACAACGCTATTATGCTCTACCGAGATTTCACGAATCTGTCTCGTTTCCCAGTAAGTATTTACGGAGAGCCATTCAGGACAGTCCTTCTTTTTGTGATTCCAGTAGGAATTATGAACACCGTGCCAGCCCAAGTGCTTATGCACACTCAGCCAAGTGTAGGCATGTTGACAGCAGTTCTTATTGGTTTGGGATTCTTTATTTTAAGTCTGAGAACATGGAAGTGGTCGATTAGAAAATATACAAGTGCGGGTGGATAAACACAGCTTAACTAATATTTTCTTAAATCTAGAACGATAATTGCTTATCGTTTTGGAGATTGTTTGGTACGGCGAGCTTTTCCACCAGTGCCAATTTTGCGGGTTTCTTTCATGCGATCATCGCGACGTAAGAGACCTTTTTTCTTGAGTTCTAAACGAAATTCTGGATTAATTTTCAATAAAGCACGAGAGATAGCATGGTTGACTGCATCAATTTGTGAACGCAGGCCAGATCCAGAAACTTTTACTGAAATTGCGTACTTACCCAAAACGTCTGAGGTAACCATTGGCAAGTTGTAAAGAGAAGGAGCGCCTACAACGCTGCGAAAGTACTCACTGACCAATAGGTCATTCACAACAAAATCACCTGCATCTTTATACACACGAACCCGAGCAGTTGCAGACTTGCGACGACCGACAGCAGTTACATACTCACCACTTGGCAAAGAAAAGTGAGCACTACCAGCTGGGCGAGCATTTTTTGCGCTACTTGCACTTGGTTGAGCTTTTTGTTTTTTGACGATCTTTTGGACAGTCGTTTTCTTTTTCAATAGTTTGTTTGCCATATCTCTTTAACTTTCCTTCACTTCTGTTTTGACTTCTTTCACATCTGTTTGACCTTGATGTGGGTGCGCTGCACTTTTATATACTTTTAAGCGAGCCATTCTATCGGCTCGTAACTTGTTTTTTGGCAACATGTTATGTACAGCCAGTTGAATAATTTGCTCTGGTTTTTTGGTTAATAACTCTTCAAAGGTGTTGGTGGTTATACCACCTGGCATTAATGAGTGACGATTGTATAACTTCCGCTTGCTTTTTGCACCAGTGACGATAACTTTACCCGCATTAAGTACAATAACAAAATCACCATTATCAATGTGTGGGGTGAAAGTTGGTTTATTTTTACCCATTAACTTGGTAGCTATTTCTGTCGCAACTTGACCAAGAACTCGATCAGCTGCATCAACAATGATCCAGTTTCTCTTAATTTCAGCTGTTTTTAACATGAATGTTTTCATATATTACTTCTTCTCAACTTTAGCTTTTTTAGCAACTGATTTCTTTGGTTTAGCAACTTCTTCAACAGTCGTTTTTTCGATCACCGCAACTTCAGCAGGTTTTTTTAACACGCCTCTTTCGCCAGCTTGGATTGTAAACTCTAAGCGAGCCATTGGGGTGTTATCCCCACGTCGACTACCGATATCTGTCACTCGGACAAAACCACTTTTCCGATCCATCATCGCCGGAGCAACCACATCAACTAGCTTATTTACAACATCTCGTTTACCAAAAAATACATGAAGCTTGCGGCGAGCGGCTAAATCATTGCCTTGAGCAGTTGACACCATTCTGTCAGCTAAGCGTTTGACAGCTTTGGCTCGGGACATAGTGGTCACAATAGAACCTTGTTCAGTTAAATTGCGCAACAGACCCATAAACAGTGCTTTACGCTGATTTGTGTCTCGGTTAAATTTTTTGTCTTGTATTCGATGTCTCATATGTAGTAACTAGTAATTAGTAGTGAGTGGATAGTGTGTGAATTTTTATTACAAATCACTACCACCTTCATGCCATGTACTAACCCAAGCTAACCCCTTTTTTCTTTAATGCTTCATCAATTAAATCGACACTCTTACCACCTAAGTTCTTCACTTTTGCGACAACGTCACGTGGAGCACCAGTTAAGTCACCAACTGTCTTAAATCCACCTTTGCGCAAGGCGTTTGCGATTCGAGTCGGTAAGTCTAACTCTTCTACAGTGAGTCTCAGGACTTCCGCCTCTTCTGGACTCAAAGAAATTTCTTCTTTGACTTCAACAGGTAAAGTAGGACTGAACACTTGCGTGAATTGACGAGCTAAGATTTGTGCAGCTTGCTTGACAGCTTCAATTGGTTGAATTGAACCATTTGTTTCAATATCCAATAAAATTCGATCAAAGTCTGTTCTGCGACCAACGCGGGTTGCTTCGACTTTGTAAGCCACTTTAACGACTGGGGAAAAAAGCGCATCAATCGCAATTTCTCCAAGAGTGATATCTTTTCGATCATTAGCCATCGAGTAACCAACGCCTGGTTCTACAGTCATTTCAACTTTCAGCGTTTTCCCGGCTGCAAGAGAAGCGAGGTAGCGATCAGTATTTACGATTTCAAAGCCACCTTCACATTCAATATCAGCCGCAGTGACTTCTTTGGCACCTTTGACGTCCAAACGCAACGTTCCAGGAGCTGTACTATCTGATTTCACTCGAAGTTCTTTTAAGTTTAAAATTAACTCAACCACATCTTCTTTCATACCTTCCAAAGTTGAAAATTGATGATCAACTCCATTGATTCGAACTTTGGTGATGGCGTATCCTGGTAAAGAACTCAATAGAACTCGGCGTAAAGCGTTGCCTAAAGTGTTCCCGTAACCTTGTTCCAATGGTTCGAAAACCAATGTTGCGCTATTCCCTTTAACATCTTGTTCGGCAATAGTAAACGTTGGGCTCATTGCTGGGTATTGATTAAAGTTTTGATTCATATGTTTCTCCTTGTTTCGCCGCCCCTTTCGGGACTCCGTGTCAAGTTAAATTTATAATTGGTATTATCTACTGTAAAACTCCACGATTAATTGCTCTTCAATGGCTTCTTTAATTTCAGTTCGTTCTGGGAAGCGAGCAATTTTAGCAGCTCCACCTTTTTTTTCCAACCAGGCTGGTAACTCTCTTGTTGACTCTTTGATTCCATCAGCAATGAAACTTAATTCTGCTGAAGTACTTTTGACAGTAACTACGTCACTCACCTTCACCGTATAAGAGGGAATGTTCATCTTTTTACCATTGACCACAATGTGGTTGTGAGCGACTGCTTGACGAGCAGCTGCTCGAGTTGGAGACCAACCCAATCGGTAAATGACGTTATCGAGCCTGCGCTCAAGCAACCCTAGGAGTGCAGCGCCAGTAGCAGTTGGATTTTTGGTGGCAATTTCGTACAGGTGATGTAGTTGTTTTTCAGTCAAACCGTAAATGTACTTCACCTTTTGTTTTTCTTTTAATTGGACACCATAGTCAGATAATTTCTTTCGTCCTTTGGCACCATGTTGACCTGGGCGATTAGCCAAAACTTTTGCAACTTTTGCTGCATTGGTTTTGAGACCTAAGTCCTCACCAACTCGACGAGATAATTTGTTTTTTGATCCTGTATATCTTGACATAAGTGTTTACCTGTTGTGTTTAGCCTTACGTGACTTCGTTCCATTATGTGGAACTGGGGTCATATCTGCAATCATATTAACTCTAATTTTTTGTGCTCTCAAAACGCGTAATGCCGCATCTCTACCTGGACCTGGACCTTTTAAGTAGACGTCCATTTCATTCATTCCATAGACGCGAGCTTTATTGACCGCGTTTTCCACAGTTACTGTTGCTGCGTATGGACTTGATTTGCGTGAACCGCTAAATCCCGATCCACCGGTGGAAGCCCAACAGATAACACTCCCTTTTTCATCAGTGACACTGACGATAGTGTTGTTAAATGTGGCAGTTACATACATCCGACCACGAGGAATTACTTTGGTAATTTTACGTGGAGCAGTAGTAGTTGGTTTAGATGCAGTTGGCATATTTCTTCAGTTATTTCCTATTTCTTAAGCTTTTTTAGATGCGTCGATTTTAGCGGCCATCTCTTTAGTCATGGATCCGACTGCAATTCGCTTCTTCCCTTTACGAGTACGAGCATTGGAACGAGTTCTTTGACCACGAGTTGGTAGGCCCATTTTGTGACGTAGACCACGATAAGAACCGATTCTTTTCAATCGATCTACATTTTCTCTAATTAAACGTCGTAAGTTACCTTCAACATTATATTTTTCTAAAATTCGTTGAATCTTACTCACTTCATCGCCAGTAAGCTCTTTCGCTCTTTTATCTGGATTAACTCCAGCTTCTTTAATGACTTCATCAGCTAATTGTGGGCCAACTCCGTACACATAGCGCAAGGAGATTCGCACTTTTTTATTATCTGGAATATCAATACCGGCAATACGAGGCATAACTTATCCTTGGCGTTGCTTATGTTTTGGACTTGTAGAACAAATCACAAATAAGACGCCTTTACGTTTAATAGTCTTACATGACCGACACATTTTTTTTACTGATGCACGTACTTTCATATTTTAGTAACTAGTATGTTGTAATAAGTGGATAGGGAGTGAATGTGTTTCACTTACCTCTACCTGCTAACTACTCATTACTATCCTCTACTAGACAGAGGTGAAATATACCTTATTCAGGCTAATTTGAAAAGAACTAAATTTGATGCGAAGCCTTTTGGGTTGATCTATACGTTATTTTACACTTTTTGAGGTCATATTTACTGACATATCCACGAACAATGTCGCCTGGGAGGACACGAATTCTAAATAATCGCATCTTGCCAGCAAGAGTTCCAAGCAGTTGCTGACCAACCAGCTGAGGAACTGGAGAGGCAGTAATATTGACTCGAAACATTGTGTTTGGCAAGCATTCGTCTACCACTCCATCAATTTCGAATAAATCATTACTTTTTGTCAATTCAGAAGTAACGTCAGACTGACGTCTTGCTTTGACCACGCGCTTATGTTCTTGAACTTTACCCATAAAAAACCTTTAAATCACTAATGTGAATTATTATACCAGTAGAAAGATGTTTTTACCAGATTGGAGACTGTTTGGTTTTTGAGAAAGTAATTCAAAAAAGTTTAGGTTTAATTCTGGACCGAATTATGATAAAATCACTGTCTTGTTGGATATTGAGGTGTGAAAAAAGTGGCTAAAGAGTCTTTTGTATACGCACATCTGCACGTCATTGATGGGATAGTGTTCTCCCATCAGACTCCCAGTCATTATGGGATTAAAAGTGGAATGACCGAGACAGATGTTCTAAACCTTCTCGGTCAAAACAATTCTTATGGAGAGCCGCTGGTTCCCTACCAGATGCAGACAATCGTGCAGTACGCTGATCGAGCGATCCCCCAGATCATCACGATCATAAGGCTCGCGAACCAGCGAGTGTACCTTGATAGATAGCCGTCCAAGATGGCTAAACCGCTATTCTCCTAGAGAATGGCGGTTTTCATTTCATCTACCTTTGGTTAAAATCTCTGGCCCTTTTTCAGTAATGAGAACTGTCTCTTCTTCCATGACCGTTAGACTGCCATCTTTTGTTCGATACGTCCAACCATCTTTATCCACGACGAGTTCAGCATCCCCAACAGCAGCCATGATCTCAATTGCGAGCGTTTGACCAGCGGTAAGAATCTGACGTTTGTCGCTGCGCTGAGCGATACAAGGCACATACGGCGCCTCATGAAGCTCTTTACCAATGCTATGACCGGTTAACTGGTAGACCATATCCCAACCATGTTGCTGAATCATTTTTTCCATGGCAGAACTAATGTCAAAAATACTGTTTCCTGGGCTGGCTTTACTAATTGCTTTCGCTAATGCCTTTTTAGCTACTGCTAAGAACTCAACTTTGATTGTATCTTTTTTACCAGCAATGAAGCTGGTCGTAGTATCCAGATGATAGCCTTGATAGAGCAGTCCTACATCGATCGTCATTAAATCACCATCCTCAACTCGTTTTTCTAGACTGGGTACACCATGGCACATTTCGTCATTTTTCATGATGCAGGTGGCCCAGTGATAACCTGGAACCAAGGCGAAGTTGGGAATCGAATCTGCTGCTCTAATTAAACGTTGCGCCTCTGCTTCTATTTCGGCAAATGACATGCCTACTATGGTAAATTGAACCAGTTGGTCACGCACTTGGCCTAAACGACGACCACCTTCACGCATTGCAGTCATTTTCTGTGTTTGCTGGAGAGCTACTTGAGCAGAATTCATATGCGTAAAAAACTCAATGGGACTTTACTTCAAAAATCCCATGATTTCGGTGAAAACTTCATCTACTCTTTTTTCACCATTTACTTGGATGAGCATACCGTGATCACGATAGTACTCTAGAGTAGCCTCTGTTTGAGAGTGAAATAATGCGATTCGCTTACGGATAGCTTGAAGTGACTCATCTTCTCGATCGGAAACACGTCCAGAAATTCTCCATAAAGCTTCTTTATCTGATACGTCGATGAAGATAACTTTATCAACATTTCCATTAAACACTTCTGCTTGCGGAACTGTTCTGGGAAAACCATCTAGGATGTATCCGTTTGCATACTCTGGTTTTTTTAAGTACTCCGCAATGATTTCTAGGGTTAATTTATCTGGAACTAAATTACCTGAATTTAAGGTCTCCTTTAAAGTACGTCCGAGTGGAGTTTTTTCTTTGGCCATTTCACGGAAAATATGCCCGGAGGAAAGATAGGGAATTTTCAAGCTCTCAGATAACATATTTCCTTGGGTGGACTTACCCGCCCCTTGGATGCCAACTAAAACTAATTTCATGACTTTTCCATATGCCCTTGTCGTAAATGACAAAGTTACCCCGCCAAAGCAGGGACATACGTCCTATTTTTTTATTATATAAACTTATCGTAATTTTCGCCAACCAACAATCCTTCAACTTGTTTTGCAGTTTCTAAGACCACCGAAACAACAATTAACATACTTGTTCCACCAATTGCCAACGATTGGATATTTGTAATTGACTGAGCAATAGAAGGCAGAATTGCGATGAAACCCAAGAAAACGGCTCCAACGAAGGTAATCCTAGCCACCACAAATTCTAGAAACTGCTTAGTCGGTCCACCTGGTCTAGTTCCAGGAATAAATGCTCCACTCTTCTTGAGCTCTTCGGAAATATCGCCGGCATTAAAGAACACCATCGCTGAGAAAAAAGTAAAGGTAAAGACCAATAAGAAGTAAATCACCATGTATACAGGTGACGTCGGTGAAAACCACAACGTCACGTTTTGACCGAGTTGGGTCAATTGCGTATTTCCAAGCGTGGTTAAAAAGCGACCAATAAAGGGAGGAGCTAACATGAATGATACCGCAAAAATAATCGGTAAAACTCCAGCGACATTAATCTTAATTGGAAAGTGCGTTGTCTGACCGCCGTAAACTTTATCTCCACGATTTCTTTTTGCATACTGAATTGCCACTTTTCTTATTGCTTCGTTCATAAAGACCATCAAAGAGATCACTCCGAGAAAAAGGGCTGCAAAAATACCAATTTTAATCAAGTCTTGAGAACCAGTCACCGAAAAAAGCTGAGCTACGGCTGCTGGAAATTGACCGACGATGCCGGCAAAGAGCACCATAGAAATACCATTTCCAATACCATATAGAGTAACAAGCTCACCCAACCACATCAAAACCATGGAGCCAGCGACTAGGGTGAAGATCATGGTGATAATCGTAAATGGATCTTGGGATTGAAGTAAACCTTGAGTTCTTAAAAGAACCAAGACTGAGATACTCTGCACCACAGCTATTGGAACCGATAAAAATCGAGTGTACTGGTTTAACTTTTCTCTTCCAGACTCTCCTTCTTTTTGAAGTTCTTTCAAGGTGGGAAAGATCATACCGGCAACTTGCACGACGATTGAAGCCGTGATATATGGATTAATTCCTACCGCCATGACGGAGAAGCTTGAAAGCGTTCCTCCAGAGAAAATGTTCAGTACACTTAACAGTTGGCTCGACGCAAAAATTGCCTTGAGTTGAACTAAATTTACCGCTGGTACAGGAACATGTGCTAAAAACCTAAAAACCAAGAATATGGCTGCAGTGAAGAGGATCTTTTTTCTAATTTCACGATTAGAAAATATCCTTTGGAGGATAGAAGTGAATTGCTTCATTATTGAACTGCTTGAGTGGTGCCACCAGCAGCAGTAATCATTTTAACTGCTGTTGCAGAAACAGCAATACCCTGAACAGTCACTTTTCGAGTGATACTGCCATTTGCAATGATTTTGGCTTTTTTAAATTGAGTATCGATCACTTTTTCGAGCTTTAATGAATCCAAAGTAATAATCTCAGCAGACATGTTTTGTAAATCTGTCAACGTGACTTCTGCCGTTGGTCGAATGACGTTAAAACGAGATTTTCCACGAAGCATTGGGATACGCTTGATCAAGGGAAGTTGACCACCTTCATACCAAGTTGGCATGCTTCCACTTTTACGAGCACCAGCACCTTTGGTTCCACGACCAACGGTGTGCATACCCTTACCCGAACCTGGGCCACGACCGAGTCTTTTTTTAGATTTTTCAGTTGTTTTGAGCAAGGTTTTCATTAATGACATAACTACTTCACTTCTTTAATAACTTGTTGGTCATCCGCCACGCTTTGCTTGTCGGGTTTAGCTACTTTGGATTTGACTACTTTTTTTGGTGTTTTTTCACCAGATTGCATTTTCTGCACAGCATTGTCTTTTTCAATGTGAGCGGCTGCCGTATCTTTGGCTCTCTGATTTAACTCTCGCAACACTTTTGCTTCTTCAGCTTCAATGTCAGCGATAGATTTTAGACGAATACCTTTTAAAGCGACAATTTGTTGAATTTGTCGTAATGCCTCAAACGTGGCATAGACGCTGACAGATTGAGTGCCTGAACCAAGAATTTTACTAGAAATATCTCGAATACCGGCAGCTTCAACCACGGCTCTAACTGGTCCACCTGCAATGACTCCAGAACCTTTGGGAGCTGGCTTCAACATGACTCTGCCAGAACCTTTTTTGACAGTTATGGAAAAAGGAATGGTTGTTCCATCTAAAGGAACAGTGATCATTTTCTTTTTGGCTTTTTTCACGCCTTTGCGAATCGCGGACATGACGTCTTTTGATTTACCAAGCCCTACACCAACCTTACCTTTTCGATCTCCAACAACCATTAAGATTGAAAAACCCATTTTATTCCCACCCTTAGTTTTTTTGGAAACGCGATTGATTTGAATCACTTTTTCTTCAAATTCTTGTGGCTCTTTTGGCAGTTGATGGTTCATTGATCTATTTTCTGGCATTAAACGTGCACCCCTTCTTCTCTCATGACATCGGCGATGGCTTTAACTCGACCGTGGTAGCGATAACTTCCGCGATCAAATACTAATTTGTTAATCTTGGCTGTTTTTAATTGACTAGCTAATGCTTTTGCAACTTGTATAGCTTGCTCTATTTTAGTACCACTGACTTTTGTGGTTTTACTATTCATAGACACAAGTGTTTTACCTACTTCATCGTCAATGACCTGAAGGTATACAAACTTGTTGGAACGAAACACGCTTAAGCGAGGTCGGAGTGTAGTCCCCATGACTTTGCTGCGAACTCTGATTTTGCGTTTATCTGCTGATGTTTTTAAGTGATTCACTTTCATATATTATTTCGTGGCCGTCTTACCTGCTTTGCGTCTGACGACTTCATCAAGGTATCGGACACCTTTACCTTTATATGGCTCAGGAGGACGAATCGCTCGAATATTTGCTGCCATTTGACCGACAGCATGTTTATCAACACCTTCAATATGAATGGTGTCATTTCCTTCTATACTTAATTTTATGCCTGCATCTGGTTTCACTTCAACTGGATGAGAGAAGCCAAGAGCAAGAGAAATTCCAACTCCCTTCATCGTGACTCGATATCCAGTTCCCTGCAGCTTGAGGGTTTTTTTGTATCCTTGCGCAGATCCGGTGACGGCATTGTTAATTAAACTGCGAATCAAACCATGAAAAGCTCTTGTTTGTCGCTCTTCGTCAGTTCGAGTCACAGCTACAACCTGATCTTGAACAGTGACAACAATTCCAGCTAAGACAAGGACTTTATTCTCGCCTTTTGGACCCTTGACCATGACATCAGATCCAGTCACCTGAACGGTGACTCCGGCTGGGATAGAAATTACTTTTTTACCAATTCTTGACATATTTTACCAGATCTGGCAGAGGATTTCTCCTCCAACATTTTGTTTCTTAGCTTCTTTATCAGTCATAATTCCTTTGCTTGTAGAGACAATGGTAATACCATAGCCACCTAGAGCTCGAGGGATTGTGGTTGAGGACGTATAGACTCGGCGACCAGGAGTGGAGACACGCTTCACCCCAGTAATAGCTGGGACTCGTCCAACATATTTTAACTTTAATTGGATCTCTGATTGTGGAGTCTTTGGCTCGACTCGAAACTCTTCAACATACTTATTGGCCAATAAAATTTGACCAATTTGAGCTTTTAATTTGGAATGAGGAATGGCCACGGAATCATGTTTGGCCATCAATGCATTCTTTATTCGGATGATCATGTCTGCGATTGGATCGTTCATATTTATTTACTAGCCTTTGTGACTCCAGCTAACTCGCCACTCAGGGCTAATTCTCTGAAACATAACCGGCACAGCCCAAACTGTCTCATATAAGCACGAGGGCGTCCGCATATTTTACACCGATTTACCACTCGTGTGGAAACACGATTTGGTTTGGCTTCACCTGCGAGGAATAATGCTTCCTTACGAAGGCCTAACTTTTTGTTTTTAGCAATTTGCGATTTCTTTGCCATAATTAATTCTTATTTAGCCTTTTTCTCAAAAGGCATTCCTAATAATTCCAACATTCTATATGTTTGTTTACTTTCTTTACCGGTAGTGACGATCGTAATCTGTAAACCACGGACACCTTGTATTTGATCGTAGTTAATCTCAGGAAAAATAATTTGCTCTTCAATTCCTAAGTTGTAGTTGCCTCGTTCATCAAATGCAGTGGCAGATACGCCTTGAAAGTCTTTGACACGGGGAAGAGCTAAAGAAATCAATTTATCTAAGAACTCCCACATGTAATCTCCGCGCAAAGTCACCATGACACCTAATGGATCACCAACTCGACTTTTAAATGTAGCAATCGCTTTTTTAGCTCGAGTGATGTTGGGCTTCATGCCAGTGATCACTTTGAACTGCTCAACTACATTGGTAATTGCTGCATCTCGAGAGGTTTGATCAGTAATGCCCATGTTCACTACAATTTTACTAATTTTAGGAACTGCAAATACATTATCTAACTCAAATTCTTTTTTCAAAGTTGGAGCGACAGTGAGCTGGTATTTTTCTTTAAGTCTATTCATATTCGTTCTTTATTTTTTCTCACGTTTCGTTTCTGGAACAACTTTCCCTGTTTTCTTGAAAACACGATCTTTTGTTCCGTCTTTATTTATTTTATAGCCAATTCGATCTGCCTTGCCTTCACCATTCAAAATGGAAATCTTTGCAGTAGGTAGTGGTCTTGGACGGATCACCCTTTGACCAGCTTGACCATTCAACGGCTTAATGTGCTTTACGTACATGTTCACATTTTCAACGACCACGCTGTTTCGCTCTGGTAAAGCTTTCAAGATTTTACCTTGTTTCCCTTTATCTTTTCCGCCAGTGACTAATACGATGTCGCCTACTTTAAATTTCATAATTTCATTTCTTCGGTATCCCCTTGCGGGATATTACCAAACTTCCTGCGCTAAACTTGCAATTTTGTTAAATCCTCGTTCTTTGACTTCACGAGCAATCGGGCCAAACACACGAGTACCAACTGGAGTTTCTTCTTTGCGTGAAACAAGAATAACTGCCGCATTATCATCAAATCGAATGTATTCACCACTTGCCCGACGTCTCTCTTTATGTGTACGGACGATCACAGCTTTGACTTTTTCACCTTTTTTGACAGTGCCATGAGGATCTGCCTTAATGACCGAAGCAGTCACCACATCACCTACATAACCAAACCGACGGATTGATCCACCGTGGACTTGAATGACGCGAATTTGCTTGGCGCCACTATTATCTGCAACTTGTAGTACTGATCGTAATTGAATCATATATCTTTATTTACTCTTCTTTACTTTTATCACTTTAGTTTCTTTAGCTATCGTTGCTTCTTGAGGTAAAACTACTTTAGTAGATTCTTCCTTGGCTGTAATCTTAAAAAACTTGGTCTTACTCATTGGACGGCAAGCCTCAATCGTGACGTTGTCACCTTCACTAACTCCAATAGCATCTACGTGGCAAGCATAGTTTTTAGTGCGTTTTACGTACTTCTTATAAACAGGGTGCTGCCACTGTCTTGTGACGGTGACGGTTGCTGTTTTGGCCGTTTTAACTGAAGTGACTGTTCCTTGCATTACTTTCATGCGACTTCCATTTCTTTCTGATGTAAAATTGTCTTAATTCGGGCAATATCATCGCCTAAACCAGAAACTAATCGTACATTTGCGAGTTTCCCCACTTTTTTCTCAAGTTTTGCTTTTGCAACATCCATAGTCAACTCTGCAAGTTTTTTGTTCAACTCACCGAGCGTCATATCATGTAGTGCTGTTATTTGTTTTCGTTTCATAAAGTTATTTCGCCACTACTGTGGTTTTAACAGATAATTTATGACCAGCTTTGGAAAAAGCTTCTTTGGCCATTGCCTCTGTCACGCCACCAATTTCAAATAAAATCATACCTGGTTTAATCACTGCTACGTGTTCAAAAATATCACCTTTACCTGAACCCATTTTCACTCCAACTGCTTTCTTTGTAATTGGCTTATCTGGAAACATTCTCATCCAGTACTTACCCATTCTTTTTGTAGCATACGTAATTTTCTTACGGGCTGCTTCAATTTGGCGAGAAGACACCCAACCTGATGTAGTGGCTTTTAAGCCAAAGTCACCAAAGACAACGGTGGTTCCGCGAGTTGAGACACCAGCCAAGCTGCCTCTGAACTGTTTGCGAAATTTTGCTTTTTTCGGTTGTAACATACGATTAAATAACTAGTATTTTGTTGTGAGTGCATAGGGAGTGAGTTTATCACAATCCGCTACTTCCTCTTTCACTACGTACTAATTTATTGCTCCTTCACCTTTGTTAATCCAAACCTTGACTCCTACATATCCAGAACGTGTTCTAGCTGGCATTTCAAAGTAATCAATATTTGCTCTTAATGTTTGTGTTGGCACACTGCCTTCAAAGTATTTTTCGCGGCGGCCAATTTCAGCTCCACCGATACGACCAGATAAACACACTTTGACACCTTTTGCACCCGCACCCATTACTTTCTCAATTGCTTGAGAAATGGCTCGGCGATGAGGATATCGTTTAATTAATTGATCCACAATTCGCTCAGCAACCAACTTGGCACTTAAGTCTGGTTTCTTGACTTCTTGAACCTTAATATCAACTTTGACTTTATCTTTTTTCTGTTTTGCCACATTCAAAATACGTTCTACATCTTTTTTAATAATTTCTAAGTTTGCTCCACCTTTTCCAATAACAACACCTGGACGAGCTACATGTAGAAGAACCGTAATCATCGTTAACGAGCGTTCGATGTTTACCTGCACTAGGCCAGCTGTCTGCAACTTCTTATTTAAGAATTCACGCAACTTGTGATCTTCTAAGACAGTCTCTGAGTAGTGTTTATCCTCGGCAAACCATTTTGATTTCCAGGTAAATAAATTACCTAATCGAAAGCCAGTTGGATTTACTTTTTGTCCCATATTTATTTTCCAGTAATTACTTTTCTATTTGTTACTTTTCGACTGGCAACTTTGTCAGCCTTGTTCATGTTTCCGACTTGTTTTAAGTTTGCACCAGTTGAGGTTGCCGCATCTGCGGATTGGGCTTCTGCAGCCATAATCTGTGCTTCGGTGGCAGTAATATCTTTTGGTACATCTGCCTCTGCTACCTTACTTGCTTTGGCATCTTCTTGTGTCTTCAAAATGACGGTCACGTGGCACGTTCTTTTAATAATGCCATGTGCTCGACCTCGACTTACAGCTCTAAAACGTCTGTAGCGTGGACCTTCGGTGATTAAGATACTCTCAATTGATAGATCGCTCACTTGGTATCCATGATTGTGAGTTGCATCAGCAATTGCTTGCTTAATGGTCTTTCCAATCACTTCTGTTGCCTTCTTTTCAATCACTGCCAACTGCATCACTGCTTGTTGCAAAGAGAGGTCTTTGACCTGATTTGCGACCAATCTCACCTTGCGAGGAGATTGACGTGTGTACTTTTGAACTGTTTTAATTAACATATAAATCTTATTTATGTCTTGGCTAAGACGCGTTTGACCACTTTGCCATGTCCTCTAAAGACTCGGGTTGGAGCAAACTCCCCTAATTTATGACCTACCATCGATTCATTTACAAACACTTCGTCAAACTTCTTACCCTGATGGACCAAGAATGTGTGACCAACAAAATCTGGAGAAATCGTGCATGCACGGCTCCATGTTTTGATTGGAGCTTTGTCTCCGGAACCCTTTTGTTTGTTGACTTTACTCAACAACTTTGGGTCGATAAATGGTCCTTTTTTACTTGATCTAGACATAATGTATTATTTAACTCTTCGATCTTTTACAATGTATTTATTGGTACTCTTTTTCTTATTTCGTGTCTTGGTACCCAATGCGTGTTTGCCCCATGGCGTCTTTGGATACTTCATACCAACACCACTACGTCCTTCACCGCCTCCGTGTGGATGCGAATCTGGATGCTGAGCCACACCACGAACCGTGGGACGAATACCCATTAAGCGTTTTCGTCCTGCTTTTCCAAGTTTACGATTTTTCCAATCTTGATTACCAATCTGGCCAATTGTACCGAAACAGAGCTCATTTATCAATCTCACTTCTTTGGAAGGTAATAAAATAGTCACAAATCCGCCATCTTTGGATTGAATCATTGCTGCGGTTCCTGCACCGCGAACCATTTGAGCACCTTTACCTACTCGAGTTTCAATGTTGTGAATCATCACACCAACTGGAATATTTTTTAATGGTAAGGCATTGCCAACTTTAATCTCAACATTCTCACCAGATAAGACTTCGTCACCGATTTTAAGGTCTTCTGGAGCGATGATGTAGCGTTTTTCACCGTCTTTATAAAAAAGTAACGCTATATTGGCACTGCGGGTTGGATCGTACTCAATCGTTTTCACCACTGCAGGAATTAAGAACTTTTCACGCTTCCAATCAATGATTCTGAGTCGTTTCTTGACACCAGAACCTCTATGACGAACAGTAATATGTCCTTTAAACCCTCGACCTTGACGTTTCAAGTGTCCTGGAGCCAAAAGAGATTTTTCTGGATCGCCATCGTGCAGATGTGCATGACTGACACGAACATAATGACGATTGCTGTTATTTGTCGGTTTTTGTTTAATTAACATGTTATTCTTTATCAGCTTTCGTGCTGCCTGTATCAAACAATGGAATTGTTTGACCGGATTGTAGGGTCAAAATAGCTTTTTTCTTCCGTGGCACCAGACTAATTGTGCGGCGTTTTCCAGTCCGACGAAGTGAACGACCACGCATCACGGTATTCACACTTGTTACTTTTACACCAAACAATTTTTCAACTGTATCGGCAATCTGTGTTTTGGTCGCCGTTGGATCAACTTCAAAGGTATAGGCATTATTTTTACTCGCAATGAATAATGTTTTTTCAGTGATAATTGGTCTTTTTAGAATATGTGCGTTCATTTTTTTTAGTATCTAGTAACGAGTAATTAGTTGACTTCCTTTTCGACTTTGGCTGCTTTGGGAGCTGCTGTTTTTTTGACAACTGGCTTTTTTGCGGCTAGTTTTACTTTTGCTTGTAATACTTTTTCTGTTTCTGCAGCTGCAATTTCTACAGTTGCTTCATGACTAGCTTTTTTGGTTAATCGGTCTTCAATGACTTTAACTGCATCTTTGGTCATGAGGATACCATCCGCAAAAGCGATGTCGTAAGTTGTAACTCGTTCAGCACTCACAATTAAAACACTCTCTAAATTGCGTAAGCTGCGAATGACCATTGGTTCAACTTGATCAACGACAACCAAAATATGAGCTGCGTCTGGTAACATCTTCGACAACAGGCGTTCAGCTGAAGCTGTTTTACCATCAAGTTGATTTAAATCATCGGCGACCGTGATGTTTTTGACCTGTGCGCTCAAAGCAGAAATTAAGGCAGCTTTCCTCATTGAGGCAGAGAGCTTTAATGACCAATTTTGTTCTCCTGTAGGACCGTGAGCTACACCTCCACCGACAAAGATATTTGGTGTACGAGCACCATGGCGAGCATTACCTGTTCCTTTTTGTTTAAACCATTTTTTCTTGGTTCGGGAAACTTCAGAACGGGTTAAGACTTTACTTGAACCTTGACGTTGATTGGATAAATAGACACGGATTGCTTGCGCAATAAGCTCAGGATTGATGACAGCTCCAAATACAGCATCATTCACAGACATTGTAGTTGCTTGACCAATAGTAGAAGCGACGGTTAAGTTCATTGTGCATCTCCTGTAACTGAAACCTCTGACACAGCCTCAGTTGTGGTTGGAACTACAGATTGCAAACCACTGGCTTTTTGATCAAGTTGAATTGGTTTGGTTTTGCCTGTTTTGGAGATAGTGACAGTTCCATTCATTGCTCCTGGAATGGGTCCACTCAACCAAACTTCTTGAACCTCTGGATTAATGTAGAGAACGGTCAAACCAGCTACAGTTTGAACATCGACACCGTAATGACCTGGCATGCGTTTACCTTTAAAAACACGTCCTGGGGTGGTTCGTTGTCCAATAGAACCGACTGCTCGCCATCGATCTGACTGGCCGTGAGTCTTTGGTCCGCCTTTGAAGCCATGTCTCTTCATCGCACCGGCAAATCCGCGACCCTTGGTTGTTCCCTGAACAGTGACCACGTCGCCGATTTGTAAAATTTCTTCTACTTTTAAGATATCGCCTGGCTTTAGTGTTTCATCAGCAGCGACAGTTACCTCTCGCATTGATCGTACACCAAAAGAAAAACCACTCTTTTCAAGTTTTGATCTGAGTGGTTTTGACATGTTTTTTAATTTTTTAAGACCAAAGCCCAGTTCTAAACGAATACTATCATCTGGGGACTTTTTTTGGCCGATAACGGCATTATTTACAACTTGGAGGCGTGTTACAGCTAAGCGTTTACCTGTGGTAGTCCAGGCTTGAGTCATTGTGCGTTTGGTCGCAAAAACTTGAGTAATCATACGTTTTATATTTCTTATCAATTTCTTCGAGATGAAAGATCAACATCTATCTTCTCCAACTACATTTTAATTTGAATACCGACACCAGCTGGCAACTCCAAGTGCATGAGTGAATCAATCGTTTTACTGGTTGGATTCACAATATCAATCAAACGCTTATGGGTTTGAATTTGAAAATGCTCTTGAGCGTTTTTATCACTATGAGGAGAAGTTAACACTGTAAACCACTTTTTGGTGGTTGGCAATGGAACTGGTCCTACAATACCGGCACCAGTAGAAACAGCTGTCTCTAAGATCTTTCGGGCAGCCTCATCGATAACCCTGTGGTCATACGCTTTGAGACGGACACGAATCTTATATTGAGCTTGTTTTTTATCTGTTGGTGCAGCCATATATTAATGTTCTTTTTTTTCCTCGACTAGCCTTAGCTAGAACAAAGCGTGATTATACATGTCAAAAGACGTGAAGTAAATAGTCTTTTGACATCCAGCTTTTATTGTTTCTCAACAATATATGCCTTTTTCTGACATCTGGAGAAGAAATATTGTAATGGAAATCTCTCTCGAGCGCAAGGTGGAGATACTAGCTCAAAGAAACTTTAGACAGGGGTGGTGTGGAACCTTGGATTGACCGCTTCAAGAGCACCGCAGCCAGGATTATGCCAAACTTCCGAGTACTTACAATGAAAACCGAGTTTTTTGAGGTACTTTTCCGGAGCTCGTTTGTCTGTTCCCAGTCGCGAATGTGTTTCCATAAAGATATACTTCACTTGACTGGATAGTAACTTTGCGTTTTCAGCGGTTAGGACGTACCGCTCTCCTCCTTCAATATCGATTTTAAGAAAATCGACTTGCTTTAATTTGGTTTGCGAGAATAGGTCTTTCAAGGTCAAGGTCGGGACGAGCTTGGATTTCTCATTCTGATCTATCACGTTCATCCCCTTATTTACCAATTGAGATTGAAAGCCAATCTTCCCCGTCGTTTTATAGACTGCTTTTTCAACCAGCAGTAGTGTCTCTGATAAATTATTGAGCTGAATATTTTTTTTCAAGATATGAAGATTATTTTTATCTGGCTCGACGGTCACAATCTTACTTGGGTGAAACTTTTGGGCAATGGCAAACAGAAAACGCGCCAATATTACCACCCAAATCAACAATAGTCTCCATTTTCAGATCAGTCTCAATTAACGTTGGCACATACTCATTGCCAATAAAAATTTCATCAACAACTGCTAAGTCCCAGCTTCGAGGACGAACAAGCATCTTAAATTCCATCACCTGAGTGACGAAGGGTTGTTGAGATAGGAACACTTTATAAAAATGCTGCCAATAATGTGCGGTTGAATTTTTTTTTAAGTATTTGCATGATCACAATAATATCATGATCGATTGACCAAAAAGCCCCGGACTGACATCCGGGGCTTTTCTGATTCTAAATCTATTCCAAAGGTTATTTCAAGACTTTGGTAATCGCACCAGCACCAACTGTGTGTCCACCTTCGCGGATAGCGAAGCGCAAACCTTCTTGTATAGCTACTGGAACAATCAACTTTACTGTCATCTTGGCGTTGTCGCCTGGCATGACCATCTCAATGCCATCTGGGAGCTTGATCTCACCCGTCACGTCTGTGGTTCTGATGTAGAACTGTGGACGGTAGCCGGTAAAGAATGGTTTGTGACGACCACCTTCTTCTTTGGTTAAGATTAATACTTCAGCCTCGAACTCGGTGTGAGGCATAGCAGTTCCTGGTTTGGCCAAAACTTGACCTCGCTCGACTTGCTCTTTCTCAATTCCACGAAGTAAGATACCGACGTTGTCGCCAGCTTGACCTTGATCAAGCATTTTACGGAACATCTCTACACCGGTCACAGTAGATGCTTGTTTGTCTCGGATACCAACGATTTCGATGGCATCTCCAACTTTGACAATACCAGTCTCAATACGACCAGTCACGACAGTTCCTCGACCTTTGATCGAGAATACGTCTTCTACAGGCATTAAGAATGCTTTATCTAAGTCACGAACTGGATCTGGAATAGTCTTATCGACTGTATCCATTAATTCCATGATTTTGTCCATATAGGCTTCGTCGCCTTCTAAGGCTTTCAAAGCAGACACACGGATGATTGGAGTGTTTTCACCGTCAAATCCGTATTTGGTCAATAATTCACGAACTTCCATCTCAACTAAGTCGAGCAGCTCAGCGTCATCTACCATGTCACATTTGTTTAATGCAACAACTAATTGAGGCACGTTGACTTGTTTTGCCAAAAGGATATGCTCTCGAGTTTGAGGCATAGGTCCATCAGTTGCAGCCACGACCAAAATCGCACCGTCCATTTGAGCGGCACCAGTAATCATGTTCTTGATGTAGTCAGCATGTCCTGGAGCATCAATATGAGCGTAGTGACGTTTAGCGGTTTCGTACTCAATGTGAGAAATGTTGATCGTAACACCACGAGCAGCTTCTTCTGGCGCGTTGTCGATGTCTAAGTATGATTTAGCGACGTTCAATACCGAAGGAAGTCTCTTTGATAAAGTGGTTGCAATTGCTGCAGTTAAGGTTGTCTTGCCGTGGTCAACGTGACCAATGGTACCAATGTTAACGTGTGGCTTATTGCGGACGTATTTGTTGTCTGCCATAGAATCTCCTATTTTTGTATTCCTAGTAACTTTTCCGTATCTAACGGAGACTAATTATATATCGCTTTACGAAAGATGGCAAAAGGAAGATTAACGAACGTTAATCCCTTTTCGATCTTCAATAATTTTGGCTGCAATGCTCTGTGGCACCACGTCGTAGTGACTTGGCAGCAACACTGAGCTGGCACGACCTTGTGTCATTGACCGTAAAATTGTGACATATCCTTGCATTTCTGATAATGGAACGAGGGCCTTGATGATCACGGCCTTCCCTCTATTGGAAGTTCCTTGAATTTGAGCTCTGCGAGAACTTAAATCTCCGACCACACTGCCCATAAATTCTTCTGGGGTTGTCACTTCTACAGTCATAATTGGTTCCAGAATCACTGGACCAGCTTTTGAAACCGCATCTCTCATACCAAGAGAACCTGCCATTTTGAAAGATAGCTCACTTGAGTCAACATCGTGAAAAGATCCGTCATATACCGTAACTTTGACGTCTACCATTGGGAAACCGGCAATGAAACCGCGCTCGACCGACTCCTGAATACCTTTATCAATAGGTCCGATAAATTCTCGAGGAATCGAGCCACCTGTAACAGCGTTCACGAATTCGTAACCTGTTCCTCTAGGCTGTGGTTCAATTTTAATCAAGGCGTGTCCGTACTGACCACGACCACCAGTTTGCTTAATATATTTCCCTTCCCCTTCAGCATACTGAGTAATGGCTTCTCGATAAGCAACTTGAGGAGCACCAACGTTGGCTTCCACTTTAAATTCGCGCTTCATCCGATCAACTAAAATTTCTAGATGTAGCTCACCCATACCAGAGATGATTGTTTGACCGGTGTTTTGATCTGATTTAATCCGAAAAGTAGGATCTTCTTCGGATAATTTGGCCAACGCTAGACCCATTTTTTCTTGATCAGACTTGGTTTTTGGTTCAATGGCAAGAGACATAACCGGTTCTGCAAAAGAAATACCTTCCAACATGATTGGGTGCGCTTCATCGCACAATGTGTCGCCAGTTTTGGTGTCCTTCAGTCCAACTACAGCCACGATTTCGCCAGCTTGTGCTTCTGTAATTTCTTCGCGCTGGTTGGCATGCATGAGTAACAAACGACCGACTCGTTCACGAATCTTACGAGTCGAGTTATACGTATATGAACCTGAAACGAGCTTTCCAGAATAGATACGAACATAGGTCAAGCGACCAACGTGAGGATCTGTTTGAATTTTGAAAGAGAGACCAGAAAACGGCTCGGTAGGAACCAGGTGACGAGTGTCTTCTTCTTGGGTTTTTGGATTAATTCCCTTGATTTCGTTGATATCTTGAGGTGACGGGAGGTATTCCACAATTGCGTCTAGTAAAATCTGAACGCCGGTATTGCGTAATGAAGATCCACAAAAAACTGGTACTAATTGATAACTAATTGTCGCTTTCCTGAGAGCGGCTTTCATGGAGTTAATATCTAGATCTTCACCATTTAAAAACTTCTCCATCAACGCGTCATCGAGTGAGGCAATTTGCTCAACCAAGATGGCTCGGTACTTTTCAACATCAGCTGCCATCTCTTCTGGAATTGGAGCGGAAGTGAACTCAGCACCTAAAGTAGATTTTTCCCAAACCCAAGCTTTTCTCTCAAGTAATTGAACAACACCTTTGAAGGTATTCTCTACACCGATTGGTAAAACCATGACGGCTGGAGTGACACCGAACTTATTCCTAATGTCCTCAACGGTTCTTAAAAAGTCAGCACCAAGTTTGTCCATCTTGTTAACAAAGCAGATCCGAGGTACGTTGTACTTATCTGCTTGACGCCACACAGTTTCTGATTGAGATTGAACACCTTCTTCTCCATCCAAAACCGTCACACCGCCATCAAGTACGCGTAAGGAGCGTTCTACTTCAGCAGTGAAATCAACGTGTCCCGGAGTGTCAATAATATTAAAACGGTAGGAAGATTTCTCTAAGTTCGTGTCAAAAACAGGAGTCCAAAAGGTAGTGGTGGCTGCAGAGACTATGGTAATTCCACGTTCTTTCTCTTGCTCCATCCAGTCCATCTGAGTGTCACCTGCGTCAATGTCACCAATTTTGTAGGATTTACCAGTGTAGTAGAGAATTCGTTCTGTTGTCGTGGTTTTACCAGCATCAATATGTGCAATGATTCCAATATTGCGAATTTTATCGAGGGCTAAATTACGATCGACTGTTTTAACTGTAGAGGGAGCTGCCATATTTGAGTAAATAGTACCTAGTAGAGAGTTCTGAATACCTACTAGTTAACTAATTTTCCTTTTTAAATTACTTATTAATTTCTGCAACATTTTAATGATTTCAATCAGCAATTCTTAAATTCGATTGTACTTCTTTATCTCTAAGAAATACAATTATGCTGCTTTTGAAAGAGTTGAAACACCGACATCTCTTCATTTGAGAAATCAATCCAAACAACTCTTCTTTAGGAAAAGCTTCGCAACCTTGCAGATTTGAAGTACTAATCCCAATGATTTTTTCCAGACTATCAGATCTTTACACGATTGAGCAGAGTTCTTCAAAAGCCTGACTCTTCTGAGCGAAATCAACCCGCTACCAATCTTACCATCTGAAGTGAGCAAATGCCTTATTGGCTTCTGCCATTCTGTGAGAGGCATCTCGTTTTGCAACGGTTCCACCAGTGTTGTCCATGATATCTAGCATTTCAGCAGCTAATTTCTCTCCAAAGGAGTGATATTGCTTACTGGAACGTTTACTGGCTTCTTGAATCAACCATCGGATAGCGAGAGAAAAACCTCTACGGCCACGAACTGGCATAGGTACTTGGTACGCAGCACCACCAACTCGGCGAGAACGAACTTCCATTTGAGGTGTAGCGATACGCAAAACTTCATCGAGAACTTCCAACGGTTTTCGATTTACTTGAGTAGCTGCCATTTCGAGAGCGGCGTAAATTTGTTTCTGTGCAACTGATTTTTTCCCGTCACGCATGGTACGGTTAATCAACTTCGCAACTTTAACTGATTTGTATTTAATGTCTGGATCAGCTTCCCGGACTTGAGCTTTTTTAGCACGCATATATTTCCTTGAAAGGTAGATTAGGCTTTTTTAACTCCATATTTACTTCGACTGGTTTTTCGATTTTCAACACCTGAGCAGTCGTACTTACCCCGAACGATGTGATACTTCACACCAGGTAAGTCTTTGACACGACCGCCGCGAATCAAAACGATACTGTGCTCAGCTAAGTTGTGTCCCTCACCCATGATGTAGGCAGTGACTTCCATTTTGTTTGATAAGCGGACACGAGCAATTTTACGTAACGCTGAGTTTGGCTTTTTTGGAGTCATGGTCTTAACGACCGTGCATACCCCTCGTTTTTGAGGACTGATGGTTTCACCTGGTCTACCAGTCACATTGTTAAAACTGCGACGTAAAGCGGTCGCTTTAATCCGTTTTGGATTACTACGACGACCACCCTTGCGGATAAGTTGGTTGATTGTTGGCATAAGTTTTCCTACTACTGTAACTAAAGAATACTATTTTATGTTTGGTTGTGTGGAGAAAAGGACAGAACACTTTGGAAGCTGATTGAAACGAGAGAGGCGTTTAAATCAAAAAAGAAGTTCACATCCTTGTATTACTCCCTTTGCAGGGTGTTCGCAGATATTTGTTGCCAAAATCAAGCAAGGTCTTTCACACAAGTCCTGACATTGTACTACGGAATGTAGAAAATACCAAAGGCGAATTTAGGATCACTGGAACATCATAACTGGATATGGAGTTGGTGTGGTAGACGCCTTTGGTGGTGGCGTCCCTACTTGAGCTATCTTCTTACGGCACTGCATGGTTGGCATCACCTGTGGACACATCACTCCTCTTGGACAGATTGGCATTGGTGGTTGATAGCACTCATAGCCCTCTGGACAAGGTTGGCTTTGACCACAAGTCATCGTTACCGTTGGACTAGGAGCTGGAGTTGGTTTGAGGTTTGGACTTGGGTTCGGAGTTGGTTTTACACTCGGACTAGGAGACAACACGAGTTGAACAATGTCTAGAATTAACGTTTCTGGTGTCTGCAACAAGTCTTTGTTGTATGCTGAAGGGACTGGGCTTGGAATAGATGACGGAACGCTCGTTGGACCTGGTGGGTAAGGAGTAGATTTTGGACTGCTCGTTGGGGATGGATTAGGTTTACCGTTCATGGGTGAATAACTCGAACCAGTTTTTGTTACGGGTTTTGCACTTGGCTTAACGCTGACGCTCGGTTGATTTGGTGGGTACACATGAGATAAATTTTGGTCAAACGAAAGCGGCAATTGTCCGAGTACAGTTGGTGTAAATGTCAAAGTACCCAAAACGGTATCTGGAGCTATTACCGTACCGCTCCCATCTACTGAGATAAATTCAAGATCTAATCCAGTTTGTTTGTCGGAACTAGATACTGCATTTTGAGTCATTTTTAATGACTTTGGGAGAGTGGGAAGAAATGAAACATCTTTGACCCTACCACCAGGAATTCGAACTGCAAACTGCGTTACACCAATGACCGTTTTATTGGTATTAATTCTCAACGCTACCTTTATTGGCTTGTCTATAATAAAGGGTTGGTCTTTAACATGATATTCAAGAGCAACTTTTACTACTCCAGACTTGACCGATGCTTGGCTATCGACAGATCGGCCCTCTTGAGTCATGACGACGGCAGCAATTAGACCACTCGCCATCACTAGAAACAAGAATAAGACAAAAAATATTTTAAGAAAGCTGTGGTGAGTATTGTTGGTGGCCATGGATTAAGTATGTTGAAAAACATATAACCTGTCAATAGAAAGTAGTGGAAATGGACGGAACTACTCCAGAGTTGTCGTTGTTGAGCTTATCAGAGCATGTTGATGATAAAAGATAACTTTCTGACAGCAATGATACGGTTTTCATTATCTTCATGACTTATCCCACAAAAAAGGCTGGATTGCTCCAGCCTTATTTTTTTTGATGTGTATTAGCAGTTTGAAAGATCAACTGCTAAATTTTAACTAGATCAAACTATACCTCAAGCATCGCTCGCTCTGGTGACGTTGGGATCAAACGTCCAATAATGACGTTCTCTTTCAAGCCTTCCAAGTGATCAATGGCTCCATTGACCGCAGCATCGGTTAAGACGTTTTTGGTGTGTTGAAAAGAAGCTGCTGACAACCAGGAACTGGTAAAGAGAGATGAGCGGGTAATACCCAAGATCATCACTTTCGCCGTTGCTGGTTCTCCACCGGCTGCCATGACTGAGTCATTAGCTTGGATGAACTTGGCGCGTTCCATGACTTCGCCAGTTAAGAACTCAGTGTCGCCCGGCAATTCGACTGCAATCTTGTCAGACATTTTTCGCAAAATGACTTCAAAGTGTTTGTCATGAATTGGAATACCTTGTGATTCATACACTTTTTGAATCTGCTCAATCAGGTATTCTTGAGCGGCCAACATGCCACGAATTTGTAAGATCTCTCGAGCATCTAGCGTACCTTGAGATAATTGCATGCCGGCGTGAACGAGGTCACCCTCTTCAACCAGTAAGACAGCATTCTTTGACAAGGTGTAGACACGTTCCTCGACTGGCTGGGAGGTGGTCTTGATGGTTAAGACTTTATTCAAGTCCGTCTCTTCAATACTCACTTTTCCAGAGATTTCGGACATCGGGGTAAACATCTTTGGCACACGAGCTTCGAATAACTCTTCAACACGTGGTAAACCCTGAGTCACGTCCAATCCGACGATACCTCCAGAATGTTTGACACGCATCGTAAGCTGAGTACCTGGCTCACCGATCGATTGAGCGCCAATCACACCGACTGGAACACCAATTTCAACCATGTTACGGGTTGAGAAGTCCCAACCGTAACATTGAGCACAAATACCGCGAGGAGCTTTACAGGTCAATGGAGATCTGATAATCACAGACTCGACTTTGGTGCCGTCAACTTCTTTTGCTAAGACATCATCGATGATTTCACCGGCTTTCACCAAAACTGTATTACCAGCTTTAATATCTGCGAAAGCAACACGACCGACGATTCTGTTTGCGAAGATGGCTGATCTTGGTTCGCGTCTGATCTCTAAACCTTTGTCAGTTTGACAGTCATCCATGCGGACGATGACATCATGAGAAACGTCAACTAACCGTCGGGTTAAGTACCCAGCGTCAGCGGTCTTCAAAGCAGAGTCAGTCAACCCTTTACGAGATCCACGAGCTGAGGTCACGTATTCAAAAATGGTTAACCCTTGTCTAAAGTTAGACTTGGTTGGCATTTCCACAATCTTTCCTAATGGGTCGACCACCAAACCTCTCATCGCACCCAACTGTTTGACCTGATCCTTGGAAGCACGAGTACCTCCAGAGTTGATCATCACTTTTACAGCGTTCTCTTCTGGGTATGTTTTCCAGGTTTTGTCAGCCACGTCATCGGTCGTATCCATCCAAATTTGGAAGGTTAAGCGGCGACGTTCTTCAGCGGTGACGAGACCGTTTAAGTAACTTTCTTGGACTTCCTCAGCCTTCTTGTTTGCAACAGCAATGATGCCGTCTTTTTCAGGAATCATCAAACAGTCGCTCACAGAAACTGATAAGCCAGATGTGGTTGCGGCTTCAAAGCCTAAATCTTTAATGTCGTCAATTAATTGACGAACACGCTCTTGATCTTCGGTGTGAATCGCTACAGTTACTAGATCTTTAATCTTTTTGGCGTTGACTGGTTCATTGACGTATCGTAGTCGTTCTGGCAGTACTTCATTGAACTGTAGTCGACCAACTGTTGTCTCTACAATACTGGATTTACCTGCTGCATTAACCAAACGCACCTTCATCAACTGTCTCATGCCGATGTGTCCACTTTGGAAGGCGTGGTAGGCTTCGGTAGTAGAAGAGAAAATAGTTGGCACCATTGGAACTTGTGCATCCACACTTGTCTGGTAATAGGCACCTAAAGCCATATCTTTGTTTGGAACGGTAATTGGATCACCATTCGCTGGTTTCAACAAGTTGTGAGAAGACAACATCAGGGTACGAGCTTCTTCTTGTGCTTCAACCGTCAATGGGACATGAACAGCCATCTGGTCTCCGTCAAAGTCAGCGTTGTATCCAGAACACACACAAGGGTGAAGGCGGATGGCTTTTCCCTCAATTAAGATTGGGAAAAAAGCCTGCATACCTAATTTGTGTAAGGTTGGGGCACGGTTTAAGACAACTGGGTGGTTGTAAATCACTTTTTCCAAGATGTCATACACTTCTGGTTCTCGACGCTCAATTAAGTGCTTTGCACTCTTGACGTTTGGAGCAATTCCTTGCGTAATTAATTGGTGTAAGACATATGGTTTGAACATCTCCAACGCCATGTCTTTTGGCAGTCCACACTCATTCAACTTGAGTTCTGGTCCAACTACAATGACAGAACGACCAGAATAGTCGACACGTTTACCAAGCAAGTTTTGACGGAATCGACCTTGCTTGCCTTTTAACATCTCGGAGAGAGATCGTAACGGCTTACGAGTGGTTCGACGCTTGGCTTGACGAGCTTGACTACTGTCAATCAATGAATCTACAGCTTCCTGCAACATGCGTTTTTCGTTACGCAAGATAATTTCTGGTGCACCGAGCTCAATCAGATGTTTCAACCGATTGTTTCGATTAATCACGCGTCGGTAAAGATCATTCAAATCAGAGGTGGCAAACCGGCCGCCAGACAACTGAACCATTGGTCGTAGATCTGGAGGTAAGACGGGCAGGACGGACAAGAACATCCAAGTTGGGTCGATCTTGGCTTTTAATAAGCCTTCCACTACACGCAAGCGCTTCGTGGTTTTGACCTTCTTAGCGCCTTTTGCGTCTATCATTTCAGCACGTAAACCCTCAACGAGTTCAATTAAGTCAACTTCTTTCACCAACTGCAAAATACTCTCAGCACCCATGCCGACTTCTAAATGATCAACAGCGTTGTACTCATCGAGCTTCAAGTACTCATCTTCACTTAAAATAGAGCCTTTGCGAATTTTCTTCAACATGGCTTTGAGTGTTTTGTAAACTTCTTCAGTTTGAATGATTTGCGTTTCAAGTTGCTCTTTGAGCGTGTTCAACTGTTGTTTGGCCTTCAAATTTGCTTCTTCAACTTTAAGCTCGAGCGTTTCTTTACTCTTAACTTTATCTTTCAAATTAGACTTGATCTCTTCAAGCTCAGTCTTAACCAACTCCATTGCTTCTTTGGTCTTTTCCTTCAATTGATCTTGAGCAACGACCATTTCTTGGTCAAGGTTCTCAACCATTTCAGTCTTGGCATCTTGATCAACGTTCAACACAACATATTGAGAGAAGTAAACGATAGACGCTAAGTTCCGTGGAGAGATATCTAGTAATAGGGACAGCTTGGAAGGCGCACCTTTAAAGAACCAGATATGGGAGATTGGCGTAGCCAAAGTAATGTGACCCATTCTTTCACGACGGACGCGAGATTGAGTAACTTCAACACCACATTTATCACAGATGATGCCTTTATATCTGATCCGTTTGTACTTACCACAGTAACATTCGTAATCTTTCATTGGTCCAAAAATCTTTTCATCAAAAAGACCGTCTTTTTCGGCGCGCAAAGAACGGTAGTTAATCGTCTCCGGCTTCTTTACTTCACCGTATGACCATGACCTGATCACATCTGGAGAAGCCAAACGGATTTCTAGGGAGGTAAAATCGACTATCTGCTTCATATGGCTCCTTCTTCAACTTTTTCTAGATCGTCGACACTTGGCTCTTCCGGCTCCCCAGCGTCTTCTGGTTGCATATCTTCCACTACTTCTTCATCTAAGTCACTTGTGTCATTTTCTTTGTCTGCTTCGACAATGGTTAAGTTGTCATCTGCAATCAGTGCTAAGTCTTCTGGACTATCAGATAAATTGACTGGTGAAGTACTGATTAATTTTTCAGATTCGTCAACTGCGTCTACAATCTCCTCACCGTGAGGCACAATGTTCAAACCAAGTGACTTGATTTCACACAAGAACACGCGGAATGACTCTGTGACTGTTGGATCTGGGATATCTGTACCTTTAACGATAGCTTCGAAGGTCTTGGCACGGCCGACCACGTCGTCAGACTTAATGGTCAACATTTCTTGCAACATATGAGCTGCACGATGTGCTTCTAAGGCCCAGACTTCCATTTCTCCCAGTCTCTGTCCTCCCATTTGAGCTCTACCACCCAAAGGTTGTTGTGTGACCAGGGAGTACGGTCCAGTTGAACGGGCATGAGTCTTATCTTCCACCATGTGGATTAACTTCAAGATGTAACCAATACCAACTACGGTGTCTTCGCTAAACTTGTCGCCAGTTCGACCATCCACTAAGCGGACTTTGCCAGAAACTGGCAAGCCAGCTCGACCGAGTTCACTCCAAATCTTCTCTTCGTCGACTTTTTCAAAGGCGGGAATGGCAACTTTATACCCAAGTTTCTTGGCTGCCCAACCTAAGTGGGATTCCAATAACTGACCTAAGTTCATACGAGCTAAGACAGACAATGGAGAGATAATAATGTCGATTGGCGTACCATCTTGCAAATGTGGCATGTCTGCTACAGGTACAATTTTGGAAATGACACCTTTGTTTCCGTGACGACCGGCAACTTTGTCACCGACTGTAATCTTACGCATTTGAGCAACACGAACCATGACTTCTTTCAATGTCCCTGGATCAAGTTCATCACCCAAGTCACGATCTAAAATCTGGACGTCAATCACAATTCCACTCTCCCCATGAGGCATGCGGAGAGAAGTATCTCGAACTTCTCTGGATTTTTCACCAAAGATAGCACGGAGAAGTCGCTCTTCTGGAGTTAACTCTGTTTCACCCTTTGGAGCAATTTTACCAACTAAGATATCACCAGATGAAACCATCGAACCGATTCTGATAATACCGTCTGGGGTTAAGTTTCCTAAGAAAGCTTCCGCTACATTTGGAATATCGTTTGTCAATTCCTCAGGTCCAAGCTTCGTATCCATGACCGCTGATTTGTACTCGCTGATATGCACAGAAGTCAGCACATCTTCCTTCACCACTCTGTCTGAAATCACAATTGCGTCTTCGTACCCTAAACCCTCAAATAACGTGTACGCAATTAATAAGTTAGATCCGAGTGCCAACTCACCATTGTCGGTTGCTGGACCATCAATAATGATCTCGCCTTTTTCAATTTTTTGCCCCTGAATCACGGTTGGGCTCTGTGAATAGCACGTACTGTTGGACGTTCTGAAGAATTTTTCAATTAAGTAGGTCTCTTTTTCACCGTTCACGAGCACTCGCTCGTTTTCAACAGTTTTGGACAGTAATTTTGCATCATCAGCATCTTTTTTGTCTAAAGAGATCACGATCTTAGTTGCATCTACATACTCTACCAGTCCACCATGACGAGCCATCACAGTTCGTCCCATAGCCTTTGCAACATCTGTTTCCATACCGGTTCCGACAATTGGAGCCTCTGGCTTCAACAATGGTACTGCCTGACACTGCATATGAGTACCCATCAAAGCACGGTTAGCCTCATCATGAGCAATAAAGGGAATCAAAGAAGCAGAAGTACCAATCACCTGACGTGGAATCACGTCGATGTATTGAATGTCTGTAACCGGACCTTCACTAAAGTCATTCATGTGACGAATAGGCACCCATTCTTGGGTAATTTCGTTTTGAGCACTAATCTCGACACTCTTATGTGTAATTTTGGCATCTTCTTCATCATCTGCTGATAAGTAGACGATTTTATCCTCAATCATCATTTTGTCGTTCTTGTTGATGACTGGCATATATGGAGCTTCAAGGAAACCGAAGTGGTTCACACGAGCGTACAACGCCAAATAGGTCACCAAACCAATGTTTGGACCTTCTGGAGAACGGACTGGGTCAATTCTGGAGTATTGAGAGGCATTGATGTCACGCATAGAGAAAGAAGCTCTTTCTCGAGTGACTCCACCACTTCCCATGACTGACAAACGGCGTAGGTTATCAATTTCTGCCAATGGGTTGGTTTGATCTAAAATAGTAGACAAACGGTTTCTACGGAAAAACTCAGAAATAGTTGCAATCAGTGGACGAGCATTCACGAGCGCAGCTGGAGTTAAAATTTCATCTGTTTTGGTTAAAGACATTTTTTCACGGATAGATCGCTCTAAACGGATTAATCCAATTCGGAAGGCATTGGCTTGAACTAACTCGCCTACTCGGCGGACACGGCGATTACTTAAGTGATCGATATCATCGGTCTTGCCTTTGCCATTTTGTAAATTAATTAAGTAGCGAACAGCGGCAACTAAGTCATCTGGAGTAAGGACAGTTGTGTTTTCATCAACGTTAATTTTCAAACGTCGATTCATTTTGTACCGACCAACTTGCGCTAAGTCGTAGCGACGAGGATCAAAAAACATCTGTTGGAGCATCTGACGAGCATTCTCTAATACCGCTGGTTCGCCAGGTCTCATTTTTTCGTACAGTTCAATAAGTGCTTCGGCTTGGTTTTTAGTCACATCTTTAGCCATGGTGGCTTTGATGTAATCGATACCATCTTTGTTTTCAATATCTTGGAATAACTTTTGGACGTCTTCGTCGGTGCTATATCCCATTGCTCTTAATAAAACGGTGACTGGCAATTTACGACGACGATCAATTTTAACAGTGATCACATCACGTTTCCCAACATTCAATTCCAACCAAGATCCTCGTAAAGGTCTCAGTTCGGCTTGGTACAACATTTTGCCAACTGATTGATCAAAGTCACCAGAGAAGAAAATACCTGGGGAGCGAACGAGTTGAGTCACAACTGCCCGCTCAATTCCATTAATAATAAAGGTTCCAGCACTGGTCATTTTTGGGATGTCACCCAGAAAGACTTCTTGAGTTTGCTCTTCACCTGTTCGTTTATTTTTTAAAGTGGCTTCAACCCTGATTGGCATGTCGAAAGACACAGCTTTCTTCTTTGCTTGAGAAGGAGTGTATTTTGACTTACCAAAGTGATACTCACCAAACTTGAGACTCCAGTTTTTACCAGTGAAGTCTTCAATTCCATTTTGGGCATTGATCTCATTTAAAGCCTCGCGGATACCTTTATCTAAGAACTCTTGGTAACTCTCACGTTGAACAGAAGTTAAATCTAACTCTGGTAAAGTGATGCCGGTGAGTCCCCAGTATTGACGAGGGGTGTGGTCTTGGTTGTGTAGGGAAGTATGAGACATGAGGGCTCCTTAACACCGCATTGCGGTGACATCTATCTTTATTTACAAGTACAGAACCAAAAAAAGGCTGTCCTGCGACGACAGGGCATCCTTACAATATTGTTATGTTAGTTATCAAGAGACTGTTTTAGCAAACTGACTTTCTTTTCAACACACAATCGGAAAAAAATTCGTACCCGCTATTGTATCAACAGGTAAAGGAGATTGCAAGAGGATGCAAATAATGATCGTATCACTCGATGATGACTCAAAGCGTAGCGAAAAGGAACTTGTAAAGCGGTTAAAAGACTTCAGCCGTCTCAAAGGATTTTTCACTTCGAGACGGCTGAATGGAGTTAAAATGGGTGGAGAACAAAAATAACCCCCACTATCAACGTGAAAATCAGGAATAACGCGCCCAATACTGCGATCGCCACCAGACAACCACACGATTCCAAAGCTTTCTCCGGTATCCTATCGTTGTACCCATCATCGGCAAACGAAAAATCGATACTGCGGCTCTCGCCGGCAATACCATTGTGCTCCACTATGATTCTCCTTTTTTTTAACCCAACGTTTTTTTAGCAAGAACTGTTGGCCATATTACTGGGCAGCTCTCACTAATATTAAGCCGAATTATAGCACTTTTAGTGAAAAGAGCAAGATTATAGGCTTAAAGAGAGGGTGGCTGCATTTAAAATGAAGTGCTCAGTTTTGAAGAGCCAGACCTAGATACCAACAACTCACCGTAAGTATGCGTCCACATTTTGATTGTGTTCTTCAAGAGTCGCAGCGTAATGTACTCTGCCTTGGTTGTCATGAAGGTAGTACAAGTAGCTTGAGGTGGTTGGCTGCATTGCTGCCTTCAAGGCATATGGGCCTGGATTGCAGATTGGAGTCGGTGGCAAACCTGCTACTTTGTATGAATTATAGGGTGAAGAACTGGCTTTTAGGGCAACGATACCATTGGTGGACCACCAAGACTTTTGTTGTGAGTCATAGCCTTTGATGTACTGCAGACTTGCGTCAACGTTCAAGATCATTCCCAACTCGATTCGCTTCCAGAGAATTCCTGAAATCATCTTCATCTCAATAGGATCACTGCTGCCAGCTTGTGGTCCCCGAGCCTCGCGCTGAATGAGTGAGGCCATCGCTACCAATTGATCGAGCGTACGGCCAGATGTGGCGATCTCATCAGACATGCCGATCACCACTTTTTTGTCAAAAGTGTTCGTTAACTGATTGAAGACTGCTTGCGTCGAAGCTTCTCGAGAAAAAATATAGGTGTCTGGATACAAAAAACCTTCTTTGCTTTTGATTAAGGTCATGAACTCCGACCGATCAAATGCTTCTAGATCTGAATCAGCCAAGTAATCAGCAATTTCTTCTTTGCGTAGCCCTTCTTTGATCGTCAAACGGAGACTGGAAGGTTCAGTCGTTATCTCGAGGGAAATCTGCTGCGACGTCATACTAGGAGAAAGTAAGAAAGAACCCTTTTGCATGTTTTGAGTCAAATTATTCTTCCAAATCAATAATCGAAAGACGTCAGCACTCTTAATGAAGCCTTTCTCCTCAAGCTGCTTTCCTATTTCAGAGGCCGCCTCACCTGCCGTAATCGTAAAACTGATTTTCTTGGTTTGAGTTGGGTCTACAGGCTGGAGCTGATGAATGATGTAGAAACTGCCAACAACACCAATAGTTAAAAAAATAATGACGAGTGGAATGACAATTTTGAACACTTTTGACATTTGAAAAGTATACCATGTGGAGTATTTTTAGAGATATGTATCGATGTAATCTTGCAGAAACTCGGCTGCGGCAAAGTGGTCAATTGGACCTTTATGGTGAATTTTACCCAAGTTGCGTTCGTGGAGTTTTTGATGAACGCTGGATGAACTCAATGTTTCATCGGTGAATTCGATTGGCAGCGTCGTGTACCGCCTGAGTTGTTTAACAAACGCTTGCGTCAATTCAGCCATTTTGTTTTCTGAAAGTCCAACCACAATTTGAGTAATTTGCTGCTCCACAATCACTTTTTGCAACTCTGTAAATAAAGAGGGGGAGTTTTGTAAGATGTGGAGCGGCTCTGCAAGCGTTCCATAGGAACGAGCCAAGCCTACACGTTGAGTTCCGTAGTCGATCGCCAAAAATGTTTCCATTCTTCTATTCTACTCGGTTTTTAGTAATTGAGCAGTAATCACTCCACGTTGGAGGAAAGTCCCTTCTGGCACACAGGTCACAATTTTGAGCACTTTCTGAGAGTAGTCTTGATCAAGAATGAACGTATCTTCTGGTTGAACAACTTCTCGATTTCTCACTTGGTACGTGTACCGGACGTTATCTTGAGTAAGATAAATCAGGTCGCCGTTTTTTAAGGTCATAATCTTACTAAAGATAGACAGATAGCGCTTGGGATTCTTTTCACTTGGGTTGTAAAACTGGCGCAAAACCGAGTGACCAAAAATAACTGGAGCACCAGACTGGCCAGGATCTGCGGTGCCTGGATATTGAATTAAACTCTTGTCTAGATTACTTCCTCCGATCTTTACCACTGCGTTTACCACATTCAAATCTGGTATATCCAAACGATACTCTGTAATTTGCTGAGTAGCATTGGTGTTTGGCAACTGCAGATTTGGAAACCAGTTAGAGAGATTAGTGAAGTCGAGTTCCGTGTTGTCGATCGTTGGATAGATCTGAGGAGAATCTGAAGGAGTAGCTAAATCATTAGGCGTTGCTCCTAAAACAGTTCCTGTAGAGTCAGCAGTGGCTTGAACTTGACTGACTACTTTTGGCATAACTTCCAAAACTTGAGAATCGGGGACGGGTGCGATCAGGTTCGCTTGTAAAGCAGGGATAGTGAGAACAAAGTATGAGGCAATCGGCACGACTGCAGACCCAACGAGGAAAAGACCTAAAATGATGAGCACTGGCGGCAAAACCTTTGAAGTTATTCGTGTTGCAAGGGGAACTTTCTTTTTATACTCTTTAACTAAGTGTTTCTGCTCTTCTTCTTCAAGCTCAGCAGCAATATGAGCCTTTTCAGAGGCGGTCAGAATTTTCCGATGAACCAGCTCAAGTGGAACTCCCGATTTAATGGCTTGACGATACAGATCAATTACTTCATTTTTACGAACGATGGAATTTTTTTCAGCTGGTGATCCTTTTTGAAACGTCATGAAACGCACCTTCTCTACTACTGACTCAAGTTGATGTTGATTCTTTCTATTTTTTTCGGTAACGCATGAGAGAAGAAGTGCAAGATCAGGGGTTCTTGTCTAATTTGGACTGTTTTGACTCCAGCGTTCTGCTTGAGAAGCTGCTCTGCTTCTGCCTGAGATTTACCAGCAATACTTTGCTTTATTTGATCTAAATCAAGTACGGGTAACGCGATGGAAGAAATATTTGTTTGCAAACTCAACTGAGCGGAAGCAGTTGAGGATGAGATTGGATCTGAGAGCAGCTGAATGTCTTCCGTTTTTAATTGATATCCACTTGGAATGTCGCCGCTCAGGAGCAAAGTCACTAATGGCTTGAGATCGCTTGAGAGATATAAAAGTCCATTGGCTTGAATTTGCAAAGTGAGTGAAAAAGAGTCGATTTCTTTGCCAACATCTGCGTTGAACGTGCTTTTGAGAATCTTGACTTGATTTGTTGGCGAAATATATTTGCCATCAATGGATTCAGCTTTGAACTCCGCGGCGGCTTGAGCCGTTAACTCTTGGAGTAAGCTGTTTTTCAACTTTGCTTGATCTTCCACTGATACCGCCAGAATTTCTCGACTTGTCCCCCCTGTCAGAGCAGTTACCGTTCGAGCAAAGTAACTATCTTTCGAAAAAGTGTCGATCGTGAGGTCTATCTCTTTTGCCAGATTTGATTCCGCACCAATTGCAGCGGCCGTTACAGCTCCTGGAGTAGTGCCGACATTTATAATAGTTGGATCAGCACCACTGCTTGCGGACGCAATTGTTGTTTCTATATCCAATGTAAACTTCAGCTTGTCACTATTAATCACTGTTCCAGCAGCAAACTTTTTAGGACTATTGGTGCGATTGTAGAGGGTTATACTTCCTTTGGATTTATCACCAATAATCTTGCTACCAGTGGCCTGGGCTGTCTTTGTCCCTTGAACGTCTTTGGTGATTGCGGCTGCTTTCAGTAAGAGCTTAGACGGATCGTTTTCTATCGCACGTGGGTCTAGGATCAGCATCACGTTCTTATTGACTGATTTAGTATTCAGCTCAATGGTGACGACGGCTTGCTTTATTTGCTGAGCTGCCACATTTCCAATCCCCCACAGCAAAACCAAGCCTCCAACTATTCCAAAAATAAAAAACGGCAAGATGTGCTTGATATGCAACTGCCTAGATGGAGATGGCAAAGACACTGCTGCTTCTTTGTCTTGCAACCGAGGCGTTTCTATGACCACAGCCTCATCGTCACCACCAAGCTCAATCTCTTGTTTTTCTACCGGTATTAAGTTGGCTTCCTCCCCCATACCATCTAAAACGGCAGTTTCCTGTGGAACAAGTACAGAAGATTCAATTTGTGGAGTTGTTTTAATATCTGGCAGATTGATCAACTCAATTCCTTTACTCTCAGCAACTGCGCGACCACCCGTTTGAATAATAATTTCTAAGACATGATCTGGAGCGAAAATATCAATCACCGGTGGGTGTAAAAAGGGATACTCACTTGGCCAGTCATGTCCAAACAAGCTTTGACGGATTTCTTCCAATTCAGGCTCAGAGAGCACAGATGAGTACAATAAAAATTTACTTGGAAAAACTTTATCTTTAATGTGAGCAAACGCTTCCACCAGGTCTGAAACGGTACTTCCTGATCTACCCACTTTTTCTGTCTGCTGGAGATTTCCTTGCTTCACTTGGGTGATAAATAGTTGAGAAGAAGCAACTTCAATCAGAAACAGACTCAGCTGAGGAGAGAGTGTTTGAGTAAAGTGTTGAAGTAATGCTTCCGTTGTGACCACAAAACCTATTGCCTCCAGGGAAAGTTCTTTCGTAATCTTTAGAAAGAGAGGTTTCTTGGCAGGCAAGATTCCTTCTGGAGTCACCCATTCTGGACTTAAAGCAAAAAGCGCCTCATCCACGTTTTCCGACTCTTTACTTAACTCTTGTAAAGTTTGGTCGATAGCAGCAATACACGTCTCATCATCTTGCCAACTTTTTTGACTTGACCAAGAAATGACTTCAATCATTCCTCTATCAACCTTCCATAGCGCAGACTGAGCAACTGAGTCACTTAAATGAATCGCAAAAAAATGAATCGGCTTGACTTCAATCGGTTTTTTAAAAAGTTGAGGCAGTTGCATAATAAGTCATTACATCATTAAAGCAAAATTTTGCCTGTTTGGGAAGTGATCAAGATTACTTAGTCGTTTTTAAACGAGCGTAAATGCGACGAATACCGGCAGAAGTAGATTGTTCCTTCAGCAACTCAATTAATCCGATTTCACCAGTGTTTTTAACGTGTGGACCGCCACACAACTCCTTAGAAATCCAATCTGTTTCAGCATTTGAGCCGATTGTATACACTGTGACTTGGTCTGGGTACTTTTCAGCGAAGAAGGCGACTGCTCCAGAATCCAAAGCAACTTGTTTTTGTTGGGTACGTACAGTCACCGGCAGTCGTTGCTCAATCCAGGTATTTACCTGCTCCTCAACTTGTTTCAATTCTGTGGGAGAAATTGATTGTGGATGAGAAAAGTCGAATCGCAGTCTCTCGCCCGTAATATTAGATCCTTTTTGTTGAACATGTGCGCCAAGCACTTTCCGTAACGCCGCTTGAAGTAAGTGCGTGGCGGTGTGGTATTTGGTGGTCGTTACACTTTGCTCGGCAAGTCCACCTTTAAAAGCACCAGCTGAGGCAGTTCTTGATAAGGCTTTATGTTTTTCAAATTCGGCAGTAAACATCTCTCGATCGAGCTCCTGGCCTGTCTGTTGAACAATTTCTGCGGTGAGTTCCAGAGGGAAACCGTAACTCTGATACAGATCAAAAGCAACTTTGCCATCAATCTGTGCGGTCTTTTCGACGATCTTAAGACCAGAAGCCAGGGTTTTTTGAAATTTTTCTAGTTCCTGTCGAATTGTTTCTACAACTAGATTTTCTTGTACTTTTGGGTCAATCGTATGGACACCTTCATAAATAGAAAGAACTGTCTTGCTCAGTTCAGGAAGCATCTGCACAAAAGGAACATCCAATTGATGCACTTTCAGTGCTGCTCGGCGAAGCAATCTTCGTAGTAAATACCCTTGGGCTTTATTCGAGGGCAAAACGCCATCTACGATCAGCATGGTCGACGCTTTTAAATGATCAGTGATAATTCGCATTTGGACTTCATTACCTTCATATGACTTATGCGTCATTTTTTCCAGTTCAGTAATAATTGGCCAAAACAGATCTGTCTTAAAAATGTCACGCTCATCTAAACTGGCAGCCAAAATGCGTTCAAAACCACCTCCAAAATCCACATTTTTTTGAGAAAGTTCTTGGAATGTGCCGTCGGCTTGTTTTTGATACTGCATGAAAACAGAGTTGCCTATCTCCAGAAACCGTCCACAGTCACAGTTCACATGACACTCTTCGTCTTTCCAGGCAGAATGCTGATGCAGGTGGACATGCTCACCAAAGTCATAAAACACTTCACTGTCTGGACCACCTGGCTCTCCGGCTGGCATTTTATCTGGAGTACCAGATCGTGACCACCAATTTTTCTTCTCTGGATAGTAGAAAATACGGGCTTGCTGCATGCCTTGAGTTTCAGCATGATCCACCGCTCGAGCATCGATTCCTTTACTGGCAAAGAGCTTCTGCCAAATTTCGACCGCTTCTTTGTCTTTGGGAATGCCAAGTTGATCATTGCCAGAAAAGACAGTGACAAATAATTTTTCAGGTGCTAAACCTACAACTGAGGTAAAAAATTCAAACAACCAACTCAACTGATCTTGTTTGAAATAATCACCCAAGGACCAATTGCCGAGCATCTCAAAGAAGGTGGTGTGTCGATTGTCTCCAACTTCTTCAATATCCTGAGATCTGAACGATTTTTGAGAGTCTACTAAACGCCTGCCTTCAGGATGTGGTTGCCCTAATAAGTAGGGTACAAGTGGCTGCATGCCAGAACTCGTAAAAAGAGTGGTGGGGTCGTTCTCCGGCACTAAGGAGGCAGAGGGAATAATCACATGACCATGTTTGGCAAAAAAATCCAGGTATGCGGTACGAAGCTGATTTGGAGATACTTTTTTTGGCAAATTCATGAAGTGAATTGTAACACTTCTAGACACCTTTAAAACGCTTACTTGAGTCTTTTTTCAGTCGGCTACTCACTTCACGGGCTTTTTTTCGACCAGCCTCCAGCTCTTCGGTCAACGCAACTTGCTGATAGGTTCTGGGTTTTGAACCTTCCGGGGTAAATGCTTTATGAAGGAGATCAAATAAAAATTCTCGCAAAGACACGTGCTGATTTTCAATCACCCCTTCTTCGACCAAGTCAATTTTGGCGTTTTCCCACTCTGTGACGAGCTGCTGTCGTAACTTCGCCCCACGCTCCGTGGCAAACAAGTAGTATCCGGCTGCGCCAGTAAACAAGCCGATTGTGAAACCGGTGACAAACGAATTTCCATCGGATGATTGATTTTGAGTGTGGTCTACCATCGCCATCCTTGCTTGGTTGAGTTATTTATTTTTGCTTTTATTCATCCAACCCACAAATGATTCAAACACTTTTAAGCCGCTTCCCAAAGATGAAGCAATTCCAGTAATACTTTGAAGTGGAGCAGTCAAGTTAGCAATTTTATTTTCTGCCATATCAATCGTGACGTTGACTCGATCAATTGTGTATTTTACCTTTTGAAGCACCTGAATAATAACCACTCCGACCGCGACTAAAATAATCGTCAATAGACTGAGAATAATCACAATAAAGATGGAAAGGTACTCTTGCATAGGAATGAATATAGCACATCTTCACCCGAAGAGACATGGCTATTTCACCCTAACGTGGACTGATCGCTGCACCACATTTGTCTTACCTCGCCGATCAGTCGCGATCACTGTCAGAGTATACATTCCATCTCGAGGAATAAAAATATCGGTTTGAAAGCTGCCGTTCGGTAGAATAGAAACTGGCTGTTCATTTACACTCAAAACAGCGTCATCTACGGTCACACCCTTGACAGTAATTTGTTGAGAAACAAACGCGTAATCTAATGGCTCCAGTACATCTAATCTAGGCGGCTTTTGAATGCTGTACCACTGGAGACCTACATAGAAAATCAAACTGATAAACACCATTCCAAGAGCAATGACTGCCATTGTGACAGGTGTCCAGATGTGCTTTTTTTTGAGGAGCGGTTTGATAAATTCTCGCGGAACCAGTTTGCCATCCACACTTTCTTTGAAATCACGGCGCAGAAGAGCCAATAAAGGCTGGTAATCAAAGTGAAAGAGCCTTGCATAGGTTTTGATATACCCTTTGACAAAGGTGGCGGCAGGTAACTCAGCAAATTGATTGGCTTCAAGAGCTCTCAAGTACTCTGTCTTAACTCGAGTTTGTTGAGCTAGTTGCTCAATTGAAAGATGATATCGCTGTCGCTCTTCTTGCAACAACTCGCCAATTGTTTTTGTTTTCATGTTCGAACAGTACTTTGTATCAGGTTAACTCAAGGCTTGCTTTACCATGGTAGAGACACGTGAGCCATCTGCTTTTCCTTGGACTTGCGCCATAACAGCCTTCATCACATGTCCAAAATCTCTCCTCTCGGCAGTTGTCATGACTGAAGTGACCACTGTCTGTAACTCTTCATCTGACATTTGCTGTGGTAAGTACACTTCCATCATTCCTACTTTTTCCCGCTCTTGCTCCACCAAATCTTGTCTACCACCTTTGTCGAAATCAATCATCGCATCTTTGACTTTTTTAATTTCTCGGGCAATCACTTTTTCGACCCCGTCATCTTCTTGCACGCCATTGTCAATTTCAAAGTTTTTCAGTTCTGATAAAATGAAACGAATCACCCCCAAGCGGACACTGTCGCGTGCTCGCATCGCGTTTTTCATATCTTCGACTAATTGATCTTTAAGTTGGGACATAGGTTCTCCTGATCGATATTCTAGCACGCCAAACATGGTATAGTGAAGAAATGAAGAAGACTCTTTTTCTGATTGTGATCGCTGGACTAGTTTTTATGGGTTGGCAGCAGTACCAACAAAGAAAAGCAGGTAACGCTACAAAAGCAGCGATCATCTTCAATACAAATTCGGAAATTCACAACACTGCATCGGCAACTGTCCACTGTATCGACGGATCGGAAGTAAATCAAATCACAAACAGAAATTACACTTTAGAAAATGAGGTCTATACGCCCGCAGTAACTCTTTTGGAGTGTAGTTATAAAGACAACTCCTTCATAAATAGTGTTTTCCCAGTCGTTCGCTATAAGGTGCAGCTGACAGCTAACTCAACTGGTATTTGGAATAAAAATAAAGCTACTCTTCAGGCAAGTCCTTCATATAGGGAGGCTGGCGAGTTTCCCAATGCATTCGCTCATCTCAATCCAGTACGAGAGGTAGACCAAGGCACCTTTTACGGTAAAAATGATGCTGCATATGTTGAGCTGTCATATACACCGGTGTCAGAAGGAGCAGACTTGCTCTTTTCCCGTGGTATGAAACTGCTTGAAAAAGCACTCAGTAACTGAGAATTTTTTTTGTTATACTACTTAGCAAATGGAAAAAACCAACCAACAAACTCCCTCATCTTTCTTAGTGATTTTGGCTGGAATCGTCCTCTCTGTCTTGACGCTTTTTGCGAGTATTATAGGATTTCTTTCGATCAATCAAGCTCCACCCAGCCCCCCACTGGTTGAGACAAAATAACACATTTGTAGCACTCTTATGACCAAGTACAAACATTACTTCCAACAAATGATGGACGAACATCAAGAACTCTTCGCCCAGTTTAAGACCATTCACGATGGCTATACACAAGATCGTAAAACCTGGAGTCAACAGTTTCATACTCATGGAAAAGAAGTGGTCGAGATTGTAAGAGATTGGGAGCAACGCCTCTGCGCCGGCATGGAACGTGGTCACAATGCGGTGTACTCTTCCAAGCTTTCCGAGAAGTTCTGGGCTGAGGTAAAAAACCTGTACTCTCATATCGAGCTAGTTGGAGTGAAGTCAAATTTAGATTGATTGATCAATCTTTAATTTATATTTTCAAATTAGCAGTTTATTTGATCGACTGCCAAACTAGAAAATGTCTTCCGCAAAAGGAGTTTTATCTATGAGTTGTTGGACAAGTTTTTGCAACCTACTTTCTTGAGGTTTTTTATAGAGCAAGTACGTGCCAATCGTTGTTTTTATCTCTTCTTCATCATTTTCTGTAATAATCAACTTTCGATATCTATTGTTTGAGTAGACGTCACGGATATAGAGGAAGCGCGTATTCCCTTTTGTCTCAAACCAAAACTGAATGAGCTGTGCCCAAAAGAGATACTGCTCCTCAATCTTTATTCCCAAGGTGGTGATCTTGCAGTTTAAAAAAGTTGGTTTTGATCGTAAATGAATAATGAAAAGAATTGATCCTGTCACAAAAACCAGAAAAAGAAGGGGATCTCCAAGCAAAAGTAAGATCAAACCAAGTAAGGCCACAAATAACACTAACTGGATAAAGTCTGATCGTTTCCAGTTCCTTTCCACTTTGCTTGGGGTTTTCCATTCAAAGAGTGACTTCTCCTGAACGACGTATCGATCAACACCATAGGGGTCAACATAGTATTGATCTGGAAAGGTTTTTTCTGTCACAGATCTATCTTAGAGCATTCTCACTCTTTTGACAAATTTGATACAATTCCTTCAATAAGGACAATCAATGAAACCACGTAAAGTATATGCCGGGGAACTTGTCGTTGGAGATCTTCATCTTCATCCACAAACGATGATCGTCGCCAGAGCTAACCAAGAAATACGATTAGCACCCCAAGAGTTCAGGCTCTTGCAGTATCTTATGGAGAATAAAGGTCACATCTTGACCAGAAAGATGATTCTCAACCAAATTTGGAGGCTCACTCCAGAGTTGGAGACCAAAGTGGTAGACGTATATATCGGATATCTTCGCAAGAAAATTGATAAAAATTTTGAGAAGTCACTTCTTCACTCAGTGCGTGGTTTTGGCTATGTCATGAAAGAGTAATGCTTTGGCTGACTCCCAAACAAACCTTCTCATTACAGATTTGCTTCGGAGTCAGCCGCCGCGGTTTTTAGGTCGCGGCGGCTGGAGACAGTGCCTCTTATTCTGGGCTTGCGAACTGCCTGACACTATGCAGAACGCGCGAGCTGCCAAAGCTGAGCGTTCGCTCAAGGCACACGTAAGGGGACCCGTCCAGTACGCAAGAGTAGAAAAGGTTTGCTCCATCCGGCGACCAAGCAATTGAACCATTTGGAGTGGCCTGTCTCATGCTTAGTCGAACGTTCGAGCTGCCAAAGCTGAGCACTCGCTCAAGGCACACGTGAGGAGTGCCATTCTGAACGCAAGAGTACGCGATGGTGTCCCCATCAGGAGAAACCACGATTGTTGAACTGGAGAGAACCAACGGCGTTGGCTCTTCATCCTGCGCCATCACTGGCGCAAACCCCACGGTCATCAAGATGATGGCCACAGCAACGGAAATCCACTTTTTCACGATTTTTCTCCAACATGCTCTAAGCCTCGGATAAGAATTTCCGCCTAGAGAAGATCAATGCACTAATTACTTAATACACTTATCATCTCTAGGCGGATTGACGCACTGTTAAGGAGCCTGCTTCTGCTCATTCAAAGGAAATCCTTGAACAGTAGCTGCAGACTCGATAATTATACGCATCTAATGCGTAAAAGTCAATTGTTATAGGATTTT
>Ga0105047_10000139_pt1 | contig 103190 bp, 97 predicted proteins | sample MAT04_FD_78384 | JGI IMG/M metagenome (GOLD analysis project Ga0105047, IMG submission 78384) | Freshwater microbial communities from Lake Fryxell liftoff mats and glacier meltwater in Antarctica - MAT-04 (megahit assembly) | ecosystem: Environmental > Aquatic > Freshwater > Ice > Liftoff... | reverse complement strand
GAAGGAAGAAGGCGGACGACACAAGGCTTTCTTCACGGGATACCGCCCGCAGTTCTACATCCGCACGATGGACGTGACCGGTGACATTACCCTGCCTGAGGGCGTGGAAATGGTTATGCCGGGCGACAACGTGAACCTGACTGTAGAATTGATTGTACCGGTAGCCCTCGAGCAGGGCCTGAAGTTTGCCATCCGCGAAGGTGGCCTGACTGTGGGCGCTGGTGTTATCACCAAGATCATTCAATAAATTGAAAGTTAGGTAGTAAGATGGCTTCCAAGAAAAAAGATGTCCGCCCGACGATCACACTTCAATGCGGTGACTGCAAAGAACGCAACTACACCACTCAGAAGAACCGCCGCAACGATCCAGGTCGTATGGAATTGAGCAAGTACTGCCCGCGCTGCCGCAAGCACACTGCCCATCGCGAAACGAAGTAGAATTCGTAGGGGCGCATAACTTGCGCCCCTACTTTTCCTAGGCCAGTAGCTCAATTGGTAGAGCACTCGTCTCCAAAACGAGTGGTTGTGGGTTCAAGTCCTGCCTGGCCTGCCAGTAAAATAAGCGAGACGCCGTCTCCCCCGAATAGGGGTATACGCGAGGCGGCGTTTTAGCCGTGAGAACAAGGAGCGTAAGTTGACAGACATAAAGGACAGCGCTATTGGTCGTTTTTACCGCGAGACAGTTGGCGAACTTCGAAAAGTGAGTTGGCCTACTCGTGCTGAAGCCATTAACCTGACCACCATTGTGCTTGTGGTGTTGGTCGGCATGGCCCTTTTCCTTGGATTAATTGATCTCATTGGTGAGACTTTGCTGCAAATGGCATTGGGCGTTTAGTTCCGAAAGCTGAGGCTCCTATGAGCAAGCACGACCCTGAAGAATTGGACCGCACAAAACACGAGACCAAAACCTCTCCCTCGAATGCTGAAAAGTCATCCGGGGCTGCTATGCCTGTTGAGTCCACAGATGGGCCTGCGTGGTATGTAGTGCATTGCTATTCCGGGTATGAGAATAAGGTTCGTCATAACCTGGAGCAGCGCATCGAAACCATGGGCATGAAAAACAGTATTTTCGATGTTGTTGTTCCTACCCAGGAAGAGATTGAAGTCCGCGATGGCAAACGCCGTGTAGTGGAGCGCCACATCTTCCCCGGATATGTGCTGGTTAAAATGGCTCTGACAGAAGAGTCCTGGTATGTGGTGCGTAACACTCCTGGAGTCACCGGTTTTGTGGGCATGGGTACTCAGCCTACCCCGCTGCGCCCCGAAGAAGTAAATCAGATTATCAAGCGCATGGAAGCCGAAGTGCCCACCGTCAAGGTGAGCTTTAAGGTTGGAGAACGCGCTCGTATCGTGGATGGGCCTTTCAATGATTTCCGTGGCATAGTTTCAGAAATTGATATGGAGCGCAATAAAGTGCGCGTAATGGTCAATTTCTTCGGCCGCGAAACACCCGTCGAACTGGATTTTCTACAAGTTGAGAAAGCGTAACCTGCCAACAGGCTGGTTACTTGGGAGGGTGCTCCCCAATCACCCGCTAAAACCACAACGTACCTGGGCAAGAAGCCCTGGCACAAGGAGTATGTATGGCTAAGAAACTCAAAGCAGTTGTTCGTCTCCAGTTGAATGCTGGAAAAGCCAATCCGGCGCCTCCCGTAGGCCCCGCGCTGGCCGGTCACGGCCTGAACATCATGGCCTTTTGCAAGGAGTACAACGCCCGTACTTCCAACCGCCCCGGCGAGTTGATCCCGGCGGAAATCAGCGTGTATAGCGATGGATCCTTTACTTTCATCCTTAAGACATCCCCCGCGGCCTTCCTGATTCGCAAAGCCGCCGGTGTGGAAAAGGGTTCCGGCGTGCCGAATAAAGACAAAGTCGGCAAGCTGACCCGCGCCCAGGTGAAACAAATCGCCGAAACGAAGATGAAAGATCTGAACGCCATTGATGTCGATGGCGCAATGAAGCAGATCGAAGGCACAGCCCGCTCAATGGGCATTACGATTGTTGAATAAATTCTGGTGGGAGGGCTGTTACCAACAGCCCGTTTGCACCACGGAGGCTTAAATGGCGAAACACGGAAAGAAATACCTGGCCGCTCTGGCTAAAGTAAATATTGATGAGTTGTACATGCCGCAGGATGCTATGGCATTGGTCAAGGAAACCTCCTTCACCAAATTTGACGGCACAGTGGAAGTCCACTTACGCATGGGTCTCGACCCGCGCCAGGCCGACCAACAAGTGCGTGACGTAGTCGTACTGCCGCATGGTCTTGGCAAAACAGTCCGCGTTGTAGTTTTTGCGCAGGGCGATGGTGCCGTTGCTGCTCGCGCAGCGGGTGCGGATGTGGTCGTGGATGATGACGAAACTTTCGCCAAAATCCAGGGTGGCTGGCTCGATTTTGATGTAGCCATTTCCACCCCCGACTTGATGGGTAAGGTTGGCCGCCTGGGTCGTGTACTCGGTCCGCGTGGCTTGATGCCTAACCCCAAGGCTGGCACAGTGGTACCCGCTTCGGATATCGCTCGCGCAATCAATGAAGCCAAGGCGGGACGTGTTGAATTCCGTCTGGACAAGACCGCCAATATCCATGTGCAGGTTGGCAAAGTATCTTTCGAGATCGAAAAACTGATTGAAAACTTCGCCGCCCTCATGGAAGCCATCAAAAAGGCTCGTCCTTCTGGCGCAAAAGGTTTCTATATCCGGCGCATTACCCTGGCTTCCACTATGGGCCCTGGTGTCAAAGTGGAACCGAACGCCGCTCAATCTATGCACGCTACCGAGTAAATTCTTACTCGTTACGTTGAACTGACAAACAACTTCGCCAAAGACGGCGGGTGTCCCCCTTACGGGATGACTTAATTCCCTGCCCAGGTAGAAGACTGAGAGATTTTTCCCCAAGTCTTTGCCTGGCGTTTGTCAGGCAAAGACTTTTAAGGAAAGGAGGTAAAAACTTTGGCTCTCACACGACAGAAAAAAGAGCAAGTGCTTGCTCAGTATCAGGAATGGATCGATAAAAGCCAGGCCGTTGTGCTGGTGGAATACACCGGCATCAAGATGGTTTCGTTGGACCTTATTCGCGCCAAACTGCGCGATACGGGTGGTGAATTTCACGTTATCAAGAATACATTCGCCCGCAAGATCTTTGAAGCCAACGGGATGACTGTCCCCGCTGACTACCTGAAGAAAAGCACTGCTGTCGCTTTTGCATTCTCAGACGCTGCCGCTACCACGAAGGCGTTGACTGAAGCAACTCTAAAGATGGAAGCAATCAAGCTAAAGGGCGGTTTCCTGGGCAAGCAGGCACTTAGTGTCGCACAGGTTAAATCCCTTGCTGAATTGCCCCCACTGCCGGTTGTTCGCGCACAGTTGCTGGGTACCTTGCAAGCTCCGGCTGGCAAGCTCGTCCGAACAATCGCCGAACCTGCCCGCTCGCTGGCATCTGTATTCCGGGCATATTCAGACACAGCCCAGGCTGCTGCCTAGCGTTACGCCGCAGGAATTTCCGCTCAAATTAATATTTTCTCTGAAAGTAAGGAGTTCTTAAGAAATGGCTGCTAATCTCGAAAATCTGGTTGAAGAACTGAGCAAGCTCTCCGTTTTGGAAGCTGCTGAACTTGTCAAGGCTCTCGAAGCCAAGTGGGGTGTTTCCGCCGCTGCGCCTGTTGCTATGGCCGCCTCTGCTGGTCCTGCCGCTGCTGCCGAGCCCGTTGAAGAAAAAACCGAATTTGATGTGATCATCAAAGAAGCTGGCCCCAAGAAGATCGAAACCATCAAGGTCATCCGCCAGCTGACCAGCCTGGGCCTTGGCGAAGCCAAGACCATGGCAGAAACCGCTGGTGGCAAGGTTCTGACCGGTGTAGGCAAGGAAGCTGCTGCCGATGCCAAGAAGAAGCTCGAAGAAGCCGGCGCTGTCATCGAAATTGCCTAGTTTCTGAATTGAAATACAAAAAAGACGCTCCCTTGCGGAGCGTCTTTTTTGTTAATCCCCCACCGTAAGTGTTCTTTTGGCTTGCATCCGGTGGGTTCTGCTTGTTACATGGGCAGCCCGCCAACTTTGCGGATGACCATCACCACTTTGCCCTTAATATCCAGCCGTTCTTCTTTTTTGATCATGATCGGATCCATTGTAGGGTTGGCTGGCTGTAGACGGTAGCCGTCTTTTTCTTTGTAGAAATACTTGAGTGTGGTTTCGTCTCTTTCAGGAAGCCAGACAGCCACCATCTCGCCATTCCTGACCTCGGCATTGCTGTCCACTCTGCGCATGATGATGATGTCTCCATCATTCACCATCGCATCGATCATTGAAATGCCTTGAACTTCAAGCGCAAACAAGCCATCAAGTTTTTTGGTCGGCAGCATGGAACGTGCCACTTCAATACTCGATTCTGCATCATAGTAATTGAAGTCGGATGGCGGGGTCAGGTTGGGTGTACTGGCACCGATACGACCAAAGATGCCAATTTGCATCAGATCGCTTACAACTTCGGCGGTGTGTTGCAAGGCATTGCCCAGAGATGCCAGTTTTTCGGGCACGACGCGTAGCCCGCGCGAGATGCGCCGGTCGCGTTCAATGAATCCCCATTTTTCGAGTTGTTCAAGGTAATAATTTACCACTGAGGTGGATGATATCCCTGTTTGCTCGCCGATTTCGCGGATGGAGGGCGGGTAGCCTTCATTTTCAGCATATTTCTGAAGCAGGTCCAGAATTTTGATATGCTTTTCACTCAAGCCTTTGGATTTTCGCACCATCATCATAAGCTTTGCTCCTATAGTATAAATCGCTCATTCGTTCTAGTAACTATAATACACGAATATATGTTCTATGTCAAGAGGAATATTTACTGAATAGGATAAAAGAACCTCTATATTAAAGAATCTCTGCACGCTATACTTTATAGAGTCTGTTAGCGTGCTCTTAAACTGGCAATCCAGGTTTCTTGCCGGTTGGGTCTCTGGAAAATCCTGGTATATTGATTAAAAGCGGGTTTGCCGATGCTTTGAAAAAACACTGTTGGATCGTTATCGTACTGATGCCGAGTTGGGACGCGGCGGCATAGGGGTCGTCTATCAAGGCTTCGATCTGGTACTCAACCGCTCGGTCGCCATCAAAGTGATCTCTTCTGCCAATATGGGCAGCGAGGCTCGTTCGCGCTTGCTGGCTGAGGCGCGCGCCGTAGCCCCGTTGAACCATCCCAATATTGTCGCAGTTTTTGATGCCAGCGAGACCGATGGTGTTCCATTCATTGTGATGGAGCTTGTCGAAGGCGGCACGCTTCGTTCGGCATCCCGGCCTAGTGTAAAGCGGGTTATCGAATTTTCGCGCCAGATTAGTGCCGCGCTCGCACATGCTCACGATAAGGGCTTCATCCATCGCGTTATCAAGCCGGATAATGTGCTGGTTTCTCCCTGCGGCTTGATAACGCGATGGATTTTGGCTTGGCGCACAACATGGATACACCCGGCGTAACGGATACTGGTCTGCTGGTAGGAACATTTGCTTACCTGGCCCCAGAGTTGATCCAGGGGGCGAACCCGGTCCGCAGTATGATCTTTACGCTCTTGGCGTAAAGGTCTACGAAATGCTGACCTGTGATTTAACTTTCAGAAGCAAGGATATCGCCCATCTGTTTGAGGATCTATTGCGTGGAAAGGTTTCTCCGCCAAATGAGCGCAATCCGGGTATTTCTGTAGGTTTGAATACCCTGGTTCAGCAATTGCTCAACAAGAATCCTGAAAGTCGTCCCGAATCTGCCCGAGCGGTGGAGGCGACTCTCGCCATCTTGCAGTCAGAGCGGCCCTTTTTACAACCCTCTTTGCTTAATCTAGCCAATGCGCCCCTGAGAGAACTGGCCGATTCACTCGCCCAGGCCTGCAAGGATTGGGCTGCCATTACAGGTTGCTTTTATGCAAAAAACGCTGGAGAGCTTATGCTTATCAGCGTTTTTTGCATAATTCGTAGGTCTTATTTGGGCAGGCCATAGCCAAATGGCGGGTCACCCCAACTGGTAATGCTAAGGATTAATTGTCGATCCACAGGATCCTGTATTTGGCATAATCAACCATGGATTTTGGGAGCGCTCTCCAGATATTATCCTTGCCTGGTTTGATCTGGATCACGATCAGATCAGTGATTGACTTATCGACCTTTTGCATTGCATTGATTTCATGCGCGGTGATGCCCATCGAAAGCGTTATTGCAGGATTAAATGAGATGACTGGCTGAGAATTTTCATCCTCTAAGCGTACATCTGCCACAATGGAGATAAAACTATCAATGCTGTCACAGTCTTTTGGGCTTTGAAGCAGGGCCTGCTGGTTGAAATCAAAAAATTGGGGAATTACGTTTCCCGGTAGATTCGAAACCGTTATTTTGTAATCACCCTGCCGGTTGCTCCACTCGCCAGTCTTCGACTGGATCCAACCATCCTGCGCAGTTCTATTTCCAGATGGTGTATTCCCTGCAGGCGTAGTTTCGTGTGGGTAAGCGGGGCATTTCTAGAATTGATGTAGTAGGCGATAATTAATAGCAACATCCCAATAGCAAATATCAGTAGAAAATTGTTCATGCTCATTTCTCCCTTTCCTTTATTTTGCTAAATTTTCATAGCATAAAAAAACGGAAGGCAACGGGTCAAAAAACGAAAATTTTATCTTAAACCCAAGTTCTGCGCTTCATCCATAAAAACATTCCCGCCGGAACACCCGCAAAAACCAACAGGATGAGCGTAAATGCGGCGCGGCTGGTCCAACTGGTGAGCCCGGCCACCGGTTCAAAGAAATTCATGCCAAAGAAACCAGTTAAGAAAGAAATGGGCATGAACAGGGTCGTGATGACAGTCAGGGTTTTCATCACGTCATTCATGCGGTTGTTGATTACCGAAAGGTAAGTATCCAATGAGCCGCTCACCAGGTCGCGCATGCTTTCATTGACATCATGCAGCCGCACCAGGTGATCATAAATATCCCGGAAAAATACCCGGTCGTGCGGGTCAACCACTTCAAAATCATCGCGGACCAGCTTGTTCAGTACCTCGCGCTGTGGGCTGAGAATCCGCCGCATGCCCAGGATGATGCGCTTAAGCGTAAAAATGCGTTCGAGGGTATCTGGCGCGGCCTTGGTCAGCACTTCATCTTCCACCCGGTCGATCTGATCATCGATTTCCTCCACGACCAGCATGTAATCAGTCACCATATCGTCTATCAGTTTATAAAGCAGGTGGTCAGGGCCGTGGGAAGTATAACGTTTGTCACGGAAAAAAAGGGTGCGGGCCTTATCGATGCAGGCGATGGGCTCATCGTGGTGGGTGACAACGTAGTTTTTGCCCAGGAAAATATCCAATTCTTTGGTGGTCAGCTTGAGACCGCCTTCAGTGCTGAACGCCATTGCGTTTAACACCAGGTAGATGTAATCCCCCCAATCATCCAGTTTTGGAGTATGGGTTTCTTCCAGGGCATCATCTACCGCCAGCGGATGAAAGTGGAAAATACCGGTTAGGATTGGCTCGGCGGATGCGTCTGGCTCACCGTCAAAGTCAATCCATAACAGCGCTTCAGGGTTAGCGATCAGCGCCTTGTATTCTTTGATTGGGGTGTCGGCGATGGGTTCTTGGCCGGGCAAAAAGCAGAGCGAACGGATCATATTTTCTCCAGCATCAAAATTTCAACCTTGAAATTGTTATAATTTAATAATATCGCAAGTATTTATTGAATTATCAAATAATATCTTGACATTTATTAAATATTCTGTATAATGAGTTTAGAAATTCACACACGCAGTTAAATCTTTTGTCGAATTTTCTTCGGCCCCGGCCAATTCTCCCGGGATTTCAACCAGAATAAACTGTTCAGGTTTTTGCTAAAGTAGTCAGCCATATTTTTACTATTCCGTTTCAATTTTACCCGCATTGAAATTCTTTAAGTGCCCGAAAAGTTTGCCCGAGGAGTTCCGATGAACAACGCACTTACCCGCTGCCCTGTTTGCCAGAATGAACTGACCATTACGCGCCTGCGTTGTGAGGCCTGCGATACCTCACTCGAAGGACGCTTTACCGGTGGGCCATTTGCCCACCTGACTCGCGAGCAGATGGATTTTATTATGACATTTATCCGCTGCGAGGGCAAGCTTAACCGCGTGGAAGTGGAGCTTGGTCTTTCCTATCCCACTCTGCGCAACCGCTTGCACGATATTATCCGCGTGCTGGGCTATGAACCCGGCAAAGAAGAGACCCCAGATATTGCTGAAGAACGCCGCCGCCAGGTGCTGGAAGATCTGGATACCGGTAAATTGACTGCCGAGGCTGCCATGCGCATTTTGCGCGGGGAGGAAGCATGAGACAGAGCACCCTGCCAGTAAATGGCACCGTAACTGTTCTGGTCGAGAACGTTGGCGGCGATTTGCAAATTGTGGGCTGGGAACGCCCTGAGATCACCGCCAAAGCAGACAGCAACCGGTTGATTTGCGAACTTGTTGGTCAGAACATCCGTGTGCGCAGCGAAGGCGACCTGATCCTGTATGTGGCGCTCGAAGCGGATGTGCGTGTCACCACTGTAGCCGGCGATGTGGATGTGCGCGCGCTGGTGAGCAGTTTTGAAGCAGAGCGCATCGGCGGCGATCTACAGATGCGCAATTTGGGTGAAGTGAAGGTGAAAAATATTGGCGGAGATATGTCGCTGCGCGGCTGCTCCGGGAATCTCCTCGCCGATTCTGTCGGTGGTGATGCCTCGCTTCACGAAATCATGGGTTATGTGAAGATTTCGGTTGGAGCGGACCTGTACCTGCGCGGTGCTGAAGGCGATGTGGATGCCAGGGTGGGGTCGGATGCGGCACTGTATTTGCGCCCGGTGCCTGGCGCCAATGTGCATGTTCAGGCGGGCAGCGATATCCTTCTGCGTCTGCCCGAAAAAGCAGATGTCGAACTGGATCTGCAGGGCTGCGATGATGAGTCCATTCGTGTGGACCTGGCAGGCGTTGAACAAAAACAAATGGGCATGTCTCGTTCGCTGGTGATTGGCGCGGGCGGCTCCAAAATAACCCTGATGGCAGGCGCGGAGGTGATTGTCACCAGCCGTAATGAAGAATGGGAAAACCATGCCGAGTTTGACCCGCTTGGTCGTGAGGGACCCTTCACCCCCGGCGAATTCCCCGGGCTGGATTCTCAACTGCATGAACGTATCACTAAGCATGTCGAAGCTGCCACCCGCCGCGCCGTGGAAGTTTCGATCCCGGCTTCAGATATGAGTGACAAGGTACAGCGCAGGGTGGATGCCGCCATGCGCCGCGCAGAAGAAAAGATGCGTTCGGCAGAACGCCGTTCGATGCACATGGGTATCAAAGTGGGTCGCTTCGGAGTTGATCTGGATTCACGGCGCGCCCCGATTCCACCCATTCCCCCCATCCCACCTATTCCACCGTTCGGGCAGCGCGCGGTCACTGAGCCAGTGACGGATGCGGAACGTTTGACAATTTTGAAAATGCTGCAGGAAAAGAAAATCTCAATTCAGGAAGCCGAAAAATTGCTGGCCGCCCTGGAAGGAAAATAAGGTGCCGAGATGACCGATAGTGAACGCCAGCAAATTCTCAAGATGATCGCGGATGGTAAAATCTCCGCTGAAGAAGGCCTCACCCTGATGCAGGCCCTGGGCGAAGACCCGGAAGATGACGAGCCTATTCAAGCCCAGCTCGAGGCAGATACCTCCGCGCCTTTTTTAGCCGATTCGGGGTTTTCTCCTTCTGTTGAACCGGCTGAGCACAAAACCGACCCAGAATTTGATCGCAAGGTAAATCGTTTTCGCAGCCTGTGGGTTATTCCCTTGTGCTTCGGTGTGGCTGTCACGGTTGTCGGTGCTTACTGGATGTTTAGCGCACTGCAGTCGGCCGGCATGGGTTTCTGGTTTTACTGCTCTTGGCTGCCATTTTTACTGGGGGTGCTGGTCACCGCCGTAGCTTTTTCTAGCCGAACTTCGCGTTGGATATACGTTAATGTGAAGCAAAGACCCGGCCAATCCCCCCGGCGGATTGTGATTGCTTTCCCGCTCTCCCTGGTCAGTTGGGGTATCAATCTGGTCAAACATAATATTCCCGAACGTGAGCGCAGCGCGGCGGAAGAAGTGATGCGCGCGGTTTTTCAAAGCACCAAATCCGATGAACCTTTGATGGTGGATGTGAACGAAAAAGATGGCGATCACGTGCAGGTTTATATAGGCTGAGGAGGAACTCATGGCTACCGCAGAAGAACGCATGCGAATTTTAAAAATGATTGAAGAGGGGAAAATCAGTGCTGAGGAAGGCGCGAAATTGCTTTCTGCCTTGAGCGAAACCCGGCGCGGGGCCAATGCCCCCATGCCGCCAAGGGCCCCCGGCGCGGCGCGTTGGCTGCGTGTGCGCGTGACAGATGTCAAAACCGGTCGTTCCAAGGCCACGGTGCAGATTCCGCTGGCTTTGATCGAATCAGGGATGAAGATTGGCGCTCATTTTGCCCCCGAGGTGGAAGGTGTGGACATGCCTACCATCATGGAGGCGCTGCGCTCCGGAATGACCGGCAAGATTGTGGATGTGGTTGACGAAAAAGACGGCGAACACGTGGAAATTTTTGTCGAGTAAACAGCTGCCTGGCCCACCTGTGCAGCGATGTTTCAGGCCAGCGCACAGGTTGTTAAATTAAATCCTGGTTTCAGCTTTTTTCTTGTTGTTTTCAAAAAACCATTGAATGGCATCACGGATGCTTTCGTAGAGCGGGCGAGCTTGGTAGCCCAGCTCTTTGGTTGCTTTCTGGTGGCTGATGAAGGAATTGCTCTGCAGCACTTCAAGCGAATAAGGCGTGAAGCGCGGGCTGGCATGTGCCAGGCGGTAATACGATGGGGTGAAATTTGCCGCAAGTTTTGCAATCGACATGGGAACTTTGAAACGCAGAAAACCTTTGCCAGTGATCTCATGCACAGTTTCCAGCAGATAACGCACCGAAATTCTATGTCCGGATAATATATAGCTGGCGCCTCTTTCGCCTTTTTCCATCGCCGCGATCAATCCGTCTGCAACATCGCGTACATCTACAAAATCGTATGCACCGTCCACGTAAGGGGTCAGGCGGCGTAGCGCCGCTGACCGGATGACATCGCCCATCATTGAACTTCGAAAATCGTACGGGCCGATCACACCGGTTGGGCACGCGATTACAGCGTTTAGCCCTGCCAGAGCTGCTTTTTGTACTTCCAGCGTGGCCTGCGCCTTCGATTGGTCATATGCTCCATAAGGGTTGAACGGGTCATATGGAGTGCTTTCATCCACGACGGTGCCGTGTGGTATGCGTGCCAGGGCATGAATGGAACTGGTGTAGACCAGGCGTTCCACCCCGCATTTCACAGCTGTTTTTAACACGTTGAGCGTGCCTTGCACGTTGACACTCCGCACAAGCGGATTTTCTCCGGGCATAATTGAGATCATACCGGCCAGGTGAAAGACTCCCTGCATCCCCTGAAAACTTTCCCAGAGCGAATCCATATTCAGCACGTCACCGCGGATTTGTTCCACAGCCAGGTCGTTCAGGGCGTTGGTGTCTTCGCCGGGCAGGGTCAGCGCGCGTACTCTTGCTCCCATAGCCACAAGTTTGCGTACCAGCACGTTGCCAATATGTCCCGTGGCACCGGTAACCAGGATCGTATTATTTTCAATCATTTATTACCAGCCTTTTGTTTAACTATCCAGTTTCGTTTTAATCGGTGATCAGTTTGGCTCGCTGGAAGCGCACCAGGTTGACCATGATCAGCGCAACATCCGCGATGAACAGGCCGAAGATCACTACTGCTACGAGTTCTACTATGTCAATCGCGGCCAGCAGCTCGCCTACTTGAAACAACACATTTTTGGGTAGCATGGAAAGCGCAAAGAGCGGCAGAATTAACACGAAAACCAGGATACTCATGGTTTGTTGGGCAGCGCGGGTTGTTGGAGATCGCAGCGAAATAATTGTGCCCAGTGCGGCAGAGAAGACCGAAATTTCCAGCGTGACCACCAGTGCAATCCCCAACAGCAGCGGCGGATAAAAAACGGGGCTGCCCTGCCAGAAGACCAGGTTGACGGTGATCAGGTTCACCAGAATGGTGAGCAGTGTCATGCCCCAGCCGTAGCTGATCACTGCACCTAGCTTGCCAAATAAGATCGCCCGGTCTGATAGTCGGCTTGCCAGCAGGGTTTCGAGCGTGTGACGTTCGCGTTCCCCGGCAAAGGTATCGGCGGTAACGCCGCTGATCAGCATATACGGAATCCACAACCAGAATATCATCCCAAATGGCGATGTGAGCGCGTCAATCCCGTTTTGGAGCGGTAGCAAAATGCCAAAGATGCCGATAAAGATCAGCATACGTATCGTTCCGCTGCGGCCCTGCCCGCGTTGAAAGAGCAATTCTTTCAGTTCTTTTTGCATAACTGTGGCAATATCGATGATCATTTTGCGGGTTCCTTCTCCACCAGGGTCAGAAATGCCTCTTCCAGATCGGCTTTTCCTTTGTGAACTTCTTCGATCTGCGCCCCGCCTTTGATTAGCAGGTTGATAAAAGGAGCCGAAGGCGTTGGTTCTTTGAAATCAATCACCACACGCTGCGCTTCCACGCTCACATTGGCTACCTGGGGATGCACCTTGATGGCCAGAATCGATTCCGGGCTAAAGCTCGTCCCTGTCACCTCCAGCCTGGGTTTCCCGCTCGTGCGGCGCAAGTCGCCGGGGCTGCCAAATGCCACCAGTTTGCCCTCCCGAATGACTCCCAGTAGTTGACAGAGTTTTTCGGCTTCGGCCAGGTTGTGTGTGGTAAGAAAAATGGTCACACCCTCGCGCTTGGCCAGGCTTGCCAGGTCTTCCCTTAGCACAGCCGAGGCCAGCGGGTCCAACCCTGCGGTGGGTTCATCCAGAAAAATCAGAGCCGGGTGGTGCAGCAGGGTGCGGGCAACAGCCAGTTTTTGCATCATGCCGCGGCTCCATTCCACCACGGCTTCATTGCGCCGGTCCCACAGGTTGAGGTTGGTCAACAATTCCTGAATGCGCGCTTGCCGCGTACCTGCCGGCATGCGCCAGATGCGCGCAAAGAAGTCCAGGTTATCGTATGCGCTCAATCGTTCATACAGCCCGTTGTGTTCCAGCAAGGCACCGCAGCCAGCACGCACCTGGTCTCCCTGGGTGCGCGGATTGAGGCCCAGCACTTCTGCCTGGCCGCTGGTTGCATCCAGCAAGCCGAGCAAAAGCCGGATAGTGGTGGTTTTTCCAGCGCCGTTGGGGCCGAGAAAACCAAAGACTGTGCCAGCCGGTACATCCAGGGAAATCCCATCCACGGCGCGAACAGAGCCGAAGCTGCGGGTCAAGCTGCTGGTGCGAATGGCAGATGGGGTCATGGATTGTTCCTGTACGAGCTGGGTGAAAATTGGGCTGGCTGCCATGTGTTGCAGCCTGAGTATATTTTAGTCTAAAGCAGCCTGTGACAGGTAACGGGTCTGGATCTGTTTGGCAAAATCCCGGATGCTCAAGCGCAGTGCCAGTGGTTCAAGCACTTCAATTGCCCCACCTTAACTTAAAATGCGCACGTGTGCGGCTTCCAGGGTTTCAAAGCTCAGGCTGATTTCCTGCCAATCGTTTTCCTGCAGGTTGGGCGCAGTCTGCAGTGTTTCTGGGCGGTTTTCTGCCAGAATTTTCGCCAGGGTCGGCGAGACTCGCGCCCGTACCAGGTAGTTCGGGCGGCTGGATTCATATTCATCGCACCAGCTTTTCCAAAAATTTGCCAGCTCAAAATCCGCGGGGCGTTGGAATTTCTCCTCGCAAATATCTATATGTGGGCATATGCGATTCTAAGCTTGCCTTTGGGTTTTCACCTTCTTGTAAGGCAGCACAAATAATTTTACAGGTAAACTGTCACGCTTATTCTATACCGGTCTTCGCTACTGCTTTGGCGTTGAAAAGGTTGAATATATTGAGCATAGCCAGGCTTCCAGATAGAACCCAGGCAAATAAGACCATCGTCCTTTTTAACGGATTATCCAGGCGGACGGTATGCAAGATCACCCCCTGAGCAACCCCAAGTTGAACAGTAGCCAGCACATCAAACGATTTTGATTGCGGCGATAGGCTATTGTAAAACACAACCGCTTTGTTGATTTCTTCTGTGGAAGATTCGTCAGTAAAGCTAAAGCTGTCTCTGGAGAATCCAACGTTTGTGTCAGGGCTTGCTATGTTTACTGTCAGTTTTGTATAAGTTGGTATTTTGGAGTAATCAATTAGCCATTCAAATTCCTGTTGGTTTTCATTACCGGGCACCAGATGCTCTGGCATGCTAAGTTGTACTGAAACGTCCCCAACCAGAATTCCACTCATACCCAGCACAGCGGGCTGGTTTAGACTTTGCCAATAGAGGAAGAACAGCGTTGCAAACAGACCGAAAACGATTGCATATAGAAAATGGCTGGTTTTATTCAATCCAGAGAATGCCTGAAATTTACCTGACATCAAATCACTCCACAACTCCCCGCCCTGGTAACCGCTCTGGCAGGTTCAAAAATAGGCAGTTTGAGGATGACGATAGACTCGTCAATTGAATTTTAAATTTTAGGATCGTAATTGAGGCAGAAAGCGAACAGCCATTATAAGCCCGGCTTCGAAAAAATCCTGGCTGGAATTTCCCCGGGCGCTTGACATTCAACCCTACAACCTCTATAAAGATAGAATATCTTATTTTAAAAAGGAGCAGCCATGGGCAACTTAAGAGCGCTTATCTTGTCTGGCGGTGGCGGGCGCGGAGCGTTCCACGCCGGAGTCTATAAATACCTGATGGTATCTGGCAAACTGGGGCTGGATGCCGCGCACACCGGGGTTTGGGATCCGCAGGTGCTGGTCGGTACCTCGATCGGTGCCGTCAACGGCTCGGCTATCGCGCTGGGTTTTACTGCGGCGGAACTTCAGGCTTTCTGGCTCTCTCTCGAAGAGAAGGATATCCAGGGGTTGCCGCCCGGCATGCGCGGAGTGGCCCGTTGGATTGCGCGCAAGATTTTTGGCGCCATCATGGATGCGCGCCTGCCGCAGGTTCCGCCTGAACAGGCCACTTCACCTGTTCCAAAAGACTTCTGGCCGCCTCTGCCGCTCCTGCCAAATTGGCTTGCAGAGCGCCTGGTGGGCCGCTGGATCAACCTTCTGGATACTGGCCCGTTGCGCAATACCCTCTTGACGCGCATGAAGTTTGACCCCGACAGGCTGGCCGCCAGTGAAAAGACCCTGCTGATCGCCGCCACCAATGTCCAGACTGGTGAGCGTGCCATTTTTAGCAACCGCAAAATTTATCGCAGCGAAACAGGCGAACTACGCAGTGACATCCACACCGGCATTAGCGTGGATCGCATCATCGCCAGCTGCTCCATCCCTTTGGTTTACCCCTGGACGTTTGACGTAGAAACCAATGCTTTTTACTGGGATGGCGCTGTCGTGGCGAATACGCCGCTCGGTTCGGCATTCGATGCCTTTGGAGATGTTCCAATGGATTCTCCTGCCGAAGTGCTGGTGGTGCTGATGACCCCCTGGTGGACGGATGCTTCCCGTGCCCCAGAATTGGCCAGGCGCATGCCGGAATCCTTCAATGACGCCATTACCTGGGCGTTGGATTGGGTCCTTCTGGCTTCCTTTCGCGAACGCCTGCGCCTGATTGATGCCTATAACCATCTTGCTGACCAGGAACGCGCCGCCGGACCAGGCCCGTATCACTACCGACAGGTGAAAGTCGTCATCGTTGCACCCGATAACTTCCTTCCGGCAGCCCGCATTATTGATTATGACCGGGATGTTTCGCAAGGTTTAATTGACATGGGCTACACCGCTGCCGAAAAAGCCTTCAAGGAGCACTTCAAGCGCTGAGCTCAGGCGTCCCAGGGCGCGGCCCCCCGGTTGGACGATTGCAGCGAGCCTCGGATGGCTTCGCCTGCCTCGGGCAGCAGGTCGGCAGCCGCGGCGAGCATGCCGAAGTTGCCGGAGAGCATCATATCGCCAAAAGGCACTGCAAAATACGGCCGCAGACTCTGCCGGTCGGGCTTTGCACTCTGAAACAGTGAACGGCGCGGTCCGGTGACGATGATGTCAAAGTCTCCATCGCCCATCGGCAGTGGCTGATGCCCGTAGACCAGCGCACCGTGCCCCATATCGTTGAAAACATCGCTGTGCTTTAAAGAACCATCCGCCAGGGCTCGCAGGTATTTTTCCAGACTGGGGCGCGTTAGTTCGCCGGTGTGATGTTCAAAAACGCCTTCAATGCCAGACTTATCCAGACGGAACGCGATGGTATGGAAATTGCCCACATTGACGATAAGTTTGCGTTCATGCGCGCTTGCCTTTAGGTCGTAGGTCGCGCCCAGGATGGCAGCCGGGGCAGTATCCATCACTATTAACGGGCAGGGCAGCTTTCCGGCGCTTTCCGCAACTGCTCGCAGACGGGTCATTACCCGCGGGATATCTTGTGCAAGACAGGCAAAGGCGCTCAGCGAGTTTTTGGCGCGGATGCGTTCATCCAGGTAGTCAAAACGAAACTGACGGTCCGAGATGCCGGGTGGGGCGTTGCCGTGGTCAAACACCGCTACACATACGGCAGCCAGGTCATCCAGCGGGGCGTTAAAGCGGGCGAATGTGTTGGCGATCAGCGGAAAATCCAGGTCTTTCATTTCCAGGCGCGTCACATTATCGGGCAGGTGCTGGCCTTCATCCTCGCTGACGATCGTGATGCCCATGCGCTCGACCTTGTCCAGCTCATCGTTAAAGGTATGCGCTGCGTATGGCGTGGCGTAAACAGGCAGCCCCGCGCGAACGTGTGCCTCTGCCGCCCAGGCGCACGGTCCGCCGCCCATCGTCCAGCCGCTCAGCAGGATTGGCGCACCCTGCCGCGTGGCAGCCTTGATCTGGTGTTGCAGCCGCATGGTTGCCGATGGCAGCACCAGTTTGAAGCCGTTTTCCATATCCAGTTTCGAGTCGTAAAGAAAAATATCCTGCGTGCCAGTGCCAATGTCTACGGTTAAGATTTTCATGTCAGCGTTTCACCTTGGTTCCATTTATTGTTTATGAGTGCTTATCTTTGCTGCCAATTTTTCATCCCCAATATCCCGCCACGCCTTTTTACCTCTTCTTTGAACTACTGAGCCTACTTGCCGAGGGCAACTCAAATAAAGGCTTATCGATAAACAGTATAATAAGAAATTCCCCCGCTCTAATATCTGGCAGGGGAATTTCTGTTTAATCCAGTCTTACCAGGTTGTTTTGATTATTCGTTTTTAGAAGACATGGGCTCAAAGCGCATATTATCCGCGGCAGATTGAGCCGGGGCGTGCATCCGGTCTTCTTCAATGGTGCGAATACCGTTGCGCACCTGTGTCAGCAGCCGGGTGACTTCTTCTTCCATGTCCTGCAAGGCCCCAATCACATAGTCATCAGTTTCGCGTCGGGTAATGGCGGCATCTTCTCGGGCTTGTACAACAATTTGATTTGCGCGTGTCTCAGCACTTTTAACGATGGCTTCGCGTTCCATCATTTGTTCAGCTTTTTCTTTGGCCAATAACACAACCTGGTCGGCTTTTTCTTTGGAAAGAGCTACAATGCGCCCGGCTTCTTCATTAGCCTGGGCCAGGATGCGGTCTTTTTGCGCAACAAGCTGCTGGGCCTTCTTGACCTCATCCGGCACGGTAACGCGCATCTGGTCAATAATATCAAGCATTTTATCTTCATCCACAACTACGTTGCGGGTGAAGGGCACGGCCCGGCTCTCATTAAAAAGTTCTTCGATGCGGTCAACTAGATGCAGGATATCCATTCATTCCTCCACTGGTGCGCTGGCTCTCAGGGGCGATCGGTTCAGGAGAAACAAACTTTTTCGCGTACCAGAATGCACTTTCTCATTTTAATCCATTTTTAGATATTTAATTATTCTAGCACATTAATTCAATCTCTCAATGCATTTGCCGGTCTCTGACTGTCACTCATACCCAGTAATTTATTTTTTAACGCCAGCTGAACAAACGACGGAACCATGCTGGAAATGTCGCCATCCAGCATGGCAATTTCGCGCACCGTGGTGGATGAGATAAAGGTGTGTTCTTCATTGGTAATGAAGGCGATGGTTTCCACATCCGCGGCCATGCGGTGGTTGGCAAGTGCCATGCGGAACTCAAATTCAAAGTCAGAGAAGACCCTCAACCCGCGCACGATCACCTGGGCATTATTATCATGAGCCAGGTTGATCGTCAGGCCGCTGTAGCCAGTGATGCGGATCTTTGGATGGCCCTTAAACGCCTCTTTTACCAGGTTGATGCGTTCTTCTGGCGAAAACAGCAGTGATTTGAGCGGTTTATCATAGACAGCAACAACGACTTCATCAAACAAACGCGCAGCGCGTTCAGCTATATCAATGTGGCCATAGTGAATGGGGTCGAAGGTACCGGGGAACATGGCTCGAACCATAAAATCTCCTGAATAATTTGCTTAACTCTTATCGCCGGTGGTGCCCCAGAAGCGGTTCAGTGCCTCGGCCAACAGGGCATGTTCGGGAGCTTGCAGTTCCGGGTCTATCTCAAACATGGTTTTTGCATGGCTGCGGGCCTTTTCGATCAGGGCCACATCGGTAAGCGTAGCCATCTTTAATGTGGTGGCATATCCCGATTGGCGCGTGCCCAAAAAGTCGCCCGGTCCGCGCTGCTTAAGATCCAGCTCGGCCAGCTTGAAACCGTCATTGGTCTCGGTCATAGCTTGCAGACGTTCATTTTCGGCAGCATCCGCGTGATCCGGAACAAGTAGGCAGAAGGACCCTCCGCCGCCGCGTCCTACGCGTCCGCGTAACTGGTGGAGTTGGGCCAGTCCAAAGCGGTTGGCCCCTTCAATCAGCATCACAGTGGCATTCGGCACATCCACACCTACTTCAATGACAGTGGTGGAAACCAGGATGTTGTACTTGCCATCCCGGAAATCGGCCATGATGCGTTCTTTTTCATCTGGTTTCATTTTTCCGTGCAGCAGGCCGAGTTTTAGATTGCGGAAGATTTCTTTGGAAAGGCGCTCGTGGTCGTCCACCGCGGCTTTCAGGTTTTCCATCTTTTCGCTTTCCTCGATCAGCGGGTAAACGATGAAAGCCTGTTTACCGGCTTCCACCTGGCTGCGGATCAGCGAATAGCCGCGTTCGCGCTCCTGGGGGCTGAGCACGTGGGTTGAAACCGGTTCGCGCCCGGCGGGCATTTCATCCATGACCGAAATATCCAGGTCACCATACAGGGTCAGCGCCAGTGAGCGCGGAATGGGTGTGGCGGTCATCACCAGCAGGTGCGGATTGCTGCCCTTTCTGCGCAGCGCGGCGCGCTGTTCCACTCCAAAACGGTGCTGCTCATCGATGACGGTTAACTGTAGATCTTTGAAGGCCACCGGGTCTTCGATCAGCGCATGTGTGCCGATCAACACTTTTATCTCGCCGGAAGCCAGCCCTTCCTGTATTGAATTGCGCTCGGCTGCGCCAGTATCCCCGGTTAACAGGCGGATCTGGCTCGCGTCCAGTAATCCTTCAACTGCCATCAGGCCGCAGAAATTTTTATAGTGCTGTTCAGCCAAAATAGAGGTGGGGGCCATGATTGCCACCTGTGCGCCTGCGCGTACGATCATCATGGCTGCCAGGGCCGCGACGACTGTTTTACCAGAGCCTACATCGCCCTGTATCAGGCGGTTCATCGGGCGCCCCGAGCCAATATCCACGCAAATATCGTCCACAGACCGTCTTTGGGCCGATGTGAGCGTGAACGGCAGGGAGCTCAAGCGTTCCGCCAGCCAATCGTCGGGTACATCAAAAATGCGCCCCACCACAGACTGCCAGTCGCGCTTTTGACGCAGTACGCCCATTTGCAGGTAAAAGATTTCATCGAAAGCCAGGCGCTCGCGTGAAGCGCTCAGCGATTCCTGACTGTCCGGGAAGTGCGCCTGGTGGATGGCTTCGCCCAGGCCCACCAGGTCGGCATTTTGTTTGAGCGTTTCGGGCAGGGGGTCTGCCACGCGCGGAGCCCAGAACTTGATCACCTGGTCCATCAACTGGCGCAGCCATTTTTGAGTGATGGCGGCGGTCAGCGGATAAATGGGCACGATGCGGTTGGTATGCAGGTGTTCGGTCTCGATCGGTTCCCAATCCGGGCTGTTGAGTACCAGGCGGCCCAGGTATTGTTCCACCTTGCCAGCCACAGCGATGTTCATGCCCTCGCTTAAGCGGTTGGCGAGCCAGGGTTGGTTGAACCAGCTAATCCGTAGTGCTCCGGTGCCGTCACTGATGACCACTTCCACAATTTGCATTTTGCCGCCGCGGATCGGGCGGTTGACCACGCTCTGGATCTGACCAATAACCGTCACCACCTCACCGTATGTCAGGGAGCGGATGGGTTTGAGCTGGCTGTAATCGTCATAACGACGCGGGAAGTAATACAGCATGTCGCCCAGCGTGAACATCCCCAGTTTTTCGAGCGACGCGGCATTGCGCGGGCCAACACCCTGAAGAACAGTCAGGCTGGCATTCAGCGCCACCGGAGTTTGTGAGGTTTGCGCACCAGGGTAAGTGGATGAGCGCGAAACGGCTGGTTTGCGCGCCGGTTCGGGGCGCGGCTCTGGGCGTGTTTCAGGACGCGTGTCCGAGCGAGTCTCCGACAGAGCCTGTGGCTTGTGGGGCTGCGGTTTGGGCTGATGTTGCCGCGCCTGCATAGGTTCAGATGGTTCCGGGTTCGGGGGCGGGGTCTGGGCACCAGATTCTGCTGTCTGGCTGGTTTGCTCAGAATAGACCGGGGTGGGCAGGTCAGTATCCGGAATCTGGCCCTGGATGCGTTTCCAGACACCCTTGAGCGTATCTGCACGTGAGGTGGGGGTCAGGCGATGATAATCGCGCAGGCGTGTGGCGACGAGCTGAACCAGCTCTTCCGGCACATTATCATTGCGCGCTTCGGCTTCCCAGAAATCCAGGATTTTAGACAGCCCGCCGATGACGGCGGTATTGGAATATTTGTTCTCGGCTTCGAGACGGAAAAATTTTCGCAGTTTTTCAATGGAAGATTGCATACAGGTATTTTACCCTATGTGAAACATGAAATAATCAACTTTCCCCATGTCTTTGCGCTTGCGGTTATTTTCCGCCCGGCGCAGTCTCCACGGGGAAAGGCAAACCGGTAAAATGGGCTTTTTCAAGCGATCAGGGGTTATTTGTTCTTGCCGATCGCTGGCGTTATTTCTTTACCGCTGCAAAGCCCAAGCCGTTTGGGCCGACATGCGTCCCAATCACAGTGGTGACGTTGACGATTGGGATATCGGCGGGCAGAGCGGCTCCCAGGCTGGCAGTCAGTCGCTCCAGGAACTGTGTAGCGCGATTTTCAGCGTTGGTGTGCAATATGCTCAGCTTTTCCAGCGCGCCAAGCGCTGTGAGCAGTTCGTACATCTTATCGGCGGCATGGCGTGTGGTGCGCGGTGCCGCTACGGGAAGTACTGCACCTTCGCGTAGTTCCACCACAGGTTTTATCCTTAACAGGCCGCCCAGCGTGGCGATCGCGCGCGGCACCCGCCCTGACCGGCGCAGATATTCAACGGTATCCAGCGCCGCAGCCACATATAGTCGTTCGCGTGTGGACTGAACCGCTGCCAGCGTTTCGGCCAGTGACAGGCCTTTTTCGATGGCTTCAGCGGCAGACAGCACTTGGTAACCAATACCCATGGAAAGCGAGCCAGATTCCAAAACGCTGACCCTGCCGGAAAATTCACTGGCAGCGCTGCGGGCAATATTGGCAATTGCGGTCAGTTTTTCAGCGGTGAAGATGCCGATTACATGCTCGCAGCCTTGCATCAACAGTTTGCGGTATCTTTCGGCAAAAACCGCCTGGGGCGGCGCGGCGGTCGTGGGTGTGCTCCTCAGGCTCGGCAAACGCTGGTAAAACACTTCGCGCGTGATTTCCACGCCATCCAGGTAAGATTGTCCTTCCAGCACCAGGATGGCAGGTACTACCTCGATCAGATAACGTGCAACGAGGGAAACAGGCAAATCGCAGGGAGAATCTGTAACCAGGCCAATACGCATGGGTTGAATGAAGGGTGGAAAATAGGTGGATTAATCTCTGTTTTGTGGTTTCTGCGGCATTTCGAGAACGGTCAGCCCCACAGTTTGTGAGCCAAATAAAGTCGTCAGGTGCTCGTTCAGAGGCAGGTCGTTGAGCAAAATACCGGGAAATAATCTTGCGGTGGCTTCTCGCAGGGTATGCGGGCGTATCTTACTGCTGCTGCCGTGAAACAGGCTGATCTGTTGGGGTTTTTCAAATTCCTCTAAAAACTCTTGCAGGTCTTCGATGATATGCCGCCTGGTCCGCACTTTCTTATAGGGCGCAAGCATTCCATTTTCCAATGAAAAAATTGGCTGGTTGGCAGGCTCGTTGGTCGCAGCAACTTTTTCCTGAGGGTTTTTGCCGGGGCACAACAGCGTAAAGATATATGGAATCGCGGAGCGCACGGTATCTTCCACTTCAGACAGTCCGGCTCCGGCGGCAGCCTGCCGCGCAGCCAGCTGGGCAAGCATCCCCAATCCCGGCCCGATTTGCCCGGTGTTCAATACGGATATTTTAAGCATGCCGCCGTGCTTATTGGCGGCAGATTGCGCGGCTTCCAGCCCGGTCAATAACTCCGGAGCAGGGCATAATACCAGCAGGGTTTTAAATTTGATCTCTGCCTGGTTATAAACGTGTTCAAAATCCGCTTCTATGGGCGCACTGATCGTCAGTTCGTTTGCGGTCAGCGGCATGCTGCGCAGGTGCTGCATGCTTTCGGCTGAAGCAAACGAAAAAAGCGCACTGTCGTTGGTCAGTATGCACAGGCTCATGAGAAAAAAGGAATCCGTCCCCCACCATTGGCGCACAGGGACGGAATTGAATTTTCATTCAAAATTTTATTCAATGGAAATGATGAACTGGTAATGCGGTTGTCCACCCTCTTGCACTTCAATTTCCTGATTCGGATAAGTCTTGCGGATCAGGTCGGCAATTCGGTTGGCTTCGGTGTGCTTCATTTCTTCGCCATAGAACAGTGTGATCAGCTCATAATCGGCGGCTTTTGCTTTTTCCAAAAATTCCAGGCAGGCCCGATCCAGGCTTTCACTTGCCACGGCCAGCTTGCCATTCAGCAGGACAATCACCTGTCCTTCCTTGACGATCACACCGTCGATTTCCACCGAGCGGGTGGCAATCGTGATCTCTCCGGTGACGATGCTTTCCATTGCGCTGATCATTTTATCGGCCACCTTGTCCAAGTCGCCATCCGGGTTGAGGTGCAGCATGGCAGCCAGCCCTTGCGGCACATTGCGGCTGGGGACCACGCGCACTTGTTTGACAGTTACTTCTTTAGCCTGGTTGGCGGCCAGCACAATATTCTTATTATTGGGCAGAATGATAACTTTATCGGTGGGCAGGTTCTCAAAGGCATCCAGGATGTCTTTAGTGGATGGATTCATAGTCTGTCCGCCGCCAACAACCGCGGCCACACCCAGGCTGGCGAAGATGCGTGAAAGCCCGGTACCTGGCGAAACGGTGACCACGGCGATCTGCCCCGGTTCGATGACGGCCAGTTCCAGCTTGGCGTGGTTTGCACTCTGGTTTTCGATGTCATCCATCTGTGCCAGCAGGTTTTCCATTGCCACTTTGGTGATGGTGCCAATTTCGAGAATGTAGTCGATGGGTTCGTAGCGTTTTTCGAGCGGTGTGTGGATGTGCATCCGGTACATGCCTTCACCTTCGCCCACCTGGATGGATGTACCGATTGACTCGAGCCGGTTGTAAAAAGGCTGTAGCTCAAAGCCAGCGTTGGGGCGGAAGTCTACCACCACTTCCCAATCCTGCCCCGCTTCCACATCTTCCAGGGCGTTTTCCAGGTTCATGGCAGAAAGTGGTTGGACGGAGATCAAAGCTACATCGAGTGATTCGCCGTCCAGGAAGCGCAGCATGCCTTCCAGAATGAAGAATAGCCCCTTGCCGCCAGAATCCACCACGCCGGCCTGCTTCAGGATAGGCAGAAATTCAGGGGTGCTTTGAACCGAAACATCTGCTGCAGCCACGCAGCGGCGCAGAATGACCAGCGGGTCATTGCTTTCTTGCGCAGCCAGGGCTGCTGCAATTGCAATATCTTTTGAGACAGTCAGGATCGTACCTTCCACCGGGCGCACAACCCCTTTATAAGCCGTATCGCGCGCTTCGGCGAAGGCAGCCGCCAGGGTGGCTCCGTCAATCAGCTCTTTGCCGTGCATGGAACGCGAAAATCCGCGCCATAACTGTGAAAGAATCACGCCCGAGTTGCCGCGTGCGCCCATCAATGCCCCCTGGGCCACGGCAGCCGCCATTTGTCCTGCGCTGTGATAACCAAGCGAACTCACCTCGTTATAGGCCGAGGTCATCGTTAGCAGCATATTTGTGCCTGTATCGCCGTCCGGGACGGGAAACACGTTCAGGGCGTTTACGATATCGTGGTTGGTGCGCAACCAGGTAAGGCCGGCCTCCACTAATTGCTTCAACATTAAACCGTCAAAAGACTTGCTTTGCATTCGTATATATCTCCTCGGCCGGGCTATCAATGAACCCAGATTAAAATCACGCTAAGAACGATGGATGTTCGAGTGCCCGATCAACTTTTTTCAGTCGGTATTGCTGACGCGCAATCCTTGCACGTGGACATTGACCTCGTGGACTTTGAGCCCAACGTTCTTTTCCACCGAGTAACGCACCGCATTGGCTACACTTTGCGCTACTGAAGCGATACGTGTCCCAAATTCAACGATGACGTAAATGTCAATATCCAACCGGTCGCCATCAAATCGAACGTTAACACCGCGGGTGGGTTCGCGGGTGATGGTGGTGGCGATGCCTTCGGCCAGATTCTTGGGCGCTAACCCCACTACTCCGTAAGATTGCAGCGTAGAGTGGTAAGCGATGGTGGCGATGGCAGTCGGTGAAATATGAATGCTTCCCAGAGTTGTCTTTTCCTGTCCCATATTATTAATCCTTTGCGTGAGTGTTAACACTTGACTTGTAGAAGGATACGCTTTGTGGTAAAATTTTGGGCCTGAACAAACCGGCTCAAAGGTATTATAGCAAGAAAGGATAATTTACAATGGCTAAATGCGCTCACTGTGGTAAAACGACCACCTTTGGTCACAACCGTTCCTTCTCCCAGCGTGCCACCAACCGCAAGTTCCTACCGAACCTGCAAAAAGTGACCGTTTACGAGAATGGTACCAAGACCCAGAAGACACTGTGCACCAAGTGCATCCGCACGATGGTAAAAACAGTATAGTCTTTCTCCCTTTTCATTCAAAGATCGCGGCGCAAGCCGCGGTTTTTGTTTAATAGTTTACTGCTTGAGCACGGCTTGCAGAGTCTGGATGCCAGCCTGAATACCCTGGGGGTGAGTGAAGACCGAGTTGCCAGCCACAAAAACATCTGCGCCAGCCTCCAGTAACGCGGGTAGGGTCTTTTCAGAAACGCCGCCATCCACCTCAAGCCAGGCGCTTGCGCCAGATTCACTTAGGGCGCGGCGCAGCTCGGCGATTTTTGGCAGCATTTCGACAATAAAACTTTGTCCGCCAAACCCGGGGTTAACGGTCATCACCAGCACCAGGTCGACCATATGCAGAACTTCTTTGAGCATGATCGCCGGTGTGGATGGATTGAGCGTTACGCCAGCCTTTACGTTCAGCGCCTGGATCTGCTGGATGGTGCGGTGTAAATGTGGGCAGGTTTCCACATGCACAGTCAACCGGTCGGCTCCAGCCTGCGCAAAGGCTTCGAGCATGTTTTCTGGGTTCTCGATCATCAAGTGCACATCCAGCGGTAGGTTGGTCGCGCGCCGGCAGGCCTGTACCACCAGCGGCCCCAATGTCATATTGGGAACAAAATGACCATCCATCACATCCACATGGATCCAATCGGCTCCGGCGGCTTCACAGGCGGCCAGATCTGCGCCCAGCCGTGTAAAGTCTGCTGAAAGGATGGAAGGTGCCAAGATTCGTGTCTTCATTTACCCGAAAATATTCCAGCGGAATAAAATAGCCAGCCAGAGAGGAATTAACCCGCCGATTGCCATCATTGCGATCAAGGCCAGAATCACCGACAGCCAATCAATCTCAGCTTCTGGTCGGGCGGGCTGGTAGCGCTGCGTGGGCGGTGGGATGTATTCTGGCAGAGGTTGTATGAAAACTGGCCTGACCACAGCTGTAGGTGCGCTCGGTGGTTCGTTAATCGCTTTAACAACCGGCACGGGCTTGCGCTGGCCAAAAGTCATTAATACACGCCCAAGCTGGTCTGCAGTGCGGTAACGCGCGGCAGGTTCTTTAGCCAGAACTTTCATCAGGATCTGTTCAAGCTCTGGCGTCACTTTCGGATTGTAAACACTCGGCGGTTGCGGTTGCGCTTCGCGGTGTAAACGCGAGAGGGTTTCGGATGTCTTGGCGACAAATGGCGGACGTCCGGTCAGCATCTCGTACATAACCACACCCAACGAATAGACATCTGAGGCCGGGGATGGTGCTTGACCTGCGGCCTGTTCTGGCGAAAAGTATAACGGCGAGCCCCAGATCACATCATGCTGCTCATCCGGGTTGATGCTGGCGATGGCACGCGCAATTCCAAAATCAGTCACTTTCACGCGCCTATCCGGGGTTACCAGGATGTTGTGCGGCTTGACGTCACAATGCACCAGCCCCGCGCGGTGTGCGTAACCAAGACCGGCGCAGGCCTGAACGACCAGCGGTAGCGCGTCATCCGGGTTAATCTTGCCCAAATTCTCGATCATCAGCTTGAGGTTCGTGCCAGGTACGTACTCCATCACAATAAACAGCTGTCCCTGGTCGAAGCCAAAATCGTGTACGGTAACGATGTTCGGATGTGAAAGGTTGGCCGCCGCTTTGGCTTCCTGCCGGAAGCGCACCTGTAAATCCTGGTTGGCAGAATAATCAGAACGCAGGATTTTGATGGCCACGTAGCGTTCTAGCATCAGGTCGCGGGCGCGGAAAACTTGCGCCATCCCGCCTGTTCCGAGCGCCTCAAGAAGTTGGTAACGGTTGTTGAGCAGGGCTGCTTCAGTCATGTTAATAGGATTATACCCAGAACGGGCACAAATTGCGATTTTTGGTTATGTTTTCAACGCATCCGTTGCAGAGTACCTCTTTGCGCTGAGCGAACTGAAGTTTATTTATTGGATTGAAAAGTTATACCGTTTATCCCTTGAGATACAAGCATACCCAGCCCACCTCCGTAAACCTATAAATTGATAGTATTTACTCTTGAGCATTTCAGAACGGTGAAAATCATCCTGAATTATGCCGCGCAGCGAATAAAAATCGTGTGTTTGCCCCGCCTATAGAGTTTTTGCGCCTGCATTTGGCGCAAAACTCCACATAAAAAGCCTATTCCTCCCCCTTCCGATTTTGGAAGGGGCCCGGGAGGATGGTTACTATGTGACGGTTAACCTGGCCGTGAGTGAATACAATTGATGATTTAGTAATGGCTGCTAAGACCGAATGGCGGATATAGTCTGGTGCTATAACTTTGTTGGGAAGTGAATCGAGATATCCAGCCCGCCTTCAGCCCGGTTGGCCGCCTGGATATGGCCGCCCTGGGCTTCCACAAGTTGGCGCGCAATCGCCAGACCCAGCCCGGCGCCGCCAGATGCGCGTGAGCGCGAACGTTCTCCGCGCCAGAAGCGCACAAAGATATTGTCCAGATCTTCCGCTGGTACACCGCGGCCGTTGTCTCTGACCGAAAGGCTGACCTGATTGTTGGATTTCTCCACAACAATCTGCACACTGCCGCCTTCTGATGTGTATCGCAAAGCATTACTCACCAGGTTACCAACCACCTGTTCAATGCGCTGCGGGTCGAGTACAGCCGCAGCCTCTGATGGGCAAAGCTCTATGGTCAGTGTAATTTGTTTTTCTTCGGCTTCGGCCTGGAATAGGTCGAAGATATGCGAAGCCGTATCATTCAGATCCACATCCCTATGCTCGATATGCAGCTGGCGTGCTTCGGCCAGGGTCAGCAGCCGCAGATCCTCCACCAGCCTCTCCAGCAGGTAAGTCTCTTCCAGCGCCGGGCTGATTTGCTCCGGGGTGGCAGCGTAAACTCCATCCACAATGCCCTCTAAGCGCCCTCTCATAACCGTTAAAGGCGTGCGCAGTTCGTGGGCGATATCAGCCAGCATATTGCGGCGCTCATTGTCGCTCTGTTCGAGCGACGCAGCCATGTGATTGAAGCTGTCCGAAAGCGCGCGTAGATCATCCGGGCCTGAGGCGCGTACGCGCGATGAGAGATCCCCGCCGGCCACCGCACGCGCGGCGGCGATCACTTCAGCCAGCGGTGTCACAAAGCGGCGCATCAGGAACAGCCCCATTATGATAGTGGGGATGGCCATGAAAAACGAAATTGCTCCAATCGGCCATAAGAAATCGAGCGAGAGCTGCCTCTGAATGGGGAAGAATGAACTATCCAAAAGCAGGGTGGCAACCGCTCTTTCTTGAACAAGGATCGGAATGGCTGTGTCCCCGGCTATGCGCGCATAGTTTGTGCCGATCAGGCTGGTCTGGATACTGCCGTGATCGAGCACAACCTTTCCCTGCTCATCGAGTAAGATTGTTCTGAGCCAGAATCGGTGATAATCGGATGCATAATCGTTTTGGGGCAGCGTTTCTACGCCTTGCCAGTTGCTTTTTATCAGGTAAAAGGTTTCTAGGCGGGTGACGATGGGTAACCGGTCGATGGGATTGTAACTGGATGGGTAAATCAGGAAATAGGCCATTGCTGCCAGTATGAAAACGGCGAAGAAAAGCACCGCCGTAGTGAAGGCTCGCAGCAGCAATACAAACAGGCGCGTTTGGATGGGGCGGATGGTATGTTGTTCGCTTGTCTCAGTTTTCAATTCAGCCCTCAAACTTGTAGCCTACACCGTGCACCGTGATAATGTAACGCGCCTCGCCATCTTCAGTTTCCAGTTTGCGCCGCAGATTGCGAATGTGCGAGTCAATGGCGCGCTCGTAACTTTCAAAGGCAATTCCGTGCACAGCGGTCAGCAACTGTGCGCGTGAGAAAATTCGCCCGGGCTGGCTCATCAACGTGGCCAGAATTTCAAACTCGGTCGGGGTCAGGATGATGGTTTTATCGGGCAGACAGGCTTCGTAGCGGCTCCGGTCGATGGTAACTTCATCCACGCGAATAATTTCGCTGAATGGGTCGCCGCCAGCGCGTCGCAATACCACACGCACGCGCGCCACCAGTTCACGTGGGCTGAAAGGCTTGGTGATGTAATCGTCCGCGCCAAGCTCCAGGCCAACCAGTTTGTCACTTTCTTCTACCCGCGCCGTCAGCATGATAATGGGGGTATTTCCTTCACGGCGCAGCGCGCGGCATACATCCAGACCATCCATGCCAGGCATCATTAAATCCAGTACTACCAGATCAGGTTTATCACGCCTTGCGGATGCCAGGCCTTTGAGTCCATCGCCTGCCGAAACCACCTCAAAGCCAGCGGCGATCAGGTAGTCTCGGCAGATTTCGACTATCTTAGGTTCATCATCTATGACGAGGATTTTTTTAGGCATCGGTTGTTTCGAAAGCTGCTCTATTTAATCTGGGTGGCTTATTCGTAACGCAGGGCTTCCACCGGCTGCAGGCTGGCCGCGCGGTTGGCGGGGTAAATGCCAAAGAACATGCCGATCGCTGCCGAGAAGAGTGTTGCCAGCAGTACTGAACTGAGGGTGATGGAAGGACTAAAAGCATTGCCAGTCGCCACTGCCACCTTGCCAACGATGAAGGCGATCAACCACCCCAACATAATCCCGATGATGCCGCCCAGTAAACTGAGCAGGGACGATTCAGCCAGAAATTGGGTCAGGATGTCCCGCTTGCGCGCGCCAAGCGCTTTGCGCAGGCCAATCTCACGCGTACGCTCCGATACCGAGACAAGCATAATGTTCATAATACCAATACCGCCTACCAGTAAGGAAATACCTGCGATTCCGCCCAGGAAGACGGTCAGAATGCCAGTGATGGAAGATGCAGTTTGCAGCATGTCCTGTTGCGTATATACGGTGAAATCATTATCGCCACCCACCGGAATGTTGTGGCGGGTTTGCAAGATCTGTTTAACCTCTTCCGCCGCTTGCGAGGTTGCCTCGGCGCTCGTGGCCTGCACAAAAATGATATCGATGTTGTCACTGCTGCGGCGTACCACGCGGTCGCGTGCAGTAGTGAGCGGTATGACCACCTGGTTGTCGGCATTACCAAAGGCTGAGCCGCCTTTGCTTTCCAGCACACCAATCACGCGGAAGGGCTGCCCGGCAATGCGGATGGTTTCACCAACCAGGCCGTCTTTGCGCCCGAAGAGCTTGTCAGCCAGATCGGTGCCAAGCACAGCCACAGAGGCATGCCCCAGGTACTGTTCGTTATTAATGAACTCGCCTTCACTTACTTTTTCGTTGCGCACCTCACCATAAGACGCAGTGACACCGTTGACCGTGGTGTTGGTGGTCTGACCCTGCGCCGACGCCTCGCTGTTGCCCTGCAGCACAGGCGCAACCGCAGCCACGGAGGGCGCCGCAAACTTGTCATTAATCGCCAGGGCGTCGTTCATGGTTAGCGGTTTTATGTTGCGGCTGGCGTTCTGGTTGCGTCCCTGTCCGCCCATCTGGTTGCCAGAAAAGACGAATAGCACGTTGGTTCCAATCCCGTTGATCGACCCGGTGATCGAGTCTTGCGCGCCCTGCCCGACTGCCAGCATGGCGATAACGGCGGCAACACCAATAACAATACCCAGAATGGTCAATCCTGAGCGCATTTTGTTGCTGTTCAGGCTTTCAAGAGCTTCAATAAGGATTTGTGTCAGCTTCATTCGTTCTCCGTATCCACCATCCCATCACGGATGCGGATGATGCGCTGGGTTTGCGCGGCAACTTTTGGGTCGTGGGTAACAATAATCAGGGTGGTGCCAACCTCGCGGTTCAGGTTCAACAGCAGATCTATGATCTCTTGTCCAACTTTTGAATCCAGGTTGCCGGTCGGTTCATCCGCCATAATGATGGCCGGGTCATTGACGAGCGCCCGTGCTATCGCAACGCGCTGTTGCTGACCGCCCGAGAGTTCATAAGGTTTATGGTTCATGCGGTCTTTAAGCCCCACCGCCTCCAGAGATTGGCGGGCGCGTTCTTTGCGGCCTTCAGTTCTGCCAGAGTATCGCAATGGTAGTTCAACATTTGAAAGGGCTGTCGCGCGCGAGAGCAGGTTGAAACTCTGAAAGATGAACCCAACCTTGCGGTTGCGGATATCTGCCAGTTGATCATCCGTCATCCCCGCCACCGATTCGCCATCCAATGTGTACGAACCCGAAGTTGGACGGTCGAGGCAGCCCAGAATATTCATCAGGGTCGATTTTCCTGAGCCGGAAGGGCCCATAATGGAAACTACTTCATTGCGATAGATTGTTGAGGTCAAACCGCGCAGGGCATTGACCTCAATATCACCCATCTTGTAGGTTTTAAACAGGTTTTCAGCAACAATAACAGGTTCGCTCATAGTAACTCGCTTATCCACCGAAGAGGCCGCCGCCACCGGGGCCAAAGCCCGCAGATGGTGGGTTCAAAATGATCAGGTCGCCTTCCTTTAGGTTGCCGCCCACCACTTCGCTGTTCGAATCTGAAGTGGCTCCCAGACGGATTTCCACAGAAACTGGCAGATTATTTTGCAGGATATAGACGACACGTTTGCCGTTGACCTGGCGCACCGCACGATTGGGAACCAGCAAAGCATCCTTCAGTTCCTTTACTGTGATATTGACGGCGGCGGTCATGCCGGGTTTAACCAGCGCATCGCTTTCGGTCAATTCAACTGTCACCGTGAAATTTACACCGCTGCCGCTGGCATCACCCGCCTGGCTGATGTGGGAGACCCGTCCGGTATAAGATTTGCCCTGCACCGCATCCAGCGTTACCGTTACAGGTTGGTCAACAGTGACATTGTTAATATCCACTTCCGAGATTTGCAAGTCAACCAGCAGGTGAGCGAGATCATCCATGCGGTATGCCAGTGTGCCGGGGGAAACCAGATCCCCGGTGGTTGGTTCAGCCTGCGTGATAACGCCATCAAACGGTGCGATAACTTTGGACTGGTTAATCGTTGACTGTGCAGCTGCAACACGTGCTTTGGCGGCGGCAATATCATCGGCGCTTGGGCCGTTCTTCAGTCGGTCCACTTCACGTTGGGCATCAGCCTGTTGGCCCAGGGCAACTGCCAGGTCAGCCCGGTATTTTTCTGCATCCAGGTTGGTGGCCTTGCCAGTGTACCAGTTGTACTTATTGGTCAGGTCGGTTAATCTCTGGCGGGCATTTGTCAACGTTAGAAGAGCCTGCGCCTTAGTGGAGTCGCCATCCGGTTTCTTCGCATACACCTTGTAATTGTCTTCTGCGCGCGCCAGGTCGCGTTTTGCCAGATCTATATTGGCCTGGGTTTGCTGCACCAGGTTCTCGCTAGACCGTGGGAAGGTAATGCTGTCCACTTTAGTCTGATAATCATCAACGGCCTGGTTGGCATTTGCCAGGTCTTGCTCGGCTTTTGCCAGGTTAGTGGTGGAGACCATCAGGTCAGCCAGGTTCTTTTGGGCAGTGATCAGATCTGCCTCGGCCAGGATGACAGCCTGAGACATGGATGTTTGCTGCAACATGGCCAGCACCTCATCGGTTTTTACAGCTGTGCCGATCATTCCGCTCACTGTTTCCACACGCCCACTGGTTTGCCAGGTAAGCGAAGCGCTCTGCCCCGCGTGCACGGTGCCAGTGGCGCCAACGCTGGCGGTTAATGTGCCGCGCGCAGCTGCGCTGGTTTGGTAGTCGCCGGTGCTGGCAGCTTTGGTGTTGCTCTGCCAGACAAACACTGCTCCGGCCGCAACGATCACCACGATCAGGATGATCCAATATTTCTTCAAGAAATTTCCAATATTCATTGAGGTTCTCCTATACTTTTTGATGCGCCCTGGTATTAGTGGGCAAATTTATAATGAATGTGCAAAAAATTCTATCTTTGAGGTGTGGCTGTGGCATTTTGAGCAGCACTACTCGTAGGAGCGGGCGGGTTCAGGATGATCAAGTCTCCATCCTTCAAGTCGCCGCCTACCACCTGGCTGGTTGTGTCTGCCGTTGCACCAATCCGAACGCTGGTGGCAACCGGGATGCCATTCCTTAACACATAGACAACCCGCCCGCCGTCGTCCACCATCCGAATAGCGCGGTTGGGTACCAGTAGGCTGTCGCTGATTTGTTTGACCGTGATCGTAACAGCCGCACTCATGCCAGGTTTCACCTGTTCATCTGCATCGGTGAGAGTCACTGTCACATCAAAGTTGATTGCGCCTTTCACGGCTTTGGCGGCTAGATCAACCTTTGCGACCTTTCCGTTATAGCTTTTATTCGGCACTGCATCAAAAGTGATTGTGACTGGTTGATCGATTGCCACGTTGTTGATATCCACTTCCGAGATTTGCAGATCAACTATCAAATTTGAGAGATCATCCACCCGGAAAGCGGTTTGACCAGATATCACCCGGTCTCCCGTCTGTGGCCCGCTCTGGGTAATGGTTCCATTAAATGGAGCAGTGATTGTTGAAAGGTCAAATGTAGCCTGCGCGGCTGCCACTCGGGCTCTGCCTGCGATCAGGTCATCCTGATTGGTCCCGTCTTTAAAACGGTCCATCTCCCTTTGGGCATCCTGTTGTTTGGCTTTTGCCAGGTTCAAAGCTGCCAGAGATTTGGCAATTACGGTTTCTCTTGCGCTGCTTGTGTACCATGTATATTTCGCGGTCAGATTGGCCAGATTTTGCCGTGAATTGGTCAGGCTCACGATCATTTGCAACTTGGTGGTGTTCCCGTTGTCCAGGTGCGAATAGAACTTATCGAAAACCCACTCGGTTCTTTTTAATTGATCTTTTGCCTTTGCAACCTCGTCAAGGGTATCCTCGATAAGTTGATCTGAAACACGTTTGCGTGTGAGAGAATCGTAAGCATCCTGCGCGTCTTGAACAGCCTGGTTGGCATCCGAGAGCACTTTCATAGCCTGGGCTCCATTGCTGTTTGATTGCTGCAAGGTGTCCAGGTTTTGCCGGGCGCTTACCAGGTCTGCTTGTGCCAGGATGATGTTACGAGAAACTGAATCGGGGTCCAGTGCAGCCAGAAGCTGATCTGTGCTGACCTTATCTCCAAGTTTGGCGTTAACCGTTGTTACTCGTCCACTGGTATTCCAAATCATCGTGGCAGATTGCGCAGCACGCACGTTGCCAGTGGCGCTCACGTTTGCTGTCAGATTGCCGCGTTGTACTACAGATGTCTGGTAAGGGCTGCTTGCAGGCTGCGCTAAAACCAGCCAGGCAAATCCGGCTAGTGCAACCAGCAGTATAAGCCCGGCAAACAGCCAGTAATTCTTTCCTGATTTATTCAGGCCTGCAAAATTCATATGGATCCTCCGAAAATATTCATCTTATTAAGCATAATCTCCCAATATGCAGAAATTGTGTAGATGTGTGCGGGAGATGTGGATAATAAAACTCCTCGTGCATATGCATCTACGGAAAATTTCTTGGTTGGTTGCGCGGAGTTATTTTGGTCAGTACTGTTTGGACTGTCCTGAACTTAAGAATGGAGCAAAAAGCAGGCTATTTACGGCGCAAGCCACAATTTCATGTTGCTCGGCCAGTGTCCGCGCCATTTTTTCAGGATGTTTGTTAGTTTGTAAAAAATGGTTACAGAATAGTCGCATATATTACTTAAGCAATTTGGCGCAATTCGTGACCGTTCTGGGTATAATTTTCAGTATGAGATCTCGTGAAAGGAAAACCAATATTCAGGCTGATTGGCGCGGCTTAATTACCCCTGGTGTCCTGGCAGGCGGCATTGGGGTCGCTGCTTTGCTCTTGATTGTGACTTTTATCTGGATTCAATGGTCTGCGCCGCCCCCTCCAGATACAGCCGGATTGCTGGCTGTAGCGACGATTATTCCCATGCCAGCAGCCACGCAAACACCGGTTGCCAGCCCTACTTTCGACCCATATGCGCCAACCCCCACCTCTACGCCCCAGCCTGGGCAGATTGGCATTGGCGTAGTTGTTCAGATTTCAGGTACGCAAGGCCAGGGGCTCCGCATTCGTTCTGACCCGGGCTTGAATAGCAAACAGTTATTTCTGGGTTTCGATACCGAAGCTTACACCGTTTTGGACGGCCCACGTGATGTGGATGGATATGCCTGGTATTACCTGGCAGCCATTAACGATCAGCAGCGTACCGGTTGGGCTGCCTCCACTTATTTAACCATCATTCCTCAGCCTTGAAGCCTTGCTCGCCAGAAACAAAGGAAAACCATGAACTCCGAAAAACCAAACGGCATCACCGCCAACCGGCCCACGCTCGAAATGACCATCAGTTGGGGCGATGGTCACACCAGTGTTTACCCATTTTCACTGTTACGCGCTGCGTGTCCGTGCGCCCAGTGTCGCGGTGGGCATGAGAATATGCATGCCGAGCCAGATGCAGAAGTATTCCATTTTACGCTGGATGATTCTCCAGCTACGCGCCTGAATACCGTCAAGCCGACCGGTTCATACGCGATCACTATTGTTTGGGAAGACGGGCATGATTACGGTATTTACAACTGGCATTACCTGCGCGCATTATGCCCCTGTCCTCAATGCAGAGCAGCGAATAAGAAGTAACCAAACACAAGAGAGATGCCCCAGAATTTTTCTGGGGCATCTCTCTTGTCAGTCTACTTCTTAGGGGTGGAAGTTGGAACACGTGTACTTGTGGGAATGATCGTGTTTGTTGGCTTGAGCGTGGCAGTGGGTGATGGCGTCCTTGTTATGGTTGCCGTGGGCGGCTCAGGGGTGGGAGAGCGCAGCTCTACCAGGCGCAGTTGGGCTTTGTCGCGCATTTCGAGCGTAGTCGCATCAACCGGCAGAGCCAGAATTTCGTTCCAATCGCGGTAGGCCGCATCCCGCTGTTTTAACTGGTCCAGGGAGAGCGCGCGAATATACACAAAACGGGCGCGTTCTGCCTCAGTTTTGGCTAACTGCTCCACTTTTATGATCGCGATGTAAGAGTTGTTAAATTCACCTTTGGCCATGTAAGCTTTGGCCAAACCTTCCCCGGCATCAAAAGAATCCGGGTTGTATTGCAAAGCAATGCGAAAACTGGCCAGGGCTGAATCATAATCTTTCAAGGCCAGGTTGGTTTGTCCGTACCAGTAGTTTGCTTCCCAGTTAAATTTATCAAGGCGCAGAGCTTGCTGTAAATCTTTTTTGGCAGTGTCATAATCTTCGTAACTGACATAAGCCGCGCCAAGCAGTGTGAAAGCCTCGGCGTTATCAGGCTGGTATTTCAGGTAAGTTTCCAGTACATAGACTGCCTGATCGATTTGCCCGTTGGCGCGATATGCATTTCCCAGCACCAGGTAGGCATCCAACATGGTGGCATCCATACCATTGGCACGTTTGGCGGCTGCTAGAGCTGCTTCATTTTCACCCTGCGCCAGCAGAATCCGCGCAAGGTTGAGCTCCACCAGTGGGGACGTGATCATGCCAGATGCCTGTTCCAGATCTAAACGGGCAGTTGGGTAATCACGTTTGTTGTAAAAATATAACCCGCGCTGCATGTATGCCTCGGCATAGTTGGGGTCCAGGTTGATTGCCTGATTCAAGTCGTCCAGAATTTTGCTGTTGGGATTGATTGCCAGGTTGGCGAGCGCTCGCCCCAGGTAAGATGGCGCAAAATTTGAGTTAATCTCAATCGCCCGATTGTAGTTTTCGACAGCTTCCTTGTATTTTCCACTCAAACGGTTGGCTTCGCCGATAAAATACATTGCGTCTACAGAACCTGGTTGGGCCGTAGCCACCTGCGCCATCATGATGCCCACCATGTCCCATTGACCGTCTTTGTATGCGCGCATGGCACCCCGATAACTATCGCTGGCTGCATCTCCGTGCGGTGTGGCGGCATAAATGGGAGTCGGGGTGTAAGGAGTTAACACAAATTCAGCCAATGGCAGCGCAGTGGTTTGCACGCTGCTTTGATTGCTGTTTGTGGCGTAAGGTGTGACTGTTGGGCGCGGGGTGCCGGTAAGCCCTACTCTCACCACTGTGCCTTTGGAGATCATCACCCCAACCCCAATCAGCACACCAACAAACACCAGCGCACCCACACCAATGGCAGCGCCGAGGCGGAACCCCGCGCTGCTGGTTACTTTTTTCAGGTTGCTGGGTTTATCTTTGTCTTCGGTAAGTTTGATTTTTGATTCCCAGGGACGCGCGTGATTCAACGGGAAAGGTTTTTGAGCATCGTCGGGGGTCACTGCGCCCATCAAGATCAGCCCGCGCTGTGCCGCGATATTTGTCGGGTCCATTTGAATCGCGGTTTGTAAGCAGTACAGGCGCTCCTTTTGGGTTTCCATGCCTGCACTTAACCATACCCAGTAGTCCGGGTTTTGCTGGTCAACCCGCAATAAATTGGTCAGAATATCGCGCGCGTGCGCGAATTGCCCTTCGTGAATGGCCTCTTGGGCCTGCTGGAGCATGCGCTCTTCTGGGGTTGGTTCGGGCTGGTTCGAATCTGGGAGCATGTATTGAGTTTAGCACAGCCCCGCGGGAGGGGCAAGTATCTTAAGTAACTTAAGTAACTTAAATATTACGCTGCCCTGTTTGCAATCAGCGGCCTGTAAGGGTATCATATGAAAGATGAAATGGCGCTCCCCTCTCTGCTGCATGTTATTGGTCGTGCTGGCAGGCTGTGGTCTTCAACCTGTCTTGCCTGAAACTGCCCCGCCTGTTGCGCTTACGCCCTACCAGACGCGCACACCGCTCATTATCGCGTCTGCCACTGCGGGGGCCACGTTAACTCCTGTGCCCAGTCCAACCCCTTTCATTTATATTATCGTGCGCGGTGACACGTTGAACGGGCTTGCGCAGCGCTTTAATATCACAGTCGATAGGCTGCTGGCTGCCAACCCCGGGTTGGTCGCGGAATCCTTGTCGATTGGGCAAAAGCTGAATATTCCGGCGGAAGGGCAAGATTTTACTTCAGGTTTGCAAGCCACCCCGGCCCCGCTTGAGATTGGTACTGCGCACTGCACGCTGGCTCAGGGCGGCCTGTTGTGTCTCGTGCCGCTCCGCAACCCCAACCAGCTCCCGCTTGAAAATGTGAAAGTCGAAATGACGCTGCTGAGTGATACCGGCCAATCTCTGTCCAGCCAGGATGCGATTTTACCCCTCAATATCCTCGCTCCTGGAAAGGTATTACCTGCCCAGGCTTTATTTGTCGGGCAAAGCGCGCGTAGCAATGTACAGGTCCGTTTGCTGACGGCAGATCTTGTGCCGGCCGGTGATCAGCGTTATCTGCGCGCAGATTTGCGAAATGTGCTGGTGAAAATTGCCTGGGATGGTCTTTCTGCCAGCCTGCAGGGTCAGATTTTCCTCCCGCAGGACGCTCAGCCCGCCAACCGGCTGTGGCTGGCTGCCGTAGCGTACGATGGCGATCAGATTACCGGTTATCGCCGCTGGAAGGCAGATAAAGTGCTGCAGCCGGGCGATTTAATAGATTTCGTAATGAATGTTTACAGTCTGGGGCCCAGGATTGATCGGGTAGATTTGCAACTTGAAGCAGCTCAGGGCGATCTGGTGCCGTGATGGGAAGTTTAAGGGGCAAGCCTGGGGTATTCCAGGCTCACCTTCCAAATGATTATCAAAACAGGCTGCATATTTACACATATATACCTTGCATGTATAATCATTTTTAACATTTTGGCTTTTTATAACTAATTGTGATAACTTTTCAACCACATCTTTTTATCGGGTTGGGATGAAAAGTTAAAATTTGCTGTTATCAATTGAGGCGGTTTATGGCTCTCCGGGGCAACCTGCGCGATTTTTCAGTTACACAATTGCTAAACCTAATCAACCTGGCTCACAAGACCGGGACATTAATCGTTGAAGGTCCTGGCGAGGCTGCACGCATTGTTTTTCGGGATGGCAAGTTGGCTTTTGCGCAGATTGGCCGCGAAGACAATCGCCTGGCCGTGATTTTGCATCACTCCAACCGCTTGACAGCCCCGCAGCTGCGCGCCATTCAACTACGCGCTGCCCAGGTGAGCGATAAAGAACTGGGTTTGTTGCTGATCAATGCGGGATATATCACCCAGGATGACATCCTGAATGCGTTACAGGCCTATTTTACCGATGTGGTCCGCCGTTTGTTTACCTGGGTGGAAGGGTTTTTTCGTTTTGAAAACGAAATGCAGGCGCCGGAAGACCGCATCACCGTGCGCCTGGATCTTGAAAACCTGATCATTGAAGGTTCACGCCAGCTGCGCGAGTGGGAACAACTCCAGGATGAGATCCCCAGCCTGGAAATGGCGCTCAAGTTTATTCAACGCCCCGGCACTTCCATGCAGAAAATGAATTTGAGCGTGGAAGAATGGCGGGTTGTTTCATATATTAATCCCCGCAACACCATTCAACAAATTGCATCCGCCACGAAAATGAGCGATATCGAAATTCGCCGCATTGTTTATGGGCTGATTCAAGCCGGGCTGGTTGAGATAACTCGTCCCGAAGGTGTTGTGCAGGCCATGCAACGTGCCCGTCCGCAAGTCACCGTCCAAAACCGTGAAGAGCAAAAATCGTTGGTTAACCGCTTGATCACGCGCATTCGTTCGATCTAAATATTTCTTGAGGTACCGTTATTATGCAAACCGTCAAAATGGTGGTGACTGGCCCGTTTAGCGCAGGCAAAACGCAGTTTATACGTTCTGTCAGTGAAATTGAAGTGGTTGCGACAGAGCGAAAGGTCACCGGCGAAGGTGAACGCGCGGTAAAACAGGCCACAACGGTTGCGATGGATTTTGGTCGCATCACTGTCGATGATGACTTGGTCTTGTATTTATTCGGTACACCTGGTCAAAAACGTTTCGATTTCATGTGGGAAATCTTATCAGAAGGCATGTTGGGTTTTATCGTGATGGTTGACAGCACACGTCCCGAAACCTTTCGCGAAGGTCGTTCGATCCTGGAAACCTTTCGCGCTTATGCGCCTACACCCTATGTTGTTGCTGCCAATAAACAGGATGCTGCAGATGCCTGGGATTTGGACGATATGCGCCATGCTCTGCGGCTCGACTCAAAAGTCAAATTGCTGCCCTGCGTAGCCACCGATAAAGCCACCGTCAAAAACGTCCTGCTCGAACTGCTTTACAGCATTCTGGCGGAGATGGAAGGCGGAGACAAATAGTTCTTTCCGAAAGCTGCCGTGTCATCTATTACCACTGATCAAGGCATCGTTCATTATGAGGTCTATGGGCGTGGCCGTCCAGTGATCTTGCTGCACGGTTGGCTCGGTTCTTGGGGCCTGTGGCAAGAAACCATGGCCTACCTCGGCCGTTATTATCGCACCTACGCGCTCGATTTCTGGGGATTTGGAGAATCGGGCAAAAAAAGGGAAACATACGCGGTACAAGATTTTGTTGTTTTGGTCGATCAGTTTATGGAACGGCTGGGCATTGCCCAGGCGCCCCTGGTTGGTCACAGCATGGGCGGTACGGTTAGCCTGTCGGTTGCCATTCAGTATCCCGAGCGGGCGCGCAAGGTAGTTGTGATTGGCTCACCCATTGTGGGTTCTTCTCTGGCATTTCCACTCAAACTGGCCGGATACCGTTTTATCGCCTCGATGTTGTTCAATATGATGTGGGCATTTAAGGGCGCCATGAAAGTGGCTTCTCCTTTTATCTGTTCCGATCCGCGTTTTTCTCAAATGATGGATCGCGATCTCTCAAGCACAACTGTTGAGTCTTTTTTACGCAGCATTGCCTCGTTGCGCCGCACTGATTTGCGTCCCATGCTTCCGCAGGTTCAAATTCCGGTCATGGGCATGTACGGTGGCCGTGATAATATCGTAAGCCCTCGCGAATGGCAGCCACTGCTTGCAGGTGTTCCGCACGCCAAAATCGTACGCTGGGAACGCGCCCAGCATTTTGTGATGCTGGATACCCCGCAGGACTTTATGGGAAACTTGAAGACTTTTCTTGATCAAGAAGAGACCAGCGCTTGATGGTCACATCCGGGTTTGATTCTTACTATCCAAACCGGGTGGGGCGGGTTGTCATTCAGGCGCATCAAGAAATTCTGGGGCGCAGTGGGTTAAATGCGGTTTTGAACCTGGCCGGATTTCCTGAATTTATCGACCAACATCCAGCCAATAATCAGAATCGAAATTTCCCCACTCATTTTTCAAGCCACATGCAAAAAGCCATCGAAGAATTTTATGGGCCGCGCGGCGGGCGCGGCGTGTCATTAAGAATTGGGCGCGCCTGTTTTCAATACGGCTTGCGTGAGTACGGCCACATGCTAGGGTTGACAGAGACGGCTTTTCGCCTGATGCCCATGAATGCCAGGCTGAAGATCGGCAGCACCGCTTTTGCAGAAGTTTTGAACAAGAATACCGGTCAACATCTGCGCATGGAAGACAAAGAAACAGATTTGATCTGCCATATTGAACGCTGCCACCTTTGCATGGACCGTCACTCCGATGAGGCCGCCTGTCAATTGCTGGTTGGCTTGTTGCAAGAAGCAATGATCTGGCTGAGTGGAGGAAAGTTTTTCCATGTAGAAGAAACCAACTGTATTGCCAGAGGTGATGCAGTTTGTACAATTGTTATCAACAAAACCCCGATGAGTTGAGTATGCTCAAGATCATTTTACAGGCCCCCAGACCCATTCCTCCATTCAATGAACCTGCGCGCGATTTGCGTATTCAGAACGTGCCGCTCTGGCTGTGGCAGCGTAATTTGTTGGCGCCCTATGTAACCAAAGAAATGGAACTTCCCGCCAATGCGCGCCTCCCGCTTCTGCGCGAGCCGATAATGGTCTATCGTGATAACCTGTTTTTCGACGAGTTTTACATCCAGGAATTTATCAGCCAATCGGTCAAGCTTGGCCGCCCAACGCGCGCTGCTTTTTCGGTGGATGATCTGGCTTTCCGCGAGCACGCGCTGCCCCTTTCAACATCTTATACGCCTGCCGGAAACCTGTACCTGGTAGACTTGTGGTACTACCCTAACGGCCCCGAAGCCGATGTAGACCCTTTGGTGATTGATATGCAGGCGCGCGAAGTTGGCTACTACCATGTGCCCTCTTACATGGCCGGCGAGCGCGGCGACCTGGTTTATCAGGTGCCATTGCGCGCCTTGATGGCGATTGATTGCTGGACGCATGTATTTATTGCGGATGGCGTTTTTGGCCTGTTTGGCCGTGGCGTGCGTTTTGAAGATCGCCTCAAAAAGGACTTGGGATTTAAGCTTGATCTCATTTTGACAGCCCTATATGAAGGCCGTCAGTTGCTTGAATGTTCCAAACTGGTAAAGATTGGCAAAAACGTGGTCATCGACCCGCACGCAGTGATTCACGGCCCAACCACCATTGGCGATAATGTGACCATCGGTGCAGGTGCGGTGATTGAGAACTGTATCATCGGCAATAATGTGAATATTTCGCAGGATGTGCAGTTGATGTTGTCGGTTGTGGGCGATGGTACTTTCTTACCGTTTCGCGCTGCACTGTTCATGACCACCATCATGGATAACTCCATGGTCGCGCAAAATACTTGCTTACAAATGTGTGTAGTCGGGCGCAACACGTTTATTGGGGCGGGTTCAACTTTTACAGACTATAATTTAATCCCCGCTCCCATTAAAGCGCTGGACGGAAATAATGAGCTGAAAAATTCAAACCGGCCGGTGTTGGGCGGGGCGGTTGGCCACAACTGCCGAATCGGCGCAGGCATGATCGTTTACCCGGCGCGCACCATCGAATCAGATGTGGTTCTGGCTGCTTCCAAAGAACGTCGTGTCATTGACAAAGATATCAAGTATGAAGATAGCGATCACCATAAGATGCGCAACGCTCATTTGCATAAGCACTTATATCCCAGACGTGGAGTAAAGGACCTCGAATCCTGGTAGCATGGATACCTTTGCATTTATTATTCACCCTATTGATCCGAAACGAGATGTAAGCCGTAAATACCCGCTTTTAGGGAAAATTCTTACCGAAAAACAAATCGATTTTTTTTCCACATTCTTTCCCCCCATTTATATTTCTGAGATTGAGGGGATAACCTCAGAAGCAACCGGTAAAGAAATTAAGGGCTGGTTTTTGGCCTGCCCCTATACCCCAAAACGTATGTTGGAATTACCGGAGAAAATGGTTTACCAGAAGATTATTCAGACCGGGCGCATGGCCGAGAAACTGGGCGCAAACATTCTGGGTCTGGGCGCATTTACTTCTGTCGTGGGTGACGCCGGGGTCACCATTGCCCGCGAATTGGATGTGCCGGTCACCACTGGCGATTCTTACACCGTTTCGTTGGCAGTCGAAGCAGTGTTAAAAGCTGCCCAGGTAATGGAGATTCCCCCGGATTCAGCTTCGGCTGCGGTGGTTGGAGCTACCGGAGCAATTGGCCGAGTCTGCTCAGAACTTCTCGCAGATGTTGTAGGTGAGTTATACTTAATAGGGCGTCGAAAAGACGCCCTTGAATCACTGCGCGAGAGCTTGCAGCCCAAATCACACGCCAGGCTGCATACCAGCACATCTCTGGAAGTTTTAAGCCATGCGCATCTAATTTTAACGGTCACCAGTGCCATTCATGATGTGATCCGCCCGGAATTTTTACAAGCCGGGTCGGTGGTTTGTGATGTGGCCCGCCCCCGCGATGTATCTGCAATGGTAGCCGCCGCGCGAGATGATATATTAGTAATTGACGGTGGTATGGTAGATGTGCCAGGCTCCGTTAATTTCAACTTTAATTTTGGATTCCCGGTTGGCAAATCTTACGCCTGCATGGCCGAGACGATGGCCCTCGCCCTTGAAGGCCGTTTTGAGGATTACACACTTGGAAAAGAAATTACGCGTGCACAGGTGGAAGATATCTCAACCATTGCCAAAAAACATGGTTTCAGGTTAAGCGGTTTCCGATCTTTTGAAAAAGCGATAACATCCGAACAAATTGAAATAGTGCGCCAAAATGCTAAGAAAGCAGGGCGTAATTTATGATGGGAGGCTCGTTATGGGAAAAGCCCGTCTTTTGATCACAGAAGATGATGTTGATATTTCAAACATGCTAAAGATTTATTTCAGCGGACTCGGGTATGATGTCGATACAGCCATGCGTGGATCAGAAGCCCTGGAGAAAACTCGCCAGGCAATACCGCACCTTATTGTGCTGGATATCATGCTGCCTGATATTGATGGTTACGAGGTTTGCCGCACGCTGCGCACAAATACGCGAACCAGCCATATTCCAGTCATTTTCCTGACCCAGCGCGATGAACGCAGTGACCGCTTGCAAGGCCTGGAATTGGGAGCGGATGACTATATAACAAAACCCTTCGATATCGAAGAGCTAAAACTGCGCGTGCAGGGTGCTATTCGCCGCTCCGAGCAGCAGAGCCTTACAGATCCGCGCTCTGGCTTGCCAGCTGGCCGGTTGATTGAAGACGCGCTGCGTAAAATTATCAGGGAAAAGGGCTGGGCGCTACTTGACTTGCGCATCAACAACTATGAACCCTTTACGGATGTTTACGGTTTTGTAGCCGGGGATGATGTCCTCCGGTTTACCAGCATGTTGATTGGAGAAGTCCTGGATGAAATGGGCAGCGCAAGCGATTTTCTGGGACATGCCGGCGGAGATAACTTTATCATTATCTGTTCCGAAGCTGCCGCCCCTGGGATACGCCAGAAGATAAAAGACCGCTTTGCCGAGGAAGTACAGTCTCACTACAACTTTATGGATCGCCAGCAAGGGTTTATCCTCGCTCCTTCCAAAGCTGGTGGTAATGAACAGTTCCCATTGATGACGATGGCGGTTGGAATGGTTTCCCCATCTCAACAAAGCTTTTCCGATATCCGTGAGATTACTGAACTGGCAGCCGATGCGCGCCGCCAGGATGCCACTCGTTCAAAGAATTAAATCGGAGCATTTGCCGTTATGCTGCAAGGGTCAACTATCCTGGGCATCGGCTTTATCCTTTTCGGACTGGTTTTCTTTCTACTGGTCTGGGTACTTTTGCGTACCGTGCCGCACCTGCGACCAGAAGCCCAAAATTTATCTAAACCTGTGGGGATGGAGATTCAGTTTCACGATGATGCCATCATTGTCGTTGAAAGCGGCGGGCGAATTCGTTCGATCAATCCAGAAACCAGAAGTTTGTTTGACATGGCGAATGGAGAGTACCCCAATCTGGAGAGGTTGGGCCGCAAAGTACGCCCAGCAGCAAAATTCCTGGAAATATGCGCGGCGGAAGGCCAGTCGCGTGTTTCAATTAATGGCAAGCAGGTGGATGCTATTTCTTACCGGGTTCCGGGCGATATGCCTGTCATTCTGGTGGCATTGCGGCTTTCAAAAAATGAGCTCCCGCAACTTGAATCTGCCAGTGACAATCTGCCGGTTTCAACCCTTAAGTCGATTTCAGAGTTTGGGCAGTCCATTGCCTCCAGCTTGAGCCTGCCGGCGACCATGGAAGCAATTCTAATCAATGTCGAGCGTCTGGTAGCTTCCGATTTTGTCGAAGTCAAATACTGGGATGAAGCCACCCGCAGCCTTGTGCCCTATCGCATGGAAGGCACCTCAGAAACTGAGCGCACGCTTCAGCGTGAAAAAGCCAGCCTATTTAAGGAATACGCGCAGTCCCTTGTTTCCAGTCGCAAAGAACTGGTGATTGCTGATACACGTATTTCGGAAAGCGAGAAATACGATCCGATCAATCACAGTGTGCCGCCCATGGGTTCTTATATCGGCATTCCGCTGCTTGCGTATGAACAGTTGGTTGGCACATTGGAAGTAGGTGTGGTACCGGTTAAAGGATTTTCACCGGATGATGTACATATCCTGCAGCTTGTTAGCGGCCAGGCAGCGGTGGCTTTGCGCAATGCCGGGTTGTACGAGGCCCAGCAGCGCTGGAATTCCCAGTTATTTGGTCTTACCAACCTTTCGCAGGCCATTGGTTCTCTGCGTGATTTAAAAGACTTATTTGCCCGCATGGTGGATGGGCTTTCGCCATTATTCAATGTTGAAATTTTGGGATTTTTATTATTTGACGAAGAGCGCCATACACTCGAAGCCCAAATGCCATTCCAGGGGCTGCCCAATAACGTGGTGCAAATTTACAAGAGCAGCATCCGCGCCAACGGCCTGGCCGAAAAACGTATTCTCGCCCAGGAGATCATCTCAACGGTTAACGCTGCGCAGGATGCCGCCTGGGCAGACCTGGGGCTGCAAGATTTGGCGCAGGCAGCCGCCATCCGTGATGCAGCCCTCATTCCGCTTGTTTCAGCTACCCGTTTCCTCGGTTATCTTCAGCTTTCAAACCATCTCAGCGGTGAGCCGCCAATTTCCCAGGAAGAACTCCGCCTGTTGAATATTGTCGCAAGCCAGGTGGCAGCCATCATTGATAATGCTTTGCTGGTGCAGCAAGCCCGCCAGCGCAACCAGCGCACCGAGGCCATGCGCCGTATTGCCAGCCTGGTGTGTTCTTCAGCCACTCTGGATGAGACTCTCCAATATTCACTTCGAGATGTTGCCCAACTTCTTCAAGCAGAATCCGGCTCCATCTTTCTAATGGATGAGAGCGATGGCGTTATGCGCGCGCATATTCCCTCGGTTTATGGCGTGTCGGGCGAATTGTATAACCAGCTTTCCCGCATGAATGTCAAATCCTCAGCCTACCGCATGACGGTGGCAGGCAGCCAGCGGCCATTCCTTTCGGGCAATTTAGTCCGTGACCGCCGGGTTATGCCCCTCTATCGCGCCATCGTGCGCGTGCTTGGGCTGGAGTCAGCCGTTGTGGTGCCTTTGGTTGTACGTGGCAAAGGTATCGGCGAAATGATGCTCGGTACAAAGAAACCAGATTTCTTCACCAATTACGATCTGCAAATTGCTTCAACGGTTGCCAGCCAGTTAGCCATCGCCATTGACAATGCCCGCTATCTTGGCGAAACAGATGTCATCTTGCGCCGCCGTTCAGATTATTTAACAGCAATCAACCGCATTGCGCGCGAACTAAATTCCAGTACCAATTTCAAAGAGCTTGGTAATCTGATTTATGAGGAGAGCCTGGCTGTTTCAGGGGCCGAATGTGGCTCCGTTGTGATTTTTGAGCCGGAAGCAGTGGCAGATGAGCCGCGAGTTGCCATCCATCACCTGGGGCATGCTTATGCCGATATGTTTTTGGATGCCGCCAATACTGAGCATAAGTGCGGCGAGCCCCGCTTGCTTACCGAATTTGAGGCCACCAAGCCGCCTCATTCCGGGGTGCGTGAAGTACTGATTGTCCCAATTTGCCATCACGATGAAAACCTGGGTGTCATTGAACTGCATAAATCATCTTCTGATGGTGGTTTTGATGAAACCTGCATGGAAATGGTCAAAAATATTGGCGTTCAATCTGCCCTTGCGCTCAGCAATGCACACCGCTATATCGATCAGCAAAACCGTATCGAGTCATTCCGCCGCCGCGCCGACACCCTGATGCAGTTGTTTGAAACAGCCAAAAACCTGCGTATTGACGAGACTCTCATCAGCTCGATGGATTCGATTGCCCAGGGTATTCAAAAATCCACGCCTTTCAATGTTGTGCTCATCAGCTTGTTTGATGCCAAAACGGGCATGCTCTCCCGTGTGGTTTCCACCGGGTTGGATGAAGAAGCTTTTGCTCAGGCCCAGGCGCATCAAACCTCCTGGGGTGATGTCACCCAGTTGATGAAAAGCGAATTCGAGATTGGTAATTTGTATTTCATACCCTTCGACCAAGCTCCCATCATCCCGGCGGATCTGCACATGCTCACCATCATGACCGAAGCAGAGAAAAAACCAAACGCCTGGGACCCCGATGATCTGCTGTTTATTCCAATTTACGATAATGACGAAAGCCCCCTGGGCTTGATCAGTGTGGACGCCCCTCGCAATGGGCTGCGCCCCGACCGCATCGCACTGGAAACAATGGAAGTCTTCGCGGCACAGGCAGCTTTGACCATTACCAGCGGGTTGCGCATCCAGACCTACAAATCTCAGATCGATAACCTCAACAGGGAAGTTAACCGGCAGCAAAGCCTGGTTGTTTTCAGCCAGCGCAGTCTACCTATGATGCTGCACAAAGACTTGGAGCAATCCATATCGATTGGCAATCTTGCGCAGCGTGCCCACCACATCCGCGCCAGCCTGCAGCTCACAGAAGCGATTGGCCGCCAGCTCGATTCGTTTACAGCCTTGCAGATGATCGGGCAACAGGTGCTTACGAGCTTTGATATGTCAATTGCCATCGTTGCTCGCGAAACGATAGATGGGCCCCAAATTACCCAGACAGTTGGCAATTTACCGCGTGGAGTTAATCCGGAGGCATCTTTTGGACAGCGCAACCCCCTGCGGGTTTGTTTGCAAACCGGTGAAACCATTATTTCTGACAACCTGGAAGAAGACGAGATCTGGCACGATACTCCCTTCCTGACTAACTTGCGCGCCAAGTCCTTTATTTGTATGCCAATTGTCATTAACAATAAACCTGTTGCCGCCGTGCTGGCTACAGATACCGAATCCATGCCTGTGCTTACCAGCGAAGACCGCCTGGCTTACAGCCAGATCAGCAAACAGGTTTCCATTATTTTGCAAAATCTAAACCTGCTGAATGAGACTCGCCAGCGTTTGCAGGAAGTCAACTTGCTGCTTGATTTTAGCCGCCATTTGAGTGGCCTTAACTCACGTGATATCCTGAAATCTTTGCTGGAAAGCGCCCTCCGCGTGGTCACCCCGGCCCATGCAGGTGTGGTCTTTGTTTGGGAGCAGCACGAAGAATTACTGAAACCTCTGGCCGCAGCCAATTATGCCGATGATGCCAGCCTCATGGGTATCTCGTATCGTTTTAACGAGGGCTTGCCCGGCAGGGTATTTGCAGAAAAGCAGCCTGCCCGTATTGATGAAGTCAATTTCGCCTTGGACTATAACTTATCCGCAGATAACTTGCTTAAGTATCGCAAGGCTACCGGTGGGCGCTTACCGGTTTCCAGCCTTCTTCTGCCGATTTTCGCCAGCGAAAGTTTCCAGGGATTGCTGGTTTTGGATAACCTGAACACTCAAGCGGCATTCCAGGCAGAAGATGAAGCCTTGCTGCTCTCGCTTATCCAGCAGGTGGCACTCTCGCTCGAAAACCTCCGGCTCATGCAATCCACCCAGGAACGCGCCGGGCAGCTTCAAGCGCTCAATGCTGTTGCTGCTACTTTGACCACCAGCTTGCAGCGTGAAGAATTGGTTGACTCGCTGCTTGACCGCATGTCGACCGTCATCCCATTTGATACTGCCATCCTGTGGTTGCGCCAGGAAAATAAAATGGTGGTTGCCCAGGCTCGTGGTTTTGATGATAACGAAAAGCGCCAGGGCCTCACTGTTGACGTAGCAGATAGCGTCTTACTGAATGAAATGACCCGCACCGGCCAGGCAATTGTTGTCGATGATGTGCGCCTGGACTTGCGTTTTAGCAGGTTGGTGCAGCAGCGTTACCTGGCTTGGATGGGTATTCCTCTCATCACCAAAGATAAGGTCATGGGTGTGATTGCCATTGACAAGCTTGATCCCTACTTTTACACCAATGAACTCATGCAGCTTGCCACCACTTTTGCCAGCCAGGCAGCGGTGGCGATTGATAATGCCAACCTGTTCGAAGAATCTTTACGCCGGGCGGCGGAATTGGATGAACGTTCCCAACGCCTGGCCATGTTAAATACATTCTCTGCCGAACTGGGCGGCTCTCTAAGCGCCGACCAGGTGCTGCGCCTGACGGCGAATCAATTGATGAATATTGTGCACGCCGATCGCGCCATGTTGCTTCTCTTGGAAAAAAGCCAGCGCACCTTCTTATTGAATGTGCTTCCAGAAAAGCCCGGAGCCGCCCCCATGGCCCGCAGCCTGCTGCCCGAATCTGCGGCGTTTGCCCGTTTGCGCGAAACCCAGAGCGTGTATATCGCCGAAGATATTGGCGTGAACCCGGCACTGGCTTCTCTGCGAGAGCTCTTTCAGGATGCCCAGTCGCTCTTGATCATGCCCATGCCCAGCGCAGATAATTTATACGCCATTGCTCTGCAAACCCAGACGGAACACCGCTTTACCGCCACCGAAATAGAGCTTTCCCGAACGATTTGCAATCAGGCTAGCATTGCGCTGGAAAATTCCGATCTATATCAATCCACGCTTGCCACTGCTGAGCGCCTGGCAATCTTAAACCAGGTATCTTTTGAAATCGGGGCCAACCTGAACCCCGAAGATATCTACACTGCAATTCACCAGGCTGCGGGCCGCCTAATGCCTCTGGATGCCATGATTATCGCCCTGCTTGATGAAGACGCTGCCGAAGTCGATGCTGTCTATGTGATGGATATGGGACAGCGCATCAACGGGGTGCGTTTCCCGGTTGGCGAAGGTCTTGTTGGCAAAGTGATTAAATCTGGCCAACCCATCCTTACGCTTCAACCCGCCGAGGCCGATGAACGGCGCGCCGTTACCATTGGCGAAATTGGCATAACCCATTCCATTGCCGTTGTTCCACTTGTCTTTGGCAGCAAGGTCATTGGCGCAATCTCGGTCCAAAGTTATCAGTTTGATGCCTATACCGAATATGACCAGCAAATATTGAGTACACTCGCCAACCAGGCCACAGTTGCAATATTGAATGCACGCTTGTTGGATGAAACCCAAAAACTGGCTGCCACACTAGAACAGCGCGTTGTAAAGCGCACCGCTGAACTGGAACACGAAAAGCACAACACTGAAACCTTGCTGCGCATTTTGACCGAGGTCTCGGCCAGTCTGGATCTTGACCGAGCCCTCAGCCGTACCCTCGCCCTGTTGAATGATGCGATCGGCGCCGAGCAGGGCACAATCATGCTCCTTCAAGCCGAAGATAATATGTTGCATTATCGCGCCGGCTATGGATATCTCTCTGAGACAGGCCAAAATATGCCCCCTCTCAAGGTCGGTGAAGGCCTCACCGGCTGGGTAGTGAAAAACCGCCAGCCAGTCATGGTGCCCGACCTATATCAAGATTCACGTTGGCTTGTTACGCAGGGTTCTCAGCAGCATCGTAGCGCCCTGGTGGCTCCGCTGATGGTCGGCGAAGATGTGTTGGGCGCGATCATGGTTTACCATAGGGAAATTAATTTCTTCTCTTCCGATACTCTCGACATGGTGAAGGCCATCGGTGCACAGGTGGCGATCGCCATCAATAATGCCCAGCTTTACGAATTGATCCGCGATCAAGCGGAGCGACTTGGTTCCTTGCTTCGTCAGCAGCAGATGGAAGCCAGCCGTCAAACCGCTATTCTGGAAGCTGTCGCGGATGGGGTTCTGGTGACAGATTCGGCAAACATGATTACCTTTGTGAATGCCTCGGCTGAGAATATCCTGTCTGTGACCCAATCTCAGATGAAGGGTCAATCCCTCGAAAACTTCGCTGGCTTGTTTGGCCGCTCCACGCAAACCTGGGTTAAAACGGTTAAAGATTGGTCTGAAAACCCGGGCAACAACCTGCCGGGCGATATGTATGCAGAACAGATCAGCCTGGATAACGGGCGTGTGGCACTTGTTCACCTGGCGCCGGTGGTCTGGCGCAACGAATTTCTCGGAACAGTTTCCATCTTCCGCGATATAACCCATGAGGTGGAAGTGGATCGGCTCAAGTCCGAGTTTGTCGCAACCGTCAGTCATGAACTGCGCACGCCCATGACATCCATTCGCGGGTACGTTGACGTGATGTTGATGGGTGCGGCAGGCGCACTGAATGAAAATCAAACCCATTTCCTGGATATTGTAAAAAGCAATACCGAGCGCCTGAATATTTTGGTCAACGACCTGTTGGATGTTTCCCGACTGGAAGCAGGGCGTGTCACGCTTTCAATGCATCCGGTCGACCTGCAGGAAGTGGCTGATGAAGTTGTGTCTGATATTCAGCGCCGTTCCCAGGAAGAAAATAAGCCCATGGAAGTATGCCTGGAAGTGAGCGATAATCCGCTGCCGCGCGTAATGGCCGACCCGGATCGCATTAAGCAGGTTTTAGGTCTTCTGGTGGATAATGCGTATAATTACACCCCTGCCGAAGGGTCGATCAAAATATCCTTGCACAAAGAGAACGGAAGCGTTCAAGTAGATGTCAGGGATTCAGGCATTGGGGTCTCGCTGGAACATCGTGAACGTGTCTTTGAACGTTTCTATCGCGGCGAAGATCCCCTCGTACTGGCTACTCCTGGCACCGGCTTGGGCTTGCCAATTGTCAAGCAGTTAATTGAAATGCATCACGGAAAAATTTGGATGGATAGCACGGGTATTGTGGGACAGGGCAGCACGTTCTCCTTTACATTGCCTGTCTCACTCACCGAGGAGTAATTATGGCGAAAATCGTTATTGCTGAAGACGAACCCGATATTCGAGAGTTAATTGCTTTTACCTTGAGGTTTGCAGGCTATGAGGTGATTACTGGGAGCAATGGCTTGGAAGGCTATGAACTTACCAAGCAGCACCATCCAGATCTGGCCATGTTTGATGTGCGCATGCCCAAGATGACTGGTTACGATGCCTGCAAAAAAATCAAGGCAGACCCGGAAATTGCCCATATACCAGTTGTATTTCTTTCAGCCAAAGGCCAGGAAACTGAAATTGAACAGGGGCTTGCTTCTGGCGCCGATGATTACCTGCTCAAACCGTTCGCACCAGATCAATTGGCCGAGCGAGTGCGGGCAGTTCTGGCAAAATACGGTAAATAAGCCAATAAAATGAGCGCAATATTGTTGGATGGTGGCATTGTGCATTATGAAGTGATTGGACGCGGACGTCCGATCATTTTCCTGCACGGCTGGGTCGGCTCCTGGCGTTATTGGGTGCCCGCCATGCAGACTTCATCCACCGGTTTTCGCGCCTATGCTTTGGATTTGTGGGGCTTTGGCGATTCTGCCCGTGATCCTGTTCGCTACAGTATCGATAAACAGGTTCTGTTGCTCGATCATTTCTTGCAAGAGCTGGGCATGGGCAAAGTTGCGATTGTGGGTCATGGACTTGGCGCCCTGGTGGGGCTGTTATTCACTATGCGTTTTCCAACCGTGGTCGATCGCATCATGGCCGTCGGCGTACCGTTTGATATGAATGTTGTGAATGCCCGCTTGCGCTCTGCTTCACTACCCGACTTGGTGGACTGGATGCTTGCCAAAGACGCTACTTCTGAACCAGCGCGGACGGATGCCGTTAAGGCAGACCCGCTTGCGGTTTCGGCCTCTTTTAATTCACCGGATTGGGTCAATCTTTCGCACCGGTTGGGTGGAATGAACAATCCCTGCTTGCTTGTTTTTGGGCAAAATGACCCGGCCATTGCTGCCCCGGTTTTTGATCCCACTTCTGTACCACTCAACATGCACTCTGTCGTTTTGGAGCAAACCGGGCATTTCCCTATGCTGGATGACCCGGCGCGCTTCAATCGCCTGCTTACCGACTTTCTGTCGCTGGATTCTGGGGAATCGCCCCGCGATCTGCAACTGAAGGAAGAATGGCGCCGCCGCGTTCGTTAAAATATTTTGGAGTGAAATAATCGGATTTTTGAAAAATATCGTCCAAATCCGATTTTTGCGATACAATCTGAATAATTATTTATCGGGGAGCCCGTACGGCGGGCTGAGAGGAAGGCAGTAGTCTTCGACCCGCATCACCTGATCCGGTTCATACCGGCGGAGGGAATTGCTTGTGCATAACAACCTCCCGCCGTGGAGGTTGTTTTATGTCCAGAGCTATAATTTTTGCAAACGGGGAATTGACTGATCCCGGTGCGGCTCGCGTCCTGGTTAAATCGGATGACCTTGTTCTCGCTGCGGATGGCGGCGCGCGGCACGCTCTGGCTCTGGGAGTGATTCCTTCCGCGATCATTGGTGACTTAGATTCGCTGACTCCGGCCGAAGTACGCAAATGTGAGGATATGGGCGTGCATATATTGCGCTTCCCTCAGGCCAAGGATGAGACCGATCTGGAACTAACCCTCACCCATGCCTTGCAGGCCGGTCACAACCCCGTCATCATCATTGCTGCGTTTGGTGGGAGATTTGATCAGCAGCTGGGGAATATTGCCCTGCTATCGCATCCCAGGGCCTTGCAAGCCGATGTGCGCCTGGATGACGGCTTGACCGAAGCGTTTTTTATTAAGGGCAAGGCGGTCATCCACGGCAAAGCCGGTGATACTGTTTCACTCATCCCCTGGGGTACGCCTGCTGAAGGCGTCAGCACCGATGGGCTGGCCTACCTGCTTAATTCAGAAACCCTGAATCATCACTATTCTCGCGGCATCAGCAACCAGATGCTTGCCGAAACCGCCTGGGTAAGCCTGAAAAGAGGCTTGCTCCTCTGCGTTCATATTCGAAAAAGATAAACTCATTTGAGGTACTCATGAAGCACCTGATATTTAGTATTGCGATGATCGTTGTATTATTAACTGGCTGTTCCCCGGCTTCGCCAGTTACCCCTACTGCTCCGCTGCCAGTCCTAGCGACTCTTTTACCAACCGATCTGCCCCCGGCTGCCCCGGTGCCGCCGTCAGGCGAACCTCGCAGCCTGACGGTAATGACTCACGATTCCTTTGCCGCCAGCGAAGGCGTCATCAGGGAATTTGAAAAGGCTAACAATGTCAAGATCACTTTCCTGAAGTCCGGGGATGCAGGTGCGGCCCTCAGCAAGGCCATTCTTTCAAAAGATGCGCCGCTTGCAGATGTGTTCTACGGTGTTGACAACACTTTTCTTTCAAGAGCAGTCGATGCCGGTATTTTTGAACCTTACGGCTCGCCAATGCTTGCGAACATACCGGCCGAATTTAATCTTGACCTCAAGAATCGCGCCGTCCCTATAGATTACGCTGATGTGTGTATCAATTATTCGCAAGCCTTCTTTTCCAAAAATAGCCTCGCTGTGCCCACTTCGCTCGATGACCTGCTGCGTCCCGAATACAACGGCATGCTGGTGGTGCAGAATCCGGCAACCTCTTCGCCCGGTTTGGCCTTTTTGCTGGCTACCATCCAGAAGTACGGCGACCCGGGCTACTTGGATTACTGGAAAGCGCTCAAAGCCAACGGACTGGTGGTTGTGGATGGCTGGGAAACAGCCTATTACACCAATTTTAGTGGATCATCAGGCGCTGGCCCTCAGCCAATGGTCGTCTCCTACTCCACCAGCCCGGCCGCGGAAGTTGTTTTTGCCACCACTCAGCTGGATAATTCTCCCACGGCCTCGATCACTTCGCCCGGCACTTGCTTCCGGCAGATTGAGTTTGTAGGCATATTAACTGGCACGAAAAACCGCGACCTGGCCGAAAAATTTGTGGATTTCATGCTGGATGTGCCTTTCCAGGAAGATATGCCCCTCAACATGTTTGTTTACCCGGTCAATAACCAGGCCAGCCTCCCAGAAGTCTTCACCAAATTCGCTGCGCCTGCCACGCAGCCCGCTGGCGTTCCGGATACTCTCTCTAGCCTGAGGGATACCTGGATCGAGGCCTGGACCCAGGCAGTTTTACGTTAATTCTGATTCGCAAAACCCTTGAAAAATTTACGCCGCATTCTGCCCTGGCTTGCTTCGTTCATCTTTCTCGGGGTATTCTTCTTCCTGCCCCTGGCGCGTATTCTTGCGCTGGGGGTGGGTGTTTTTTCACCAACCTTTGGTGCTCAATTCATCCCGCGCGTGCTGCGAGTGTTGGGTTTTACTTTCTACCAGGCCGCACTTTCCACCCTGCTAACCCTGGTGCTGGGCCTGCCGGTTTCCTATCTCTTTGCCCGCTTTGAATTTCCAGCAAAAACCTTTTTTCGGGCGCTTACAGCCATTCCGTTTATGCTGCCGACGGTGGTTGTGGCAGCCGGCTTTACCGCCCTGCTTGGCCCGCGCGGCTGGGTTAATCTGGCGCTGATGTCCGTGCTGAATCTGGAGCACCCCCCGCTGGTTTTTGTAGGTACGCTGGGGGCAATCCTTGTCGCGCATGTTTTTTATAATGCCACCATCATCATTCGGGTGGTGGGCAATGCCTGGGCGGCTATGGACGTCCGCCTGGGGGATGCAGCGCGTTCGCTGCGTGCAACCCCCCTGCAAACCTTGTGGCATGTGACTCTCCCGCTTTTACGTCCATCGATCTTTGCTGCCAGCTTGCTGGTGTTTTTGTTTGATTTCACCAGTTACGGCGTAATCCTGCTTTTGGGCGGCCCAAAATATGCAACCCTTGAAGTAGAAATTTACATCCAGGCGCTTCAAATGCTTAATTTGCCGGCCGCATCCTTCCTTTCCATTATTCAATTGCTCTGTACGCTGATTTTTTCCGCAATCTACAGCCGTTATATCGCGCGCGTGACCATTCCGCTCAAGCCGCGTTCGCCTTGGCTCAACCTAGAAAAACCGCGCACTGTTGGGCAGCGCCTGTTTGTGATCGGTTTGCCTGTTTTTTTGATCCTGTTTTTTGCCTTGCCGTTGCTTGCCCTGCCTGTGCGCTCAGTTGTACAACTTGAGGCCGGCCGGGCACAGCAGGCAGAAATCCGGCCCGCTTTGACACTGGATTACTATCGCGAATTATTCACCAACCGCCGCGGCGCGCTGTTTTATGTGCCTCCTTTTGAAGCAGCGCGCAATTCACTTGCATATGCCGCGCTGACCGTCTTCCTTTCACTCGCGCTTGGTTTTCCAGCTGCAAGCGCCCTGGCGCATCCCGGCCAGTTGGAAAAGTGGATAGACCCTTTCTTGATGCTCCCCCTGGGCGCATCCGCCGTAACCCTCGGCCTGGGCTATATTCTCACCTTTAACCGTCCGTTTTTTGGTTTGCCAGGTTCCCTGCTCACATCACCCTGGCTGGTGCCTCTGGCGCACACCACCATTGCATTACCTTTTGTCATCCGTAACCTGCAAACAGCCCTGGCAGTCATCCCTGAACACTACCGCGAGGCAGCCGCTGTTCTGGGGGCCTCGCGCTGGCAGACCTGGAAAAATATCGATTGGCCGATTATTTCGCGCGCTGTGGTTTCAGCGGGTGCTTTTGCCTTCACGGTCTCGCTGGGCGAGTTTGGTGCCGCAACGCTGCTCTCCCGGCCTGAATACCCCACGCTGCCCACCGCCATTTACCGCTTTCTGTCCCAGCCGGGCGGCCTGAACTATGGTCAGGCCATGGCCATGGCCACCATCCTGATGTTGGTTTGTGGGCTGGGCATCCTCCTGATTGAGAAAATGCGCCTGCCCGGCACCGGAGAATTTTAGAGAACCCTATGCTGCTTGAAGTCTCGAATCTCTGTAAAACCTACGAATCCCAGCCTTTGCTAAAAGGCGTCTCTTTTTCCATTTCGGCAGGCGAAACAGTATGTCTGTTGGGTGCCTCTGGATCGGGCAAGAGCACCATTCTGCGTATCGTAGCCGGTCTGGAAACCGCCGAGTCAGGTGAGGTGCGCTGGCACGGGAAAAACATGGCTGGAGTTCCCACCCACCACCGGAATTTTGGGTTGATGTTCCAGGATTATGCCCTCTTTCCTCACCTTAATGTTTTTGAAAACGTCGCTTTTGGCCTGCGTATGCAGGGCTGGGGCGAGCAGGATATTCGTCAGCGCGTGACCGATGTGGTCGGACAGGTCAATTTGCCAGCCTTTGAAAAACGTCGTGTAACCGAACTTTCCGGCGGTGAACAGCAGCGTGTGGCCTTGGCGCGTGCGCTCGCCCCGCTTCCCGGTCTGTTGATGCTGGACGAGCCGCTTGGCGCTCTTGATCGCGGCTTGCGCGAGCACCTCATTGGAGAATTGCGCGGTATTTTGTTGCGTAGTGGTATCCCGGCCATTTATGTTACCCACGACCAGGAAGAAGCCTTCACAATTGCCGATAAAATTATCCTGCTGCACGATGGTCAGGTGACCCAGGCAGGTAGTGCGCCCGAAGTCTTTGCAAAACCAGCCAATGGCTGGGTGGCCTCCTTTTTGGGGTTGGGAAATGTGGTCTCGGCCCGGGTGGCAGCTGGCGGCGTATTGACCCCTTTTGGCTTTGTCGAGATAAAAACCGATTTAAGGATCGGCCAAAGCGTGACCTTGCTGCTGCGCCCTCAGGCTGAAGTGGTGCAAAGCGGCGCCACTTTGACTGGCAAGGTGGCGGATGTGCTTTTTCGCGGGCAGGAATTCCGCGTGGAACTTGAGAACGGCCTGTATTTTACCCTTGCCAGTTCGCCCAGGGTTGGGCAGCAGTTGGCGCTCAAGGTTTTACACATGGAGATACTATGATTTCCGTGCGTAAACGCGATGAAACTGGCCGGGTAACCTGGGAATATACCGGAGTAGTGCTGGATCACACCCCGGATTTTATCCTGCTCGAGGCGCGTTTCAACCGCGCGGATATGCCTTTTCAGAACATCACGCTCAAGCAAAATGACCGTTTTGTCGAGACTTTTTACACCGCGCGCTGGTACAACATCTTTGAAATTCATGATCGGGATGATGACCGCATCAAGGGTTGGTATTGCAATGTCGGGCATCCCGCGGTTTGGGACGCACCCGATGCCATCTCTTACATTGATCTTGCCCTGGATTTGTGGGTGACCCCGCATGGCGAACAAACCGTCTTGGACGAGGACGAATTTGCCGTGCTGATCCTGGATGATGTTGTTCGGGCGCAGGCGCTCTCAGCGCTCATAGAATTGCAAATTATGTTTAAACCAAAATGACCCGCGCATAAGCGCAGGTCATTTTGATTTTGAGTTTGTTAAATCGCGGCGAGTGTCTGGAGCAGCGAGCCAACACCCAGTAAAGAGTCGCCATTAGTCCATAGCCAATAACCCAGGCCGCCGCCAACCAGGCAGCAGCAGCACAGGACGACGGCAATTACGGCGATGATAAGGCCGGTTTTGCTTTTCTTGGGTTCAGCGGCGGGCAGGGGGGGTGCATATTCCATAAGATTTCTCCTCTATAAAAGTGGGTTTAGGTAACACGCGCCTGTCTGCGCCGCAGTAGCCACCACACGATCAAAGCAGTGAATACGATCAGCACGAAGGCGACAATAACTGGAACAATCAACGCTAAAAAGGATGTGACTGTGGCAATAAAATCTTCGGCGATACTGACCGGGATATTGCCAGCTCCCCCGGTGGTGGCTGTGACCGCCGGACGAAACAGGCCAGCTTTGGTGATATGCACACTCCCGGCCACCAGCAGCCCGCAAGCCAATGAGATTACCGGGCTAACTCCTGTGAGTACCTGGGCAGATGCCGCAAACACGATCGCTCCAGCCACCGGGCGCACAAAGGTTTGCAGCGCATCGTTAAAATGATTAAAGGCCGGAATTTTATCCGCCAGAAATTCAATGATGATTAACACCCCTAACAAAATAATGATCCACGGATGGGTCAGGGTGTCGTAAGGTGCTTTTAGCTTGAACCAGTCCGTGTAACGGGCGATCACGGCAACCATGAACAGCGGGATGTAAGCGTTCAATCCGGCGCTGGCTGATAACCCAAAAGCAGAAAAAATTCCAAGTATCATTTCCATAATCTATATTATATCCACGGTTGGGATGAAAATGCCTGTCAATTTGCTTGCTTATCCCAGAGGAAAACCGCCCCAGGTGTGCGTCAACCACAGGCGGAAAACATCGATCAGGGTGATTTGCAGCAGCGCGATGGTGAGCCCGGCGAGAACGGGCAGCCAGGCCTCGCGCAAATTCATGTATTGATTTTCCTGGCGCATAAGCATCGTCCAGACCATCGCATACACCAGGGTCAGCAGCAGCAGCACGCCCCCGGCGCTGATGAAGGAAACCGGGTAAAGCACCCAGCTCCACTCGGGCAGCACCAGCAAATCCGCCAGCAGCATGATCGCCACCAGAATCAAAAAGTGGCGTGGCTTGCCCAGCACTGGTTTGGTATCCCAATCTTTCCACAACGTCTGGTTCATCGAGACAAATACAGCCACCGCCATGCCCAGGCCTGTGCCCGAGCCGGTAAACAGGCGCAGGGTGTTATTGGGAATGTACAGATTGGGTATAAAGCTCAAGCGTGATCCAGCCACCGACTTCATCAGGTACAGATAAGAGTTGCTGCCGTCCACCGCAAAGGCCAGACCAAACAAGATCAGGATGCCGATGACTATTTTGGGAGGCGTGCCCGCGCTCCGCCGGTAAGTAAGGCTGAGAAACACCATCCCTAACACCGCGCCCAGGTACATCCCTGAGCAGCGTGCGCATAAAGGCAGCTGGCGTCCATCCACGTGAAAGGAGCGCGCATCCAGGCGGTGGCACACAGCATACCCGATGGCATCGGCTTTGCTCAAGATACCGGCAGGTGCAATATAAAGAAAACTGACCACGATGCATAACGCGGCCAGCGGTACTAGCCAGTTGGATAATTTTTGGGCGGCAACGCGGAGTCTATTTTGCATGCGTCCATTATATGGATAAGCCTTGCGAATGGCAATAGAGACTGGCATCGATTTGGTGTATGATAATAATATAGGTTTATATACCGAAAGGAAAGCATCTATGAAGCGCATTGGAGTCCTTACAGGTGGGGGCGATGCTCCCGGGCTTAACGCGGTGATCCGCGCGGTGGTAAAAACGGCCAGCAACGATTACGGTTGCCAGGTACTGGGCATCAAAAACGGTTTCGATGGATTCCTGATGCCGGGCGGGGTCTCACCGCTCACCAATGCGGATGTCCGCGGTATCCTCCCGCGCGGGGGTACCATCCTCGGGACAGCCAACCGCGGCAATCCTTATGCGCGCAAGGTGGTCAAGGATGGCAAGGAAGAAGTCATCAATATTTTTGATGATATAGTCCAGGCGATTAAAGACTTAAAACTGGATGCGCTGATCGTGATTGGCGGCGATGGTACATTGCGTTTTGCGCACGATCTATGCTTGCGTGATATACCCGTGGTAGGTGTGCCAAAAACAATCGATAACGATATTTATGGCACGGAAGTTTCCTTCGGTTTTGACACCGCGCTCAATATCGCCACTGAAGCAATTGACCGTCTGCACACCACTGCCGAATCTCACCAGCGCGCGATGGTGGTGGAATTGATGGGCCGCGACGCGGGTTTCATTACCTTGCATTCGGGTGTGGCTGGTGGCGCAGATGTGATCTTAATCCCCGAAATTCCCTTCAAGTGGGAAGTCGTTACACAAAAGATTCTTGACCGTAAATCGCGTGGCAGTTCTTTCAGCATTCTGGCGGTTTCTGAGGGTGCCAGGGCGGTGGATGGCGATGCGGTTTACAACCGCCCCGGCGATCAGATCTACGTGCCGCGTTTGGGCGGCATGGGCCAAAAAGTGGGCGATTACCTTGAGCAGGTTGGCGGAATTGAGACGCGTGTCACGGTATTGGGCCACGTCCAGCGTGGTGGTACGCCCTCCGCCTTTGACCGTTGGCTGGCAACCCGCTACGGATCTTCTGCCGTGCGTGTGGCTGCCGGTCGGCATTTCGACAGTATGGTAGCCCTTGTGAACGCCAGGATCACCCACATTCCGCTCAGTGAGGTCATCTCCATCACGAAACGTGTCGATATTAATGGTGATGCGGTTCAAACTGCGCGAGGTGTGGGTATTTCCTTCGGAGACGAGTAGCACCGTCTTGAGATTGCTTTGCCAGGACACAACATATCCAGACTGTAACACTACTATTCATGTTAAATAGAATGCCGCCCTTTCAGGCGGCATTCGGTTTGGCGCAGTGGCGTCCTTATCGGAGACCGAGGAGGGATGCCACTGCGCCGCGTTGGAACTTACTTGAACTGTCCATACGAGACATCACCTCCTGTTTTCTAAGGATAGCAATGTAAAATAGGTTACCCCTGAATGATGTCGTTAGTATGACATAATCTTAATCGGATGTCAATAGTGTGATTAAGATTCTTACAATATTCTTAACTTGCGTATTTCAATGGTCAGGCGCAATTGCTAAGGCTGATGTAAATTGACACTTCCTGAAGCTATCAGAGAGAATCTGCCAGCCTGCCGGGGCTATCCTTGAGAAAATCTGAGCAAGAATCAGCAAAATTGAGATGGAGGTTCACATGCAAAAACAACCCAAACGACTCTGGTTAACGGCTTTGTTCATTGGCTGGTGTTTTGATTTTCTGTTCTTCAAACATTCCCCGGGCATCTCTTTTGCCATTTATGTTGTTCTCACCCTGTTGGGGGGCTATATTCTGTTGGGCCTCGACGGCCTGCATCCCGCGCCCAAATCGCTCATCCTGCTGCCTTTCATCATCTACTTTGCAGTTATGACCTTTTTCCGTCAGGAACCGCTGAGTGTCTTTTTATCAGTTATCCTGACCCTGTTCCTGATGGCAGGGTTGGTGATTACCTACACCGGCGGCCAGTGGTTACGTTACAGCCTGGCAGATTACTTTGCGCGCGCCCTGGATTTATTAGGCAGTGTCGTGGCCCGCCCGGTTGGCTTTGCCTCCGAGACCCGCCGGTTAATAAACGATGCTGGCGAATTCCAGAAGGGCTCCAGTCAGATCTGGCCGGTGCTGCGTGGCTTGTTGTTTGCCATTCCGGTCGTTGCCTTCTTTGCCGCCCTTCTCTCGTCCGCCGACCTTATTTTTGCGCAGCACCTGAATAATATTGTCACCCTCTTCCGCCTCGAAAACCTGGCGGAGTATATCTTCCGGGTCATTTATATCTGCGTGTTGGGCTACATGCTGGCGGGGGTTTACCTGCACGCTGCCCGGCGCTCGGCTGAAGAAAAACTGCTGGGTCTCGAAAAACCTGTCCTGCCGCCTTTCTTGGGCTTTACCGAATCTTCCATGGTTCTGGGCAGCGTGGTTGTGCTCTTTACACTGTTTGTGCTTGTTCAATTTCAATATTTTTTTGGGGGGCAGGCCAATATTCATCTGGATGGCTACACTTACGCTGACTATGCCCGCCAGGGGTTTGGCGAATTGGTGACCGTGGCCTTTTTTGCCCTGCTGCTCTTCCTCGGTTTGAGTAGCATCACCAAACGTGATGCAGCTCACCAGCTGAAAATTTTCTCGGGTCTCGGCGTGGCTTTGCTGGCCCTGGTAGGTGTCATGTTGGTTTCGGCTTATCAGCGCCTGGTGCTCTATGAAAGCGCCTACGGCTTTACCCGGCTGCGCACGTATACAAATGTATTCATGGTCTGGGTGGCTGTCTTGCTGGCTGCTGTAGTGCTGCTCGAATTACTTCGCCGCCAGCGTGCTTTTGCCCTTGCGGCCCTGTTGGCTGCCCTGGGCTTTGCCATCTCACTGACGATTTTGAACGTGGACGGGTTTATTCTTGCCCGGAATGTTGCCCGCTTTCAGCAGGGGCAAGACCTGGACGTGGGCTACCTGGCTTCGCTTTCTTCAGATGCCGTACCCGGCATGGCATCCCTGTACCAATCGCAGCCCGCAGATTCAAAACTGCGCGACCGGCTCGGTGCGGTACTGGCCTGCATGCGTCACAACGAAACTGGCCGCACCAGGGATACAGCCTGGCAGTCTTTCCACCTATCTGACTATCGCGCCGCGCAGGCGATGACAGGCATGGACGCTGCCCTGAAACTTTACCAGTTTGATGATACCAACTGGCCCAGCTCAGTCAAAACCCCACTTGGTGAAAAGTTCGATTGTTATAGTCCTGTGGACTAATAAACGAACAGATATTTCAGTCCCCGTGACGAACATAAATATGGGTCTCAGCTTTCCAGATCTTAACGCTGACACCCATGTTTTTTCACCTGCTTTTGGCTGAATACAATGCCCATACTTCCGAATAAACAATCCTTCCGCTTGCAACATATCCGCGTGGATAAAATACCCACTAATTGATCAGCGCGCGGTTCTGAAGCTCCCACAACTTTCTATACAGCCCGTCTTGATTGAGCAGCGAATCGTGCGTACCCCGCTCAACGATGCGGCCCGCGTCCATAACCAGGATTTCATCCAGTTCTTCCAATCCAACCAGCCGGTGCGTAATCCACAGCACAGATTTGTCGCGTGTCACCTGCCGCAGCGTTTCCACCAGTTTTTGCTCGGTGACCGCATCCAGGTTGGCGGTCGGTTCGTCAAAAATGAACAGGGGCGCATCTCGCAGCAAGGCGCGTGCCACTGCCACCCGTTGGCGTTCTCCCCCCGAAAATTGCAAACCGCGTTCACCCACCAGGGTCTCATAGCCTTCCGGCAGGCTATTGATGAATTTGTGCAGTTCAGCTTGCGTGCAGGCCTGTTCAATCTCTTCCGGTGTGGCTGTAGGGCGCGCCAGCAGCAGGTTCTCACGCAGGCTGGCATTGAACAGGTAGGTGCCCTGGCCGACCAGGCTGAACATACGCCGCGCATCCACAGGTGTGTACTGCCGAATGTCTTTTCCATCCAGCAGAATTTCTCCTTCGCTAAACTCCCAGAAGCGCATCAACAGGTTGACCAGGGTCGATTTTCCTGCCCCGCTTGGTCCCACGATGGCAATTTTTCTCCCAACGAGCAGCTCAAAATTCAGCCCGGAAATCACCGTCTGAGTGTCATACGCAAAGCTCAAGTCTTGCACGTGCAGGTTGGCCGTGTTTGGGCGCGCAAGCGGCGCTATAGGTTGCTGGACAGCCGGTGGGGTATCTGCAATCTCGAACAACCTCCGCGCAGACTGCAGGTTGGATTCAAGCAGTTGCGCGGCCTGCGGCAGGTTCTGAACTGCCTCAAAACTGGCCATCGCGCCCAGCACAATCACTGCCAGGTGTACGCCGCGTATCTCGCCTGAATTGACCATAGGGATCGCCAGGTAGAGCAGCATCCACACTCCCAGCCCTGTCAGCAGGCTGTTCAACCCGGATTGCAGCCCGCCCAGCCGCGCCATGCGGGTTTGCACGGCGGCGAAGCGTTCGTCATTGGCCTGTATTTTTGACAGCCAGGTTTTTTCCTGTCCAAAGGCCAGCAGATCAGGCAGGCCCTGAACTGCATCCACCAGACTGGCGCGCAAATTGGCGCGTTCATCGGTCAATACTCGCCCAGGTTTCTGGTTCAAGCCCAGGCTCAGGCTGGTCAGTCCCAGTCCAACCGCCAGCAAAAACAGCGTCAGAACCAGGCCGAGCAGCGCGGAAAAACTGCTCATAAAGACCGCCATACACAGGATCACGATGAAGGCCGCCAGCGGCGGCGCCAGCACCCGCACGTAAAGATTATCCAATGTTTCAACATCCGCCATTACCCTGTTGAGCAGATCACCAGATCGGGCCGAGATCAGCCGCGCCGGAGCCAGCGGTTCAATCACCTGGTAGAACCACACCCGCAGTTTGGCCAGCACGCGGAAAGTAAGTGAATGCGCCGAAAGTCGTTCAAGATAGCGGAAGACTCCGCGCGAGATGCCAAAGAAGCGCACACCCACCACTGCCACACTGATGGCAGCCACCGAAGGATGCAGCGCAGCCATTGAGATCAGATACGCCGAGGTGGACATCAGGCTGATGCTCGCGCCAATCGTCAGCGCGCCGAGCAGGGTGGAGAGCAAGACCTGGGGCCAGAAGGGCAAAACAAAGAAGAGCAGGCGTCGGAATGTGGACATATTATCTGAGCTTCAGGATGCGTGCACAAGGTTGGCATAAACGCCTGGTTGGGCAGCCAGCTCTTGATGCTTGCCGGTTTGAACTATCTTGCCGCCTTCCAATACGATGATCTGATTGGCCTCAAACACGGTGGAAAGCCGGTGGGCGATTACCAGCGCGCTGCGCCCGCTGATCAAGCGCTGCACAGATTGGCGCAATTCCGTTTCCAGTCCGGGGTCAAGGCTTGAAGTCGGTTCATCCAGTAGCAGGAACGGAGCATCCTTAAGGAAGGCGCGGGCTAGAGCCAGTCGCTGGGCTTGTCCGCCGCTCAAACGCGCACCGCGTTCGCCGATTTGGGTCTCAAACCCTTGCGGCAGGCAGGAAATAAATTCCAACAGCCCGGCCTGCTCGCAGGCTTGCATTAGTTCGCTTTCGCTAGCCTGTGGTCGGGCCAGTCTCAGGTTCGCCGCCAGGCTGTCCTGAAAAAGATAGGGAGTTTGTGGAACCCAGGCCACTTGTTTCCGCCAATCATCTGCCGGAATATCGGAGAGCGGCTGGTTATCCCGCAGTATCTGCCCGGAGCCGGGTTCAACAAACCGCAGCAGCAGGCTGGCGATCGTACTCTTTCCCGCGCCCGATGCGCCCACCAGCGCGGTGATCTGACCCTCCGGGATGGTAAAAGAAACCTCCTGCAGGGCAGGCGTTTCGCGGCCCGCATACTGGTAGCTCACGTTTTCAAAGCGAATGCTGAAGTGTGCTTGGCTGGCGGCTATACGGGTTGGCTGCCCCGCTTTTTGAAGTTCCTTTGCTGCGGGCAGGGGCGTATCCAGGATCGTAAAAATGCGTGCCGCCGCCGATGCACCCGACATCCCCGCGTGATATTTGAGCCCAAGCTGGCGCAGCGGCATGTAGAAATCCGGTGCTACAACCAGGATAAAGAGTGCCGGTAAAAATTCCAGCTTGCCATACAGCAGGCGAAACCCGATCTCCACTGCCACGATGGCGGTGCTGAGCGTGGTCAATAATTCAAGCGCCAGCGCTGAAAGGAAAGTGATGCGCAGCACCTGCATGGTCACCTCCCGGTAGCGTTCGCTCACATCCGCGATAACCTTTGCCTGGCTTTTGGCTTGTCCCAGCGCTTTGAGCGTGGTTAATCCCTGCAGCACATCGTAAAAATGCGCCGAGAGTCGGCTCAGGCTGGCAAATTGCCGCCCGGTCAGCGCTTCGCCAGATTTGCCAATCAAGATCATAAAAAACGGCACTAGCGGAGCTGTTAGCACAAAAACGACACCAGTCAGCAGGTCCATTGGAAAGATCAGCAGCAGGATGGAAAGTGGGATCGAGGCCGCCAGCACCACCTGGGGCAGATACTGGCTGAAGTAGGCATCCAGCGCTTCCACGCCTTCCACCGCGGCGGTTGCCAATTCTCCCGTCCGTTCCCCCTCGGTAAAGGCCGGTCCCAGTGCGCTCAAATGGGTTAAGAGCCGCCTGCGCAGGTCGGCCTTCACACGCTGCGCCACCAGGTTGGCGCTTACATCTGCTCCCCAAATACTCAGCGCTCTGGCGGCCACTGTCAGCAGTAGAAAAGTCAGCGGCCATGTCAGCGCGCTGCGTGGCATCCCGTTGAGAAAAACATTATTGATGATCGAGGCCAGGAACCAGGCCTGTACGATGATTAGTAGGCCTCCACCCCAGCCCAGCAGGATGGTCAACGTCAGGGCAAAGCCCGATGAGCGCGCAAGAGCAAGAAGGCGGCGTGAGAACATGCGCCAATTATACGTGACGAAACCCGCTTTGATTGATTGTCAGATTATGCTTTTTGCGCTATTATCAGGTTATCCTTATAGGAGATGGAGTTATTATGGTTGATCTTCTGCGTGAAACTTTGTCCGCCTGCGCTTACCAGGTATTTTTTGATGGAGAACCTGTGGCTGGATTTGCCGATTTTGGCGGGTTGGAGAGCTTCCCATCCCTCGACTCGGCTTGCCAGGTGAGCCTGCACCGGGGCGTAATCGTTACTCAGCCATTTTTCAATTGGGTGATGGACCATTCCGCTCCATCCAATTTACACCTCGTCCAGTTTGACGAAGTTGGGCGCGAGCTGCGTAGTTGGGAGTTCCGATCGGCGCGGGTTACCAGGGTAACCGCCTCAACCTTCACTGGTACGGGCATGCCATTTCGGATTGAAGCGCTAGACCTGGCGGTCGGTCAAGTGGTCTTTACAGAAAAACCTTGACCAGATACCTGAACATTCGCAAATTTATACAATAAGCAGTAAAATAAACCCACTTTACAGGAGTGCTTATGTCTGAAATGGTGGAAGTCACAATAGATAGTGTGCGTGTCAGCCTGATGTCTCCCCAACGCCTCGTCGTTTTGCGGGATACGACCAGTGATCGTTATCTGCCTATCTGGGTCGGCCCGTTTGAAGCAGAGGCCATTACAGTTGCCCTGCAAGAGATTGAAATGGCGCGCCCGCTTACCCATGATTTGCTTAAAAATTTATTTACCACGTTTGGCGCGCAAATTAAACGTATCGAAATTGTAGCGCTGCGCGAAGAAACCTTTTACGGAAATATCGTTGCCGAAGCGGATGGACACGTGATTAATGTGGATTCTCGCCCCTCAGATGCTATAGCTCTGGCTGTGCGTGCCCACGTGCCGATTCTGGTCGACTCGGCTGTCATGACCGATGCTGCCATCTCTCCAGAAGATGATCTGCGTTCGCGCCAGGCGCCTCCTTCTACCACGTTCGGTGAAAGTGCGCGCACTGCCACCCCGCCTGCTTCTGCCCCCGCAGTGAAAAAGCCAGCGGGCAGTCCCGAAGAATCCAGCCGGCTTTCAATCTTCGAAGACTTCCTGAGCAAGCTGGATGACAACAAACCGCCGAATAAACCCGACGAACCCGATACTAAATAAAATAACCGCACCGTTACAAAGGACACGTCGAAGCACAATAAATACCGAACGTGTCCTTTTTTTATCCTGTAAACTGCAAGGCTCACGCACAATCACTTACCCGGCCAGTGTTTTTTGGAACGGCTTTGATTTGTACACTGTAAACCAGGGAGTGTAAACAGGTCCTTATGCCCGATTTTATGAACGACACAGATATCCCATACGGGGAAGAAAAGACTGCCGCCACTGGGCTTCCGCATAGCCGTGAGGCCGAGGAAGCAGTCGTTGGCGCAGTGCTGATCAACCCGGAAGTGTATTACGATCTTGCCCAGTTTTTACAGGCGGAAGATTTTTACATTCACCGCCTGCGCTTTATCTGGGAGGCCTTCGTGCGCCTGCAGGAACGCCGCGTGCCCGTGGACAGCCTCACCGTAAGTGAAGAATTGGAAGACATGGGCCGTCTGGAAGAGATTGGCGGTCCGGCCTATCTGACGGCGTTGCTCAATCAGGTGCCCACCACCCTGCACGCCGAAGCCTACGGCAAAATTGTCGAGGCTGCTTCCATTCGGCGCAGGCTGCTGACTGCGGCCAATAGTATCGCCACGCTGGCTTACGACGAAAGTGAAGCCATCGATACAGTCATGGGCGAGGCCGAAAAAGCCATTTTTAACGTTGGCGAGCGCAAAATGCGCCACGACGTGCGCCCAATCCGCGAAGTTCTATCAGAATATTATGATCATGTCGACGAGCTGGCCCGCCGCGCCGATGACATTGTGGGCGTGCCCACTGGCTTTACTGATCTGGACAAAATGCTTGGCGGTTTGCAGCCTTCCGATTTACTCATCACGGCTGGCCGTCCTGGTATGGGTAAAACTGCTTTGATGCTGACCATCGTGCACAACGCTTCGCTTATACACAAAAAGCGTGTAGCCGTTTTTTCGTTGGAAATGTCTAATGAACAGGTCGTGCAGCGTTTAATTGCCCAGCAGACTGGCATCGATTCACAGCGTTTGCGTTCGGGCAAACTTACTGATGAAGATTGGCCTGTCTTTAACCATGCCATTGAAGTCCTCGGCGATACGCGCATTTATCTGGATGACACTCCGGCCCTCACTCCTTTGCAGCTGCGTACCAAATGCCGCCGCCTGCACATGGAATACGGTATCGATCTGGTCATTGTCGATTATTTGCAGCTCATGTCCTCTGAAACCCGCAATGATAACCGTGTGCAGGAAGTCTCCTACATCTCGCGTTCTCTCAAACAATTGGCGCGTGAGTTGAATGTGCCGCTTATTGCAGCCGCCCAGCTTTCGCGTGCCGTTGAACAGCGTGCGGACAAGGAACCCCAGCTCTCTGACTTGCGCGAGTCGGGCTCTCTCGAGCAGGATGCTGATATCGTCATGTTTATCTATCGCGACGAAAAAGATCCGAGCATGGCGAATGTCACCCACCTCAAGATCGCAAAGCACCGCAATGGTCCGGTGGGGCAGGTCGATTTGATCTTCCGCAGCAACCTGACCAAGTTCGAAAATGCCGCCACGCGCAAGGTGCACCTCAACGGGTAAGTATGCACACATTTGCCGGTTTTACTTCTTCTGAAACATTCACCCAGGTGCCCGATACCCTGTTCCGGTTGCTCGGCGAAATTGATAATCTGTATGAACTCAAGGTCACATTCTACGTGCTGTGGCGTATCGAGCACATGGAAGGTGCCTCCCGGCAAATCTGCCGCACTCAAATTCTGGAAGATGAGAACTTTATGCAGGCGATCACCCCTCTCGGCCTGGATGCCGGGTTGGACCTGGCAGTGAAACGCGGCACTTTGCTGGCAGTTAACCATAAAACTGGCGCTTTCTATTTTATCAATTCGCCGCGCGGGCGGGTTTCTGCGGTTGCGATGCAGAAGGGCGACAGGCGCGCCTCCGCGAGCGCTTCTACGCCCCCCCGTGAAGTGCCCAATATTTTTCGGCTTTACGAGGAAAACATCGGGCCGCTGACGCCTCTGATCGCCGATGCGCTCAAGGATGCAGAGAAAACGTACTCCCCCGAATGGCTGGCTGAAGCAGTCGAAATGGCTGTAAAGCAGAATGCCCGTAAATGGAGCTATATCGAAGCGATCTTGCGTCGCCGGAAGGAGGAAGGCCGTGCCGAAAAACAGAATCGACGAGACACTGAAACGAATACTGGCGGGGACGTCGCCCGCAAAATCGAAGATTTCCTTAACCCCAGGCGTTGATTCCGGCATGCCAGGCGACCCTGCCTGCCCCTTGTGCAACGGTCAGGGTTACTTGCGCCAGGATGTGCCTATGGGTCACCCGGAATTTGGAAAGGTGACGGTTTGTGACTGCCGCCGCCAATCTGTGACCGACCAGGTACGCAGCCGCTTATACGCCTTTAGCCGCCTGGATGAGTTGAAAGATCTGACCTTTGAGACCTTTAAACCCCAGGGTCGCAACCTGCCAGGTGAACTGAAAGTAAGGTCGCTCGAATATGCTTACAGTCACTGCCAGCAATATGCATCTTCTCTCCAGGGCTGGATATTGTTAATGGGCGGCTTCGGTTGTGGAAAGACCCACCTCGCGGCGGCTATTGCCAATTACGTTGTCCAATTGGGCGTGCCTGCCCTGTTTTTGACGGTTCCAGACTTACTAGATTCGCTGCGCTTTTCGTACGATAGCGTGGATACCACCTTTGAAGCCCGATTTGAAGAGATCCGCAATGCCGGGTTGTTGGTGTTGGATGATTTTGGCACGCAAAATGCCACTGGTTGGGCCCAGGAAAAGCTGTTCCAGATCATCAACTATCGTTATATCAACAAACTCCCCCTGGTTATCACCACCAACCTGGAACTGGAGGAGATTGAGCCGCGCATTCGTTCCCGCTTGCAGGACCCGGAGCTTGTCACCCACTGTAAAATTTTGTCGCCAGATTTCCGCCGCCCCATGGAAGACCAGGGCCACTCGGAACTTTCTTCGTTAGGTCTGCACGCGCGCCGCACTTTCGCCAGTTTTCTGGACCGCGCCGATGAAAGTCTGAATCTGGAAGATTTACAGACACTCGAAGGTGCGCTCAAAGAAGCGTTAGCTTTTGCTAAAAACCCGCAAGGCTGGCTGGTTTTTACGGGGACCTATGGCAGTGGAAAAACGCACCTCGCCGCGGCAATTGCCAATGAGCGCTCAGGTCAGGGCGCTCCGCCGCTCTTTATCATGGTTCCTGATCTGTTGGATCATCTGCGCGCTGCTTTTAACCCCAGCGCTGGCGTCAGTTATGACCGCCGTTTTGATGAAGTCCGCACCGCGCCTTTGCTCGTTCTCGATGATCTTGGTTCCCAGTCTGCCACCCCCTGGGCCAAGGAAAAGCTCTACCAGCTGCTAAACTATCGCTACAACGCGGAGCTTCCTACTGTCATAACTATCGCGGTGGATATGCTCAAGGATATGGATGAACGCATTCGCACGCGCATCCGGGATGAACGCATCTGTCACATCGTGCCCATCGCTGTTCCGGCTTTTGTAGGCGCTAAAAAGAAAACCATGCCTGCTGCTAGAAAGCGTCGCTCCATCTAAACTTGCTGTATTGCAAAAAATCCCATCGGGTGTGCTTCTGTAAAGAAGCACACCTTTTTGTTTGTCAACAGATTTGTGTACAAATGTGCATACTTGTAAATCTGTGAAATTGGACTTAATATTCTCAAAAATGCCCTCCGGGCTCTTGCCATGTAACCTCTTTTTTGGCAGACAATCTGCAGTTCAATAGGAAAAATTTGACTTGAAAGCCTCCTTCTAAACCTGCCTTATCGCTCAGCACCGCTTCACGCAATAATATTGCCAGCAAGAATAAAATGAAACGGCACTGAAATGATTATGGTCTTGAAAACGTGTACAAATGTACATATAATAATAGCATGACCCTGCCGCAGCCCAAAAATGGGAAAACACGCATTACCATCCGTCTGGACGATGACGTTCTGGATTGGTTTCGCGAACATGCCCTGGCTGTCGATGGCGATAATTACCAGACCCTCATCAATCGCGCCTTGCGTCAATATGTGCAGGATTATGAACAACCTCTCGAAGAAATCCTGCGGCGTGTAATCCGCGAAGAATTTTCCGAAGTACGCGCTGCACAGCCTGCCCCAATAACCTACAAGACCAATACCAGGCTGCCGCGCTAATATGAAGCTGTCCACCGGTCTCATGCCGCAAGGCATATTGAAAGCATATCAAAGAACTCCGCGCCTAATTTCACCATCCCTTTCTCATTTATAATGAGAATCGAGCATTCGTCTCTCTAAAGAATAAAAAAAATGATGTCAAGCCAGCCTGTTCGAGAAGAAGAACTCAATATCCTCATACGCGCAAAATATCCCATTTTGTATATTGTTTCATGGGAAGAGCGGCGCATTGAACAGATTTTGCGCCAGGTGGCCGGGCAGTTGCGCAAGAAACTTTACGGCTGGACCATCACAGATGGCCTTCGGCCTCTTGATGATTACGATGGCATGTTGCCCGATTCATCCACCTGCGCCCCGCTGCGCGTTCTCGATATGATCGTTGCTTCGCAAGAAGCCGCCATTTTTGTTCTGAAAGATTTTCATCCCTTTATTGATGATCAGCACCCGCTGCAGGATCAGCCCGTCATTGTCCGCCGTCTGCGTGATATTACCAATCACTTGAAGGAAAGCCGCAAGACGCTCATCATCCTCTCGCCCATCCTGCGCTTCCCACCCGAACTGGAAAAAGACATTATCGTGCTCGATTACGCGCTGCCGACTCCCGATGAGATGGCGCTGTCACTCGATAGAGTGATCCGCTCGGCGCGTGAAGTCGGCAGCGTGAACGTAAATTTGCATCCGGACACAAAAGAAAAGGTGCTCTCGGCTGCCCAAGGCATGACCTGCACCGAAGCCGAAAACGTTTTTGCCAAATCGCTGGTAATGACTCGCAGTCTGGAAGTGGATGTGATCATTGCCGAAAAGAAGCAGATCATCCGCCGCTCACAAATCCTGGAATATTTTGAGGCCGCTGAGGATATGGCGCTGGTTGGGGGTATGCCGCTGTTGAAAGAATGGCTTTCCAAACGCTCATTGGCCTTTAGCGACCGGGCGCGCCAGTTTGGTTTGCCAGAGCCAAAAGGCCTGCTGCTGCTGGGTGTGCAGGGCGCCGGTAAAAGTCTGATCGCCAAAGCCATTGCCAGCCAATGGCGGTTGCCCTTGCTGCGCCTGGATATGGGCAGCCTGTTCAGTGAGATGGTCGGTTCATCCGAACATAATATGCGCACCTCCTTGCGTCTGGCCGAATCTGTCTCCCCTTGCCTGCTTTGGCTTGACGAATTGGAAAAAGGTCTGGCAGGTATCGCCAGTTCGCATCTTTCAGACGCAGGCACCACGGCACGTGTTTTTGGCAGTTTTCTCACCTGGATGCAGGAGAAAAAGGCGCCCGTCTTTGTAGTTGCAACTGCCAATGACATCAGTATTTTGCCGCCCGAAGCCTTGCGCAAGGGTCGCTTTGATGAAATCTTCTTCATCGACCTGCCCAGCCTGCCTGAGCGCCGCGAGATTTTTGCCATTCATATTGCCCGGCGCGGGCGCGATGCGCGCAATTTTGATATTGATCAACTGGCGCGGCTCAGCGAGAGTTTCTCCGGCGCAGAGATTGAACAGGCCATTATTTCCGCCCTGTATGATGCTTTCGAAACCGGGCGCGATCTCACCAGCGAAGATATTGCCAATGCCATTACGCACACCGTTCCCCTGGCACAGACCATGGAAACCCAGGTGAATGCCTTGCGGGTCTGGGCGCGCACGCACGCCCGCCTGGCTTCGCCTATTAGCTGGTCGGTTTCCGATCGAACCGGCCTCAGGCAGATAGAATTATGAGCCGCCAGTTGTACAGCCTGCACAGTTTGGTTCGCCGCAACCTGTTCATGCTTGAACGGGTGCTTGTGGCTGTCGGGCTTGGGTTGATGATGTACGGCCTGATGCAAAGTATTCGGGTTTACCCGGTTTACTGGGATGTGGTAATTGTCGGGTTGGTATTCTTTCTCACGCTCTGGTCGCCCATCGCCGGGTATTTTTTGGCAGTTCTGGCAGCTGTCTACCCGCTCTATTCTGTTTCGCTGTATCTGGCTGTCTTGTTCCTGGCGGTCGCAGTGATCGGGCAGCACCTCTTCATCCAAAATCTCAGCGCCACCGTCCTTACCCTTGCCTCTCCGCTGTTGGGTGGTGTCTACCTGGCCTGGCTCATCCCGCTCCTGGGTGGCTTATGGTGGGGACCTTTGGGCGGCGCGCTGATGGGCGCATTTGCAGCCCTGTGGGGCCAGCTTTTTGCTGGCATGGCAGGCATTTCCCCCGATTGGATCACCCTGCTGGGCGTTTTGCCAGATTTGCGCTTGTTGACCGGCGCTTATTCTTCGGCCAATTCAATCGAGACTTTGCGTCTGTTATTCGCACCCTTTATACCGAATTCAACCACCCTGCTCTATTACCTTTTGCAAATAGCTAGTTGGGCCTTTGCTGGTTGGCTGGTTGGCATGTTGGCTGGCAAGGATTGGGCGCAGTATCATCGTCCGCGCGCAACTATCGCGCTTGTTGCCGCTGGCGCGCCTTTGCTGGCCTTGCTGCATATTTTGTTGGCCCAATGGCTCGGCATTCCCATCAAACCATTGGCCTGGGAAAACCTGCTGATTGCCAGCTTATATTCGGCCCTGGCAGCCATGCTGCTGGAAGCCGGTGCGTATTTTTTTGAGCATCCCATACCTTTGCCACGTTCTCAAGAGAAATTTGTTCGAGAAACCCCGGTGCCCAGTTCTGCCCCGGCAGTTTCCGCCCCGGTTAATTTGCCGCCTATCGAACAGGACGATAAACCAGATGATCTTATTATGCTGGAATTGGATTGAAGCACATCCTTATAAAACCTGATGCAATCTCAACAACGCGGCACCACACGTAATCGCCAGCAGCGCAGTTGGAATAGCGCAATTGCTCCCGGCACCCTGTTTACTGCCATCAGTATCGGGGCGGTGGTATTGATTGTTGCTTTCACGTTTTTTGCAGATTGGTTCCAGGTTCCCCAGTTGAGCGCTTCAGGAGCCAGCCAGTATCTTTCTCCAAACGGGGATGGAAATGCGGATGCGTTTACGCTCAGTTTCCATTTGAATGACAATTTCAGGGTCACCGTCCACGTCTTAAGCGAGCAGGCCGTGGTGCGTAATTTGCTCGAAGATTCACCCAGTTCTGCAGGTGATCATTTTGTTACCTGGGATGGTCGCGATAACCTTGGTGCCAACGTTCAAGATGGAATTTACATCATCGAAATTACCGCCAAAGGCTCACTGCGCTCCAGTACGCAAAGCGTGCAGGCCCAGGTCGATACCCAGCCGCCCTTCCTGCAGTTAGCCAACCTGCCAGATGCTTTGCGCGTCAGCAAGCCTAATTTTGTCCTTGAAGGCGTTACCGAGCCGGGAGCCGTGGTGCGCCTGGAAGGTACCTCCCAGCCGCTGAGTACCGATAATACCGGCCATTTCAGATACTCTGTCACCCTGTTGGATGGCGATAACCTCTTCAGGCTGTTGGCGATTGACCCGGCCGGGAATACCACCCGCATGGTGCGTACTGTCAGCCTGGTAACCCAGGCTCCGGAGATTGAACTGACCCGTCCGCTTGAAAATGAATGGACGAATAATCAAATGCTTACGGTCGAAGGCCGCACGCTGCCTAATACCACCCTAACCATCAACCAGCAGCCGGTGCGTGTCGGGGCTGACGGCTTTTTTCAATACCAGCTGGTGCTGAGCGAAGGCGATAACATCCTGCGCATCGTGGCCGTCAACGATGTGGGCATTGCCACGACCATCGAACGCAATGTCTACCTCAAGACTGGCGCCTTGCCCATTCAGGTCAATATTCAGGATGGGGTTACGGTCGCAGACCTGAACTTGCCTATTATTGGCAAGGTGGAACCTGGCAGCCTCCTCACTGTCAACGGGATCCCGGTGACGGTCAGTGCCCTGGGCGATTTCCAAATAACCACACCCCTGACGAATGGCTTGAACCTCATCACCTTTGAAGCACACGATCAGGCTGGCAATGCCACCCGCCTGGTGCGCACCGTGAATTTTGCCACCACCGGAACCGATGGCCTCACGCGCCTGAGCCGCAACATGGAACAGCTGCCGGTTTTGATCGTGCCCGCCATCCTGGTTGCTGTGTTTTTGTTGGGCTTTATCTACCTGCGCCAGAACCGCGTCTCACTCAGCCTTTCAGTCGATCAGCACACCTTTGTACCAGGTTTACCCGGCGAAGATAAAGCCCTCGCTATTTTGTTGGACCTCAGCAAAACGGCCAATGTTTCTCTGGAAGTCTTGGACCAAAGCGGTTTCCCGCGTGCCACCATTCTGCGCAACCGCCGCAAAATTGGCCGAAAGCATGTGTTTTACTGGAATGGCTATGACGATCACGGCCGTCCCTTGCCTCCAGATGACTATACCGTTCAGGTCGAAGCTGGCGCGCCGCCCCTGCAGGTCACCAGCGCGCTGCAAATTCGCATCGAACGCAGTGGGCTCACACCTGCTCGCACACCTGCCCAGACTCAGCAGGGTACTGTCATTTCTTCGCACAGAGACCGGTAAATAATCAGCAGGAAACAGCCCATTTCCCTTAAAATTATTCCGGATAAGCGGAACACATCAGGGTTTGGAAACCAGGAAGTTATCAAACATCACATCCGTGCCCGATGTGGAATATGTTCCAGCCACCACACCCACATCGCCAGCACTGGTCAGAGTGGAGTCTGTGGCGCTGGCAGCCTTGGAGCCGTTCACATACAGCGTCAGGCTGTTTCCAATACACGTGGCCCGAATATGATTGGTGGCCGCTCCTTGTTTAACCAGGTCTGATGGTTGTAGTTTTTCGGCAGAAATAACGGTGTCCCCGTTGCCCTGGATCAGCACGATGCCCACGTAGCCATCGCTGGTTGCCAGGAATTCATAGAAACTGGCTTCATCGTTTGTTTTGTTATAACGGCATAGTACCCCAAAGTCGTTATCATCCGGCCCGCCAATCTTGGTTGCATCTACTTCTACGATTAAGTCGACGGGCATCTGGCTTCCCAGGTCTGGTCTGGCCCAAAAGCTCATCCCGTTACCGCTTTTGCCAATCGTGTCGACCTTGATTTCATAGGCATCTTTTTCATAATCGGTGATGCCGTCTGAATCTCGCAGCTGATTCCAGCCGCTGCTGGTGTTTGAAAAATCATCTTTGAAGATCACCTTGCTGGTGTCTCCACTTCCATCTGTTTTGCTACCCTGGGTGAACAGGCTGCAGGACAGGCTGGCGGTTAGTAAAACAACTAGGGCCAATAGTATAGGTTTTTTCATGTCATTCTCCTTGTTGAAAAACAGTATACATGAATGTTTTAGCCGATTCAACTGGCAGGATACATTAATCGCATATCAAACTTCCGCAATCTTTCTATACAAACAGCAATGGCGGCTTCAAAAATCTTGAAGCCGCCATTTTCATGTTTCAGATATAAACTCGCACAACGCTGATTTTAAGGCAGTGTAAAATCTCTAACCAGGAACACTGCCATTTGGGCACGTGTCACTGGCTCTCCCGGACAAAACAGGTTCACACCGCAGCCGTCGGTGATCCCTTCGGTTTTCAACTGTTCAATCCACGCCGCCGCAAAAGCGGTTTGGGGTACGTCGGTAAACATGGAACCGCTTGCAGGCGGTGGGTTGTAAGATGTGCCGTACTTTGCGCGCAGTAGGAACACTGCCATTTGAGCGCGCGTGATCATTTCATTTGGACAGTATGTACTGGCCGAGCAGCCGCTGGTGATGCCTTCCGCTTTTAACTCTTCGATCCAGGAAGCTGCAAATGCACCGATCGGTACATCTGTAAAGATGGTTCCAGAGGCCGCCGGCGGTAAATAATCCTTGCCGTGCTTTGCGCGCAGAAGAAAGACTGCCATTTGAGCGCGGGTGACGTTTGCCTCTGGGCAGTAGCTGAGCGGGCTGGGATTGCATCCCGCGGTGACCCCATTCCAGTAAAGACGCTGGATGAAATTGTTTGCCCAGTAGCTCGCTGGCACATCTGCGAAGGTCTGGCCTACGTTTAGGGTTACCGGTACCACCAGATTTCCATACGGGGTATCAGTTGTGATGCGAAGATGAGCCGCGTAGCTGGTCAGAAATTTCAGCCCGGTGACGTCCACATTCACGCTCAGAGGTACGCTGCCGCCGTTAACTACGTTGGATGGATTGGGTGTGGCAGATAACCAGCTGGCAAGCTGCCAGTTGCAAACGCCCGTTTCACCGGACGCAGCTTTATAAACCTTATGGTTACCCTGGTTGACCGCCCACAGATTGCCGCTGCAATCGATTTCAAGACCGGCTTGTTCAAAATCTGCAAAGACATTGGTGCCGCCTTGCTGCAGGTTGAACCCGCCCAGAATCGTGTAAGCATTTTTTGTATCCAGCACATACACATCATACTTCAACGGGTTGGTGCTCGAAGCGAAATTGGTCATTGCAAACAGGTGCCCGGTGCTGGGGTTAAAAGCCAGTCCGGAAATGCTCAGTCCAACATCTTTCGAATCGAGCAACGCGCCGCTTGGGGCGAAGTGGTTGATGATACCGTCCGTCCAGGAGCCGGTGTAGTAAGTGTTGCTCAGCGGGTCAAAAGCCAGCCCGCGTTCTTCCGTGCCGGAGTCAGGGCAGATCTTAATACCCGTGGAAATTTTACTGGCCGGGTTAAGTTCATAAACACAATTATCGCCGCCTACATTCACCTGCCAGATGCTTTTGGTGAAGGGATTGTAAGTCATATCCGCGCTCCAGCTGGTTACCCAGGACGACAGATCGATTTTGTCGCCGTTTGTAAAGCCGGTGGGTAAGAAGCGGTAATCCATACTGCGGTCGGGGTTTCCGACCCATAGATCGGTGGCGGTTGTGTTAAAACCGATCCCCCACGTGGTGGGCAGGCCGCTATCCCAGCTGCCCAAAACATTCCCGCTGGCGAGTAGCCCAACATTTAGCGGCGTCAGGTCAACCCGCAAATCCCTGGCATCTTTATCGCCCAGGTTTTTAGGGCCTACATGGCGGGTATTCGCAGCGAAGGGCCCGGTGGGGACTGGTGCTACTGGCGCAGCGCCCATCACCGCAAAGACTTCATACGTACCCTGGGCTGTGCCAGTGTTGGCTATGTTGACGGTTTGGGAAGCAGTCGGTGCGTAAAGTGGCACATTAAAAGTCAGGCTGGTGGGTGCCGCGCTGAGTCTGCCTGTCGGCAATAAGAAGTTCTGTCGAACTGTGTCCCCGGTTACTACCAGTGGAGACCGGGTAAGTGAACCAAAACCTGCCGCGTTGGCGGTAATTGCCTGTGTACCTGCGTGCTCCGCGATGACATACAACTGCTTATCCGCGCTGGCAAGATCGGCTGAAGCATCAATGATCGTTGCCTGGTTCAGGCTTGCATCTTTAACACTGATGTTTAGAATATCCGTATTGGTATTGGCATCTTTGATCGCCCCAATCACCAGGCCTGTGGAAGCTGCTGCGCTGCAGACTGCGCCTAAACTCACATCGTCAATCTGGGCATACCAATCCCATGCGTTGATTTGGGATGTGTAATAACGCCAGCGCAGTTGGAAAGGCCCCGTAGCGTAGGCTGAAATATCCTGCACTGCTTTCACTCCGGCACCCTTAAGTGTGCCGTGGTCGCTAATCCAGTGGCTGATGTTGGTCCAGGTAGTACCCCCATTGGTGGAGATATCCAAGTCGAGCGCGTCGTAGATGGAAAAATTCTGGTAGTTGGCCTGATAGTGCACAATCAGGTTGGCCAGGCTGGCAGGGTTATAAACTGGCGAACGCAGTTCTGTGTCATATATCCCTACACCGTACGAATCACTGTTAGCGCTCGCTGCCAGGCCGCTTCCGCCGGTGTAGTTCGCCATAGCCCAGGTAGTGTTTAAGCCCCATTGCATCGTGCCGGGTTTATTATTGATAATTGTCCAGCCGCTTAAAGGCCAGGATTCAAAGTTTTGTGTAGTGCCGCCGCTCAGCGCATATCCGGGCGCAAAACAATTCACCAGGTCAGCGTTCAACGAAAAATTTCTGCTGGTGTTGCCAGAAACAATTATTGATTGTGAGCTGTCGATATATCCGGGGATCAGGCTGCTGGCGGAGAGCAAATAGGTGCCTGTCGCCAGGTTGATACTAAAAGCCCCTGTAGTTGGGTTGGTGTAAATACTGCCAGCCGGATAACCGGCAATATCGATGCGCGAATATAGCGGCCAGCCCGTGCTGGTATCTTTGACTGTGCCGCTGACTGTAAAGGAACCACTGGGTGTGATCGCAATATTTTGGGTGGTGGTGTTGCCCGCCGTCACAGATACGCCAGGGGTGGTCGAGTTCAAGAAGCCGTATTTGGAGGCCGTAACAGCGTAGCTGCCTGCCGGCAGGAACAGTTGATAAAAACCGGCCGCATTGGTAAGCGTGCTGTACCCAGCGGGTACGCTCACCGTGGCATCTGCAATTGTAACTCCACCCACACTGCTGGTAATGGTGCCTTGCAGTGTTCCCGTGGGTTGGGTCGAGCAGCTTGGAAACTTAAAAGAGCCAATGCGCGTTTGCCAACCGGCGTTGGATGTGGCGGCGTAGTATTCCTGTGTGTACCAGAAGGTGCAGTCATCCATCGGGTCAACACTCATCATACTGTAATCGCCCCAACGTGCGGCCGTGTGAGTCTGCGATCCGCCCCCGGCAATCAGCGTGGCTTCACCTTGCGCCATGCTTCCAGGCGCATCGCTAGCCAGGCGTCCCGTGTATCGTATCGATGGGTAGGTTGCCAGGCCGGAAACTGAATAGCCGAGTGCGATGTTGCCCGCATAATCCATGGCAGCGCTCCCCATCCAGCGGTTTTCACCGTCTGCCGGGGCAAAAGTACCTTGTTGGTTCATACTCCAGCCCGAACCGCTGTTTCGTAGTTCAAACCAGTAAACACCTGCCTGGTCGGTGCCGGTCGCGTCTACTGTTTGGTTTCCCACCAGGCTGTAGGTTCCCGCGGAATTGCGGAACTGCAGGCGGTGCATCAACTGGCCTGCAATGGCATCCACCTTCGCTGTGACCCCCTTTTGCGGAATACAATTTCGAACATTGTTGCACATACTGGGGTCTATGTTGGCTGTGGAGATTTTAAAATTTGGGTCATAATTGGCATTCAGGCCAAAGGTGGTATTGGAGGGGTTGCTCCAGTCGGTTTTAAATTCCCATATTCGCAGCGTGTCAGCAGCATCACCCAGCCAGGCACTGTCATCCCATTCAATAAAGTAGTTTGGGGTGCCAGCCGTCGGACCTGCGCCATCCAGATCAGCTGGCAGCAGGTTGCTGTAGCTTTTACTTTTTTGGCCGAGATCCAGGTAGATCATTCTGGCAGGCAGTCCCGATACCATTGCAGTACGTTCAAAAACGGCTACAGCTGCGCCGCCCCAGTTCTGCGAGGTGCCGTTAAACTGGTTGACGCTCATGTAGTAGCCATCCGGCCAGACACCCAGTTTCGGGTAATCGTTCATAAATGTGGAACTGGTTTTGAAATCGTACAAATACCAGGTTCCTGTGGGGTCAGCGCTGGTGGAAACAGCGATGCATTCGTGGAAGTTATTTGGGAAACCCAGGGCAAACTGGCTGATCATCCAGCGGTTGGACAGGTGGTCAAAGAGTACGATCGGATCACCGTCATTATTGGTATCGCAAATCGTGCCCGTCCCAGACCACAAACTGTTGCCAGCGACTGGGCCAACCAACGTAGTGGGCGCAGCTGGATTTGTAACATTCCAAATTTTCAAGGAAACATTAACCCATTGCACGTAGTACTTGATACCGGTCACCGGGTTGAAGCCAACATCGCCATTGGTGTCTGGAGGCAGTAAACCGTTTATATTGTTTATGCCTTCAAAATTAGCCTGGGTGGCTGGCATATTGGGGGAGGGCAGGCTGTTTTGAACTATCGAAGAGTCAAATCCATTGGTAGGCAGGTTGCCCAGGGTTTTTGGCAAATCCCGGCGGTCAGGAACATTTTCCGGAATAACTGGTTCGCCCTCGCTTAGCCTTAAAGCCGCCATGGAGCTTAATGGCTGGCTGATCCCAACAAATGAGGCGGATGTGACTTGCGGGCCCGAAAAATCAGCTAATCCTTTCGCTTCCGGGGCAGCAGAAACCTTTCCGCTGCTGCCGGTTGCGCCGAGCAGCATAACCAATATCAGGATGGAACTCGTGAGATTCCAGAAGAAATTCTTCTTCATTTGTCAGCATCCTTGGATAACCTGTGCAGGTTTGTCGATTAATCAGGCGGCGATTCTGGGTTCGTACCGTCTGGATTCATTGTCTGAAATTGTAGTGTCTGGGTTAGCAATGCCTCTCTGCGAATTCTAACACTGATATTGATGCGCTCTTGACAAGCTCGAAACCCCGACACTCGGCATCCTTACCCGTTCCAGCCGGATTGCCTCCAACGTATATGAAACCTTTGTGGCCGCGCGCGTATTGCCAGTCAATATCCCGCGCATTGCGCTGGTTGATTTTAATAACGACAGCCTGCGTGATTCTCAGCGCGTGCTCGATGCGATGTTTGCCGAATACCGGCAGCTGTTCGAATCGGGCGATGAACAGGAAGCGGCCAGGCACCGTTTGTACGGGTGCGTCTGGATACAAGCGGCCGCCTGCGCGACGAATCCCTAACTCCGCAGGGCAACCCCGCTCTCGCCCTGGGGGTCAACCCGCGCCTGGTGTTCAATGTGAGCCAGGGGTAGGATGCGGCCTGGAATCGTTGGGATTTGCCTGAAAAGTGGAAAGAACTGGCACGTGAATAACGCCAGAACGTAAAAATTGTCGTTTCAGAAGGCTTCGCACCCGAGAAAATACGCCGTTTCGAAAAGTTGGGCGTGCCTGTGGATACCTACCCGGTTGGCTCATACCTGTTTAATAACAACGGCGCCACCATTACGGATTTCACCGCGGACGTGGTGCGTGTAAAGATCCATGGCGAGTGGGTGGAGTTGGCCAGGGTCAGACGCCGGCCGCTGGAGAACCCGGCGCTGGAACAGGTCTGGTAATTTAATCTGACTAAGGGATAACGCAAAAATAGTGTGAGGTTTTGTCTACGTAGTACAAAACAGTATGTTTGCTCCGACAGTGGTATTTTTTGGAACACGTAGTGTTCCAAAAAATACCACAAAAAAACTTTCATCTTCAATGTCACACAAACCATTATTGATGTTAATTTAATACGGCATGTTGTCCACAAACGTCTTGGCTTCTGCCAGCCCGGTGTTTGTATAACTGCGGTATAGCTTAATCGCATCGATTATCTTACCCGCGCGTTTTAATGCAGCCACATCCGGGTAAGTCTCGTCAGGAATATCCACAAACTGAACATTCAAATGTTTCAGCAGAAAATCCACCTGGCGTTCAAGCAGGCGCACTTTTGAGGTTAAATTCGCAAATTCGATATCATCAACCATCATCGACTCCTTAAGTGGAACAAACAGGCATGTTTGCAATACTATAACCCTTTTGAATGTTGCTTTCAACGGCCTCTTTCAGGGTTGGCGCACCAGCTGATTATTCTCAATTCGATATTGCCATATTTCAAGTTGGCTTGGGTATCACAAGGCGTCATTTGCACCCGAAATGCGCATATTGATGGTAACCGTTCCTGATTCAACTCGAATGGCTTCCACACCAACCATAAAGCCCAGCGGAATGGTCGACGTATTGATAGCGATCCCCCCCTGGTCTATCACTAAGGCCAGCTCTTTGGTATTTCCATTGCCCCCATTGTATGTGGATAAAACTACAACCGCGTCCTGAAACCCATCTGCGTTCAAATCGCCAAAGGTCGGCATCGAGAGTTGGCTGGAATAGATTTGTGGTGATTCACCGCTGGTCGCAGGTGTTCGGTAAAAAACGCCATCGATCAGTTGATAATCCCCCCAGTCAGGAGAGTGGTATTCAGCATTGGTTAACATGGTTTCAGTTAGCCTGAGCTTGGCCGCTGGCAATACACTGGCCGGTTGTTGCAACCTGATCGGCCTGGCACAGGTTGAGTGGATGAAAATATACCAGAAGCATGGTATTAATTTTACCCTTCTATATACCGCTAAACGAATAAGGCAGTGACAGAATTGTGGCAAACAGGATACAAGCTTGTAACATTTCTTTTTTTTTCTGATTAAACCTCAAACGCGCCACAATTTGTGGTAAAACAGAGCCATTCTATTGGATGGGATTGATTATGCAAAAAACATCTTTTTACATACACCGTATGTTTGTTCTGGGTGCTGTGTTGGCCTCCATGCTGTTTATTTCTCCGGCGCGTGCGCAGGAAACCCCCATTCCAACCCTGGTCGGTTTAGCCGGAACGCATCAGGATGAGCTTGGTTGCCCTGCTGAATGGCAGCCAGGCTGCCCGAAAACCTTGCTGGCTTATGATGCTGAAGATGACGTCTGGCAGGCCCTATTTGAAATCCAACCGGCCAACGATGGCGACAAGCAAGGCCCGCGCTATAAGGTAGCCTTGAACGGTGCCTGGGATGAAAACTACGGCAGGAATGCCAGCCGTGGCGGAACGGATATTCCGCTGCTGGTGACTGCACCCGGCCTGGTAAAATTTTATTATGACCACAAGACACACTGGGTGACGGACAATTTCAACACCCCAATTATCGTGGCTGTAGGAGACTTCCAGACCAGCCTGGGTTGCAAAAAAAATGAGGACGCAGCTTGCCTGCGCTCCTGGTTGGAAGACCCGGAAGGTGATGGTATTTTTAGCTTTACCACCCGCGCCCTGTCCGCTGGTGATTATTCCGTCAGCCTGGCCAAAAATGAGCAGGCCGGCAGCCTGCTCGCTGAAAAACGATCTTTTACCGTTAAAAAGAACGGTGATGAAATCTACTTTGGATATGACACTGTGAAAAATGAATTTACCATTAATACCGACGGTGCGCCGAAAGGTAACCTGACCAGCCTCGCTTCCCATTGGGTGAGACGCGATACCATTTTATGGAATGTTACTGGTTCCCCTCGTTATACCTACTCACTGTTTTATTCGCCAGATGCTGCCCTTGAATTAACTGCGGACGGCATCCTTGGCGGAGTGGAAATCCCGCTGACGTACATGTCAGCAGGGCCGGATGCGGACATCAAGACCAAATTCCCGCATCTTGCTTCGTACACCACACTCAGGCTTGCGGATGCCGACCTGGCAAAAGTCCCTGAAGCCCTGAAGGGCGAAACAGCTGTAGCAGTCCGTGATCAGAATGGAAAAATTGTGGATGTCAGCGGCTTGCAAACCCCCGGCGTACTGGACGATCTGTACACCTATTCCGGGGCATTGGGCGTCACCTTCGATGGTGACACCCCCAGTTTGAGCCTTTGGGCTCCCACCGCCAGATCGGTCACACTTCATTTGTTTGCGGATGCTGCTCGTCCGGCAATCGAGAAGCTCCCCATGAAGTTGGACATGTTCACCGGTGTCTGGACCTTGGATGGTACTTCCACATGGATCGGCAAGTATTACCTTTATGAAGTTGAAGTCTATGTTCCATCCATTGGGCGCTTTGTAAAGAGCCTGGTGACCGATCCGTATTCAATCAGTCTTTCAACAAACAGCCTGCGCAGCCAGATCGTGGACTTATCGTCAGCAGCCCTCCAGCCGCAGGGCTGGCAAACCCAGGCCAAACCGCCGCTAGCCGCGCCTGAAGATATAGTCATTTACGAACTGCATATCCGCGATTTCAGCAGTTCGGATGCGAGCATACCCGAAAAGGTTCGTGGAACTTACCTGGCCTTTACCAATACCGAATCAGATGGAATGCGCCATCTCATCTCGCTTGCCAAAGCCGGGCTGACTCATATTCACCTGCTGCCTGCTTTTGATATTGCCAGCGTAAACGAAGATAAATCCACCTGGCAGACGGTCGATGGTGTGAAACTGGCAGCCTTCCCGCCCGATTCCGACCAACAGCAGCTGGCTGTCAGTGCCATTTCCGGCACGGATGCTTTCAACTGGGGCTATGATCCCTTTCATTACACCACTCCCGAGGGCAGTTACGCCACGGACGCAAACAGCAGTGTGCGCATCCTGGAATTTCGCCAGATGGTGCAGGCCCTCAACCAGAATGGCCTGCGCGTGGTAATGGATGTGGTCTACAATCACACAAATGCCAGCGGTTTGGACGAGAAATCCGTGCTGGATAAAGTGGTGCCGGGCTATTACCACCGTCTGGACGGCGTCGGCAAGGTGGAGCAGAGCACCTGTTGTTCCAACACTGCCACTGAGCACAACATGATGCGCAAATTGATGATCGATTCGCTTGTCTCTTGGGCGCGCGAGTACAAAGTGGATGGTTTCCGATTTGACTTGATGGGTCATCACATGCTGGCCGATATGCAGGCTGCGCGCGCGGCTCTGGATGCGCTCACAATGGAAAAAGACGGTGTGGACGGTAAGTCGATTTACATGTACGGCGAAGGTTGGAACTTTGGAGAGGTTGCCAATAATTCACGCGGTGCGAATGCTGTACAACAGAACATTGGAGGCACAGGCATTGGCGTCTTCAATGACCGCATCCGTGATGCCTTGCGTGGCGGCAGCCCGTTTGGTGATATTTTAGAACAGGGCTTTGTCACCGGGCTTTACTTCCAGCCCAATTCAGCTGAAAGACGAGATGCCCGGAAGCAAAAATCGAAAATGTTGGATTACGCCGATTGGATCCGCATTAGCCTGGCCGGTAACTTGCAAAATTATGAAATCATACGTGCCAATGGCGACAAAGTGTCTGCGCGCCTGGTCCTATACAACGGATCGGCGGCCGGATACACCCTGGACCCCCAGGAAAATATTATCTATGCTGCTGCGCATGATAACGAGACTCTTTGGGATATCATCCAGATCAAGGCCTCTTCTCAAGCTGCACTCGAAGAACGCGTGCGTATGAATAATCTTGCGCTCAGCCTGGTGGCATTCAGCCAGGGCGTGCCCTTCTTCCATGCCGGTGACGATTTGCTGCGTTCCAAGTCGCTCGATCGCAATTCATACAATTCAGGCGATTGGTTCAATCGGCTGGATTGGACCTATAACAGCAACAACTGGGGCATAGGCCTGCCCAGCGAGGGCCGGGATAAGTGGGACCTCTTCCGCCCGCTTCTGGCGAACCCTGCCCTCAAAGTGAGCAAGGGCGATATCACCTTTACCTCACAGGTCTTCCGCGACTTTTTGCAGATCCGCAAAAGCTCGCCTCTCTTTCGCCTGCGCACCGCCGATGATGTCCACAAGGTTGTTTCTTTCTTGAATACCGGCCCCAACCAGATTCCCGGTCTGATCGTGATGCGTCTGACGGATTCAGGCAACCTTGACCCGCACTACAGGCAGATCGTGGTGCTCTTCAATGCCGCACCGCAAACCGTCCGTTTTAGTGCAGATGAGCTGAAGGTCCTCAAGTTTGAACTCCACCCCGTGCAAGCAGCTTCCACCGATGAGGTCATGCAGCAGACAGACTTCGACACATCCACCGGCACATTTAGCGTGCCGGGGCGCACCACAGCGGTATTTGTTCTGCCGGACGAAAAGAACGCCAGTGTTTCAGCCGCCGCCATTCCACAGATTGCCTATCCAAATCCGGATACTGCTTACCCAAATCCGGATACCGCATACCCAAACCCCGTTACCGCATATCCGAACCCGGATGCGCCATACCCGAACCCGGCGCAAGCTGCTGCGGGTTATCCGAATGCCGCACGTTCGTTTATGCAGTTGCTGTCGATTGTGGTGGCCCTTGTGGCGGCAGTCATGCTGATTTTTCGCAAACAGGAAAAAGCATAGAAGAAGCTTAGAAGAAGCATAGAAGAAGCATAGAAGAAGCATAATGAAAGGAAAAGGTTGGCAATCTCACAGTGAGTGAGGCTGCCAGCCTTTCCAAGATGATTGGAGACAGGTTTCATGCAGGCTGAAGAAGTCAAACGACCTTTTTTGATCCGGGTACTGATGCCCATCTTACGTTTTGCTGTGATGTACGGAATTGGGCCAATCGGCAAGAGCCTGATGGTCATCTCTTACCCTGACCCCGCCACAGGCAAAAAACAGCATTCCATGCCGATCGGCTATCAACTGTTTGGCCGGGATGCCGTCGCCGTTGCCGCCGGTGAAAATATAAGCTGGTATCACATGCTGGAAAACATGCCCGCTGTGACCATCTATAAACAGGGTGGAAAGAAAAAAGTAAACGTCGAATTTGTGAGCGATCCCGATCAAATAGCCATCGTGCTCGACAGTTTTAAAAAGCTGTACGCAGGGCGCTATGAGCGTTTTCTGGGCGTCCCCTCCGACATGCCCTCCGCCGAGGCAGCCCGCTCCGTAAAACTAAGTGCCTCTTTTGTGCGCTTTTCCCCTCTGGAAGAAGCACCAGCCTCCTAGCCGCGATTTGATCGAGTATTGTATGAAGAAAACCTTGGACCCTGGTTTAATTTTGCGCATCCTACACACCCGGCTCCGCAATTCAATCTGGGCAACTGGCAGGTGGTCCAATAGGCACAAAATCAGTATTTCCTCACGGGCATTTCAAAAACGTGAAAATCATCCTGAATTTGGCTACGCAGCGAATGAAAATCGGATGTTTGCCCCGCCTGTGGAGTTTTCGCCGGTCTTTGGCGGCCTGCTTTCCCTGGCACCGCCCGCCAGGGCAGGTGTGCCGCAAAAATCCACATAAAAAGCCGATTTCTTCCCCTTCCGATTCTGGAAGGGGGCCGGGGAGATGGTAACTGGGTAGCGGTTAACCTCGCCTGATGTAAATACCAAAATCGTATGTTTGCCGCGTAATTACAAAAAACTTCAAGCCTGTGTATCCCCTGACCATTATGGTGCCATTTAGCGGGGGGAATTTAATTGCAGCAAATCCCATTTGTTCCCATACAGATCCTGAAATATCACCACAGTGCCGTAGCTTTCGCGGCGTGGTTCTTCAATAAAGATCACGCCGCGTGATTTCATTTCCTCATAGTCGCGCCAGAAGTCATCACTGTGCAGAAACAGAAAGACGCGCCCACCGGTCTGGTTTCCGATATGTTCCTGCTGTTCCGGGCTGGCAGCCTTCGCCAGCAGCAGGCAGGTTTCGCTGGAGCCGGGCGGGACAACCAGCACCCAGCGTTTGCCATTGCCCAGGTCGGTATCTTCTAGCAGGATAAAATTCAGGGTTCGTGTATAAAACGCGATCGCCTCGTCATAATCGCGGACGACCAAAGAAATTGATCCAATGTGTTGTCGCATGGCGTTTTTCCTTGTTCAGTAGAAGAAAGCATTCTTATTCAACTAAATTGTAACTTGTTTCAGGCGTCTCTGCACATCAAATGAGCCGGCTGTCATGTGAAAAAACATCCAGGCCCGTGTAGGGAATATGTGGGTTTCATAATTCAGGCTGACTTGGTAGTACAATTTGGATAATAAGACTCATAATATTGCAATTTCAAGGATAATTTCATTGAACAAAAAGCTCACTCTCACGCTCGTTATTATATCTATACTGGTCTTTACTTTCGCCAGTGCATTCAACACCCAGCCGAGTATTACCGGCGTCAGTCTATTATCGGTCAAATTTCAGAAAGAGAAAGGGGTTACCCTCAAATTTCTGGTCACCGGTGATTTCCACAAGAAAGACCTGAAAGGCTATATACTGGTCGGCGGCAAAAAGGTTGGGCTGTTCTGCCCCTATAATGACATTCCTTCCCCCGCCGTTGTCACCTGTCATGCTGCTCAGGGTACCGCCGCCAGGTATGCGGGCAGGCGTGGCATGGTTTACCTGGCCGGAGTAATATTCCCCATTTCTATTCCCGCACGTCTCCCATAAAGTCAAGCTCGTAAAAAGCGGTAAACTCCACTCCCGTGATGATCTGCCTTGTGCAGCCTCATCACGGGAGTCTGATTCCAGGAGATTGCCGCGCTTCAGACACTGCCGTAAGCAAGTCTACCTGTGCCTTTTCTCCAACTCGTCCCGCACATCCTGCGGACGGATGTCGCGCGCAGCCATCAGCACCAACGCATGATAAGCCAGATCGGCCAGCTCCTCAACCAGGCGCGCGTCTTCTTGCGCCAGGGCAGCCACAACGACCTCCGTGCCCTCTTCCCCCACCTTCTGGGCCATACGCGGCAGCCCACTGGCGAACAGCGATGATGTGTAAGAACCTTCGGACGGGTTTTCTTTGCGGTTCAGAATGATGCTGTACAGATCGTTAAGAGTCATTGGATTTGCCTTCGATTAATAAATGGGGGGGAATGGTTCTGTAAAAACAGGAAATTTCTCCGGTGTGGCAGGCCGGACCTGCGGGTTGTACCAGCAACAGCAGGGTGTCGCCATCGCAATCATAAAAAACACCGCTCACTCTTTGTACATTGCCTGATGTGCCGCCCTTATGCCACAACTCGCTTCTGGATCGGCTCCAGAACCATGCTTCGCCGCTGTCAAGTGTCTTTTGCAGCGCTTCAGCATTCATCCAGGCCACCATCAGCACCTGTTTGCTAGTCTCGTCCTGAACAACAGCAGCGATCAACCCCTTGGCATCATATTTAAGTTCAGGCAGCATCCGACACCATCCTGACCTTTAAACCCCGCCCTGCCAGGTAGGTCTTGATCTGTCCGACCGTATATTCACCGTAGTGCAGCATGGACGCCACCAGGGCCGCATCAGCTTTCCCCTCGGTGAGCACGTCATACAAATGTTCGGGTCGCCCGCCGCCGCCCGAAGCAATCACCGGTATACTAACTGCTTCCGCAATCTGACGGGTAAGGTTCAATTCATACCCTTCCTTCGTTCCATCGGCGTCGATTGAGTTGACCACCAGTTCGCCCGCGCCCAGTTCCTCGCCGCGTTTGGCCCATGTGATCGCGTCCAGCGCAGTCGGGGTGCGCCCGCCGTTGATCACGATCTCATAGCCGGAGGGGATGTGTGCGCTGATCGGTACCCGCAGCACATCCATCGAGAGCACCACAGCCTGCGTGCCGAAAGCATAAGCAGCCTCAGCGATCAACTGCGGGTTTCTAACAGCCGCCGAGTTGACGTTGATCTTCTCCGCACCCGCCAGCAGCACCTGCGCACAGTCTTCCACCGTCCGCAGACCTCCGCCTACCGAAAACGGGATAAAGACCTGCTCGGCCACACGCCTGACCACCTCGATCATGATGTTGCGTTTTTCGTTGGATGCCGTGATGTCATAAAAGACCAGCTCATCCAGACCTTCCAGATAATATTTACGGGCCTGCGTTACCGGGTCGCCAATATCGACCGTGTCCACGAATTTGATACTCTTGGCAAGCTTCCCGTCGCGCACATCCAGGCAGGAAATAATCCGTTTACTCAGCATACACACTCCGCCGTAAAAGCATTGTATCTACTCATGGGTACTTCAACGGTGAAAATCATCCTGAATTTTGCCACGCACCGAATGAAATTCGTATGTTTGCCCCGCCTGTGGAGTTTTTGCGCCTGCTTTTGGCGCAAAACTCCACATAAAAATCGTTTGTCTCCCCCTTCCGATTTTGGAAGGGGGCCGGGGGGATGGTTAATAACAGGCAAAATAGCACATCGTGATGTAATACAAAGCATTTATATTCTCCACTTTGCAAAATTCGCCAGCACCTGCAATCCCGCTGCGGCGCTCTTCTCGGTATGGAACTGCACCGCAAACAGGTTATCGCGCCCAATCGCAACCGGAAAACTGCCCCCGTAATCGCTGGTGGCGTAGATGTTCGCCGGGTCCGCGGGCTGCGGGTAATAGGAATGTACAAAGTAAAACTCATCCCCGCGGCGCAGATCTGCCAGTACGGGGTGCGCCTGGGTCAGGCTCACTGCGTTCCAGCCCATATGTGGAATTTTAAGCGCCGAGTCGCTCAGTTTAAAACGCAGGCAGTTGCCGGGCAGCAACCCCAGGCCGGGTGTATCGCCCTCTTCCGAGTGCTCAAGAATGATCTGGCAGCCGATGCAAATCCCCAGGATCGGTATGCCGCGTTGAAAAGCTTCGCGGATCGCCTCGTCCAGCCCGCGTTCTTTCAACACGCGCATGGCAGCCGAAGCCTGTCCCACACCGGGGAAGATTAACCGTTCAGCCTCGCGCACAACTTGCGGATCGGCGCTGATCTGGTTCTCCAGCCCCAGGGAATCCAGCGCGCGCTTGACGGATGTCAGGTTGCCAGCCTTGTAGTCGATTATCGTGATCATACTGCTCCTAAAAAACATTCGTGCAGCAAAATTTTGCCTTCATACAGCCCCCGCCCGATGATGACGCCCGCCAGCCCGCTTTCGCGTACCCGCTCTACATCCCTTAGCCTCGAGACTCCTCCCGAGGCCACCACCTGCAAACCACTTGTTTTTTGCAATTCCAGGGCGCTTTCCAGATTTACACCGCTATTGACGCCATCGCGCGCCACGTCTGTCAACACGCACCATTCCAACCCCTGGGTTTTGAAGCGTGTACCCATCTCCAGCACGCTTAAACCGGTACGTTCTTGCCAGCCCTGGATCGTGACCAATCCATCGCGTGCGCCGATATCAGCGGCGATACGCTGTGAACCGTAGGCAGCCAGCGCCCAATCGACCAGCGCCGGTTCGAGGACGGCCGCGGTGCCCAGGAAGATGCGTTCCACCCCCATTTCCAGCGGAATTCGCAGGCTCTCCTTGTCGCGGATACCTCCGCCGAACTCGACCTTCAACCCGACCTGTAAAATGCTTTCCAGTGCTCGCAAATTAGCCTGTGCTGATTCGCCAAAAGCGCCGCTCAGGTTGATGATGTGCAGCCATTCTGCGCCTTCTGTTTGCCAGCGTTCCGCCCATGCGCGCGGGTCGTCACCATAAGTGGTCTGGCGCGCCGGGTCGCCTTGCGCCAGGCGCACAACTTTGCCATCCCGTAAATCAATTGCGGGGAAGATGGTAAAAGGACTGCTCACCTGGTTAACGTCCCCTTTGTGGATGCCACGCTCCTGCGGCGCGGGTCGAGCAGCGTGGCCGCATCCAGCGCGCGTGCCAGCGCTTTGAAGAGCCCCTCGGCTTTGTGGTGGTCATCGCGCCCATAAAGCACACGCGCGTGCAGGTTACAGCGGCTGGTGACTGCAAAACTCTCCAGGAAGTGCGGGAATAGGCTGGTGGCAATTCCGCCCACGGCCGCAGAGCCCCATTCGGCATCCACCACGCAGTAAGGCCGCCCCGAGAAATCCAGCGCCACAAAGGCCAGTGTTTCATCCATCGGTACGTAGAAACTGCCCATGCGCGCGATACCCTTGCGCTCGCCGAGTGCCTGGTCAAATGCGGTGCCCAGCACCAGTGCCACATCTTCCACGGTGTGATGGGTGTCAACCTGAAGGTCGCCGCTGGCTTTGACGGTCAGGTCAAACAGCCCATGCACGGCGATGTGAGTCAACATGTGGTCCAGGAAGCCAATGCCAGTGGCAATGTTGTGTTGGCCGGAGCCGTCCAGGTTTAGGTCAATTTCTATCTGTGTTTCATTGGTGGCGCGTTTTACGCTGGTTGTGCGCATGGTGTCTCCGTAGGTTTTTAGAACCTTTTCAGGGCTGTCAGTAGTGCGTCGGTTTGTTGCGGTTTGCCAATCGAGATGCGCACACAGTCTGTCAAGCCAGGTTTGTTAAAGTAGCGGATGAAGATGCCTGCCTGGCTAGCCAGGTCTGCCTTGAGTTGTGCGGCGTCTCGCCCATTCACCTGGCATAAAATAAAGTTGGCATGGCTTGCATACGGGTGCAGGCCTGGAATGTCTCGCAGGGCGCTCATCAGGCGTTCGCGTTCACTTACCAGCACCGAGACAGTCTTGCGCAGATAATCGGTATCCTGCAAGGCTGCGATCGCTGCCGTGCTGCCTGCCACGTTAACATTGTACGGCTGTTTGGCTTTCCACAGACTCGGCATTAACCATGTCGGAAAAGCCCCATAGCCCACCCGCAGCCCGGCCAACCCGGCCAGTTTGCTGAACGTACGCAGTACAGCCAGGTTTTCGCGCCCCGCCACATTCGTGATCTGGCTCAGGTTTCGCCCCAAACCGGCTGGGTCGGCGAATTCGATATAGGCTTCGTCCAGCACGATCAGCGCGGGCAGTTCCAGCAGCCGTTGCAGGTCAGCCGGGTCAATCAGCGACCCGTCCGGGTTGTTGGGGGAGGTCAGAAAGACCAGCCGCGCGCCGTGTTTTTCCACCGCACTGCAAATGCCCGGCACATCCAATGAAAAATCCGCGCGGCGCGGAACCTCGATAACGCGCGCCGCGTTCAGATCGGCGTCGAAGGCATACATCCCAAAGGTGGGCGGGCAGTTGATGATTGCGTCGCCGGGTGCCAGTATGACTCGCATGATCAGGTCGATCAGTTCGTCCGCTCCAGAGCCGGGTAGTAAATTTTCAAAAGGCGCGCCGCAAAAATTAGTCAGGGCGGTCCGCAGGGCGCGGCTCTCCGGATCCGGGTAGATGTGCGGAAATTCCATTTCGCCCAGGGCTTGGCGTGCGCGTGGCGACATGCCGTAAGGGTTTTCGTTGGCGTCCAGCTTGATGATTTCGGCTGGCGCGCGTCCAATGCGCGCCGATAGCACCTCAAACGGCTCAATCGGTGTGTAAGCGGGCAGGTTGGCAATGTGCGCGGGCAGGCTGAAAGGCGGCATGGGCTTAGTCGCGGGCCGTGCGCAGATCGGCCGAGCGCGCGTGGGCTTCAAGCCCCTCCGCGCGTGCAATCCGTGCGGCCAGCGGGGCGATTTCAGCGGTGGTGGCCGGGTTCAGCGCGATCAGGCTGATGATGTGCACAAAATCCCAGACATTGAGCGGAGAGGCAAACCGCGCCGAGCCGCCGGTCGGCATTACATGGCTTGGTCCGGCCACGTAATCGCCCAATACTTCAAAGGAATGTTCCCCCATAAAGATGCCGCCCGCGTTGGTGATTTTTTCGCTCAGCGCCCACGGTTCCGCCACGCAAAGGCACAAGTGTTCGGGGGCATATGCATTGTTCAATTCTGCTGCTTCATCCAGGTCGCGGGTGATGACGATGCCGCTCTGTGCGGGCAACGATTGCGCCAGGATATCAGCCCGTGGCAGGCTTTCCATCTGACGGCCCACTTCCACCTGTACAGCTTCGGCCAGTTTGCGTGAGGGCGTCAGCAGGATGGCCGAAGCCAGCACATCGTGCTCCGCTTGCGCCAGCAGGTCAGCCGCCACCCAGGCCGGGCGCGCGTTCTCATCAGCGATGACCATTGTCTCGGTCGGCCCTGCCAGCCCATCGATGCCCACTGTGCCAAATACCTGCCGCTTGGCCAGCGTGACAAACAGGTTGCCCGGTCCAAAGATCTTATCCACTGCCGGGATGCTTTCAGTGCCGTAAGCCAGTGCGCCAATCGCTTGCGCGCCGCCCAGCGCATAGACTTCGCGCACGCCCACCAGCGCGCAGGCTGCCAGAATTACCGGTGCAATCTGCCCTGTGCCGCGCATGGGTGGGGCGGCTATCACCACTTCTTTGACGCCCGCTACCTGCGCCGGTACCGCCGACATGAGCACCGAAGACGGCAGCGGCGCTGTTCCGGCAGGTACATATAAACCTACGCGTTTGTGCGGGCGGATAAATTGACCGAGCGTGCCGCCCAGGTCATTGGTAAACCAGGAACTCAGCGGTTGGCGTCGGTAAAACTCACGGATGCGCGTTGCGGCTACCTGCAGGGCTTCGCGCTCAGGTTGGGGCAGCGCCGCCAGGGCCGCATCCAGGTCTGCTTCTGGTACGCGCAGCGGGATGCCACTCGGGAAGCCGTCCAGACGCGCGCTCCAATCGAGCAATGCCCGGTCGCCTTGCCTGCGTATATCGCGCAAAATACGTTTCACGGCCTCCTCAGGATTGATTTTTTCGCCAAAGGTGCTTTCCAGGCGGTCGAGCATCGCCTGGGGTACCTGGGTTTCATCGGGCGGGGTGCGCTTGAGGATCGTGCGCCGTGCATTTTCAACATCATAAATTTTTAACATGGTTTTTTCCTTGTGCTTATTGTAGTGCTGCCAGCATCGCCTTATAGCGCGGCGGTTCTTCTTCAAAGATGTAAGTGACCGGGGCCACCACCACCCCGCTGCCGCCAATGGCGCGCAGCTCTCGAATGGCGGCAAATAATTCATCTCGGTGAACGATAATGTGTAGGGCGAACCAGTTCGGGTCGCCGTTGCGGTGGATAATATGGCTGATGGTAGGGCCGTTCAGCCCGCTGATGGTGGTCTGTGCAAAGATCTGGGCCGCAATGGCTTTGGGGCTTTCACCGCGCATATTGGCAAAAATTGACAGGTTGTTATGCGCTCGCAGATACGCTTCGGTAAACTCCAGTAGTTGTTGCGCTATAGCCAGCGCCTGCGGGTTGCTTTTGAGCGTAGCACTGTTGGCGACAAGCACCGATTGCGATGGCTGGATCAGTCCGTCTCGTAGCGGGCGCAGACGGTTATCGCGCAGAGTTTGACCGCTGGAAACCAGGTCTGAGATCATATCGGCATAGCCAATCGCCGGGGCGATTTCAAGCGTGCCTTCAGCGCTGACGATCAAATAAGGTACTTCATGTTCAGCCAGAAAGCGCGAGGTCAGTTCAGGGAACTTGGTGGCTACTTTGATCGGGCGGCCCAGACCAGCACTCACGCCGCGCAGATCTGCCACGCTTTCCACAGAACTCCAGGCTTCGGGTACTGCAAGCGCCAGGGCGCATTTCCCATAACCGAGCGCCTCATGCAGCACCAAAATATCACCGTTCGGGCCGCGGTGTTCTTCCAGCACATCCAGGCCGGTGATGCCAAAATCAACACTGCCGTTGCGCACCGAGATAACAATATCTGTGGGCCGCTGGAAGAGCACGGTCAGTCCCGGGATGGATGGGATGCTTGCCTCATACTGGCGCGGGTTAGGTTTGTAAATATCAAACCCGCAAGCTTTCAAAAATTCAATGGTTTCTTCTGCCAGGCGTCCCTTGGACGGGATGGAAAGTCTTAAATCTGTGCGCATCGGCGCTCTCCTTATCGGTTGAATATGATTACGCTTTTTCGAAATAAAAAAGCCCCCGGTCGTCTGACCGAGGGCTTTGGGCTGGTTGCTTCGTAGCAAACGAAACTAACCTGCTCTCTGGTCAGGCAGGGGGCGCAGCAGATGATGATGGTGCATTGCGCAAGTTAGTTTCATAATGGGGCTCATTTTACCCGCCGATTGGCAATTCGTCAACCGTCTTTCTGTTGATCGATTTCGGAAAGATTGCCAGTGACAATGAAAATGGTGCGCTCGCAGATGTTGGTCACACGGTCTGCGAAGCGTTCCAGGTTGTGGGCCACCCACAGCAGCCAGTTGGCGCGCTCGATGTTTTTTGGATCAGCCATGATGTAGGTCATCAGTTCACGGTAAACCTGGTTGTAAAGTTCATCCACCCGATCATCTTCGGGTGGGATCGTCCGCGCGGTTTCAGCATCCTCGTTGACAAAGGCAGCCAACGCGCGGTGCAGCATGCTCACACCCTGTTGGGCCATCCGCGGGATATCAACCAGCGGTTTGAGCAGCGGCTGGTCACCCATGCGCACATTGATGATGCCGATGCCTTTGGCGTAATCGCCCATGCGTTCAAGTTCGCTGATGACTTCAAAGAGCGAAGCCAGTACACGCAAATCGTGTGCCATGGGTTGCTGGGTGGCTATCAGGACCATCACCTGGTTTTCGAGTGCAAAACGTTTGGCGTTGATTTGCTTATCCAGCTCAATCACCTTGTGTGAAGCCGCCGCATCTCGTTTTTTCAAGGCATCCACAGAATCCAGCAGGTTTTGTTCCACCATGCTGCCGAGCAGGATGATTTCATCTTTGACTTGCTGAATTTCGGTTTCAAATGTTTTGCGCAACATAAAAGACCTCTTTTCTAATCGTTCAATGAGAATAAATGTGTTTCCCCGGCTTACCCAAATCTACCGGTAACATAATCTTCTGTGCGTTTGTTCGTAGGCGCAGTAAAGAGTGTTTTACCTTCAGCATATTCTATCAGTTCGCCTTGCAGGAAGAAAGCGGCGAAATCTGCAGTCCGGGCTGCCTGCTGAACAGAATGAGGAACCAGGATGATTGTGAAGTTTTGCTTTAATTCTTGCAGGGATGCCTCCACTTTACCTGTTGAGATTGGGTCCAGACCGGAAGTGGGCTCATCCAGCAGAATTACATGCGGTTCCAGCGCAAGCGACCGTGCCAGGCACAAACGCTGCTGCTGCCCGCCCGAAAGTGCAATTGCAGGGTCATCCAGGCGATCCTTCACCTCTTCCCATAGAGCCGCCTGTTTAAGCGAACGCTCCACGGCTTCATCAAGTTTGGACCGGCGTTTCTCACCCATTACATCCAGGCCGTATGTTAAATTGCCGCGAACGCTGAATGGCAGTACAACCGGGCGGGCAAAGACCATGCCCACTTTGCGGCGCAGCTCGATTACATCGGTTTGGGGATCCAGGATATTTTCACCGTCCAAAAGAATGCGGCCTCGCGTGGTTTTAACCTCAGACAGGTCGTTTAACCGGTTGATGCAGCGCAGCAATGAAGATTTTCCGCCGCCAGCCGGGCCAAACAACACTGTGATCGCATGTTCACGGATGCTCATGTTCACATTGCGCAGCGATTCTGTCCCGTCAGCGTATTGCAGGGTCAAATCTTCAATAATGATTTTATCGGGCACGCTATTGTTCCCAGGGTAGCATGCGAACTACCACATACACGATACCTACGATTGCCAGCGCAATCAAGATAAAATCGATGAAATCGGGCAGTGGGCTGATACTAAAGACTGGTGCCAGCAGCCTGGAAACCCCGGCAAAAATTGATTGTAAAAAACGCACGATTGAAACTAACAATACATAAAAGCCATTTTGCATTTCATCCTCCTTGGTTGTACCGGCTTACCATTGTCTGCGCGCCCTGGCTCGTGAGCGGATGACCGTGGCAATCAAGTTCATTCCCAAAACGAAAGCGATCAACACCAGCGCTGTGCCGTATTGGATCTGGAAGGGCATCTCGGGAACTTGTGTAGATATGACAAACAGATGATAAGGCAGCGCCATCGTGGCATCAAAAACAGAACCAGGCAGACGAGGTAGGAAAAAGGCTGCGCCTGTAAATAAGATCGGGGCAGTTTCGCCTGCCGCTCGTTCCAGTCCTAGGATGATGCCAGTGATAATCCCGGGCAGGGCCTCAGGCAGCACAATCCGCCGGATAGTTTGCCAGCGGGTTGCACCCATCGAAATCGATACGGTTCGGAAGGCCTGAGGTACAGCACGCAGGGCTTCTTCGGCAGTGGAAATAATGACCGGCAGGGTCATGATCGAGAGTGTTAGCGAAGCCGATAGGATACTGGTGCCAAATTTCAAAAAGAGCACAAACAGGCCTAAACCGAATAATCCGTAAACCACGGATGGGATACCGGAAAGATTGATGATGGCAATCCGGATCGCGCGTGTCAACCAGTTATCATCTGCATATTCTGAGAGGTAAATAGCGGCTGCCACGCCCAGCGGTACCGAGAAAATGGCCGTGCCGATCGTCAGGTATAAGGTTCCCACAATGGCGGGCATGATACCACCCTGGCGCATGCCATCGTGTGGAAAGCCGCTCAGAAATACAAAGGAAATCGCGCCTCCCCCCTTAAAAATGACATAAATAACCACGCCAATAATTGGCAAAACGGTCATTGCCGCCACCAGGGTTAATAAACCAAACCCCAGGCGTTGGATCGTGTTCCGGTTCAAAGGTTTTTTCAGGCTTGGCATGTTCAAGAGAGTACCCTCTCTGCGCGTTTTTGAGAGCGGAACACAACTGCCGAAGCTGTCACGTTAACGATCAACGAGATGATGAAGAGAACCATTCCAATAAAGAAAAGCGTGTGGTAATGTACGCTCCCATTCGAGACTTCGCCCATTTCAGCGGCGATGGTGGCTGTCATCGTGCGCACCGGAGAGAACAGCGCTCCCAGCGAGGCCGCCAGCACCGGCGCGTTGCCCGTAACCATCATCACGGTCATGGTTTCGCCAATCGCGCGCCCAATCCCCAGCATGACGGCGGTCAGTACGCCTGAGCGCGCGGCGGGCAGGGTCACGCGCCAGATGGTTTGCCATTGGGTGGCGCCCAGTGCCCAGGCGCCCTCACGATAAGATCGTGGTACCGAGTCTAGCGCGTCTTCGGCTACCGAAACAACCGTTGGCAGCGCAATTGCACCCAGCAGCACCGAGCCAGTGAAGGCTGTCAAACCGGTGGGCAGATTTAGCAATACCCGCAGTTCGGGCGCAAGTACCAGAATACCCAAAAATCCCAAAACCACGGATGGCAACCCGCCCAGCAGTTCCACCAGCGGTTTTAGGATTTCACGCCCCCAACGCGGCGCAATCTCTGAGATAAAAACAGCCGTCCCGATCCCGAAGGGTACGGCGATTATTGTTGCGCCCAGGGTGACCATGATCGAACCGCTGATCAACGGCAGAATCCCAAAATACTTTTCGATTGGGTACCAGCGCAGTGAAAACAGGTCCGGCAGGCTCACCTCAGCCAGCGTGGGCAAACCTTCTTTTAAAAGAAAATAAAAGATCAGCGCCACAAACACAATGGCAGAATATCCCGCCGCGCGGATGGCACGTGTTATTGCATATTCTCGCCAGCTCAGGTTGGATTCCATCAATTCACCATTTCATCAGGATTTAATCGGGGCCGGATTTATTTGAGAATGGGCACAAAACCCAGTTTGGCAACGATTTGCTGTGCCTCTTCCGCGATGATCCAATCCAGGTAATCTTTTTCTGCTCCGGTCGGGTCTCCAGCGGTGTACATGTAAAGATCACGGGCAATTGCATACGTTTTATCGTTCACCGTAGCAATGGCGGGTAGTACGTAGGCGTCATCATCATTCTTGGCGATCGCGATCATTTTCAAATCCTTGGGAACATAGCCCAGGCCGTCATAACCAATTGCGTTGGGGTTGTCACGCAGCTCATTAATGATGCCCTCTGAAGAAGGCAGCAGCAGGGTGTCCATGGAGAACAGAGTCTTGCTCTTTTTGTCTCCCAGGCGCAGCACAGTTTCCAAAAAGTAAACATGCGTACCCGAGTTTGTTTCGCGCGAAAGGCGCACGATCCGCCGGTTTTCACCCCCAACCTCCTGCCAGTTACTGATTTTCCCGCTATAAATATCCGAGATCTGCTGCAATGTAAGTTGGTTGACCGGGTTGTTGGGGTTGACAATCACCGCGATGGCATCGCGCGCGATGATGTGCTCCACCGGTTTAATTCCTTTGGCTTCAGCTTGCTTCAACTCATCCGCGCTGATCTTGCGCGAAGCATTGGCGATACCCACGGTGCCGTTAATCAGCGCAGCAATGCCTGTGCCCGATCCGCCACCAGTAACCGAGATACGAATATCCGGGTGCAGGCTCTGGTATTGTTCTGCCCAGGCCAGCGCCAGGTTCACGATCGTATCAGAGCCTTTGTTCTCAATATAAGCGCTTGCGTCGTCGGGGGCGGATGAATCTCCTCCGCTCCGAACAGGCGCGCAGCCAGAACCAAATAACGCAAGGCAAATCAGCAGGAGCATAGAGTATTTGTTCATTGACCAAACAATTATACCCACAACAGCCACAAATTGTGCTTTTTACCTCAAAAAGGGTTCTACCTTCATACACACAGCCGCTTCCCATCGTTAACAACCCGGTGTTAATCAGGTAAAATCGATAATATGAGCGAAACCCCCATCTTCTCCATCCGCGATCTAAATTTTTATTATGGCAAATCCCTGGCTCTTTCGGGCATCAACATGGATATCTTGCCCGGAAAAGTAACCGCCCTTATCGGCCCATCCGGCTGCGGCAAGTCCACATTTTTACGCTGCCTTAACCGCATGAACGACACAATTGCAGGTACGCGTGTCGAGGGGCGGATTATTCTAAATGGGGCCAATATTTACGCGGAAGATATGGATGTGGTTGATTTGCGCCAGCGCGTAGGCATGGTTTTTCAGAAACCCAACCCCTTCCCTCAGTCCATCTATGAGAATGTAGCTTTTGGCCCGCGGATTTTAGGCTTCAGCACAGGCAAGGCGGAGTTGGACGAAATAGTGGAAAAAAGCTTGAACGCCGCGGCCTTATGGGATGACGTAAAGGACAAGCTCAGCCAGGATGCTTTGGGGCTTGCCCTTGGCCAGCAGCAGCGCCTGTGTATTGCGCGTGTACTCGCCACCCGTCCAGACGTAATCCTGATGGATGAATCTACCTCTGCTCTTGACCCGATCGCCACACTGCGCATCGAAGACCTGATCCACGAGCTTAAGAAAACCTATACGATCGTAATCGTCACCCACAATATGCAGCAAGCAGCACGTGTTTCTGATTCCACCGGTCTGTTCTGGCTGGGCGAATTGGTCGAATTTGCGCCCACCACTGAAATTTTTACCCGACCCAGCCAGGAATTGACCGAAAGTTATATCACAGGCAAAATGGGGTAATCAGGCCTGACCACCGTTGGTTTCACGATATTCGCCTGTGACGACAAACACCGTGCGCTCGCAGATGTTGGTGACCCTGTCAGCGAAACGTTCCAGGTTATGCGCGGCCCACAGCAGCCAGT
>Ga0105047_10000138_pt1 | contig 103325 bp, 87 predicted proteins | sample MAT04_FD_78384 | JGI IMG/M metagenome (GOLD analysis project Ga0105047, IMG submission 78384) | Freshwater microbial communities from Lake Fryxell liftoff mats and glacier meltwater in Antarctica - MAT-04 (megahit assembly) | ecosystem: Environmental > Aquatic > Freshwater > Ice > Liftoff... | reverse complement strand
GCGCCGACGCGCGCTCGACGAGCGGGCGCTCGCTCGACCGGAGGTCGGGCGCGAACTGCTGCGTACCGACGCTCACCTTCACGGGCTTGCCCGCGTCGACCCTCGCGTAGACCATCACCTCGTCGCCGGCCTGGAGGCCGTCGAGGGTGCGCGGCCACGACCACGTCGCGCCTTCGACCTTCACGGGAACGCCGGAGCTCGTCGCCTCGCCGAGGCGGCGCGCGAGCGCGTCGGGACCGAGCTTCGCGTCGAGCACGACACCGTCGCGATCGAGGACGCCGCGCACGACGGTGCGGAGGAACGCGTCGTCGCGGATGCCGCCGACCGCGATGGCGTCCATGCGCTCGATGCCGGCGTCGCGAAGGCGCTCGACCTTCTCCTTGAGCTTCTGCGCGTCGGTCTCGCCGGCCGTGGCGACTCCGTCGCCCACGAGAACGACCCGCTTCGCCTTCGTGCGCCGCGCCTGCTCGCCGGCCCAGCCGAGGGCGCGCTCGAAGTCGGACGCGCCGAGCGCGGCGCGAGCGATGATCGCGTTGACCTCCTTCTCGCCGAAGCCTGCGGCCTTGCCCTCGTAGAGCGGCACGACCTCCTGGTCGAAGCACGCCACCGTGACGAGCGCGTCGGGGCTCATCTTCGAGAGGACGCTCTTCACCATGCGCGCCTGCTCGGGCAGCCCGAGGCCGCGTGAGGCGCTCGTGTCGACGAGGACGACCGCGGAGGCGATCGGCTCCGGACGCGACGAGGTGAACGGCACGACCCGCGTGATCGCCATGTCTCCGCTACGGAGGCCCGCGCTGCGCGGGAGCTTCGAGCCCTCGACGACGAAGTCGCCGCCGGGCGTGATGCGCGTCTGATGGAGGCTGAAGCCGAGATCGCTGAGGCCTCCGGTGATCGCCTTCTGGCTGCCCGCGGCGTGCACGTCGATGTCGAGCGAGCCGAGCTGCGGCAAGCCGCGCAGCGGGAGCACGTACGGAGCGCCGGTCTCGACCGTCTCCGTGTACGCGATCATGATCTCCTTGATCCCGTTCGCGGGGATCGGGAACACGCGCGCCGAGAACTCGTTGCCCGCGCCTTGCTCCATCAGCGCGGGATCCTGTTTGCGGTGGAGGAAGTCCTCGTAGGCGCGACGTGCGGCCTGCTTCTCGACGACCTCGCCCTCCTGCCACACGCCGTTGACCTTCATCGCGAAGCGGCTCAGCGAGGCGCCCTGCGGTAGCGTGATGCGGAACGTGCCCTCGAGGATGCGCGACTCGGGGTTCTCGAACGTGAGGTGCATCTCCGTCAGCGCGAGCGGGTCCTCGACGACCGCGTTCGCACGCAGCGACTGGAGACGAAGCCCCGTGCCGTCGGAGGAGGTGAGGCGGATCGGGACCTCGGCCGAGGAGATCGTCTTCCCGTCCACGAGCGACACCGGAGAGATCTCGATGTGGCTGCTCGTGTCCTTGCCGCCGTTCCTCAGCGTGAGGGCGAGCACCGCGGCGATCGCGGTGCATCCAAGGGCGCCGTACAGAAGAGTCTTCTCGTTCATTCGCGGTGGTCCTCGAGGTGGGGCGGTCGAGCAGGTCGACAGGCCGAGCCCGGAGAGGTTCCCCTCCCCGGCGCTCAGGGTATGCGACCCGTCACTACGAAGCGCGGCGAGGTTCGATCTACCGGCGATTGCCGGCCGACCTCACCGGCCCAGGAAATGCCGAATTAACGGCATTTCATGGCCCTCGTTCCGCTCCACCACCTCTCGGCACACTCGGCTGCCCCCGGGCCCGAGCTCGCTAACCCGTCAGTTCCCCATGCCGCCGCACGTGGCGTAGACCTGCGGGAGGTTCCAGTCGCCGATGTTGTTCTTCGAGCACGTGCTCCCCGTGCAGCCCGACACGGCCGCAGCGAGATCGCAGAGCTGCGCTTCGTTGCCGTTGCAGGAGGCCTTGCATTCGGACGCCGCGCTGTTGCCGGCCCCCTGCCTCACGCAGCACACCGTACCGGTCGCGCAGTTCGCCTGACCGCTGCACTTGAGGGCCGCCGTGTCTGCGCCGGCGTCGACGCCCGGACACACCGCGGCGCAGCCGTAGGCCGTCATTCCTCCGCCGAGGCGATCGACGCAGCAGGTCTCCGCGGGGATCGAGCAGCTCGTCGAGCCGCAGGTGATGACCGAGGTGTTACCGCCAGGGCCCGCGTCGGGGGGGTTGATGCCGCCGTCGCCGCCGCCTGCTTCCGGCTGTCCCGTGCCCGCGTCCGAGGCATCGGTTCCGGTCGCGGCGTCGCCACCCGTGCCCGTATCGAGCGTGCTTCCCTCGGGAAGGACGCCGCCGCCGTCGGCGCCGGGCTGGGTGAGCGCGTCGTTGGCTCCGTCCGACCCTCCGCACGCGAGCCAGAGGCCCGAGCCGAGCACGATCGAGGCTCCAAGCAAACCAAGGGTACGTCCGCGCATGTTCGAATCAGCTCCCTGCAAGAGGTCCGAAGGTGAGGTGGCGCGAGGAGCTCGGCCGGAGGCAGAATAATCCCGCGGGTCGTCATTTTGCCCTCACCTCGGCGCCGGCGGGCGCACACCGGGAACGACTCGGCCGGGAGAGTCTCGTAGGATGATGGTTCCACTTGCTCGAGCCCGGAGACACCGCACCTGAGATCGACGCGCTCGCGAGCGACGGGCAGCGCTTTCGCCTGTCGGCGCAGGCGGCGAAGCTCTGCACCGTCGTCTACTTCTTCCCGAAGGCATTCACGCCCGGGTGCACGAAGGAGGCGAGCCGGTTCCGCGACAACTTCCCGGAGCTCGAGCTCGCGGGGGCGAGCATCGTCGGCATCAGCACCGACGACCACGAGAAGCAGTGCAGCTTCGCCGATTCGCTGCGCGCTCCGTTTCCGATGATCGGTGACGCCGATCGCGCGATCTCGAAAGCGTACGGCGTGCTCTGGCCGGTCATCGAGCTGCCGCGCCGTGTGACGTTCATCGTGAACCCGCTGCGCACCATCGAGGCCGTGTTCCAGCACGAGGTGCAGATCGCGAAGCACCGCGACGACGTCCTCCGCTGGGTCGACAAGATGTTTCGCGGCCGTCGGTCGCAAGCCTGAACGCGCGAACCGACGGCGCCTCGGTGCCCGTCGTGCTCGTGCTCGACTGAGCCCGAGCGTGGCGACCTGCGGTCGGCGCGTCGTGTGCATCGCTGACGGGGATGTCGGCCATTCCTCCGCCCCCCATCGCTAGCGCAGTCGAAGACGCCTACGAGGTCAGGCGAGAGAGCGTGATCGCCCTCGAGACGCTTCGAGCGAAGCGGGGCATCGAAGGAGAGCGCGAGCCGCGTAGCTCGTGGATGGGCTCGTGGGTCGGGCTCGCGGCGTTCGGCGTCGCGTCCGTCGCGGTCGCTCTCGCGGGAGGTGCCGTGACCGCGCGGCGTCGTAACCGGACCTGGTATCGGAGGCTGCGCAAGCCCTCGTTCACGCCGCCCGACCGGCTGTTCGCGCTCGTATGGCCCGTGCTCTACACGCTCGGCGCCGTGTCGGCGTGGCGTGTCGCGCGCACGCCGCGTTCGCCCACGCGTAGCCTCGCGCTCGGTCTCTGGGGCGCTCAGCTCGCGTTCAACGCGGCGTGGACGCCGCTCTTCTTCGGGGCCCATCGGCCTGGGCTCGCCATGGCCGACCTCGCGGGCAATTACGTCTCGCTCGGCGCCTATGCGCTCACGGCGCGCAAGCTCGACGCCCCGGCCGCGGCCATGGTCCTCCCGTACGTCGGCTGGCTCACGTTCGCGGGCGTGCTCAACGCGTCGATCGTCGGCAAGAATCGCTAGAGCGCCGCGGCCGCGGCGATCGCCCCGAGCGCGCGCCCGGTCGCCGTCTTGCGCTTCACGAGCTGCTTGGGCTCGCCCTCGAACACGATCGTTCCACCCGCGTCGCCCGCCTCCGGACCGAGCTCGACGACCCAGTCCGCGTTCGCGATGACGTCCGGGTGGTGCTCGACGATGACGAGCGTGTCGCCACGCTCGACCAGGCGATCGAGGACCTTCACGAGGCGGCCGACGTCCGAGAGGTGGAGGCCGGTGGTGGGCTCGTCGAGCACGTAGACGGTGGGCTCGTGCGCCATGCCGGCCGTGAGCTCGCCGGCCAGCTTGAGGCGCTGCGCCTCGCCGCCGGAGAGGGTATTCGAGCCTTGCCCGATCGAGAGGTAGCCGCATCCGAGCTCGGTGATCGTCTTGAGCGGCCCCGCGATCTTCCGGAACGCGGCGAAGACCGTCGCGGCCTCCTCGGCGGAGAGACGAAGGACGTCGCCGATGGAGAGCCCCGACCACTTCACGTCGAGCGTCGAAGGCTCGAAGCGCAGGCCCTGGCACGTCTCGCAGGGCGTCACGACCTCGGGGAGGAACGACATCTCCGCGACGATCGAGCCCTGGCCGTCGCACGCGGTGCAGCGGCCGCCGGTCGGCGTGTTGAAGGAGAAGCGTGCGGGCGTCCAGCCGCGCGCCTTGGCCTCGGGGAGGCCGGCGAACAGCTTGCGGATCTCGTCCCAGATCCCGAGGAACGTCGCCGGCACCGAGCGAGGCGTACGACCGATCGGCGATTGGTCGACCGCGAGTGCGCGCTTGATCGTCTTCGGGACGCGGAGCGAGCCGTGTGCGCCAGGCGTGCCCGCGACGAGCTTCAGCTGCTTGCGGAGCGCCGGGAAGAACACCTTCTGCACGAGCGTGCTCTTGCCCGAGCCGCTCACGCCCGCGACGACGCACATGCGGCCGACGGGGACGCGGAACGTGACGTCCTTCAGGTTGTTGGCGCGCGCGCCGTCGAGCTCGAGCCACACGTCGGCCATGGGGCGCTTCGGGCGAACCACCCCGAGCGGCTCGCGGAGCGCGCGGCCCGTGGGCGAGGCCTCGCAGGCGAGGACCGCGGCGGGCGTCCCCTCGGCGATGACGTGGCCGCCGTTTCGGCCTCCGCCGGGCCCGAGGTCGGTCAGGTGATCGGCGGCCTGGATGGTCTCGGCGTCGTGCTCGACGACGACGACGGTCGAGCCCGTGTCGACGAGCGCGCGCAGGTTCGCGATGAGGCGGCCGGTGTCACGCGGGTGGAGGCCGATGGTCGGTTCGTCGAGCACGTAGAGTGCGCCCGTGAGGCCGCTCCCGAGCTGAGCGGAGAGACGAAGGCGCTGCATCTCGCCGCCGGAGAGCGTGCCCGCGCTGCGCCCGAGCCCGAGATAGCCGAGGCCGACCTGCTCGACGAACTCAAGCCGGCGACGGAGCTCCGCGAGGGGAGCCTTGGCGATGGTCGCCTCCTTGCCGGTGAGGCTCAGCGTGCGGAGCTTGGCGAGCGCCTTCTCGACGCTCTTCTCCATGATGCGCGGGTACGTCTCGCCGCCGAGGCGCACGCTGCGCGGGATCGGCGCGAGGCGGTCGCCCTTGCAGGCACGGCACTTCTCCTGCGGCTCCGAGCCGAGCTCCATGTCGATGGTGCCGCCGCGGATGCCCGTGCCCTCGCACGACTCGCACTGACCCTGCTTCGTGTTGAAGGAGAACCAGCGCGGGTCGAGCTCGGGGATGCCCGTTCCGCATTGCGAGCACGCGCGCGACGTCGAGAGGATCTCTTCGCCCTCGGCGAAATCATGCGTGGGCGTGCCGGGGCCGACGCGCAGCGTCCCGCCGCCCCAGGCGAGCGCGCGATCGAAGACGGCGCGGTCGAGCTCGGAGAACGGCCCGTAGTACACGATGAGATCGATCGTGTGCTCCTTGGTCTTGGTGAGCCGCGGCGGCGGGTCGATGGCGACGATCGCGCCGTCGACGCGGGCCGTGGTCACGCCGGCGCGCGCAGCGTTGGTGAAGAGATCGAGATAGGTGCCCTTTCGAGCGCGAACGGCCGGCGCGTAGAGCGTGCGCTTGCTCGCCTTGCCGGCGCGGAGCCGCGCGAACATCTCGTCCGGCGAGCTCGGCGCGACGGGCGCGTTGCAGTCGGGGCAGTAGAGCTCCCCGACCTTGGCGTAGAGGAGCCGCAAGTAGTGAGCGATCTCGGTCACCGTGGCGACGGTGGAGTTCGCACCGGCCCGCGACGTGCGCTGCTCGAGCGCGATGCTCGGCGGCACCCCGGTCACCAGATCGACATCCGGTCTCGGCAACGTCGGCAGGAACTGCCGCGCATACGGGGTCAGCGTCTCCATGAATCGCCGCTGACCCTCGGCAAAGATCACGTCGAACGCGAGCGAGCTCTTCCCGGACCCACTGGGCCCCGTCACGACGCACAGCTTCCCGTGCGGAATCCTGCACGACACGTCCTTGAGGTTGTGCTCCCTGGCGTGCTGCACGGTAATCGCGTCGGTAACCCCCCCATTCTCCACGTGCCCGTGCCCGATCTCCTTCTTCTTCGCCCCGCCGTTCGCGCTCTTCCTCTTCGCGCTACTCACCATCTCCTTCAGCGCATCGCCCGTCTTCGTCCCGCTCTTCGCGATCTCCTCGGGCGTCCCTTCCGCGACGACCATCCCCCCGTGCGGCCCTCCTCCGGGCCCGAGGTCGATCACCCAGTCGGCCTCGCGCACCACCGAGAGGTCGTGCTCGACCATGACGACGCTCGCGCCCTCTTCGACCAGGCTCTCGAGCGCGCGAACGACGTGCTCGGCGTCCTGGGCGTGGAGCCCTGCGCTCGGCTCGTCGACGACGAAGAGCGCGCCCTTCGCGGCCTGTCCGAGCGCGCGCGCGAGCTTGAGCCGCTGGGCCTCGCCGCCGGAGAGCGTCGAGAGCGGCTGCCCGAGGGGGAGGTATCCGAGCCCGACTCGCGCGAGCGGCTTCAGCGTGTTCTCGATCACGTAGTCGCGCAGCTTCGGCACCGGCGGCGAGAATGCCGCGAGCACCTCGTCGACGGTCATCGCGAGGACCTCGGCGACGGTGAAGCCCGCGTGCTTCACCGAGAGCACGTCGGTGTTGAAGCGCTTCCCCTGACAGACGGGGCAGAGCAGCATCACGTCGGCGAGGAACTGCATCTCGACCGTCTCGTAACCCTCGCCCGAGCACGTCTCGCAGCGGCCCTTGCCGGGCACGTTGAACGAGAAGTGCGCGGGCGTGAGGCCGCGACGCAGGGCCTCGGGCTCGGCGGCAAAGCGCGCGCGCACGCGGTCCCAGGCATGCGTGTAGGTTGCAGCGTTTCCACGGGCCGTTCGGCCGAGCGGCGACTGGTCGACGAGCACGGCGGTCTTGAAGGCCTCGTGGCCCTTCATCGACGCGAAGGCGCCCGGCTTGGGCACCGCCGTCCCGCAGGCCCTCGCCACCGCGCGATAGACGATGTCCTCGGCGAGCGTGCTCTTGCCCGAGCCGCTCGGGCCGGTGATCGCGCAGAGGACGCCGAGCGGGATGGAGAGCCGATCGATCCGCAGGTTGTTCTCGCGCACGCCAGTGAGCTCGAGCGAGCGCCCCTTCGTGCTCGGCTTGGCGGCGGGCTTCGTGCGGACGCCCGAGCGCCATGCCTTGCCCGTCGCGGTGTCGCTCGTGGCGATCTCCGCGGGCGTGCCGGAGAAGAGGATGCGCCCGCCGTGCGGCCCGGCGCCGGGGCCCATCTCGACGACGCGATCGCATCGCTCGACGATGCCGCGATCGTGCTCGATCACGAGCACCGTGTTGCCGGCCTTCGCGAGATCGCGCATGGCGCCGGCGAGGCGCGGCACGTCGGTCGCGTGCAGGCCGACGGTCGGCTCGTCGAGCACGAAGAGCGTCCCGGTGAGTGAAGCGCCGAGCGCGGTCGTGAGGCTCGCGCGCTGGGCCTCGCCGCCGGAGAGCGTGCGGGCCTGGCGATCGAGCGTGAGGTACGAGAGGCCGACGGCGTCGAGGTAGGCGAGGCGCGACGCGAGCTCGCTCTTCACGCGCTTCCCTTGCGCGCCGCACGGATGGATGGTGTCGAGACGCTTGCGAGCCTCCTCGACGGTGAGGCCGTGCCAGCCGCCGAGGTCGAGACCACCGACGAGGTACGTGCGCGCGGTGGCGTTGAGCCGTGCGCCCTTGCACACCGTGCAGGGCACGTAGTCGCGGTAGCGCGAGAGGAAGACGCGCACGTGCATCTTGTACGTGCGCCCCTCGAGCCACTTGAACCACGCCTTGATGCCCGGGTACTTGCCGCCGGACCAGTCGCCTTCGCCTTCGATGATCGCCGTCTGCTGCTCGGCGGAGAGCTTCTCCCATGCGACGTCGAGCGGGATCTTGCGCTTCTTCGCGAAGCGAACGAGGACCTCGCGCTCCCACTCGCTCGACTTGCCGGACCACGCCTTGATGCAACCCTGGGTTCCGCCGAGCGTCTTCGTCTTGTCGGGGATGACCTTGTCCCAGTCGACGGCGATGACGCGGCCGAACCCCTTGCAGCCGGTGCACGCGCCGAGCGGCGAGTTGTAGGAGAAGAGGCCGGCTCGCGGCGCCTCGAACGACCTCGCGCAGCTCGGGCACACGAGCCCGCGCGCGATGGCGACGTGCGGAGGCTTCGTGGCGTCCCGTGCCTGGAACGCAGCCTCGGGGTCGACCGTCGGCGCGTCGACCGTGCGGAGCTCGGCGCGGCCGTGCCCGCGCTCCCACGCGATCTCGATCGCCTGCTGGAGGCGGCGCACGTCGCGAGACGCGAGCTTCAGGCGGTCGACGACGACCTCGACAGCCACGTCCGGGCGCCCGGCCTCGCTCGGCTTGACCTCGTCGATCTCGCGGATGGTGCCGGCGACGACCAGCCGGCGATAGCCGTCCTTGACGAGCGACTCGCGCACCTCGAGATAGCTCTCGGCCGAGCCGACGTTCACGGGGTAGCTCACCACCGCACGGCGCTCGCCGAACTCCCCGACGGCGCGGAGCGCGGCGTCGTGCGCGGAGGTCGCGGTCGCAGGCTGGTTGCAGTCGGGGCAGGTCGGCACCGCCTCGCACGCGAAGAGCGCGGCGAGGTAGGGCTCCATGTCGGTGAGCGTCGCGACGGTCGAGCGGCTCGACTTCACGGGCGCACGTCGATCGACCGCGACGGTCGCGGCGATCGGCTCGAGGCTACCGACCGGCGGACGCTCGAGGCGCTCCAGGAACTGCCGCGCGTACGGGCTGAAGCTCTCGACGAAGCGTCGCTGACCTTCGGCGTAGAGCGTATCGAGCGCGAGCGAGGACTTGCCTGCGCCGCTCGGACCGGTCAGCGCCACGAGCCGCCCGGGCTCGAGGTCGAGGTCGACGCTCTGCAGGTTGTGAGTGCAAGCTCCGCGGAGGCGGATGGGAAGCATGGGGGATCGTCTTCTTAGTGACGCTGCCTCCGCCGAGCAACGGGCGACGGCCCCTATTCCACGGTCGCGCTCTCTCTATCCTGACTAGCGCGTGTCAGCCTCGCTCGCCGATTGAAAGGGGGCAGATTGAAGAGACAGAGAGACGCGGGGACGCGGAGATTACGCGGAGGGGTTTGGCCTCTCCTCTCTTGCTGGACGCGCGTCGTGCCGGGGAGAACCCGCAGCGGGTTCGCCCCGGTGGGAGACTCAATCCCGCCCTGCGCAGGTCCTTCCTCGCTCCATTGTCTCGCCCCGCATCGGGCCTCTCGTCCTAGGGTCGTCGATGGAGAGATGTCCGATGCGTAGCGGGACAATCGAGCGAGGAACGACGGACGCAGCACGGTGGGGAGGACTCCCCACCGGGGTGAATCCGCTGCGGGTTCTCCCCGGCACCACGAGGGTCCAGCCAGCGATCGAGGCGAGACCCCTCCGCGCTGTCTCCGCGCCTCCGCGCCTCTCTGTCTCTTCAATCCCTCTTGGCCTGCGCGCTCGCTCAGTCGGGGCGCGATGTTGCGACGTCGATCGTCGTGATCTTCCAGGTGCCGTCCTTGCGAAGGAGAAAGTGCACCGGGCGCTTGTCGATCTTGCGGTCGCCGCCGCGCTGCCCGGTGACGAGGGCGAGCGCGTCGACCTTCGCTGTGGTCGCGGAGTCGTCGACCTTGATCGTCATGCTCGTGAGCTCGCAGGTGGCGGAGGTGAACGCGAGGCTCGCCTTGGTCGCGTTCTCCGCGAGCGCCTGCCGGTTGGTGACGCGAATGTTCAGGTCGGCGACGTCGACGTAGACGTCGTCGGCGACGGTCTCCTTCAGCTCCGACTTCACGCGGCCCGCGCGCGCCAGGATGTTGTCGTCTTCCTTCACCGCGACCGCCTTGGCGAAGCGCTCGAGCACCTGTCGGACTCGATCTTCCTCCGAGGGCCGCGTGAGGGTGACCACGAGGACCACGACCGCGACCGCAGCGCATGCACCCGCCACGGCCCACTTCTTCATGCCGGGGACCGTAGCACGCGGCCCCACGCTCAACGCGTCGGCAGCTCGACCCGGAAGGTCGCTCCCGTCCTGCCGGGGGCGGAGGGAACGAGCGCGATCGTCCCCGAGTGAGCGGCGACGACGCGTCGTGCGAGGGCGAGCCCGAGGCCGGTGCCGCCGACCCGCGCGGTGACGAGCGGCTCGAAGATGGTGCTGGCGATCTCGGGCGGCACGCCCGGTCCGTCGTCGGCCACCTCGAGGACCACGCGACCCTCCTCCGCCCACGCGCGGGTCTCGATGTTCGGCGGACGCGGAGCCGAAGCGGCGACCGCGTTCTCGTAGAGGACGTGCAGGCAGCGCGCCATGAGGCCCTGATGGGCGCGCACGCGGAGCTGGTTCGGCTCGACGCGATCCTCCCAGACGGCGCAGCGGTCGGGGAGATCCTCGCGGGAAGCGACCATGATCTCGACGAAGAGGACCGGCTCGGCGTGGGCCGGCTCACCGCGGGCGAGGGCCATCAGATCATCGACGATTCCGTGGGCGAGCCTCGCATTGCGCTCGATCTTCGCGAGGTGCGGCCCGCTCGCGCTCAGGTCCTGCTTGGCCAGATAGACGTTGGCGCTGATGATCTGGAGCGCATTTCTGAGCTCGTGAGCGACCTCTGCGGCGATCTCGCCGATGGCAAGAAGCCGCTCGCGCTTGTCTTCCGACCCCCCGGAGTCCACGACAAGCAGCATAAACGCGCCTCTCTTCTGCGGTGCACGGAAGAAGGCTTTTCGTTTCGGAGCGAAACGGCGTAGCATTTTTCGGGCCGCTCTCGATGTCCTCCAACGAGTCGAAGATCCCGGTCGGGACCCTCCTGGTCGGCAAGTACCGTGTCGCTCGGGAGATCGGCCGCGGGGGTATGGCTGCCGTCTACGAGGCGGAGCAGCTCTCCCTCGGCAAGAAGGTCGCAGTAAAGATCCTCGCGTCCGAGCTGGCCGCGTCGACGATCGTCATCGAGCGCTTCTTTCGCGAGGCCCGTGCCGCCGCGAGCGTGAAGAGCCCCTACATCGTCGACGTCTACGATTCGGGGCGTCTCGACGACGGCCGGCCCTTCATCGCGATGGAGCTGCTCGAGGGCGAGTCGCTCTACGACCGCATGGCACGGGTGCGGATCATCGACGTCGACACGACGATCAAGGTCATCGTCCACACCGCCCGCGGCCTCGTGAAGGCGCACGGCGCGGGCATCGTCCATCGCGACCTCAAGCCCGAGAACATCTTCCTCACCAAGGGCGAGGACGGCGACGACGTCGTCAAGATCCTCGATTTCGGCCTCGCCAAGTTCTACGCGCCGGTGAATCCGGAGGAGAAGGCCGCGAAGCGACTCACTCGCGAGGGCGCGGTCTTCGGCACGCCGGCGTACATGTCGCCCGAGCAGGTGAAGGGGCAAGGCAACGTCGACCACCGCGCCGATCTCTGGGCGCTCGGCTGCATGGCCTACGAGTGCCTCATCGGCAGGCCGGTCTGGAACATGGATCAGGGCGTCGCGATGACGTTCGCCTCGATCGCGACCGGTCCGATTCCTGTCCCCTCCGCGGCGCGCGCGGATCTGCCTCCCGCGCTCGATGCCTGGTTCAAGAAGTGCCTCGAGCGCGACCCGAACAAGCGCTACCAGTCGGCACGCGAGCTCGCCGATGCGTTCGTCGAGTCCTGGGGACATCGCCCGGCGTCGAGCGCGAGCTTCCCCAACGTCAACATGGGGAGCGGGTCGGCGAAGTTCCCGCCCCAGGTCTCCCCCGAGGTGCCGCTCGAGCTCGGGGCGGACTCGCTCGAGAGCGTCCAGCCCCTGTCGCCGGGCAAGCGCCCGCCTGGCTCGAACGGCGCGCTCGGGAACGGGCGCTCGGGAAGCAACGTCAGCGATCCCGCGCTGTCGCTCGTGCAGCGCGCCTCGCAGGAGGTCCCGCCTGCTGCCGACCGCGACACGCCGGCGCCTCGTGCGCGCGCGTCCACGCTGCGCGTCGTCGTCAGCGCCGTCTTCCTCGGCGGCTCGATCTCGGCCGCGATCTTGGTGTGGCTCCGCTTCGTCAACCCGCAGGTGTTCACGCCGGTCGTGCAGTCGACCGCAACGGCGGCACCGAGCGCGGTTCCCTCGGGCACGACCGGGGTGACCGGCCCGACCGTCGACGAGCCGAAGTGGGCGCCCATCATCGCGGAGGCGCAGCGCCGCTTCACCGGTGGCGACCCGCAAGGCGCCCTCGCGAAGCTGCAGGACGCGACCGCGATCAGCCCGCAGTCCGCGGCGATCGCGAAGGTGTACGCCGAGCAGTTCAAGTTCGTCGTGAAGGAGGCGGCCGGTCCCTGCAAGCCCGTCGCGTTCTCGCGCCCGCGCCTCGCCACGGACAAGAAGGCCGAGCGTCCCGCCATCCGCGCGACGCCGAAGGGCATGCTCGTCACGTGGACCGACGATCACGAGCAGAAGGATCACGACCACGTCTACGGCGTCGTCCTCAACGAAACCGGCAAGCCGATTGGCCCCATCCGCGACCTCACTCCGGAGGCCGCCGACGCCCAGCGGCCCCAGCTCACCGCGCAGAGCCCCGACTCGGACCGCACCGTCCTCCTCTACTGGGACAAGGTTGGCCGCGAGCAGGGCGTTCGCGTCCGTTTCCTCGACGCCGACGGTCGCATCGATCAGATGAACGGCCAGAGCCGACTCGTCGGTGCGGCTCGTCCGGGTGACTACTGGCCGTCGATCGACAAGGGCCCGAAGGGCTTCTTCGTCGTGTGGCAGGACGATCGCGACAAGGACAAGGACTACGACCTCTTCGTCCGCGCGCTCTCGAACGACCTCGACACCATCGGCCCCGAGACTCGCCTCACCGACTACTACGCGCCGGCCAAGTCGAAGTTCCCGCCGCCGCGCGTGCGTTATCCGAGCGTCGCTGTCGCCGCGAACACGCTGCTCGTCGCCTACCGGCTCGAGAAGGACAAGGAGAAGGAGCACCTCATCATGCGCCTTCGTGTTCCGCTCGCCGAGCTCGAGAAGAACGGCCTCGAGGAGAACAAGGATCCGAACCGCGGCTCGCGCGAGTTCGGCGATGCGCAGCCCGTGAACGAGGACAAGGCCCCGGCCGACGCCCCCGCCATCGCCTGCGGCACCGAGGGCTGCTTCGTCGTCTGGCACGGCGAGGCCGGCGGCGCGTACGCCGCTGCGATCGACCCCAACGTCGGCCGCGTCCAGTGGCGCAAGAAGTTCAGCGACAAGGGCGGTCGCCCGTCGATCGCCGTCAAGGACGGTCAGGTCGCGATCTCCTTCTACGAGGCCGGTAAGCTGAAGATGGCCTTCCTCTCGCGTGACGGCGTCATCGCTCCGAGCACGCTCCTCCGCGTCAACGACGCGACGGGCACCAACATCCCGCGTCCGTCGCTCGCGGCCGGCGCCAACAAGAACGAATGGACCGTCGCGTGGCAGGACTCGGACCTCCCGAAGGGAAGCCCCGAGGTCTACGCGGCTCGCATTCTTTGCCGGTGAAGCTCGACGTCCGCGCGCTGGTCGAGGCCGTCGTCGCCTCCGCGATCGTGACCGGCGTCGTCACGGCGGCCTCGGCGTTCCTCCCCGATCGCTACGTGGCCACGGCGGTGGGGTTCCTCTTCCTCGGCGCGACGTGGGCGCTCGTGTGGCGTGGCGACGACGCACGGGTCGAGCGCTCGGGGCTCGCGCTCGGCGGCGTCGTGCTGCCCGGCCCGCTCGACGGTCGTCGTCTCGCGCGCAGCGTCGGTACCTCCGTGGCATGGGCGCTCGCGTTCGCGGCGATCACGTTCATCCCGTTCTTCTTCGGCTGGCGGACGTTCTGGCATGCGCGCGGCACGTTCGGGCTCCACGTGCAGGCCTGGGACACGATCAACGAGGTCTTCGGTCAGCTCGTGATCATCGCGCTCCCGGAGGAGGCTTTCTATCGCGGCTACCTCCAGTCGCGGCTCGACGAGGCGCTGCCGGGTCGCATCCGCGTCCTCGGGGCCACGGTCGGACCCGCGCTGATCGTCTCGAGCGTCATCTTCGCGCTGGGACATTTTGCGACGATTCGGGAGCCGGCACGCCTGGCCGTGTTCTTTCCCTCACTCCTCTTCGGCTGGCTGCGTGCCCGCACCAAGGGGATCGGCGCGAGCGTCGCATTCCATGCATCCTGCAACATCTTCAGCGAGCTTCTCGGGAAGGGCTATCGGGTCTACTAAGGAGCGCATGCGCGCCGCGCTCTTCGACATGGACCGCACGCTCGTCCGCCGGGAGACGGGCTCGCTGTACGTGCGCTACCAGCACGCGATAGGCGAGGCGACCCGCCGCGATCTCCTTCGCGTCATGTACTGGGTTGCGCAGTACACGTTGGGCGTCATCGACGCGCCCGTGGTCGCCGCCAAGGCCGCGCTGCAGCTCGAGGGCACGTCCGAGACCGCGATGGCCGCACGATGCGACGACTGGTTCCGTCGCTACGTCGAGACGCACGTCTGCGACCTCGGCCGACGGGCGGTCGAGCGCCATCGCGAGCGCGGTGAGCTCCTCGCGATCGTGACGGGCGCGTCGCCCTACGCGGCACGACCGCTCGCGCGGCGGCTCGGCATTCCGCACGTCGTCGCGAGCGAGCTCGAGGTCGACCCGAACGGCCTCTTCACGGGGCGATTCGTCGACCCGCTCTGCTACGGAAAAGGGAAGATCGTGCGTGCGACTCGGCTCGCCGAGGAGCACGGCTTCGTCCTCTCGGAATCCACGTTCTACAGCGATTCGTACACGGACCTTCCGCTGCTCGAGGCGGTCGCCGAGCCGGTGATCGTCAATCCCGACGCGCGGCTCGAGCGGGTGGCGAAGAAGCGCGGCTGGCGCATCGAAGCCTGGTGACGCGCGGTCAGCTACCGGCCGCCTCGGCCGTGCCGAGGTCCATCATGCGCCGGACCGCCGAGCTCACCTCCTCGCGCGAGAACGGCTTCGTGAGGCACACGTTCTTGCTCTTGCGGAGGAACTCCTCGGAGCGCGGAGAGAACGCCCCGCCCGTGAGGAAGATGATGCGCCCTGCGGTCTCCGGCGAGCGCGACGTGAGCTCGTCGAAGAAGTCCATGCCGCTCATGTTGGGCATCATCAGATCGCAGAACACGACGTCGTAGGTCTCGTGAGCGAGTCGGTCGAGCGCCGCGCGCGCGTCGGACTCGATCGTGACGTCGTGCTGGGAGTCGAGGATGCGCCGGATGGCTCGTCCGATCGCGACCTCGTCGTCGACGACGAGCACTCGCGCGCGTGTGGCGGTGACGCGCGGCTTCGACGTCGGCGCCGGCGGCGCCGACGACGTGGAGACCTCGTGCTCGAGCGGCGCGGCGCCTGCCTCGGCCGCCGCGGGAAGCGACACGCGGAACGTGGTGCCCTTGCCGAGGACGCTCTCGACGTCGATCTCTCCGCCGAGCGACCGCACGATCGTGTGGCAGACGGCGAGTCCCAGGCCCGTTGCCGCGTTCTCGGGCGCGGTCGTGAAGAAGGGGTCGAAGATCCGATGGAGTGCCTCCGGCGCGATGCCGGCGCCCTCGTCGGTGATCTCCGCGACGGCGCGGCCGTCCGCGTCCGTTCGCGTCGCGACGAGGATCGTGTGCTGGGCGGCCTGGCCGTCGCCGGTGGCCTGGGCTGCGTTCACCAGGAGGTTCGTGAAGACGCGAGCGAGCTGGCCTTCCTCGGCGCGGACGCGCGGTGCGATGCCGAATTCGCGTCGCACCGTGGCGTGATGACGTACGGCGTGTGCTGTCATCCGCACCGCGTCGTCGATCGATGTCCTGAGGTCGACGGGAGCGTCGAAGCTCTCCGCGGGGCGGCTGAAGTGTCGAAGGTCCTCGACGGTGCGGCGCACGCGCTCGGCGCCCGCGCTCGCCTCCTCGAGGGCGGTGAGGAGCTCGGCCACCTGCTCGCGCGTGGCGCCCTTCGGACTGTCGCGCAGGGCGTCGATCGCGAACTGCACGTTGGCGACGACCGAGGCCAGCGGATTGTTGATCTCGTGCTGCATGCCCGCGGCCATCGTACCGATCGCGGCGAGGCGTTCGCTCATGCCGAGGCGGCGCTCGAGCTGGCGGCTCTCGGCGACGTCGCGGAAGACCATGACGCTGCCCGCGGTCCTTCCGATGCCGAGCTCGATCGGCGCGACGCTCCCTTCGATCTCGACGCTACCCACGCCCGTGAGGAGCCGCGCTTCACGCGGCAGCGCGACGGCGAACTGCCCCGAACCGGCGAAATCGGTGGCGATCGGCAGCGCGGAGCCGCGCGCGTCGACGATGCGCACGATGTCGTCGATCTCGATGCCGAGGTACTTCTCGGGCACCGCGCCCGTGAGCGCCTCGGCGGCGCGGTTCATGAACGTGACGCGACGCTCGCTGTCGGTGGTGAGCACGGCGTCGCCGATCGACTGGAGCGTCGTCGCGAAGAGCTGCTCGCGGGCGGCGAGCGCGCTCTCGAGGCCTGCCTGGTGCAGGGCGATCTCGACGGCGATGCGGAGCTCGCGCGCGTTGAACGGCTTCTTCAGGTAGCCGAGCGGCGCCGTCTGCTTCGCGCGCCGGAGCGTCTCGTCGTCGTTGACGCCGGTGAGATAGATGACGCGGATGCCGTGAGCGGTGCGTAGCTGGTGCGCGGTCTCGATGCCGTCCATCGGTCCGTCGAGCTGGACGTCCATCAGGACGAGCGAGGGGCGCAGCCGTGCGGCCGCCTCGATCGCGCTCGTGCCCGACGACGCGATCTCGGGCGCCGCGTAGCCAGCCGCGAGGAGAACGTCGCGGATGCTCTCGGCGATCGTCGCGTCGTCCTCCACGACGAGGATCGTGGTGGGCATCGGCGTCAATGGTCGCGCGCCGGCTCCCCCACGGCAAGGGCGATGCTTGCCAAAGTTCGCTATTTGCAGGCATTTCGCGGGCGTTTTGCGCGACATCGTGCCGCCGGGGGCTCATCGGACTTGCATGAGGGGGCTTCTCTCGGCCGCCGCGTGCCGCTAGCGTCCCGACCCGTGACGAACCTCGAGCTTCCGCTCCCGCTCATCGACGACACCCTCACCCGCGCGCTCTCCGAGGACCTCGGCGCCGGCGACGTGACGACCGAGTCGTGTGTCCCCGCGGATCGCCTGGCAACGGCCCATGGCGTCGCCCGGAAGGCCATCGTCGTCAGCGGCCTCCCGGTGGCGGCCAGGGTTTTCAGCCTCGTGGACGCCTCGCTGCAATTCGAGACGCGGGTGGCCGAGGGGGCGATTGTCGAGCCCGGGACCGTGCTCTGGACCGTCGAAGGACGGGCTCGGAGCATCCTGATGGCGGAGCGGGTCGCCCTCAACTTCACCCAGCGGATGTGCGGGATCTCGACGGCAACGCGACGATATGTCGCTGCCGTTCCGGAGGGTTGCGTCACGCGCATCACGGATACCCGCAAGACCACGCCAGGGCTTCGACTCCTCGAGCGCTACGCCGTGCGAAGAGGCGGCGGGCACAACCACCGGAACGACCTCGGCTCGGCCGTCCTCATCAAGGACAACCATATCGTCGCGGCGGGAGGCGTCCGCGCGGCGATCGAGGCCGCACGCGCGCGAGCCCCGCATACGAGCCGGATCGAGTGCGAGGTCGACTCCCTCGACCAGCTCGAAGAGGCGCTCGCCGCACGCGCCGACATCGTCCTGCTCGACAACATGGACACGCCGACCGTCGAGGAGGCCGTTCGTCGGACGCGAGGGCGCGCGCTGCTCGAGGCCTCGGGTGGGATCACGTTCGAGCGCGTCGCAGAGCTCGCGCGCGCGGGCGTCGACGCCATCAGCGTCGGCGCTCTCACGCACTCGACCCCGGCAGCGGACATCGGCCTCGACTTCGTCGGATGACCGCCGAGCGGAGCGGCTCGCCGGACCTCGAGCGGGCCTCCGCGGTGCTTGCCGCGCGCGGCTGCTCGCTGGGCGCGCAGCTCGTGATCGCGGAGGAGACAGGCTCGACGAACGACGACGCCAAGCAAGGCGCGCGCTCGGGAGCGCCCCATGGCGCGGTCTGGCTCGCCGAGTCGCAGACCGTCGGTCGAGGACGTCAGGGGAGGGTATGGCTCTCGCCGCGCGGAGAGAACCTCCTCTTCTCCGTCCTGCTCCGGCTCCGGTGCGCTCCGGCGCGCGTCCCCCCGGTCTCGCTCGTCGCGGGTCTCGCGGTCCGCGATGCGGTCGCGCGCGCGCTCGGTCCTTCCGTCGATGCGGACGTCGTCGTGAAGTGGCCGAATGACGTGATGGTGCGCGGCCAGGGCGGGAGCCTCCGAAAGATCGCGGGCGTTCTCGTCGAGTCGGCGCTCTCGGGCTCGAAGGTCGAGTACGTCGTCGTGGGGATCGGCATCAACGTGCTGACGCGCACGCTCCCCGAGGACGTCGCCGCGATCGGCACGTCGATCGCGCTCGAGCGCGACGCGCGCGGTGGAGGCGGCTCGCTACCCGGGCTCGATCGCGCGGAGATCCTCGCCGACGTGCTCGCCGGTCTCGAACGCGACGTCGAGCTCGTCGCGGACAAGGGGCTCGGCCTCGCGCACGCGCGGCTCACGCGTCACGACGCGCTGATGGGCCACGCGGTCGAGAGCGTCGGCGACGGCGACGGCGACGTTCGCGGCACCGCGGCGGGCATCGACCTCGATGGGCGACTGCTCGTGCGCCGGGAGGACGGCACGCTCGTCCACGTCTCGTCCGGAGAGATGCGCCTCCGCCTCGCCTGACGCGCCGTCACGCGGATCACTTCGTGCAGATCGTGTCGTCGCTCTTGCAGGTCTGCGCCGCGCACGTGCACGCCTTCAGCGCGGTGTACGTGGTGCACGTGTCACCGTCGAGACAGTCCGCCTGGATGGTCAGGCACGGCGAGGGCTTGTGACACGAGACGTCGACGGGCGTCATCTTCACGAGCTGTCCCTTCCTGGCGATCATCGCCGTCGGCCCATACGTGTCGGGGTCGTTCTCGCCGTCCTCGTCCAGGATGGTGACGAGGTTGAAACCGCAGTTCTCCTCGCTGTACATCGCCGTGCCGAGCTCGCACATGTCGAGCGCGAAGGCGGCCTCTCCCTTGCTGACGTCCTTCACGTCGAAGGTCTTGTACGCATGCGGGTGGCCGCCGAGCGTCGCCTCCTTCGCCGTGGTGGTGAACTGATGGTGGAGGAACACGACGAGCTTTGGTGCCGGCTTTCCCGCGTAGTGCGCGGGATCGAACTTCACGATGCCGCGGACGACGGAGCCTGGATTCGCAGGGGTGCACAGCGACTTCGGCACCGCGACGCACGCGTCCGCGGGCTGCGCGGGCGGGGCTCCGGCGTCCTGCTCGCCTTCGGGCGTCGCCCCTGCGTCGTCGGCCGGCGACGCCGTCGGCGGCACCGCGGGGGTAGCCTCCGTGCCGGCGGTCGACGCCGACGAGCACGCGACGACGCCTACGATCGCGAGCGCCGAGACGAGGGAGCCGATCATCGAGTGAGCCATGGGCGACGCCGTGTGCAACCCGCATGCCTCCTCCGAGGCCCGCTTTACACCGCGTCTTGCGCGCGATGCGTGCACAAGCTGACGGCGCCCGTCAGCGCGCTTCGCGCAGGCCGCGGGGGACGACGAAGCGCTCGAACACGACGAATGCGCCCTCGACGAGGAGCGCCATGACGGCGGCCGGGATGGCACCTTCGAGGATCGTGGTGACGTCGTTCAGCGACAGCCCGGTGCTGATCGGCTCACCGAAGCCTCCCGCCCCGATGAAGGCCGCGATGGTCGCACTGCCGACGGCGACGACCGCGCTCGTCTTGATGCCGGCGAGGATGGTGCGCGAGGCGAGGGGTAGCTCGACATGGCGCAGCCGCTCCACCGGTGAGAGCCCGATCGCCACGCCCGCCTCGCGCAGCTCCGCGGGGATCGAGACGAGCCCGGTGTACGTGTTGCGGACGATCGGGAGTAGCCCGTAGAGGAACAGCGCTGCGAGCGCGGGCACCGGGCCGATGCCGAGGAGCGGGATGAAGAAGCAGAAGAGCGCGAGCGACGGGATCGTCTGCACGACGCCGGCGACGCCGAGAACACCTACTCCGATGCGCCGCCGCGAGTACGCGAGGATGCCGAGCGGGACGCCGACCACGATCGACATGGCGAGCGAGACGACGACGAGCATCAGGTGACGCGGCCCGTGACGCCGCACGACGTCGAGCGTGCCGGCGAGAAGACCGACCTTCTCGCTCGGACGCGCGCTCGCGCCGCTTCCGGCGAGGAAGTCCTCGGCGACGCGCGCGAAGGGCACGCCGTCGAGGTCGGCGCGTGCGTTCATCTTCTGCATCGCGGTCGCGTCGATCGCCCCGCGCAAGCGGTCGAGGACGCGCGCGAACGCGGGCGCACGACGCATGAGGTCGGCTCGATAGACGAGCACCGCGTCGTAGGGCGGGAAGAAGTGGAGGTCGTCGGCGAGGACGACGAGGTCGAAGCGCGCGATCTTGGCGTCCGTCGTGTAGACGTCGACCACGTCTGCCTCGCCTCGCGCGATCGCCTCGTAGGCGAGCGCGTGGTCGATGGCCTTGGGCGGCGCGAAGCGCAGGCCGTACCGCGCGACGAGCCCCGGCCACCCGTCGCGTCGTCCGACGAACTCGTTGCTGAGCGCGATACGGAGCTCGGGATGCGCGACGAGATCGGAGATCCTGGTGAGGCCGAGCTTCGTCGCGACGGCGCGGCTCACCGCGAGCGCGTAGGTGTTCTCGAAGCCGAGCGGCTCGGAGAGAGCGAGGCCGCGAGGAGCCAGCGCGGCGCGCAGCGCGGCGAGGTCCGAGGCGCCGTTCTTCATCGCGGCCTCGGCCAGCGTGCCGGTGTACTCGGGGTAGACGTCGATCGAGCCGTCCTCGATGGCACGGAAGACGACCGCGGTTCCACCGAGCCCCTGCTCGTGCTGCGCGTCCACGCCCTCGCGACGCGCGAGCTGCACCACCATCTCCGCGAGAATGTACGACTCGACGAAGCGCTTGGAGCCGACGCGGATCGGCTTCGGGTCGGCGGCCGACGCTGACGTCGCGAAGGCGACGCCCGCGAGCACGAGGAGCACGAGGAGCACGAGCGCGACGAGGTGCTCGACGCGCCGGGTCATTGCAGCGACTCGGCGAGCGTGCGTTGCGCCCCGACGAACTCGGCGACGAAAGGGTGAGCCGGCGAGGAGGCGAGCTCCTTCATCGTGCCGCGCTGCAAGAACGCACCGTCGCGCATCACGACGATCGAGTCGGCGAGGTACGCGGCCTCCGCCATGTCGTGCGTCACGAGGAGGACCGACTTGCCGAGCTTGCGGAAAGCGTCGCGGAGATCCTCCTGCAGGCGAGCGCGCACGATCGGGTCGAGCGCACCGAGCGGCTCGTCGAGGAGCAGCACGTCGGGGTCGAGCATCAGCGCGCGCATGAGCCCGACGCGCTGGCGCTCGCCGCCGGAGAGGGAGAGAGGATGTCGCGAGAGCAGTCCTTCCGGCAGCCTCACCAGCTCCGCCAGCTCGCGGACGCGCGTGCGCATTCGTTCGCGCTCGCTGTCCTGGCTGAGTCGCGCGACGAGCGTGACGTTCTCTCCGGCCGTGAGGTGAGGGAAGAGCCCGCCGTCCTGGATGACGTAGCCGACGCGGCGCCTCACCGCGCGTGCGGTCTCCTCGGTCACCGGCGTCTCGCCGACGCGCACCGTGCCGCTGTCGGGGACGACGAGCCCGAGGACCATGCGCAGCAAGGTCGACTTGCCACAGCCACTGGGGCCGATGAGCGCGAGCCGCTCGCCGGCTGCGACTTCGAGCGTCGTCTCACGGATGACCGTGCGTGACCCGAAGGCCTTCGTCACGCGCTCGAGCGCCAGGGCGGTCATCGCGGGGCATGGTAGCTTTGTCGCCGTGACGCCGCTCGAAGAGCTCGCTCTCCTTCTCAGGCCTGCCGCCGGCGGGCTCTACCTCGTGTCGACGGGCCGCGAAGAGCAGCTCGCGTTGCAGCGAAAGCTGTACGGGGCCAGGACCGATGCGGAGGTCGACGAGCGCTTTCGCGCCGCGCTCGCTCGGCTCGGGAGCGCGCGCGCCTTCGTGCTCGGGATCCCTTCCGACGTCGGCGCCGGCTTTCGTCGCGGTGCGAACCTCGGCCCGCAGGCCATTCGCACGCGGCTCCTCGAGGAGGTCACCGACTGGCCGGCACGCAGCACATCGCTCGGTGTCGTCGACATCGGCGACGTGTTCGTCGTGCCGCAGCTGCTCCACGACGACATGATCTCGGAGGCGCAGAAGGTGGCGAGCCGCGCGGCGCTCTATCCCGGGGTCGCGCCCGAAGCGCGTGCCCGGTTGCCCGTCTCGCCACTCTCGATCGCGGAGCGCGCGCTAGACCTCGTCTTCGCGATCAACCCGGGCATCGCGCCGATCGTGATCGGCGGCGATCACTCGACGGCCTGGCCCGTCGCCTCCGCGCTCTCTCGCGCGCGGAAGGATCGCTGGGGCATTGTCCAGCCCGATGCGCACACCGATCTCCTCGAGGAGCGCCTCGGCATCAAGTACTGCTTTGCCACGTGGTCGTTCCATGCGAACGAGCTGCTCGGTCGTGACGGCCGGATGGTGCAGGTCGGCACGCGCGCGTCGCGCCGCGACCGCGAGCACTGGGAGGGCAAGCTCGGGGTGCGCCAGTTCTGGGCCGTCGACTGCCTGCGGGACCCCGAGGGGTCGCTCGACGCGCTCATCGCGCACCTGAAGGCGCATGGCGTCGAGTCGGTGTACTTCTCGAACGACATCGACGGCACCGACAGCAAGTACGCCGACGCCACCGGGACGCCCGAGGCCGGCGGCCTCGAGCCGGACTTCGTCGTCGAGCTGATCCGTCGGCTCGGAGCCGAGGTCGGGATGCTCGGCGGTGACGTCATGGAGGTCGCTCCTCCGCTGCGCGACAAGCCGGACTCGAGCGAGCGCACCGTCGGCCTCGCCGTGCGATACCTCCGCGAGACGCTCGGCGCAGTGCTACGGACTCAGGTCTGAAGAGGGTGTGATGAAAACGTGTAAAGTGCATGCGTGGGGTGTGATCGCGGCTCTTCTGGTCGTTGCGGGATGTAGCAAGAGCGAGGGCGGCGCGAGCGCAGCTCCAAGCGCGAGTGCGATCGCTGTCCCCAGCGAGGCGCAGACGATTGCGATCGTGGGGACGCCGAGCGCAGCGCCGAGTGCGGCTCCGTCGGCGTCCGCGACCACGACCACGACCACGGCCACGACCACGGCGTCCGCCGCTCCTTCGGCGAAGCCCGCGGCTTCCACGAAGGCGGCAGCGGTGGCGAGTTTGACCGCGGTTAAGGAGGCGCCGCCGCCCACGCCTTTGAAGCCTGCCTCGACGCGGGTCAGCGGGAAGAACTTCACGCTCGATGCGGTTTCCCCAGGGTGTCGCGTGGAGACGCCGTGCACGATGACGCTCCGGCTCGCGGCGTCGGGCGAATACCACGTGAACAAGGAGTACCCGTACAAGTTCCTCGCCGCCGCCGCGCCCGGCGTCCAGTTCCTCGGCAACGGAGATGCGAACACCTTTTCGCGCGCCGCCGGCGACTTCCGCGAGGACGGCGAGAAGGCCGCGACGATGACCGTCCGCTTCAAGCCCAGCAGCGCTGGTGAGGCGCGCGTGTCGGGCACGTACAAGATGAGCGTGTGCTCGGCCGAGAACTGTCAGGTCGAGACGCAGGCCGTCACGCTCGCGGTTCCCGTCATGTGAAGCGCGAGCCGTCGATCGACGATCCGACGGCATCTCCGCTCGGGTAAGGTGCGCGCTCCAACGTGAAGCGCACGCGCCCGTCGTCTCTCTCCGCCCTCGCTCGTCTCTCCACCATCCTCGCCCTTGTCCTTCCCGCGATCGCCTGCGGGCCAGCGGCTGACGGCTCGCATCCGGCGGCGCGTCCGAGGCCCACGCAGACGCTCGTCGAGCCCTCTCCGGCGCTCCCCAAGGCGGCGGAGACGGGCGACCCCGACGACGCCGCCGTGGAGAAGGCAGGGCAGGAGTACCTCGACCTCCTCGTCGAGATCTCGCCGGAGACGGCGACGTCGCTCGGCCTCCACAAGAACGACGCCGAGCTCGACGACCGCACGACGACCGGCCACGACAAGGGAGTCGAGCGCGAGAAGGCGATGCTCGACGCGCTGAAGGAGCGCTTCAAGGCACCGCGCCTGAGCGCCTCGGGTCGCACCGACCTCACGATGCTCATCGGCGCGCTCGAGGTCGACATCCGCACGAAGCGGGTCCAGCGCCCGCTCCAGCGCCAGCCGGACATCTACGTCTCGCCGCTCAACGCGATCTTCTTCATGACGGCTCGCGACTACGCGCCCGCGGCCGAGCGTGCGCGGAACGTCGTCGCGCGCCTCGAGAAGATCCCGAAGGTCGTCGAGGCCGCGAAGGCGAACCTCCTCAACCCCCCGCGCGTGTGGACGGAGGTCGGCATCGATCGCGCGTCCTCGGCCAGGTCGTTCCTCGAGGCGCAGCGTCCGTTCCTCATGGCGTCGCTTCCCGCGGAGGCGGCTCGTATCGATGCGGCGCTCAAGTCCTCCGAGGCCGCCTACGAGGACTACAAGAGGTACCTCCAGAAGGAGGTCCTCCCGCGTTCGAACGGTCGCTTCGCCGCGGGGCGCGAGCTCTTCGGCTTCCTGCTCCAGAACGACTACTTCCTCGAGGAGAGCCCCGAGGACCTGCTCGCGATGGGCAAGAAGCTGTTCACGGAGACCGGCGTCCAGATGACCGAGGTCGCCAGGCGCATCGACCCCAGGGCCAAAGGCTGGCCCGAGGTCGTCGCGCGGCTCAAGGGCAACCACCCGACGGTCGACGGCTTGCTCGACGCCTACCGACACGAGGTCACGCGCGCCCGCACCTACCTCCAGCAGAAGGACGCGGTGGAGTTCCCTCCCGGCGACGACCTCGAGGTCATCGACACTCCGCCGTTCCTCCGCAGCACGGTGACGGCGGCGTACGACCAGCCGCCGCCGTTCGACGCGAGCACGAAGGGCTTCTTCTTCGTCACGCCGATCGACAAGACGCTCTCGAAGGCGAAGCAGGAGGAGATGCTCCGCGAGAACGACCACGGCGACCTGGTCGACACCGCGGTCCACGAGGCCTATCCGGGCCACCATCTGCAGCTCTCGTTCGCGCGCCGCAATCCGTCGCTCCTCCGGAAGGCGCTCGACCATGCGATCTTCTCCGAGGGCTGGGCCCTCTACTCGGAGGAGCTCATGGCGGAGCTCGGCTACTACACGGACGAGGAGCGCCTCATGCAGCTCGAGTGGACGCTCGTGCGTGCTGCGCGAATCGTCATCGACGTCGGGATGCACGTCTCGGACATGACCTTCGACGAGGCCGTGAAGATGCTCACCGACGAGGTCCACCTCGAGCGGCAGCTCGCCCTCTCCGAGGTGAAGCGCTACACGATGAGCCCGACGCAGCCGCTCGCGTACCTCACCGGCCGCCAGATGATCTTCAAGATGCGTGAGCGCTATCGGCAGCGCGAAGGTGCAAAATTTTCGCTGAAGAGGTTCCACACCGACGTCCTCCTGCGGGCGACGGTGCCGCCGAGCCTCATGGCGAAGGAGATTTTCGGCGGCTGAAGCGAGGAACCCAGGCGCGCGGCGTGACGGCGCACCCCTTGCATGGTTGGGCGCGATGTTCGGTCTCTCTCCCACCGTAGAGGTCGCGTTCGGTGTCGGGAGCGCCGCCATGTTCGTGGGGACGCTCATCGCGATCCCTGTGATCCTCGTGCGCGTTCCCGACGACTGGTTCGTGCGTCCGCACTGCACGCGGTCGCTACCGGTCAAGGTCGCGCGCGGTGTGATCGGCGTGGCGCTCATTGCCTTCGGCATCGCGATGCTGGTGCTGCCGGGCCAGGGGATCCTCACGATCCTCGTCGGTCTCGGCGTCCTCGACCTGCCGTTCAAGCACAGGCTCATGGCCAAGATCCTCTCGAACCCGAAGGTGCACCACGCCATCGACAAGCTGAGGCGGAAGGCCGGGCGAGGCTCGCTCCAGCTTCCGGTCTCGTCGTCCCCCTCGGTGACGGCGTAGGATCACGGAAATGTTGAGCTCGCTTCCTCCGCGGCAGACGAACGTCGATCCCGAGTGGACCGTGACGACGCTCGGTGAGCGCCGCGTGCTCTCGCCGCTCGGCCTGTCGAAGACCGCGAACGACGAGATCCCCGACTACGTCCGCGACGGCGTGCGCGTCCTGCACGACGCCGAGATCTCGCCAGGCGCGATCCCCGACGTGTCACGCTCGTTCGAGAAGGCCGGCCCGCGCGAGCACCTCTACTTCGAGCCGAAGGAGATGAGGGCGGCGATCGTGACGGCAGGCGGGCTCTGTCCCGGCACGAACAACGTCATCCGCTCGCTCGTACTGCATCTCGTCCACAAGTACGGCATCCAGGCGGTGCTCGGCTTCCGCTACGGATTCGCGGGCCTCGACCCGGCCTCGAAGATGCCGCCGATCGCTCTAGCTCCGGACGACGTGCGTCACATCCACGCGCGCGGTGGCACCATGCTGGGCACGTCGCGCGGAGGGCACGACGCCGCCGCGATGGTCGATACGCTCGCATCCAACGGGGTCAACTGCCTCTTCGCGATCGGCGGCGACGGCACGATGCGCGGGGCGCACAGCATCGCGGTCGAGGCCGCCAAGCGAGGGCTGAAGCTCGCCGTGGTCGGTATCCCGAAGACGATCGACAACGACATCCCGTTCGTCGACAAGACGTTCGGCTTCGAGACGGCCGTCTCGATGGCGAAGGTGGCGATCGACGCCGCGCACACCGAGGCGCTGTCGGTGCTCAACGGCATCGGTCTCGTGAAGCTCATGGGCCGGAATGCAGGGTTCATCGCGGCGCACGCGGCGCTCGCCAGCCACGATGTCAACGTGTGCCTCGTGCCGGAGGTCCACTTCGAGATCGACGGCCCCAAGGGCCTGCTGCCGTACCTCTCGGAGCGCCTCCGGACGCGCGGCCACGCCGTCGTGGTCGTCGCCGAGGGCTGCGGTGCACGCCTCACCGAACGCGGGCCACGCGATGCCTCCGGCAACCTCCGGTTCGCGAGCCCCGACCTCGACATCGGCATGCACCTGAAGAACCGCATCGACAGCCACTTCGGCGACGCCGGCGTGCCGATCACGCTGAAGTACATCGACCCGAGCTACATGCTGCGCGGAGTGCCTGCGAACGCGATGGACGCCGTCTTCTGCGACGAGCTCGCGCGCTACGCGGCGCACGCGGCGATGGCCGGCAAGACCGACGTCATGGTGGGCCGCTGGCATCGTGCGTTCACGCACGTCCCGCTGCCGCTCGCCCTGTCGGAGAAGAAGCGTATCGATCCGGACAAGGAGCTCTGGCTTGCGGTCACGGAGACCACCGGCCAGCCACGTTTCGTCGGCTGAGGAGGAGGCACAATCATGAACACCATGGCCACGAAGACGGTCCGCGACATCATGAACGCGAAGCTTCTCTACATCAGCCAGGGCGAGCGTCCCTCGCTCGCGAGGCGGCACATCCTGACCTTCGGGATCACGGCCGTGCCTGTGCTCGACGAGACCCATCGACCGGTCGGGGTCATCTCGCTGCGCGACCTCCAGCGTACCGACGACGAGGTCCAGCCTCCGACCACCGTCGCGATGGTGAAGGAGACGGACACCATCGAGGAGGGGGCGAAGAAGCTCGCCGCGACCGATCTTCATCACCTCGTCGTCGTCGACGCGAAGGGCGTCGCCGTCGGGATGGTGTCCTCGGTCGACTTCCTGCGCGCCCTGCTCGGCCTCGAGCCGCGGCACCCGAAGGCATTCGACGAGGTGTAGAGCGCTCCCACGGCGGTGAGGCCTAAGGGGTAGGGTGCGGGGCGGGAGCGTGCTAATCCTGGCCGCGATCTCATGCTCTACTCCCGCGCACTCATCCCCACCGTCAAGGAAGCCCCGGCCGACGCCGCCAACGCGAGCCACACGCTGCTCGTGCGAGGCGGTTACATCCGCAAGGTCGGAGCCGGCATGTACGATTTTCTTCCGCTCGGCCTCCGCGCCCTTCGGAAGATCGAAGGCATCGTCCGCGAGGAGATGAACCGCGCGGGCGCCCAGGAGATCCTGATGCCGGCGCTCCTCCCCGCCGAGTACTTCAAGGAGACGGGCCGCTGGGACGTCTACGGCGACACGCTGTTTCGCCTCAAGGACCGCAAGGGCGGCGAGTTCCACCTCGGCCCCACCCACGAGGAGATCGTCACCGACATCGCGCGCCGCGAGATCAAGAGCTGGCGCGACATGCCGATGAACCTCTACCAGGTGCAGTCGAAGTACCGCGACGAGCCCCGCCCCCGCGGCGGCCTCCTCCGCTGCCGCGAGTTCCTGATGAAGGACGCCTACTCGTTCGACGTCACCGAGGAGGCCGCGCGCGGAAGCTACGAGACCATGCGCAAGGCGTACTGCGCCGTGTTCGATCGCATGGGCCTCACGTACCGCATGGTCGCGGCGGACCCGGGCGCCATCGGCGGCTCGACGAGCGCCGAGTTCCAGGTGCTCGCCGACTCCGGCGAGGACGCGATCGTCGCGTGCGACACCTGCGACTACGCGGCGAACGTCGAGATCGCGACCGTCAAGGTCGCCGACGTCGCGGCCGACGCAGGCGCGGCAGAAGACGAGCGCAAGAAGGTCCACACCCCGAAGGTCGGCACGATCGAGGACGTCTCGAAGTTCCTGAGCCTCCCGAAACCGCGCTTCCTCAAGTCGCTCGTGTACCTCGCCGACAAGGAGCTCGTGCTCGCGGTGGTGCGTGGCGATCACGATCTCAACGAGATCCGCCTGGCGCGCGCGCTCGGCGTCGACGAGGTGTTCATGGCGGCCGACGCCGACGTCCAGAAGGCGACCGGCGCGGCGGTGGGCTTCGCCGGGCCGGTGGGCTTCAAGGGCAAGGTCGTCGTCGACCGCGCCGCGGCGCAGGTGAAGAACGCGGCGACGGGCGCGAACGAGAGCGACCAGCACTTCACGGGCGTGAACATGGGCCGTGACTGGCAGGGCGAGATCGCGGACATCCGCCTCGCGACGACGGGCGACGCGTGCCCGAACTGCGTGAGCGGCAAGTTCAAGCAGTACAAGGGCATCGAGGCCGGCCACATCTTCATCCTGGGCACGCGGTACTCGGCGCAGATGGGCGCGCAGTACTCGGACGAGAAGCAGGAGAAGAAGCCCATCGTCATGGGCTGCTACGGCATCGGCGTGTCGCGCCTCGTGGCGACGGCGATCGAGCAGAACCACGACGAGAACGGCATCAAGTGGCCGATGGCGGTCGCGCCCTACCAAGTGCATCTCGTCACGCTCGGCAAGGAGGAGAACGTCGGCGCCACCGCGAAGGCGCTCTACGACGACCTCGAGGCGCGCGGTATCGACGTCCTCTGGGACGATCGCGACGAGCGCCCGGGCGTGAAGTTCAAGGACGCGGACCTCCTCGGCATGCCGCTGCGCGTGACGATCGGCGCGAAGTCGCTCGCGAACGGCAACATCGAGCTGAAGCCCCGCAGCGAGCCCGACCCGAAGAAGGCCGAGCTCGTCCCGGTGGCCGACGCCGCGCGCGTCCTCGAAGAGCGCGTGAAGTCCGCGCTCGCGCACTGATTCGCCCACGGGGTCGCTGCGCTCGGCGGGCGCCGCTCGGTCGGCCATGTACTATGGGCGCGATGCTCTCCGCGGCCACCCGTGCACCCGAGATCGATGCCGTCGACAACCACGGTCAGCGCTTCCGGCTCTCCGAGCATCCCGACAGCTCTGCACGGTTCTGTTCTTCTTCCCGCGGGCCTTCACGCCCGGCTGCAGGGTCGAGACGGCGGCCTTTCGCGACAGCCACGCGGAGCTCCGGCAGCTCGGCGCCTTCGTCGTCGGCGTCAGCACGGACGACGCGCCCACGCAGTGCAGGTTCGCCGACTTCATGCGCGCGCCCTTTCCGCTCATCGCCGATCCGCGTGGGGAGATCACGCGCGCCTACGACGTCCGCTGGCCGCTGCTGAACATCGCCAAGCGGGTCACGTTCGTGATCGGCCCGTCGCAGATCATCCTCGGGACCTTCACCGCGAGCTCCAGATCGGCAAGCACCACGACGAGGTGCTCACCTTCGTCGAGGAGCTAGGCCGCGTCGGGCAGGTCGCCGGCGCGGGCGCTTCGCCGGCGGCGTGAGCGGAGGCAGACGGCCGCGATGACGCCGAGGAGCGCCGCGCCTGACGCGTCGCCCCCGGGGGAGGTCGAGCAGCCCGCGTTGGCCTGCATCTCGCGGCTGCTGCGCACGCCGGTCCGCGGGGCTGGCCCCTCGCCGTCCTCCGGGTCGGTCTGCAGGGGGCCGGAGGCGCTCGTCCACTCGCCGGCGTCGACGTCGACGTCCTCGAGGCCCGCGTCCGAGTCTGCGTGGCTCGCGTCCGTCGCCGCGGCGTCGGTCCCGCCCGCGTCCTTGGTGTCCTTCGCGCCCGACGTGCCCGAGCCCGAGCCGCTCGGCGGCGCGGTGGTCCCGCCGCACGCCTTTCCGTTCTGAGACTTGTACGTGTGGCCCTCGACGAGCTCTCCCTTTGCCTCGTCGAACTGGATGACCTTGGTGGGCTTCGACCACATCGCGCTCCACGCCTGGGCGCGATTGCCCGCCGACCCACCCGCCTGGACCGAGACGTGCGTGTGCGGACCGAACGAATAGCCGTTGTGACCGACCTTGCCGATGACCTGACCCTGGCAGACGCGGGTTCCGGGAGCGATGCCCAGCGCCGAGACGCTCTTCCGGGCGAGGTGCAGGTACGAGCTCTCCTGGCCGTCGTCGTGCTGGATGATGACGAAGTTCGTCGCGTCGTTGCACGACGCCCAGTTACAGACGTAGCCCGGCGCGTAGTCGGGAAACGTGTCGATGACGGCGCTGACCTTGCCGGCCTTCATCGCGAGCACGTCGCCTCCGCGCGGAATGCCGACGTCCACGGCGTTCCAGATCTGGTCTCGATAGCCGTGCGGGTACTGGACGATCGAGTACGTCACGCCCGCGCGAAACGGCAGCTTGTAGCCGCGGACGACCTCGCGCGAGTGAATCGCGTCGGAGCTCTCGGCGATGCCCTCGTCCTGTCCAGGTGCCTCGCCGGTACACGCCGCGGAGACGAGGCCGACGATGGTGGCGACGAGCAGCGTGACCGTGAGACGGAGATGGCGACGAGGGAGCATGGGAGCCTCGGACGCTCGTCCAGCGCGAAGCGTGCCAGCGACCACAACGCTGCGCAGCCCGCGTCGTCGTGGGAGTCGCGGACGATCCGCGGCCTCCGACGGATCCACGCGCACCCCACGGCCCGCGCGCGATCCGCACCTGTAGCCCGCGGATATTGGGCAAAATCGGGCTGAACGGCGGCGCGCCGGCCCGTGCGTCCGCTGGCATCGGTCGTGCTCCAGGGGGTAGCCATGCGCACCCCCATCCTGACCCTGGCGTTCGTCGCGACCCTGGCCGCCGCGTGTGCCGCGGAGACCGACGAGGCGACTGCGTCGACCGAGGACGCCATCTCGGTGGCTGGTGGCGACACCGCCTGCGCGGCCAAGAAGAAGTCGCTCGTCGCGAAGGGCAGAAAGCTCGCTGGCTCCTACTTCGCGTGTGCACCGGAGGGCCGGTTCCGCGTCGCGTGCGGTACCGACGGGAAGGTCCTGAAGGACAAGCGGGCGATCCCGTGTGGCTCGTGCACCGACGAGGGGAGCAACGCCGTGTGCGCGAGCCCCATCCAGCTCGGCGGCGCGACGTGTCGCTTCGCGAAGGGCACGACGTCGAGCGCCCAGGCGGGCGAAGAGACGCTCGACCCAAACACCAAGGTCTACAGGAACGAGGTCCTCCTCAAGTTCGAACTCGAACAGGTCGGCGTGATGACCTGGGAGCTCGACCACACCTTCCAGGACGGCTCGACCATCCCGACGCAGCGCTTCACCGAGAAGCAGGACGAGGGGTTCAAGCACGGCTTCTACCTTCCGCTCGTCTACAGCGAGGCCGAGTGGGGCCCGCAGTTCGGCCCGGCTGCCGATCACGGGACGGTTCGCCTCCACTGCGTGAACGGCTCGCTCACGATCCCGTACAGCTTCGTTCGGTTGAAGGCGCCCCCGGCCGGATGATGCGCGCGTCCTCTCGTCTGCTCGTCGCTCTCCTCGCGGCCTGCGCGCTCGCCTTCGGCGCGTGCAGTCAGCCCGCCGACTCCTCTGCCGACGTCGCTCCCTCCGCAGATCCTCCTCGTCGCGTCGGGCCGGAGGGCGCCGAGGACGGTGGGCTTCCGGCCGACACGGCGGACGCAGAGGCCTCGGACGCGGGGGACGCCGCGGTGAAGCCCGACATCGTCCGCAAGGTGATGGTCATCGACTTCGATCCCGTCCTCACGACTCGAGGCGGGATGAAGATCTCGCAGGCGCGCGGCTGGCTCGACCCGAAGACGGAGATGCAGCACGTTGCCGAGTGGTTCGTCTCGACCACCAGGGGCCGCTTCGGCTTCGAGATCGTGAGCCATCAGACCGTGAACGAGTTCCCGCTGCTCACGGGCGGCTTCCGTTACACCGAGTCGGGATACCTCGCGGTGCTCGCGGATCCGTCCAAGGCGCGAAGGCCCGACGGGGCCGACTACAACGCCATCCTCACGCGCTTCAAGGCATGCGAGGCGCTCAACGCCGGAACCATCGACGAGCTCTGGCTCATCGGGGGCCCCTGGTACGGCTACTACGAGTCACGGCTCGCCGGGCCGAACGCGTTCTTCTACAACGCGCCGGTGCTCACCGGCACGACGTGCGCGCGCCTCATGCCCATCATGGGCTTCAATCCCGAGGCGGGTTTCGCGAACGCGATTCACGACTTCGGGCACCGCACCGAGTCGACCATGGCCTTCGTGTACGGGGGCTGGTCGCAGAATTCGCTCGCCAGCGCGTGGGACCGCTTCGGCCTCGTCGCCTCGCAGTCGCCGGCCTTCGGCTTCAGCGGCTGCGGGACGACTCACCGGCCGCCGAACGCGCTGCAAGACTACGAGTACGACGCGACTCGCTCGACCTCGTCGACGTGCGGTGAGTTCGGCAAGTACCCCAACATGCTGCCCGCGGGGCAGTCGCTCCAGCCCGTCACCTGCGCAGCTTGGGGATGCACGGACCTCGGCTACTACGAGTGGTGGTTTCGCCAGCTGCCCCGCAAGGCAGGCGTCGGCCCCGATGGGAAGACGATGGACTGGCTCCGCGCGGCGATGGACCCGAACCACGCGCTCTGATGGGCGACGTCGAGTCAGTCCTCGGGCTTGGGCGTCAGCAGCGAGGTCGCGGCCTCCGGGAGCGCCTCCTTCGCCGCGGACGCGATCGCGTTCGCGGTCTCGCGGTTCACGAGCTTGCCGACGAGCGGTGCGACACGCTCCGAGAGGACCTTCGCGGCGCGGCCGAGGAGGTCGGGTAGCTGTTCGAGCAGCTTCTCGGCCGCGTTCGGCTCGCTCTCCACGCACATGATCCGCGGAACGCCGTCGCGCCCGACGGTGATGACGGCCACGGGCTCGATCTGGACCACGCCGCCCGCTCCGAGCGCGCCCGACTCGCCGGAGGTCGCGGCCTGCTTCGCTCCGCCGTGGACCGCGCCCGCGCCGAGCGCGACACGGAGGCGATGGACCGGCACGATGGTGGCATCCCCGAGCGTGTAAGGCTCGCCGATGAGCGTCTCGCTCTTCGACATCGAGTGCAGCCCTTCCAGCAGCGTGTGCACGACGCCGGTGATCTTCGTCGGGGCATTCGTCGACTTGTTGTTCGAAGCCATGAGCTCTCTCTTCCGGGATCAGGTGGTGCTGGAGGCAGCCATCGTGGACGAAGTGGTCGCGCCCTTGCGGCGGAGGTGAACGTTGCGCCGCGCGAAGCGAAGCCCCTCGATGGCGACGCGAGCCGGCACGATGCGGAACGAGAGCTCGACCTCGCCGTCGAGAACGGTACGGCCGGTCCAGTCGAAGGTCACGTCGAGCGTGCCGAGCGGGGCGAGGGCACCTGCGATCGGGTAGAGCCATGCGGCGGCCTTCCCGGTGATGGCCGGATCCGCGAACCCGCACAGGAGCGCGCCATGCAGCGACACCTGGCGGAGGTCCAGCAGCACGCGCAGCCCGAGCTCCGGCAGCTCTGCGAGGTCCGTCCTCGCGAGAAGCGCGTCCTTCGCGCGCTGCGCGAGGCGGCTCATGGTGCTCGTGCGCGGGTCCGCCGGCTGCTCGAGCCGGTCGAGCACGCTCTCGACGGAGACGTGCGCAATGGACCGACGCAACAGCTCCCGCCCGCGCAGGTGAACCGCGACGACGCCAGGACCGCCGAGGATCGCCGCGGCGCTCCCCGAGAGCCCGGCGACCTCGAGGCCTCCTGCGAGCGAGACCGCCGACGGACCGGAGGTCGCCTTCAGCGTCGCCTCGACACGCCACGGCCACAGGGCGACCGCCACGAAGGTCACGAGCGCGCCGAGCGCGCCGAGCGCCAATGACGCCAGCACGATCACGACGACGGACGGCCACGGCTCAGGGATTGGAGCCTCCGCCGGCGGGAAGCTTCGGCGTTGCTGCTCCCGGTGCGGCCTCCTGCTCGTTCAGCTCGAGCACGATCGCCTTCCGGACGGAGCCATACTTTCCGTCCTTCAAGACGACGAGCTGGGCAACTCCGTCGCCGCCGACGACGACGAACGCCTTCGGTGTGACGACCATCGTTCCGCCGGCGCCCGCTCCGTCTGCTCGGCCGCCGCGCTGCTCGCCGTTGCCCGAGAGGTCGGTCGCCGCCGCGCCGAAGGCGATGCTCACGTCGAGGAGCGGGACCATGTGGCTGTCGCCGACCTTCGCGGGCTTGCCCATCAACGATGCCGTATCCGACACCTTGCGCATGTCCGCCATCAGGCCGCTCAGCAGATCGTTCAGGTCCATCGATACCTCCCGCGAAGCAACAGTCTAGCGGTCCGCGCCGCGGCGCGTCCGCCTTCGAAGCGTCAGGCGGTCTTCGTGGATGCAGACGCCGTCGCAGCCGTGGTCGGAACCTCGACCGCGGGGCCGGTCTCGCCGCTCTGCGGTCCGGGCCGCACGCTGTCGAGGGGCACGTGGTCTCGCTCCAGCTCGAAACCCGTGGGCTTCTCGGCGTCGTCGTAGACGTCGGAGTGGTGCCCGGGCAGCTGATCGGGGCTGTCCGTCAGCACGATGGGGGAGCTCGCGCTCGAGACCACGGCGTCCTCCTCGAGGAACTCCCCGCGGATCCGACCTGCGACGAACAGGATCGGGAACGACAGGAAGAGGCCCTTGAACCCGAACACGTGCTCGCACGCGAGCAGGCTGACGATGAGGAGGAACCCGGGGATCTTCACGTGCCGCGCGGTGAGCCTCGGGCTCAGGTAGTACGACTCCACCTTGTGCAGGATGAAGGTGAGCGCGATGAAGATGCCGACGCCGAGCCAGCCGTTCGCCTGATAGGCGAGCAGGCAGAGGACCGTGCCGGACACGATGTTGCCGATCACCGGCACGAGCGCCGACACGAAGATGAGCAGCATCAGCGGGCCGACGTGCGGAACGCCGAGGAAGAGCAGGACAGGTAGCGTCGTCACCGTGTTGAACACGGCGACCACGAGCTGGAGCTGCACGGTCACGACCGTCGAGTCGGCGACGTGCCCGAGCCATCGACCGAGAGTGCCGCCGAGCGAGCGCGTGTCGACGCGCTCCCAGAACTCCGCGAGCTCCTCTTCCTCCAGCGTGTAGACGAGCGCGAGGATGAACCCGATGAGCACGTAGACGAAGAAGTGTCCGATCGCCGACGCCGCCGAGATCGCATCGCCCGCGTAGTGCTTGATGCCCTCGACGATCTTCTCGGTGCCGCCGACCTGCTCCTGGACCTTCACGAGGAGCGGGTTCTCCTTCAGCTCGGCGAGCCGGTCCGGGAAGCTGTCCTGGACGGCGGCGACGGTGCGGATCGTCTTTCCGATGCCGAGCCACGCGCCGATGCCGAGGGCGACGACGATTCCGAGGACCAGGACGAGCAGCGATTTCTTCCGACTGAGGCCGCTGCGCGCGGCGATCGATCGCGCTCCCCAGCCGAGGAGCCGCTCGAACGTCACGAAGAAGACGAGCAGCAGCGCAAGGTGGCGGAACAGGTACAGAAGCCCGACGAACGAGGCGATCGCAACGAAGCGACGCGGGGTCTTCTCGGAAAGAAATGCCGCGACCCGATCCATGGTGGAAGAGGGTACCCTGGACCCCTCACGCGGCCCGGAAAAACGCCCCCGGCCGCGGGAAACAGGGAACATTAGATCGCTCCCAGGCGTCGGACGTAGCACTCCAGATGAACCGTGACTCCGCAGGCGCAAAGATAGCGGTCGTACTCGGGATCGGAGCCGTCGCCGTCGGCCTCGGCATGCTCCGCGCGAGGCTCGCCGGGCCTTCGAGCACGGACCGCGCCCACGTGGTCGCGACGAGCGCCCGTCCGCAGCCCGCGGTCCCGGAGGAGCGACCCACGACACCGACGCCCGACAAGCCCGCGGCCGAGGCGAGGCCGACCGGCCCGACGCAGGCCGACCGCATCGCGCTGCTCGAGGCCTGCACCGAGGGGGACAAGGCGAAGGTCGAGGCGCTCGTGTTGAAGGGCGTGAACCTCGACGGAACGCTCGGCAGCGCCGCCAAGTCCGGCAATGCCACGCTCGTCGCCTGGCTCATCGACCACGGCGTGTCCGCGAAGGAGGACGAGGACCTCGCTGTCCCGCCGCTCCTCGCCGCCGACGATCACGACGCGGTGGTCTCCACGCTCCTCGCGAAGGGCGCGCACGAGCCGACGCTCGCGAAGGCCGTCGCGGTGGGCGCGCGGAAGGCCGTGGCTCGACTGCTCGGCAAGGGCGCCAGCGCGACCTCGAAGAACGCGGAGGGCGAGCCCGTTCTCATGGTGGCCCTGCACAACACCGCTGGCGAGAAGCGTCGCGTCATCGTCGACGCGCTCCTGAAGGCCGGCGCCGACGTGAACGCGAAGTCGGACGACGACACGCCTCTGTCGGTCGCGCTCGCGGCCGCGGCCGGCCACACGGACGGTGACGCGAAGCCCGGCGATCGCGCGGTCGATCTGGTCGGCAAGCTCGTCGCCAAGGGCGCGAAGGTCGACGGTGACGCGCTCGTCACGGCGATGGGGATCGACGACGACCGTCGCGCTGCGCTGCTCGACGTGCTCCTCGCCGGAAAGGTCGAGCCGAGCGCCACCGTGCGCGCGGCCACCTTCGCCGCGGACAACCACGACGCGGCATCGCTGAAGCGGCTCGCGACGAAGGGCATCGCGTGGTCCGCGCTCGATGCGCACGCGACGCCCCCGCTCGCGAGCGCGATCTTCTCGAGCGACGTCGCCCTCGTCACCGCGCTCCTCGACGCCGGCGCGCCCATGGACAAGATGGGGGAGAACGGCGACACGGGGCTCCTCGCGGCCGTCGCCGCCGCCGCCGGAGAGTCGGAGGAGGCCGTCCGCGTCGTGCGCGTACTCCTCGAGCACGGCGCGAGCCCGAACAAGCGAGGGCGCGACGGTCGCACGGCGCTCTTTGCCGCCGCGCAGCAGGGGACGGAGTCGCTCGTGACGCTCCTCGTCTCGAAGGGCGCGCGCGTCGAGGACGCCGTCGACGGGATGACTCCGCTCGAGGCCGCCGACGCGCGCGGCCACGACGCCGTGGTCAAGCTCCTCAAGGCACGCGGCGCGAAGCAGAAGAAGGCCGCGGTCGACTGAGCTTCCTTGCGCTGTGCGCGGGTCGTTGTCGCCCGTGGAACAGTTCGTTGCTGGTGACCGTCCTTGCAGAGGTCCGGCCGGTCCCTAGGATGTGAGTCTCGATGGATCGGCGAAGTGCACTGCGCTGGCTGGCGGCCACGATGAGCGTGCCGTTCGGCGCCAGCGCGATGGCATGCAGCCGGACGAGGCAGGGCACGATGACGACGAACACGACCTCGAGCAACACCGGGACGATGCCCGTGGTGTTCATCGCGCACGGCGCCCCGCCGCTGCTCGACGACGAGCCCTGGAAGGCCGAGCTGGCCGCGTGGTCGAAGTCGATGCCGAGGCCCAAGGCGATCCTCTCGCTCTCCGCGCACTGGGAGGCTCACCCGATCGCGATCGGCGCGACGACCGCGATCCCGCTCGTCTACGACTTCTACGGGTTCCCCAAGCGCTACTACGAGCTGCAGTATGCGGCGCCTGGCGCGCCCGACCTCGCCGCACGCATTCGCGATCTCCTGCGCGGCAAGAGCATCGCGTTCGTCGACGATCCGGGGCGCGGCCTGGATCACGGCACGTACGTGCCGCTCATGTCGATGTACCCGGAGGCCGACGTGCCCGTGCTGCAGGTCTCGCTCCCCGGCCTCGACCCGAAGGAGCTCTACGACTTCGGTCGCGCCCTCGCGCCGCTCCGCGGCGAGGGCGTGCTCATCGCCGGCAGCGGGTTCCTCACGCACAACATGCGGGCGCTCGGCGAGCCTTCGACCCCGAGCTGGGCGAAGGAGTTCGACGACTGGTCCGCCGAGGTGATCTCGCGCCGCGACGTCGACGCGCTCGTCGACTTCAAGAAGCGCGCTCCGTCGGCGCGCCTCGCGCACCCACGCGAGGAGCACTTCGCGCCGGTGATCAGCGCGGCGGCCGCCGCGATCGACGGCGGCGGCGACGTGAAATTCCCGATCACCGGCTTCTGGAAGATGGCCCCCGCCTTCACGCGCCGCTCGGTGCAAATCGGCTGAGACCCGCGACGGCCGATGACCGGAGACGCGGAGGCGCGGAGCCAACGCGGAGCGGCCCCGCTGCTGTTCCTGATTGGACCCTCCCGGGATGCTCGGCAAGTTCCGCAGACGGGACTTCCCTGCGCGGCTTTCCCCCTCTATTCCGTGCTGAGGGCCTCCGTCCGGACGGGACTAGCGTCCTCCTCGAGAGGCCCGGGTCAACGGTCGATGGGCCGGGAGACGCTGCGGCCCGGAGGAGAGGTAGAACCCCGCGCAGGGAATTGCCGTCTTCGGCAATTCCGGAGCATCCCCCGAGCGTCCAGCAAACGATCGAGGCGGGACCCCTCCGCGTTGGCTCCGCGTCTCAGCGACTCCGCGACTCCGGAGGGCCGAACGCCGCTACTTGCCGATCGAGTCGAGCATGGCCAGGAGGTTGGTGGCCTGCACGGCCATCGCGTCCGTCGACATCTTCGCGGCGTCCTTCACCTCGAAGGGCTCGACGAGCTCTTCGGGGATGTCCGAGAGGAAGCGGCATGGCGTGCGCGGCAACGGCTTGCCGCGCATCATGCGGAACTTGCACCGCAGCAGATCGAGGCGCTTCCGCGCGCGGGTGACACCGACGTAGAAGAGGCGGCGCTCCTCCTCGACGTCTTGCGGCATCGCGTCGGAGACCTTCACGTCGAGCGTGCGCTGGTGGGGAATGAGGCCTTCCTCGCAGCCGATCAAGAAGACGTTGTCGAACTCGAGGCCCTTGCTCCCGTGGAGCGTGGAGAGGGTGACCACGTTGCCGGGGTCTTCCTCCGCGTCGTCCATCTGCAGGGTGAGCGAGTGGAGGAACGACATGAGCTCGCGCTCCGCCGTGTCGTCCTGCCCCTTGCCGGTGACCCGCGCCTCGCGCCGCGTGAGCACGCCGATGATGCCCTCGACGTTGCTCCATCGCCGCGACGCCGCGTTGGTGGACGTCGACGTGGCGTCGATGTCCTTGCGTAGCCCGATCGACTCGCAGAGCTCGCGCGTGACCGTGCTCGCCTTGGAGCGATCGATCATGAGCTTCTTTCGCATGTCAGAGGCGAGCCGCTCGAGCTGCTTGCAGCCCTCGCGCGCGCTCGTGGGGATGCCGTCGAGGGCGTCGACGCGCTCGATCGCCTGCCAGAGCGACCAGCCCTTCCCGAGCGCGTGCTGCGAGAGCTTCTCGACGCTCGTGTCGCCGATGCCACGTGGCGGGTAGTTGATGATGCGGCGCAGGCTGATCTCGTCGGCGCGGTTCAGGAACACCTTGAGGTAGGCGAGGAGGTCCTTCACCTCCTTGCGCTCGAAGAACTGCTGCCCGCCGATCATACGGTAGGGGACGCCCTGCTCGCGGAGCTGCTCCTCGAGGAGCTTCGCCTGGCCGTTCGAGCGATAGAGGATCGCGCAGTCCTTCGGCTTGATGCCCTCTTCGCGGGTGAGCCGGTGCAGCTCGCGCGCGACGTACGCGGCCTCGGCCTCGGGCCCGGCGGCGACGCCGAGGCGGACCTTCTCTCCGCCCGGCTTGTCGGTGAAGAGCGCCTTGTTGTACTTCGAGTCGGCGCGCTTCGAGATGACCGCGTTAGCCACCGCGAGGATGGGCGCGGAGGAGCGGTAGTTCTGCTCCAGCTTCACGATCTTGGCGCCGGGGAACTGCTCGTCGAAGTCGAGGATGTTGCGGACGTCGGCGCCGCGCCACGCGTAGATCGACTGGTCGTCGTCACCGACGACACAGATGTTCTTGTGGCGATCGACGAGGAGCCGGAGCACCTCGAGCTGGGCGCGGTTCGTGTCCTGGTACTCGTCGACGAGGACGTAGAGGAACTCCTTCTGCCAGCGATCGCGGATGTCTTCGCGCTCCTTCCAGAGGCGAGCGACCTCGCAGACGAGATCGTCGAAGTCGAACGCGCGGAAGCTCTTGAGCGCGCTCTGGTACTTCGGGTAGACGAGCTTCGTCATCTCGTCGTAGTCGTCGCCCTCGCGCTCGGCGTACTCCTCCGGCGACTGGAACGCGTTCTTGGCGTTCGAGATGCGCGTCACGATCTGGGAGGCGTCGAACTTCTTGCCGGCGTCCGTGCGGCTGAGGATCTCCTTCACCGCGGAGAGGCAGTCGCCCTGATCGAAGATGGTGAACGTGCCGCCGAGCGACTTCCGCTCGCGCCCGAGGACCATCAGCCCGAAGGAGTGGAAGGTCGAGATGACGAGGCCCTTGCCGCCGTCCTTCCCGCCGAGGCGGCGCTCCTTCACGATGTGACTGACGCGCTCGGCCATCTCGCCGGCGGCCTTGTTCGTGAAGGTGAGCGCGCAGATCATGTGCGCGGGGACGCCGCGCTCCATGAGGCGAGCGATGCGGTGCGTGATGACGCGCGTCTTGCCGGAGCCGGCGCCGGCCAGAACGAGCATGGGGCCGTTCTGGTGCTCGACCGCCTCCTGCTGGGCGGGGTTCATAGCGGGTGCTGCGGTCGCCACGGTGTTGCGAACCGGATTCATACACGGCGTCCCGGCGGAGAAAAGATTGACTCGTCCGCACGCGGACGATTCCCGTCGCCGCCGTGCGAGGTGTCGGTATTCTCGCGCGCGTATGCGTTCCCTTCGCGTCTCCGGGTCCCGCCTGCCGTTCCTCGCCGCATCGATGGCGTCCATGCTCGCGCTTGCCGCCTGCGGTGGAGGAGCGCCGCCGCAGGCGCCGGTGGTGCCCGCGAAGCCGGTGCCGATCGCGATCCCGGAGCCGCCGCCCGACGTGACGCCGGTGCCCGAGCCGGCGGGCCTCGTGCTCGTCGGTCGCGTCTCGAAGGCCGACGGCATCCTGAAGACGCTCGGCGCGTGGACGCGGCTTCCGCTTCCCGGCGGCGCCGACCTCGTTCGCTCGATCGCGGACGACAGCGTCGCCGACTCCGTCGACCTCTCGCAGCCGATCGACGGTGCGATCTCGCTCGGTGGCGGAGCCCGCGACCCGAAGCCGCTCATCGCCGTGTCGATCGCCGTCCGCTCGTTCGACGACGCGAAGGCCAAGCTCTCGGCGAAGCACAAGCTCACGTCGGGGAAGAACGGTCAGCTCTGGGTCGAGGGCATCGGTCGCTCGCCCATGTCGGAGAAGAGCGGCCGCGGGAAGGACTTCAAGGGCAACGACAAGGAGGACGACGACGACGGCGAGACCTGCGTGCTCGCGCACGCGTCCTCCGGCGCGCGGCTCGTCTGCGGCGAGCGCGAGGCGCTCGACGCTCTCTCTCCTTACCTGACGCGGACGGTCCCGCGGCAGACCTGGAATTCCGACATCCACGTCGAGGTGTCGCTCGCGGCCGTGCGCGAGCCGCTCGGCCAGGTGCGCGCGGCGCTTCCGGTGCTCGCGCGCTCGATGCTCGGCGGCTCGAGCCCCGCGCTCGCGAAGCTGGTCGATGCCGGAGTGAACGAGCTCGTCGACTTCGTCGGCGACACCGGCCGCATGACGCTCGATTCGCAGCTCGGCGACAGCGGCATGCAGGCGACCGTCAAGGTCGACTACGCGAAGTCCCAGAGCTTCATCGCGCAGCTCGCGACCTCGAACCCGCAGCTCGCCGGTGCGCCGCCGCCCGCGTTCTGGCACCTGCCCTCGGACACGGATGTCGCGCTCTACGGCAAGGGCTCCGATCCGAAGCTCTTCGCGCATCCGAAGGAGCTGCTGGGCAACGTGTTCCTCGAGGCTACCGAGGGGGCAGGCATGCCCGAGCCGGAGCGCAAGGCCGTGCGCGAGCTCGTCGTCGATCGCATGCTCGGCCTCTTCACGGGGCCGCTCGTCTACGGCAAGGGCTACGACGCCGCGGCGGTCGACAAGGCCCTCGCCGGGCGCGGCGCCGTCAAGCCCGGCGACCTCGGCGCGAAGGACGAGGCCGAGCGTGTCCTCGCCGAGCAGGTGCTCGGCTGGCACCTCGTGCAGGTGAACGAGCCGATCACGAAGGTCGGTCCGATGCTCAAGGACTGGGCGCAGCTCTGGAATCGCCCGGCGTTCGCCAAGTGGGCGAAGCAGCAGTCGTCGGCGAAGATGCTCGCCACGATGCGCATCGTGCCGGCGCCTGCCGGGGTGACGCTTCCGAAGGACGCCGTGCATCTCGAGATCGTGATGCCGCGCGCGGACCTCGAGGAGATGCCCGCCGCGCCGCCGCCGCCGCCGGTTCGTGCGGGTGGGGCGAAGAATGCACCGACGGCGCCGAAGCCCGCTGCTGCTGTCGTGAAGGTGAAGAAGATCCCGCGCAAGCCGCTCGTCCTCCACGTCATCGCCGTTCCGGATCAGGGCGGTACGTGGGTCGGCGTCGGCCTCGACGGCAAGCTCCTCGCGCAGAAGGCCGCAGCCTCGCTCTCGAGCGCACCGGACACGGCGACGCTCGCCAAGGTCCAGGGGGCCGAAGCACTTCGTGAAGCGAAGGCCAACGGCGCGTGGTTTGCCACGCTCCGCGGCCTCCTCGTCTACACGGCCCTCGGGCACGGCTCGCGCACGCCGTTCTCGATGGTCGGCTCGCTCCCCGGCAAGGCGCAGACGCCGCTCCTCCTCACGTTCCTCTCGCAGGGGCCTTCGCCGTCCGCTCCGGGGGGCTCTGCCGTAGCGACGTTCAAGCTTCCGCGCGCCGCGATCGAGGACATCGTGAAGCTCGCCATGAGCCACTGAGCGACCTTCGGGATCCCCTAAAATTTGGGGCTGGGCCCCGGTGTGGGTAGATGTGGGTCAGTGCCGAGGACTCCTCTTCTAGTCGCGTTCGGGCTCACCCTTGGGGCGCTTGCGTTCACGCCGAGCAGCCATGCTCGCGGATGGGAGGAGGTCCACCAGACCTCCGACGACGTCCGCCTGACCGTCGGCGCCGACGGCGTCGCGACGGTGCAGCACCATCTCCGCTATCGCGTCGTTGCGGGACACTTCAAGACCCTCGACTTCACGGGCATCGAGCCGACCGCGGAGCTCGTCACCGACACGACCGCGCTCATGGAGAAGGGCGGCGAGCTCCCCGCGCATGTCATCCCGAACGCGAAGGTGCCGGGGGCGCTCCAGATCGCGTTCGACGAGCCGCGTGGCATCGGCCGTGGCGTCTACGTCATCGACGTGAAGTACCGGCTCGACCTCGTCGCGTCGAAGATGCTCGTCCGCGACGGGGCGATGTGGCGGCTCTCGTGGACCGCGCCCGTCTCGCCGGAAGGTCACGACGGCGCTCGCGTCGTCTTCGAGGTGCCCTCCGCACCGACCGAGCCTCGTCTCGCGTCGCCCGAGCAGGCCGCGACGACGCTCGCGACGCTGCGTCGTGAGCCCGACAAGGACGAGCTCGAGCTCGTGCGCGCTCACATCCCGCGCGGAGAGACCGTCGTCTGGTCGGCGCGCGTCGACCCGAAGGCGTTCCCGCGCGTCCTCTCGCCGGAGCTTCGCCCGCCGGTCGCTGCCATCACGGCCGCGGCGCCCGTGCCGAACCACGTGCCCGCCGTCCTCGTCGCCTCCTTGCTCGCGATCCTCGCCGGCGCGCTCGCGTTCGCGCTCGGCGCGAAGCAGCGCTTCGTCGCGCGCGCTTGCGCGTCGGCCACCGTGCCGGTGCGCCCGCGCCCGCTGATCCCGCTTCGCTGGGGCCTCGCGCCCTTTGCGTACGGCGCCGCTGCCGTGGGGGCCCTCGCCGAGCTCCTCTGGGGTACGCCGGCCTACGGTGCGGTGCTCGTCGTCGTTGCGATGGCGCTCGCCGCGCATCGCTCGCCGTCGCCGATCGCTCGCCCGCGCGGCCCGGGTCGATGGCAGCCCATCTCCGACGGAGCAGTGCTCGTCGCGCGTGCGCGAGACGCCGCACCGGGTGACGCGCTCGACATCGGGACGCGCGCGGGCAAGCTGACCGCGCTGGGTCTCGTCGTCGGTCTCGCGCTCGTCTCGTTCGTGCTGCGCACGCGCGTGGCAGGCGCGGCCATCTCGATTCCGCTCGTCGCTGCTGCGCTCGTGCCGCTCTTCGCGACCGGGACCCACGCGCAGCAGCCGCGCAGCCCCGCCGAGCTTGCCGCTCGCGTGCTCGGTCCGGCGCGCGATCTGCTCGGCCGGCTCGTCGACTTCACGCACGTCGAGGTCCGCTGCCTCGCGCGCTTCCGCGAAGGCGACCGGAGCTACGACGAGGTGCGCCTCTCGTGCGCTCCGGCGGACCGCATCCCCGGCCTGCGCAGCATCGAGCTCGCGCTCGCCACGCTCGAGCCCGGCGCACCGGCCGCGCTGCCCGAGGTCCTGGTGCGCTTCGACGACCGCTCCGAGGCCGCGTCGAAGATCGCTCAGCTCGCGCCGGGCATCCGCATCGTCACCGGTCGCGGTCCCGACGAGAAGGTGCTCCGGCTCGCCCCGCGCGCCCCGACGCCGTCGGGCGCCGCGCGTCTCCTGGCCCGCCTCGCCTCCGAGCTCGAGGGCCGTCGCGCCACCGACCGCCTGACCTCCGCCGTGGCCTCCGCGCCGACGCCGAAGTCGCCCTCGCGTGGCTTCACGGGCGCCGATCGACGCGCGCCCCGCACGCGTCCCGTCACCGTGCCTCCGGTCCCGCCGACGCTCGTGCCAGCCGCATTCGGCGGGGCCGTAGCGTCCGCCTGAACGCGGCGCCGGCGCCCTGGATTGTGATACAACCGCGCGTGTAAATGGCGCTCGATCCCTCTCACGCGACAGAGGCCGCAGATGATGGCGAAGACCGCACGGATGCGCGTCCCGCCGCCGTGGTGGCCGCCCTGTCCGTGTACGTCGAACCACTGGTCCCCGATGCGCGCATCGCCGTGGTCGGTGACGGCGAGCTAGGGCTCCACGAGCGGTTGCTCGAGCTCGGCGCGCGCACCGTTCATCTCTACGACCCCGACCCCGAGCGCGTGGCCCGCATCTCGGACGCCGTCCCGCGCGGCGTCTCCGTGCGCATGCTCCGCGACGAGTTCGACGTCCGCGACGGTGCGTTCGACCTGGTCGTGATCCCGGACATCGGCGTCCTCCCCGACGCGGCCGCGTCGATCGTCCGTCTCCGTCGCGTCGTCGACCCCCGCGGCGCGGTCGTGGCGATGGGCCGCGCGCGCACCTCCCGCGGAGACGACCCGCACGACGCCCTCTTCCCCGAGCTGTCGCCGCCCGTGGTCGAGTACGCGGAGCTCTACGATCTCTTTGCGCTCCAGTTCGAGAGCGTGACGATGACCGGCGTTCTCCCGTTCGCCGGCGTGGTGTTCGCGGAGCTCGGCGCGGGTGACGACCTCGCCGTCAGCGTCGACACGCGCCTCGTCGACCCGGAGCCGCCCAGCGTCTTCGTCGTCACGGCGGGCCGCGAGGCCGCGCTCCTCGACCCCTATGCCATCGTGCAGGTGTCGCGTCATCGCGAGCCCGACGCCCTCGACACGGTCACGGTCGACGTCGCGAGGCGCGAGGTCGACTCGCGCGAGCACGACGTGGCGACCGCGTTTGCGGCCATGCAGCTCAAGGCCGAGCTCCTCGCCGCGCAGCTCGACGAGCATCGCGCGCGGCTCGCATCGATCGACAGCCGCGGCGCCGACCAGGCCACACATCTCGAGCGGGTCGCGGTCGAGCGCGACCTCGCCCTGACGCGCGCCTCCGAGCTCGAGAGCATCCTCGGTGCCGCTCAGCAGGCGCTCGAGGTCCTCGACCGGCGCCTCGTCGCTGCCGAGCAAGGGTTGCTCGAGCGCGACGATCAGATCGCCGCGCTCAATGCCGAGCTCGACGCGCGCGACAACGAAGACGACGCCGCCGAGCGCTCCACGGGCGAGCGCGCCGACCCCTCGGCCGCGGCAGAGCTCCTCCGGCGCGCGGAGCGCGCCGAGACATCGCTCGCGCTCCATGTCGCCGATCTCGCGCAGCTGAGCGAAGCCCATGCGAGCGAGACGGCCGGCCTCGAGGAGCAGCTCCGCGAGCGCGCCCGCGTGATCGCCGCGATGGACAAGGAGCTCGCACGTCGCGAGCAGCTCGTTCGCGAGCTCGTCGTGTCGCTCGAAGAGGCTCGCGAGGGCGGGGCGTCGCCCCACGTGTTCGAGGCGGCTCCGGCGATGCCGGGCGTCGCGCCCGAGGAGGTCGTGCGGCTCCGCCGCAAGCTGGACGACCTCGCCCTGCAGGTCGCGCGTCGCGAAGGCGAGCTGGTCGCGCAGGCGTGGCGGATCACGGAGCTCGAAAACGAGAAGGCACGTCTCGTCGTGGCGCTCGAGCGCGAGGCGGCGGCCGCCGCTGCTGCGCGCCTGGCACCGCCGCCTCCGGCGCCGAAAGCGCGCATCCCTGCAGGAGCAAGCGCCGACGTCGAAGGCGAGCTCGCTCGCTCGCGCGACGAGATCGACGCACTGCGACAGGCTTTGACGCAGGAGCACGCCGCGCGCGTCGCCGCAGAATCGGGAGAAGAGCTGTCACGAGCCCGCGAGGAGCTCGCTCGACAGGCCGTGCTGCTCGAACAGATGAAGGGGCGCGTAACGCACCCCGAAGGCTAGAATTGGCGCAGCTTCGAGCTGAGCCGTGGGCCCGTTGACACGGAATATCCACGTCTTACCTTGCCGCGGCAGTCGCTGCGCGTGACCTCGCGTTCGGCCGTACCTTACGGGCGACGCGCGGGGAGATGGACGGACCAGGTTGTATGTCGGAAAAGCGCGATTACTACGAAGTCCTGAGTGTCGAGCGCGGAGCGGGCGCCGATGACATTCGCAAAGCGTACAAGCGCGAAGCGCTGAAGCATCACCCCGACCGCAACCCTGGCGACAACGAGGCCGAGTCCAAGTTCAAGGCCTGCAACGAGGCCTATCAGGTCCTCTCCGACGACGAGAAGCGGCGTATTTACGATCAGTTCGGCCATGCCGGGCTCGAGGGTGGCGGCGGCGGCTTCAGCGGCGCCTCGGACGTCTTCGCCCACATGCAGGACCTCTTCGCGGAGATGTTCTCGGGCGGCGGCTTCGGCGGCGGCGGCGGTCAGCGGCGCCAGGCCCGCGGCGGCGACCTCCGCATGCAGGCACGCCTCACCCTTCGCGAGGCCGCCTTCGGCGTGAAGCGCGAGGTCACGGTCCACGCTCCCGTTCGTTGCGACGACTGCAGCGGCACCGGCGCCAAGGCCGGCACGAAGCCGGAGACCTGCGGGCACTGCCGCGGCAGCGGCCACGTCTCGAACGCTCGCGGCTTCGTGATGTTCACGACGCCGTGCCCGAAGTGTCAGGGTCAGGGCGTCGTCATCAAGCACCACTGCAAGTCGTGCGAGGGGCGCGGCGCCGTCGAGAAGTCGCGCAAGGTCGTCGTCGCTTTCCCTGCCGGCATCGACGCCGGTCAGCGTCTGCGCGTCCCCGGCCAGGGCATGCCCGGTCCCATGGGCGCGCCTGCCGGCGATCTCTACGTCGAGATCGACGTCGAGGAGGACACGCGCTTCGAGCGCGACGGCGCCGATCTCGTCACGCGCTTCCATGTGTCGTTCGCGGACGCGGCGCTCGGCGCCGAGGTCCGCGTTCCCGCCCTCGGCGACGCCGAGACCGAGGAGGCGCAGCCCACCGTGGCCCTCAAGATCCCCGCCGGCACGCAGTCGGGCTCGGTCTTCACGATCAAGAGCCAGGGGATCCCTCGCCTCGACGGTCGCGGCCGCGGCTCGCTCATCGGCGTCGTGCAGGTCGACGTCCCGACGTCCCTGAGCGATCGCGCGAAGAAGCTGATCCAGGAGCTCCACGAGGAGCTCATGCCGGCCTCCTCCACCGGCGAGTCCGCCGACGGCGCCGAGCGCGCGCGCGTCGCGGCCGCGAAGTAGTACGCTCGCCGTCGTGAGCTCGTCGCTCGACGCCCTGAAGGCCAAGCTCGCAGCGACCCCCGCGCTGCGTGCGACCGGCCGCGTGCTGGCGGTCACCGGCCTGAGCCTCCGCTTCAGCATGCCCGGCGTGCGCGTCGGTGACGTCGTCCACGTGAAGCGACGAGGCGAGCCTCTCGCGTGCGAGGTCGTCGGCTTCGATCGCGGTGAGGCTGTGGGCATGCCGCTCGGAGCGCTCTCGGGTGTCGGTCCCGACGACGAGGTCGAGGCCACGGGCGGTGGCTTCCTCGTTCGCGCGTCCGATGCGCTGCTCGGTCGTGTCGTCGACGGGCTCGGTCGCCCGCTCGACGGTCGCGGGCCCATCGAGGGCGGCGCGCTCGTGCCCGTCGATCGCGATCCGGAGGCCGCGCTCGCGCGTCGCCCGGTGAGCCGGCCGCTTGCCACGGGCGTGCGCGTGCTCGACGGTCTGCTCACGCTCGGCGAAGGGCAGCGCGTCGGTCTGTTCGCCGGCTCGGGTGTGGGAAAGAGCACGCTGCTCGGCGCGATCGCGCGAGGCACCGAGGCCGACGTGGTCGTCGTTGCGCTCGTCGGTGAGCGCGGTCGTGAGGTAGGCGAGTTCCTCGAGCATGCGCTCGGCGCGGCCGGTCTCGCGCGGAGCGTCGTCGTCGTCGCCACGAGCGACGTCGCCGCGCTCGAGCGTCTTCGCGCCGCGCAGGTCGCCACGGCCTACGCCGAGCACTTCCGCGATCAAGGCAAGAGCGTGATGCTCCTCGTCGACTCGGTCACGCGCTTCGCGCGCGCGCAGCGCGAGGTTGGCCTCGCCGCGGGTGAGCCTCCCGCGCGCCGAGGCTATCCGCCCAGCGTGTTCGCGATGCTCCCGCGCCTGCTCGAGCGCTCGGGGCAGGGCTCGCGCGGCTCGATCACCGCGATCTACACCGTGCTGGTCGAGGGCGGCGACATGGACGAGCCGATCGCCGATGAGGTGCGCGGCATCCTCGACGGTCACGTCGTGCTCGACCGCACGATCGCTGCGCGAGGGCGCTACCCGGCGGTCGACCCTACGGTCTCGCTCTCGCGCGTCATGGATGCCGTGGTCGGCCCCGAGCATCGCGACGCCGCGCGGAAGCTCCGGGCGCTCGTGGCTCACTACGAAGCCAAGCGCGATCTCGTCATGCTCGGCGCATACGCCAAGGGCTCCGACCGCCAGCTCGACGAGGCGCTCGCGCGAATGCCGAAGATCGAGCAGTTTCTCGCCCAGTCGCCGCACGATCGCGTCTCCATCGAAGACACGGTCGCGATGCTCAAACAAGTCGTCGGCTGAGAGGCTCACCGGAAGGTGAGGGGTGGCGTCAGCGACGTCGTCGACACGGGCGACGACGGAGGCGGCAGCGCGTCGCCCACGACGGAGAATGCGGCGCACGAGATGTTGTCGGGGCCGCCTTGCTCGTTGGCGCGCGCGACGAGGCGCTCGCATGCCACCGCGAGATCGCTCGTTGCGCGAAGTCGGCCGCGGATCTCGGCGTCTTCGACGACGCCGAAGAGGCCGTCCGAGCAGACGAGCACGATGTCGCCCTGCGCGAGCGGCGTGCGCGTGATCGCGACCTCGAGGCGCGTCGAGCTCCCGAGCGCCTGGAGGATGACGTTGGGCCCGACGACCGACGCGATCTGGTCTCGCGGCACCGCACCGCTCTTGCGAAGGTACTCCGCCATCGTCTGGTCCTCCGTGAGCTGCACGAGCCAGTCGCCGCGGAGCACGTACGCGCGGCTGTCGCCGATCTGCGCGCAGAGGAGCACCCCGTGCGCGACGGTCGCGAGCGTCGCCGTCGTTCCCATGCGTGCGAAGAGCGGCTCCTCCCGCGCCGCCTGCTGGATGCGTCCGGACGCGGCCTCGAGAGAGGCCTTCAGCGCGAGTGCGATCCGCGCCTCGTCGAGCTCGATCGACCCCGCCGGCTCCGCGGACCGCTGCACCCAGCGCGCGCGCATCGCTCCGGCGATGGTCTCGACGGCGAGCCCGCTCGCGATTGCACCTCCGGCCTCGCCGCCCATGCCGTCGCAGACGAGCGCGTAGAAGCCGGCCGAGGGGTCGACCGCCATCGTCAGCGCCGCGGGCGCGTCCCAGGCGAGCCCGCTCGCAGCGCTGGCGAGGAGGACGCGGTCCTGGTTGTCGCTTCGCTCCTGGCCCTGGTCGGTCCTCGCGGCCGCGGAGATGACCGTCGCCGGGGCTGGGGGCGAGGCGGCTGGGGGAGAGGGGGCTGCGGGGAAGGGGTCGGGCTCGGCTCGGTAGAATCTCATGACAACAATCTGAAACAGAAACTATAGTTGTCAACTGATGTCACCTGACCAGATGACGCCACCCTCTTTCCCGGCTAGATTGAGTCTCGTGACGCGCCGCGAACGGGAGACGCCTCCGGAGGATGCCCCGGAGGACTGGCAGGCGCGGCTCGGCCAGGCGATGGAGTCGCGTGCGCTGAGCGGCGGAGAGCTGGCGAGGCGCGCCGGCTTCACGTCGCAATACGTCAACTCGCTCCGCTCGGGCGAGAGGGGCGCCCGCCTCCCGCTCGACACCGCGCGCAAGCTCGCGCACGCGCTCGGCGTCTCGGTCGACTGGCTGACGAAGGGCGAAGGCCCACGGGATCGGCTGAGCGACGTGTTCGTCGTCGGCGCGTCCGGGACCGCGATCCCGTACCGTCCGCCGGCCCCGTCGGATCTCTACCCGAGCCGCGGCGAGGCGATCGCTCTGCTCGCGAACGTCGCCCCACCCGAGGTCATCGAGGCGCTGCGTGCCGTCGTTCCGGAGACCGAGGGCGACCCGGGGCGCGAGTTCTGGATCGACTACGCGAAAGATCTCGCGCGTGACCTCCGCCGGATCACGAACGACCCGGACCTGAACGCGCGCCGTGAACGCGACGCGCCGCCGAAGTCCGCCTACGTGCCGACGGCGAAGAAGAAGGTGCCGTGAGGCTCTGCCTTCAGCGGCAGTGACCTCGCGCGCATCACCGGCTATATCGCTCGCTCGATGACCGTCCTCCAGGTCGCAGACCTGCGCTTCGGCTATGCCGGCGACACGCTCTTCGAGGGCGTCACGTTCACGCTCGCCATCGGCGAACGCGCGGCCCTCGTCGCGCCGAACGGCGCCGGCAAGTCGACGCTCCTCCGCCTCCTCGCGAAGGAGGTCGAGCCGGACGGCGGCTCGGTCGTCGTGAAGAAGGAGGTGTCGGTCGGCTACTACCGGCAATCGCACGAGCTCGTCGCGAAGGGGGACGTGCTCTCGGCCTTCCTGTCCGGCTTCGGCGACATCGTCGAGCTCCGTGAGCAGCTCGCGGCCGCCCAGCACGAGGCGGCGAGCGGCGACGAGCGAGCCCTTGCGCACCTTGCTCACGTGAGCGACCGCTACCACGTGGCCCGAGGTGACGACCTCGAGCATCGCGTGGCGGCGATCGCCGCGAAGCTCGGCTTCTCGACCGCCGACCTCGCTCGGCCCGTCGCGTCGCTCTCGGGAGGCGAGCGAGGCCGCCTGCACCTCGGCGTCATCCTCGCGCAGGAGCCCGACCTCCTGATGCTCGACGAGCCCACCAACCACCTCGATCTCGACACGATCTCGTGGCTGGAGAACTGGCTGCGCGGCTATCGCGGCGCCGTCCTCGTCGTCTCTCACGATCGCGCGTTCCTCGACGCCGTCTCCACGCAGACGCTCGAGCTCGGCAGCCGTGGCCTGCGCGTCTATCCGCTTCGCTACAGCGAGTACGCCGTCGCGCGCGAGGGCGACCTCGCCCGCGAGCGCGCGGTGATGGAGCGGCAGCAGGCCTTCGTCGACAAGACCGAGGACTTCATCCGCAAGAACATCGCGGGTCAGAAGTCGCGACAGGCGCAGAGCCGCCGCAAGATGCTCGACAAGCTCGATCGCGTGGCCGGTCCCGAGGACGTGTGGGCCGTCGCCGATCGCATCAGCTTCCGCTTCGCCGAGGCGGCGCGTTCCGGCGACATCGTGATCGACGCCAAGGGCCTCGCGGCCTCGCGCGGCGGGCGCGTGCTCTTCGAGGGCGTCGACCTCCTCGTGCGTCGCGGCGAACGCATCGGGATCGTCGGACCGAACGGGGCCGGCAAGTCCACGCTCATCAAGCTGCTCGCCGGCAAGGGCGACCCCATGCTCGACACGGGCTTCGTGAAGCGCGGCACGAACCTGCAAGAGGGCTACTTCGACCAGCACCTCGGCGCGGTGAATCCGTCGAACACCGCCATCGAGGAGGTCCGCAGCATCCGTGGCGACCTCAACGCGGACGGCGCCCGCCAGTACCTCGCGCGCTTCCGGTTCTGGGGCGATGACCCGCTGCGCGTCGTTGCCGGCTTCTCCGGCGGAGAGCGCTCACGCCTCGCGCTCGCGAAGCTGCTGCTCGAGCCGCGCAACCTGCTGTTCCTCGACGAGCCCACGAACCACCTCGACATTCCCGCCGCGGAGATCCTCGAGGAGGCGCTCGTCGGCTTCGACGGGACGGTGCTCCTCGTCTCGCACGACCGTCGCTTTCTCGAGACCGTCACGACGCGCATCGTCAGCGTCCGGGACGGGAACGTCGAGGTCTACCCGGGCGGCTTCTCCGACTTCGCTGCCGCACATGCGCCGCCGAAGCCCGAGCCGCGGAAGGACAAGAAGGCCGAGGCGCGCGAGGCCCGGGAGGCGAAGAAGAGCGACGTCCCGCCGCCCATCTCGGAGCAGGCGAAGAAGAAGCAACACGACGCTCAGAAGCAGTCCTCGCGCGATCGCGAGAAGCGTGCGCGTCGCTTCAAGGAGCTCGAGGACCTCATCGCCGCAGGCGAAAAGCAGCTCGGCGAGATGCGGGACAAGCTGCGTGAGGACCCGGCGGGGGACTGGGCGAAGCTCGCGAAGATGGCCGCCGAGGAGCAGGCGCTCGCCAGGCGCGTCGACCTCCTCATGACCGAATGGACCAAGCTCGGCGAAGAGCTCACCGGCTGAGCTTGTATGGGAACGCCGGACACTGCATCCTCGGGCGTGGTGCGCTTCCTTCGTCGCCTCGCGGCCCGGGTCCTCGTCCTCGCGTTCGTCTTGACGACGCTCGGCGGGGCCGCGGTGCTCTTGGGCGGGTGCAAGCGCAAGGCCGACGCGGTCGCCGAGCTGACGGCCGAGCCGCCCGTCGTCCGTGATCTGACCGACGGCCTCCAGCTCACCTGGATCGACGAGAAGGGGGAGTTCCACGTCGAGCAACGCGTGGCGGACGTGCCTGCGGCCTCGCGCGACTTCGTTCGCGTGCGCGCGCTCGACCCCGCGGCCGACGCCCCGGGCGGCGATCGCGTGTTCGTGGTCGACCTCCGCACCGCAAGCGGCGACGGCACCTACGCGGTGCGGACCGTGGCGCGCGCGGAGTTCGAGGACGTCGCGGTCAAGCGCCGATCGAAGAGCGGTACCGCCGTGCTCGCGCCGAAGGGAGCTCCTCTCGTTCCCTCTGCGGCGGCGAGCGGCGGAGCCGTCGGCGACGTCGCCGCTCGACCTGCGGTCATCATCTACGGTGCATCGTGGTGTGGGCCGTGTCACCAAGCCGCGGCTTACCTGAAGCAGAAGGGCGTCGCGTTCGTCGAGCACGACATCGAGCAGGACAGCTCGAAGCAACGCGAGATGCAGGCGAAGCTCGCCAAGGCGGGGATGCGTGGCGGCTCGATTCCCGTCCTCGACGTGCGCGGCCGCATCCTGGTCGGCTTCGACGCACGTGCCGTCGATCAGGCGCTCGGCCAGGCACTCTGATCGACGTCCGGCGGCGCTGCGCGGGAAGACCGATTGAACAGGCGGAGACGCTGAGGCGCGGAGACGACGCGGAAGGGGGTGGGCGCCGATCGCTCACTGGACGCTCGTCGTGCCGGGGAGAACCCGGCAGCCGGGTTCACCCCGGTGGGGGAGACTCAATCCAGCACTGCGAAGGTCCTCTCCCGCTCCATTGTCTCGCCCTGCATCGGTCATCTCGTCGTCCACGTCGTCGATGGAGAGAGCTCCGATGCAAGGCGAGACGATGGAGCGAGGAACGAGATTGAAGCACGGAGGGGAGGACTCCCCACCGGGGAGAGCCCGGCTTTGCGGGCTCTCTCCGGAACCACGAGCGTTCAGCTCGAGATCGAGGCGTGACCCCTCCGCGTTGTCCCCGCGCCTCAGCGTCTCCGCTTGTTCAATCGGCGACCTGCGCCAGTCGTGAGCAGAGCCGTTGCTTCGCAAGCGCGATCGGAACGCTTCATGCAGCGCTTGCTCGTGTGGCCGAGTATCGACTCAAAGATCTCCTGCTCCTGCCGAATCTCCTGAGCGGCGCGCGGATCCCCCTCGCTGTCGCGTTCCCGTTTGCGTCGGGAGACGCACCGCTTGCGCTCGGTGTCCTCGGTCTTGCCGGGCTGACGGACGTGCTCGATGGCTGGACGGCCCGCAAGCTCGGTCAGGCGACCCCGGTGGGCGCCCTCGTGGACGGCATCTCTGACAAGGTCTTCGCTGCCTCCGTCCTCGGGACGTTGATCGCCACAGGCATGCTCACGCCCCTGAGCGCGCTGCTGCTCGCCACGCGCGAGCTCGCCGAGCTGCCGCTCGCGATCCGCGTGCTCACGAGCAAGCGCGCCCGCCTCACCGAGATCGACCGCCGAGCCAACAAGCTCGGGAAGGTCGCGACCGTGCTCGAGTTCGCCACCGTGGTCGCGGTGATCGTGCATGCCCCGGGCAGGCTCGGGCTGCTCGCGGGCACCGCCGTCGTCGGCGCGGCGGCAGGCACGGCTTACTGGCTCCGTGAGCTCCGCGCGCTACGCGCCGAGTCCGCGCGCAGCCCGAAGCGCGAAGCCCCGAGCGTGTGACGATTCAGGTGCGTCGGCTCGACTTGCGGCGGACGACGCGCTCGTAGATCTCGCGCCGCGGACGCCCGCTCCACGCGGCGACGACGTCGGCGACGGTCTTCGCGTGGGTGCCGAGCTCGAGCTCGCGATCGATTCGCGTGTCGATGGCTGCGTCGTCGATCTCCTCGCTCCGCATGTCGGGAGTCCAGCCGCCGAGCACGATCGCGATCTCCCCGCGCCAGGAGTCGCGGTCCTTGGCGAGCGAGTCGAGCGTCCCGCGCACTACCTCCTCGTGGAGCTTCGTCAGCTCTCGCGCGACACACGCCGGACGCTCGGGCATCGCGTCCGCGAGCTCCGCAAGTGTCGCCTGGGTTCGCTCGGGAGATTCGAAGAGGATGACGGGCTCCGGCGTCGCGCAGATCGTCGCGACGCCGTCCCGTCGCGCCACGCCGTCGCGTGGCAAGAAGCCGATGAAGCGAAAGCCCACGCCCGTCGCGAGGCCGCTGGCCACGAGCGCCGCGAGCACCGCGCTCGCGCCCGGGATCGGAACGACCTTCACGTTCGCGGCGATCGAGGCCTTCACGAGCGCATCTCCTGGATCACTCACCGCCGGGGTTCCAGCGTCCGTCACCAGTGCGACCGAGTCACCCGCGAGGAGACGCTCGACGAGCTTCGTCACGTCGCGCGCACTGGAGTGTGCGTGCAGTGCGTCGAGCGGCTTCCCCTCGATTCCGAGGTGCGAGAGCAGCTGGCGTGTGCGACGCGTGTCCTCCGCGGCGACGCGCTCGCTCGTCTTGAGGACATCGATGGCGCGGAGGGTCAGGTCGGCGAGGTTGCCGATCGGAGTTGCGACGACGTAGAGGATACCCGCCACGCGCGTGGCTCAGAGCGAGTCCGTGGCGTCGCCCATCTCGCGCTTGAGGTAGTCGCGGAGTCGGCCGAGCAGGCGCTGCTCGAGCTGGCGCACGCGCTCGCGCGAGATGCCGAATCGATCGCCGAGGTCCTGCAGCGTGAGCGGGTCGTCGGCGACGAGGCGTAGGTCGAAGATGGCGAGGTCCTTCTCCTTGCCGACGAGCGTGCCGCGGAACTCGGCGAGCTTGTCCTTCACGAGCGCCTGCAGCTCGTTGTCGGCCATCTGCGTCTCGGGTCCGGCGCCGACGCTCGGCATCATGTCGACCTTCGAGATCGAGCGGCCGTCCGAGTCGCCCACCGGCGCGTCGAGCGAGTTTTCGCTCTGCGCGAGGCGCACGTCCATCTCGGCGACGTCGCTCTCGGGCACGTTGAGCTGCTTGGCGATCTCCTCGTTGGTCGGGTCGATGCCCATCGCCTGGAGCTCGGAGCGCTTCTTCCGGAGGTTGAAGAAGAGCTTCCGCTGGGCCTGCGTGGTGCCGAGCTTCACGAGGCGCCAGTTGTTGAGGATGAAGCGGAGGATGTACGCGCGGATCCACCACGCGGCGTACGAGGAGAGCTTCACGCCGCGGTACGGGTCGTACCGCTTCACCGCCTGCATGAGGCCGATGTTGCCCTCCTGCACGAGGTCCATGATGTTCTTGTAGGCGCGGCGATACTCGTACGCGATCTTCACCACGAGCCGCAGATTCGCGGTCACGAGGCGCGCCGCGAGCTTCGGATCCTGGGTGGCGATGAAGCGCGACGCGAGCGCGTGAGTCTCCTCGGGAGTCAGCAGCGGGTGCCGCTGGATCTCGCGGAGGTACGCGGCCATCGGGTCGAGCCGCTCCATCGAGCCGCTCGTCGACCGCGTGAGGTCGCGCGAGAGCGGAATGGAGTGCGGTTCGTCGGCGTCTGCGTCGACGACCTCGACGTCGCTGTCGCGAGGCTCTGCGAATGCGTCGTCGTCGGGTGCCGCGACCGGCTCGGAGTCGCGTGCGCCGCTGACGCTCGCGGGCCCGGCGTCGTCGTGATCGCCGTCGTCGTCGCCGCCGGGCTTCACGTCGCCGCCAGCCTCGAGCTCGTCGATCTCGTCGCCGTCCTGCGGTGCGGTGACCTTGGCGCCGTCGGCCGTGCCGGCCGGCGCGGTCGCCTTGCGAGCCTTCGCCCCACGGGCGCGCGGAGCGCGCTCGCCGGCTGCCTTCGGCGGCGCGACTCCGCCCGGGGAGGGCTTGGGGGATCGAGGCACGGTGCCGGATCTACCACGGTTTTTCTTTCGAGTCAGTGGAGCCCTCGGCGTCGTTCTCAGCGGTAGAGGAAGACCGTCGCGCCCATCGCGATGGCCATGATCAGGGCGAGCAACACCTCGTGTCCCAACGTCATTCCGCGCGCCGGCGTGCGCGAGGGTCTGGCGGTAGAGCTTGGTGGCTCGCTCGGGCAAGACTCGGAGGAGATCGTGGGGAAGGTCATCGGCATGCCCTCCAACCTGGGGCCGATAACGCGATGCGTCAAGGCCTGGCTCTGCTAGCGCAAAGGCTGAAATTCTCGGCACTTGTGGCGTGGCGCCGTTGACCCTTGCGAACGAGGGCCGTATCTTCGAACCCCGTGAAGGCCGCTGCGCCGGAAGGCGCTCCCGCTGCGTTCGCCGAGCTCGCCCTGTCGAGCGCCGATTTCGACGCATTCCTCGAGCCGACCCATCCGCCTTCGCGCGGTGGTTCGGCGGGCCGCGCTGCGAGCCACGCACGCGGGTTCAGCGCCGAGGCGTCCACGCCTGCGGCACAGCGGCGCGGCCTCCGCGAGCGGATCGAGCTCTGGGCGCGTGGGATCGTGCCGAGGCTCGAGCAGCTCGGGCTCGCCCTCGAGGTCGTCGTGCCGGACGAGGTGGAGCAGCACCTCTCGTCGCGCGCACCTCGCTCGATCGCCCAGCGGGTGATCTTCGTCCGCGATCAGTTCGGTCGCTCGGGGGTGCCGCGCTCCGAGTCCGACGGCGATCCGCTTCGCTCTCATGCGTACCTCGCGCTCACCATCGACAGCGTGCACGTCGAGGTGAGCCTCGAGGTGTGTCCGGAGGCCGAGGCGGACGTGAAGAACCTTCGCGCGCGCCTCGGCGATCCTCCGCGCCTCCTCGAGCTCACGACGCTCTTCGAGACGTTGCCGCAGGAGTTCGCGATCGGCGTCATCGGAGTGCCGAGCTTTCCGAGCGCCGAGCATGCGAGCGCCGACGACGTCCGCGCGCTGCTCGACGACAGCCAGCGGAGCCGCCGGGCATTGTGGGTCGGATGGAGCGTCAAGCGCGAGGTCGCGCTCGTCCATTCGAGCGAGCTCGACGAGCAGCTCGCCGACGCGCTCGTCGTCCTGGCGGAGGCCTACAAGCTCATCGCCTGGGCGCCCGACAACGATCTCATCGGAGCCGGACGCCGCGGCGCCTGGCGCGCCGGACGCGCACGCAACGAGGAGCGACGCGAGCGCGGGCGTGAAGAGCGCCGCAAGCGACGCAGCGTCCACAAGAAGCCGGTTCGCATCGAGGGGTCGCGGCGCGAGCGCGAGGACGCGCGGCGCCTTCTGACGGTGGCGGAGCGCGAAGGAGCAGGCCCTGCGTCGCGGGCGGGCACCAGGGCCCCTGCGGCGGGCGACGATCCGCAGGCCGCCGAGGCCGCCGATCGCGGACGCGGCGAGGGGCAGGGCCGTTCGGTCCCCTCACGCCGGCCGATGCTCCAGACGATGATGCGGGCGCGAGGCGGGAGGCCGGCGCCCTCGACCGAGGTCGACCCGAAGCTTGCCATCGAGAAGGGAACGCGCGTCCGCGTGCTCGCCGGGGCCTTCGCCAACAAGGTCGGGATCGTGCAAGAGCTCGACTCGAAGGGCCGCGCGCGTGTCCGCCTCGGCCTCCTTGCCGCAACGCTTGACCTGAAGGACATCGTGGCCAGCACCGAGGGCACGCGCCCCATGCTGGCGAGCTCTCACCGGCGTCCGCGCAACGTCCGCAAGAGCTGAGCATCCAAGGCACAAGCCCGGGATCTCCTGGTATGAATCGGTCCGCCGCGTGTCCCGAGAAACCTCGTCAGACGACAACCAGGATCCGTCCGGGTTCCCCGTAACGCTCGGCGGCCAGTTCCGCAGGCACTTGCCGCGGTACGTAGCGGGCACGCTCGTCCTCGGAGTCTTCCAGCTCTCGCTGAACCGCATCGACTGGATGTCGAAGGCGGCGATCGACGCCGTGTTCGGGGGCTCGCCCGAACGCGTGACCCGTCCGGCGATCATCATCCTCGTGCTCGCCGTGGTCGCGTTCATCGCGCGCGTTGCGAGCCGCTGGTTCATCTTCAACGCCGGGCGCGACGCCGAGTACGAGCTGCGGGCGCTCTTGCTCGACCGGCTGCACCGTCTCGGCACCGCGTTCTACCGGACCATGTCGGCCGGCGAGATCATGAGCCGCTCGACGGGCGACCTGCAGCAGGTCCGTCTGCTGCTCGGCTTCGGCGTACTCAACGTGGTCAACGTGACGCTCGCGTTCGCGAGCGCGCTGCAGGTCATGGTTCGCGTCAGCGTGAAGCTCTCGCTCGTGTCGTTCGTGATGCTGCCGTTCATGATCTTCATCACGCGCTCCTTCTCGCGCGCGATGTTCGCGAAGACGCGCTCCAACCAGGAGACACTCGGGAAGCTCAGCGAGGTGCTCCAGACGAACCTCGCCGGCGTCCGCATCGTCCGGAGCTTCGCCCTCGAGAAGCGTGAGCGGAGCCGCTTCGAGAAGGCGAACAACGCCTACCTCGAGGCGAGCCTCTCGCTCGCACGCCTGCGCGGCCTCATGGGTCCGATGGTCGGCGCCGCGAGCTCGCTCGGCGTGCTCGCGTTCTTCTGGTACGGCGCATCGCTGCTCCAGCGCGGTCCCGACGCCGGCGGCATCACCCGCGGCGACTTCTTCGCGTTCTGGCTGGCCTACGGCCGCATGACGTGGCCGATGATTGCCCTCGGCTTCTCGATCTCGATCGTCCAGCGCGGACGTGCCGGGTACGAGCGGCTCAAGCAGATCTTCGATGCCGTTCCCGAGGTGACGGACGGGCCGCTGCCCGAGCCCGCCGAGGTCAAGGGCGCCATTGCCGTGCACGGCCTGTCGTTCGCCTACGGCGATCACAAGGTCGTCGACGACGTGTCGTTCGACGTGCCCGCGGGAGGCTCGATCGCGATCGTCGGGCGTACCGGCTCCGGTAAATCCACGCTCGCGATGCTCCTCGCGCGCCTGTTGCCCACGCCGTCCGGCTCCGTGCGGATAGACGGCAACGACGTGTGCGAGCTGCCGCTACGCGCGGTCCGGAAGTCGATCGGATACGCGCAACAGGACGCCTTCCTCTTCTCCACGACGGTCTCGCGCAACATCGGCTTCTGCCTCGACGACCCGGACTCGGAGGAGGGCGCGACGCGGATCCGCACCGCGTCGCGCGAGGCTCAGGTGCTCGAGGAGGCCCTCGGGCTGCCCGAGCAGTTCGACACGGTCGTCGGCGAGCGCGGCGTGCAGCTCTCGGGCGGCCAGAAGCAGCGCATCGCGCTCGCTCGCGCCCTCGTGCGCGAGCCGAAGGTGCTCGTGCTCGACGACCCGCTCTCGGCGGTCGACGCGAAGACGGAGTCGGCGATCCTCGACGCGGTCGAGCGCCAGGCGCAGTCACGCACGGTCGTCCTCATCACGCATCGCGTGGCCGCTGCCGCACGCTGCGATCAGATCATCGTGCTCGACGAAGGCCGCGTCATCGAGCGCGGCACTCACGACGAGCTCGCCGCGGGCGGCGGCCTCTACGCGAAGTTCGCGGCCGAGCAGTCTGCAAAGTCGGAGCTCGAGGCCGTCGAGGTCGACGACCCGGCCGGCGCCCCCGAGCTGCCCGCCCCGGTGCCCGCGTGAGCGCGCGCGTGACCGAGCCCGCACCGACGCCGCCGCCGGAGCCCGAGCCGACCAAGTCGCCCTTGGCCGCGAGCGGTGACGCGCTGCAGTCCGCCGCGCTGAACGCGGTCGAGGGAGCGCGCAAGGGAGCAGGGACGCTGCGCGACTTCCACGAGGAGGAGCGCCTCGGCCGGGCGTACGACTCTCAGCTCCTCGCGCGCTTGTGGCCGTTCATGAGGCCGCACGCGAGATTCCTCGTGGCCTCGCTCTCGATGATCCTCCTGGCCGCGGTCCTCGGTCTGGTCCGCCCCGTCGTGATGGGGCGGCTCGTGGCCAACGCCCAGAACGACCACCCCGACGGTCTGATGACGTACGGGATCCTGCTGTCCCTCCTCGTCGTCGGCACTCAGGCCCTGACCTTCGTGCAGATGTACACGATGCAGATCGCCGGCGCCCGCTCGATGGCCGATCTGCGCGCGCATCTCTTCGAGTTCATGCAGCAGCTCGAGCTGCGCTACTACGACCGCACGCCCGTCGGTCGGCTCGTGACGCGCGCCACGAACGACGTCGACGCGGTCGGTGAGCTCTTCGCCTCCGGCGTGCTCAACGCCATCGGCGATCTCGTCGCGCTCGTCGGCATCGTCATAATGATGCTCGTCCTCGACGTGCGCATGTCGCTCATCGCCTTCTGCGCGTTGCCGGTCGTGGGCGTCGTGGTCTGGTACGTGCGCGGTCGCGCCCGTCAGGCCTATCGCGACATTCGCGTGAAGACCGCACGGCTCAACGCGTTCCTGAACGAGCAGGTCTCGGGAATGAGCGTCGTGCAGGCGTATGCGCGCGAAACGAGCATGGCCTCGGAGTTCGACACCATCAACGTCGAGTATCGCGAGGCGAACAAGTCGTCGGTGTTCTACGAGGCCGTCCTCGACGCGACGATCGAGATGGTCGGCACCGTCTGCATCGCGAGCATCCTCTGGTGGGCGGGGCTCAAGCGCATCACAGACGGCAGCATCACCTTTCCGCTCGTCGTCGTGTTCACGCAGTACATCAAGCAGTTCTTCGAGCCCGTCAGCCTCCTCGCGACGCGTTTCACCGTGCTCCAGTCGGCGATGAGCGGGGCCGAGCGCATCTTCAAGCTGCTCGACGAGAAGAGCCTCGAGAGCGACGCCGCGCCCACCGCGACCGCTGGCGCGCCCATCGTCGAGGGCGAGGCGGTCGCGCTCGACAACGTGACGTTCGCCTACAAGCCGGGCGTCCCGGTGCTCCGCGACGTGTCCCTGCACGTGAAGAAGGGCGAGCGTGTCGCGCTCGTCGGTGCGACGGGCGCCGGCAAGACGACGGTGACCAGCCTGCTCCTTCGCCTCTACGAGCTCGACCATGGTCACGCCCGCGTCCTCGGCAAGGACATCGCCGCCTACGACCGCCGCGAGCTGCGCGACCTCTTCTCCGTGGTTCCGCAGGACGTCTTCCTCTTCGCGGGGACGGTCGCCTCGAACGTGGCGATGAGCGACGACAGCCCCGACCTCACGAAGGTCGAGCAGGCGCTCTCCCGGATCGGCGCGCTCGACCTCTTCCAGCGTCGTCCCGGCGGTCTCGAGGCGCGGGTCGACGAGCGCGGCGCCAACTTCAGCGCCGGCGAGCGGCAGCTCATCGCGTTTGCTCGGGCGCTCTACAAGGACACGCCGCTGCTCATCCTCGACGAGGCGACCGCGAGCATCGACTCCGATACCGAGTCCCGGCTCCAGGCTGCGCTCGAGGTCGTGATGCAGGGGCGGACGGCACTCGTCATCGCGCACCGTCTCTCCACGATCCGTTCGGTCGATCGCATCGTGGTCTTCCATCGCGGCCGTGTGGTCGAGTCGGGGTCGCACGACGAGCTCCTCGCGAAGGGCGGCGTGTATGCGCGGCTCTACCGGCTTCAGTTCGCGGTCGAGGAACTCGCCAAGGAAGAGGCAAAGGTCGGTGCGAGCACCGGGACCCTCGCGGCCGGCGGTCTTCGAGGCGGCGAATAGGCGAGGGATCCCGCTGCTTTCTTTCCCGTCTTGACGCCTTCGTGCGATGGGGAGAATAGCTCGAAGGCTCACGAGCGTTGCTCCACCGAGGACCGCGCACATGAACGCACGCACTGCACGCGAAGTGACGCCCGCCGTGAACGACAACGAAGTACCGCCGTCGCCCCCCTCGAGCCCGAGCCGTCGGCAGGCCGACGTTCCCGGCGCGGCCGACAGCGTCCGCGTGCTCAAGCCGCGCCGTGCGGCCCCCGGCGATGCGGTGCGTCCGACGCGCGCGGAGGTGAACCTCGCGGCCCTGCGCCACAACCTCCGCGTCGTCACGCGCCACGCCAAGGAGGCGGGGGGCGCCCGCGTCTGGCCGGTGCTCAAGGCCGACGGCTATGGCCACGGCGCTCCTGCGGTCGCGCGCACGCTCGAGCGTGCGGGCGCCGAGGGCTTCTGCGTCGCGCTCCTCGAGGAGGCGGTCGAGCTCCGCGACGCCGGCATCACCGCGCCCATCCTCGTGATGGGCGGGTTCAACGGCGACTCGCGCGGCGCGTACGACGAGATCTCGGCCCGCGACATCATCCCCGTCGTCTACGACCTCTCGCAGATCGAGGGCCTCGCTCGCTCGGCACGCGCGATGGGTCGTCCGGCGGTCGCCCACCTCAAGGTCGACACGGGCATGGCCCGCCTCGGCGTCCGCATGGCGGAGCTCGAGACGTTCGCGGAGCGCCTCGCCCAGCACCCCGAGGTGCGCATCACAGGCCTCATGACGCACCTCGCGTGCGCCGACGCCGAGGAGACGCAGGTCGAAGCAGGCTTCACGGCCGATCAGGTGGCTCGCTTCGAGGAGGCGACGAAGCGCCTCCTCCGCGCGGGCGCGATCGACAAGAGCACCATCAGGCACGCGGCGAACAGCGCGGCGCTCCTTCGCGGCGACGCGATCTTCGATGCGGTCCGGCCCGGCATCGCGCTCTTCGGCGTGTCGCCGGTCCTCGCCGGTAAGGGCGAGCTGCGCGCGGCCATGAGGGTGCGCAGCGAGATCGTCGACATCCGCACGGTCGAAGCAGGGGAGAGCGTCGGCTACGGCGCGCTCTACCGCGCGACGCGCCCGACACGCATCGCGACCGTCCCCATGGGGTACGCGGACGGCCTGTCGCGGCAGCTCTCGAACCGCGGGCACGTGCTCGTGCGGGGCCGTCGTGCACCCGTCGTCGGCGCGGTCTCGATGGACATGTCGATGATCGACGTGACGGACATCCCCGGCACGGCGCTGCGTGACGAGGTCGTCGTGCTCGGCGCGCAGGAAGGCGCGCTCGGCAAGGACGCGATCACCGCGGACGAGGTCGCCGCACACGGCGGCACGATCGCATGGGAGGTCCTCACCTCGATCTCGCGCCGCGTGCCGCGCTTCTACCGCGAACCGTAGGGCGTCCGAGGGCCATTCGCGCTAAGCTCGGCCCGTTTTGGCGAGCACGACCACGGGCGAACCGGCCACGGCGAAGGAGCGATCGATGCGATCGGCCATGCGCGTGGTCGACTTCGTGGCCGACCCGATCCTCGACGTGCTCGACGACATCGGCTCGACGCTGCTGCTCTTCGCGCAGGCCCTGAGCTGGCTCGTTCGTCCCCCGTACCGCATCGCTCAGCTCACGCTGGCGATCGAGTTCATCGGCGCGGGTTCCATGTTCATCGCCATCCTCGTCGGCATGTTCACGGGCATGGCCTTCACGGTCAGCGTCATCGTGGGCTTCCGGCAGTTCTCCGCGGAGGGCATGGTCGGTGGTGTCGTTGCGCTCGCACTGGCGCGCGAGCTCGCGCCGGTCCTCGCCGCCGTCGTCGTGACGGCGCGCGCGGGCAGCACGATGGCGAGCGAGCTCGGCAACATGCGCGTGACCGAGCAGATCGACGCGATCACGACCATGGGCGTGAGCCCGGTGCAGTACCTCGTCGTCCCGCGCGTGCTCGCGACGACGCTCGTGCTCCCGCTCCTTGCGGTCATCTTCGCCATCGCCGGCATGTTCGGGGCGTGGGTCGTTGCGGTCCAGTGGCAGGGCATCGACCCGGGCGTCTTCTTCGACCGCATCCAGACGTTCGTGAAGTGGGCCGACATCCGGATGCTCGTCGTGAAGTCCGCGATCTTCGGCGTGATCGTGAGCACGATCTGCTGCAAGAAGGGCTTCCGCGCCTCGGGCGGCGCGCGCGGCGTCGGCGAGGCGACCGCGAAGGCGGTCGTCGCGAGCATCGTCGCCATCTTCGCGGCCGACTATGTGATCACGACGATCATGACGGACATCTGAGCCGGGGGCGCCCACGTCACTTCGAGAGGGCGAGCATCCGATCGATCGGGACCTTTGCCGCCACGAGCAACGCGGGGTCCATCTCGAGGCGGGGCTCGAGGTCGCGGAGCGCGAGGTACACCTTCTCGAGGGTGTTCTTCTTCATGTGCGGGCACTCGTTGCACGCGCAGTTGGCCTCTGGCGGCGCCGGGATGAAGACCTTGTCGGGCGAAGCCTTGATCATCGAGTGGAGGATGCCCGGCTCGGTCGCGACGATGAACTCACGCTTGTCGCTCTTCGTCGCGAAGTTGAGGATGCCCGTCGTCGACCCGACGTAGTCGGCCATCCGCAGGATCACGTCGTCGCACTCGGGATGCGCGAGGAGCAGCGCGCCCGGATGGCGCTCCTTCAGCCCCACGATCTTTCGCTCGCTGAACGTGTCGTGCACGATGCACGTACCCGGCCAGAGGTGCATGCTCCGCCCGAGCTTCTTGTTCAGATAGCCGCCGAGGTTCTTGTCCGGCGCGAAGAGGATCGTCGTCTCCTTCGGGATCGACGAGACGATCTTCTCGGCGTTCGACGACGTGACGATGTAGTCCGAGATCGCCTTCACCGCGGCCGAGCAGTTGATGTAGCTGACGAGCACGGAGCCCGGGTAGCGCGCCTTCCATGCAGCGACCTTCTCGGCTGGCGCACCCGAGGCGAGCGAGCAGCCGGCCTCCATGTCCGGCACCACCACGATGCGCTGCGGGTTCAGGATCTTCGCCGTCTCGGCCATGAAGTGCACGCCGGCGAAGCAGATGACGTCGGCGGTCGTCTTCTCGGCGGCCTGCGCGAGCTGCAGCGAGTCGCCGATGAAGTCGGCGACGTCCTGGACCTCGTCGTCCTGGTAGTAGTGCGCGAGGATGACCGCGTTCTTCTCCTTCTTGAGGCGCGAGATCTCCTCCTCGAGGTCGAGCGAGGAGTCGATCGGCTTGGCAAGAACGCGCCCTGCGATGGGGAGCGAGCGAGTCATCATGCGCTCAACGTAGGGCCGGCGCGACCCCGGGTAAAGCTCGCTTCAGCTCTCGCGAAGGAGCTTGCCGGCGAGGGCGGGCCCGAGCGAGACGTGCATCATTCCGGAGACCACGGCCTCGACGGCCATGCGCTGCGCGTCGTCGACGTAGACGAACTGGATGCCCATTCCCGCGGGCTTCTCCTCGCTCGCCTCGGCCTCGGGCACGACCCACTTCACGACGCCCTTCAGCTCGAGCTCGACGGCCTCGGGCAAGGACAGCACGAACATGAACTCGGTGCCGATGTCGAGCGGGCGCGTGGTGCGGATGAAGGTCCCGCCCTTCGAGATGTTCTTCGTGTAGTCGGCGAAGAACGTGTTGATGCGCTTGTACTCGACGCGAAGGGTGATGGGCGCGCGGTTCTCCTCGCGCTTGTCGTCCGTCGCTTCCGTCATCCGCCGCAGGATACCTGATAGATTGTCGACATGTGGAACGTGTTGAGCGCACGTCTCGGTCTCGGAGCGGCAGGGCGCGTGGGGAAGGGGCTGGCCGAGCTGCGGGAGATCCCGGAGCGGGTACGGACGTCGGTTCGCCTGAGCCAGCAGAGCGGGATGCTCTGGTCGCTCACCACCCCCGGCGTGGTCGAGCTCGCACGCGTTCTCGCGAGCGGCTCGCAGAACCCTTCGCTCATCTATCGCGTCAACGCGCGGAACACGCCGAGCAAGCCGGCGCTGATCTGGCGGGGGCGGACGACGACCTGGGCCGAGCTCGACGAGCGGATCGATCGCCTCGCGGCCGGGCTCACCCGTCGCGGCATCGGCCGCAAGAAGAGCATCATCCTCATGATGCGCAACCGTCAGGAGTTCGTCGAGCTCGGCGCGGCGGCGGCGCGTGCCGGCGCCGCGGCGGTGAGCATCTCGTGGCGGTCGACCCCGAAGGAGCTCGTGTACCTGGCGACGCACTCGGGCGCGCGTGGCATCGCGATCGAGGCGGATCTCCTGAGCACGCTCGAGCAAGCGAAGGACGAGCTCCCGACGCACTTCCTCGAGAACGTCTTCGTCGTCGGGGCGAGCCGCGACGGCACGTCGGGCGGCCTTCGCACCATCGCGCTCGACACCCTCCTCGAGGACCCCGCCCCGAAGGGCGCACTCGACGCCTCCAACGACGAGGACGCGGCGGTCGTCATCTACACCTCGGGCACGACCGGCAAGCCGAAGGGCGCCGTGCGCAAGTTCCCGAAGGACACGATGCAGGCGGCCTTCCGCTTCCTGAACGAGACGCCGCTGCGGGTCGACGACGTCCACCTCGTGGCCTGTCCGCTCTACCACTCCACGGCCTTCGGCTTCATGTCGCTCTCGGCCATCCTCGGCCAGACGGTCGTCCTCATGGACGAGTTCAAGCCCGAGCCGTTCCTCGACCTCGTCGAGCGTCACGGCGTCACGACCACGGCCGTCGTGCCGACGATGCTTCATCGCGTCCTGTCGTTGCCGCTCGAGACGCGAAAGAAGTACGACGCCCGCACGCTTCGCGCGGTGTTCTCCGGTGGCGCTCCGCTTCCCGCGCCGCTCGCGACCGACTTCATGGACGCCTACGGCGACGTGCTCTTCAACTTCTACGGAGCGACGGAGACCGGCCTCGTCACCCTCGCGAAGCCTGCCGACCTGCGGGCCGCGCCGGGCACGATCGGCAAGGCGCTCCCGGGCAACGAGATCCTCCTCCTCGGCGAGGACCGGCGCGAGGTGAAGCCGGGAGAGGTCGGCGAGCTCTACGTGAAGAACCAGATGCTCGTCGCCGGCTACCACAACGACGCGGCGGCCACCGAGCAGAGCATGATCGACGGCTTCTTCAGCGTCGGCGACCTCGCTCGTCGCGACGCGTCGGGCCACTTCTTCATCGAGGGGCGCAAGCGCGACATGGTCATCTCCGGCGGAGTGAACGTGTACCCCGCGGAGGTCGAGGGGGTACTCGAGCAGCATCCCGACGTCGCCGAGGTCGCGGTCATCGGCGTCCCGGACAACGAGTGGGGCGAGCGTGTCCGCGCCTTCGTCGTGAAGAAGAGCGGCTCCACGCTCGACGAAGGAACGCTGAAGGCGTTCGCGCGCGAGCGGCTGGCCGGCCCGAAGGTGCCCCGCGACTATGTGTTCATGGAGCACTTGCCGCGAAATCCCACGGGAAAGGTCCTGAAACGCGAGCTCCGCGGAATGGGGCCGTAGCTCGCCATGTGGTAGACTGCTGGGCTCCCTTGGCGGTCAAACCGGGCGACATTCTCGGCAACAAGTACCGCGTCGACGCGCTGATCGGTCGAGGCGGAATGGGGCACGTGTTTGCCGCGACCGACATCAGCGACCTGTCGCGAGCTCCGCAGCCCGTCGCGATCAAGGTGGTCAGTCGCGTCGTCTTCGACCCGACGCTCATGGCTCGCCTTCGTCGCGAGGCCGAGGCTGCCGCGCGCATCCGCAGCGAGTACGTGCCGCGCGTCGTCGAGGTCTCCGATACGGAGGACCAGGAGATGTTCCTCGTCATGGAGCGTCTCGTCGGCGAGCCGCTCTCGCAGCGCATGCGCGACAAGGGCTCGTTGCCGTGGAGCGAGGTCGTCCAGATCGGCGAGGACGTGCTGCGCGGCCTCATCGACGCGCACACGGCGGGCGTCGTGCATCGCGACATCAAGCCGAGCAACGTGTTCCTCGCGTCGAAGGGCGGGCGCACGCGCGCCATGGTCCTCGACTTCGGCGTCTGCAAGACGGACACGGTCGACGCCGAGCACCTCACCGGCACCGGCGAGTCCATCGGGACGGTCGCGTACATGGCGCCCGAGCAGATCCGCGGCGCCTCGAAGGTGGACGACCGCGCCGACCTCTACGCGTTCGGCGTGCTCGTCTTCGAGCTGGTGTGCGGGCGTCTCCCGCACGACGGGCCGAGCCAGATGGCCATCCTCGCCAGCAAGCTCGAGAACAGCCCAGCCCGTCTCCGCGACTGCTCGCGAGTACCGACCCCCATCGGTCTCGACGCGCTCGTCGACAAGGCGCTCGTCCGCGATCCGGCCGCGCGCTTCGCGTCGGCGCAGGAGCTGCTCAAGGCCTGGCGCAAGCTGGGCGCGCCCGACGTCGCCTCGGCGCCGGAGCTGCCCCCCGCCGGCCAGGCGCATGACCCGCACGACGCGCCGACGACGCGTCACATCGGCGAGCATGCCGACACCGCGCACGGTGAGTCGCAGATTCCGCTCGAGGCCCACCCGACGCAGACGGCGCTCACGCAGGGGATCTCGCTGCGGAAGGGCGGAAATGGCCGCGTCGCGTTCGCGCTCGCGGCCTGCGCGCTCGTCGCGGGCGTGGGCTCGGTGGCCGTCTTCTTCGCGCGCGGCCCCGACGCCGCGCGAGCGAGCGCAGCGACCGGCGCGCTGACCGCGTCGACCTCGAGCTCGATTTCGCCGACGCCGACGCCGACCTCGACCGAGGCGGAGCCTGCCGCCTCGTCGATGGAGCTCGAGCCCGAGCCTGCGGCCGTCGACAGCAACGTCGACGCCGCCGCCGCCGCGAAGGCGAGCCCCGTGAAGGCATCCCCGCACGTCCGACGTCCGACGGCGCCCGCTGCTCCGAGGACCAGCGGGCCGCACATCACATCGCAGCCCCGTTACTGAGCCTCGCCGAAGTCCCATGCGTTCGCGTGTCGTCGTCACGTCCTTCGTTCTCTTGTGTTGCGCGACCTCGCTCTCGCGTGCGGCACGGGCAGACGAGCCGCCCAGCAAGGCCGACGCGGACGCGCGCGAGCGCTCGCGCGTGGCGTTCCGCAAGGGCGTCGCGCAGCTTCGCGCGCAGGACTGGGCCGCGGCGCGCTCCTCGTTCGAGGCTGCCCTGGCCCTCTACCCGCACCCGAGCATCCTCCTCAACCTGGGTATCGCGCGCCTGCGCACCGACGAGCCGGTGCTCGCCGAGCAGGACCTCGTTCGCTTCCTCAGCGAGGACGTCGGAGCCTCGGCCGACGAGCTCGCGAGCGCACGTGAGGCGCTCGCCGAGGCGCGGACGAAGATCGGCACGCTGCGCGTCGTCGTCAGCCCTGCCTCGGCCCGTGTGGCGATCGACGGCAAGGCGGTCGAGACCGTCCGGCGTGCCGACCCCGGAGCGAAGCGCGGACAGGAGGTCGTCGCCGAGGCGCGCGCGAAGCCCGGGTTCCACGCCGTGGCCGTCGACGCCGAGGGCTTCACGAGCGAGCGCCGCGAGGTGCAGGTCGTGGCGCGAGGCGAGGCCGTAGTCACGATCGCGCTCGTGCGGGTCGACATCGACCGACCGCTGCCCGAGACGGGGCCGCGCCCACGCACCATCGTGGGGTGGTCGCTCGCCGGCCTCGCCGGTGCCGCCCTCATCACCGGCGGCATCACGGCGCTGCGCGCAAAGACCCTCTCCGACGAGTACGGTGATCCCGAGAGCGCTCGTTTCCAGGACGGCGCAGCGCGCTCCGAGGGGATCACGTTCCGCACCACCGCGGACGTCGCGCTCAGCGTGGCGCTCCTCAGCGGCGCGGCGGCGCTCGTGCTCCTCTTCACCGATCTCGGCAAGGGCTCGTCCGACGTTGCGCGCTCGGCCACGCTTCGCTGGTAGGATTCTGGCGTGGAAGGACGCGAAAAGGCCGGTCCGCTGCCCGGCCGACCCGCGGGCTTGGCGCCGCTGGCGAGGCCCGGTACGCCGGTCGCGATCTCGCTGCCGACTGCCCAGGCACTGCGTGACCAGGCCAACCGTGTAGGCGAGCGCGCCGCGCTGCCGGGAACGCCACGGAGGCGCTTCCTCCGCGAGCAACGGCATCGCGTCGTCGCTCGTCTCCTCCCGACGCTCGCCATGCTCGCCGTCGGCACGGGCGCCGCGGCGGTGACGGATCTCTTCCGCGACCCGGCCGGTTCGCGATGGGTCTCGCTCGCGCAAGGACTGACGGCGACTCTGCTTGCCTCACTCGCGCTCGCGACGAGCCTCGCCCGCAAGAACCTGGTCGCCCTCACCGCCGTCGCGCTCGTGGCCGCCGCTGCATACTCGGCGGGGTGGGGCGCCGTCACGTTCTTCGGCGGCGGAGTGACGAGCCTGTACGCGCTCGCGATTCCCCTTGGCATCACCGTGATGGTGATGACACTCCCGCTCCCGCCGCGCATCGCGCCCGTCCTCGCGCTCATGGGCGGCGTTGCGATGTACTTCTCGTGCCCGGGCGCTCCGCCCTCGGCCTTCGTCGTGTTCGTGCTGCTCGGGTTCGGCGGCTTCACGATCGCACGCACTCGTCGCAAGCGCTCGCTCCTCTCCTTTCGTCGCGTCGAGCGTCTTGCCGGCGCGGTCGCGCGCATCCGTCGTGTGCAGGAGCAGCTCGTGATGGTCGAGAAGCTCGAGGCGCTCCGCGTGCTCGTCGGCGGCATGGCGCACGAGATCAACAACGCGCTCGCCATCAGCCTCGCGTCGACCGACCAGGTGATCAAGGTCGCGGAGCGCAACGACCCGGCGGGCGTCGTCAAGGCCGCGCAGCGTGCGCAGGGCGGGCTCGTTCGCATCCGCGGCACGATCGATCGCTTGCGTCGCTTCGCGATGGCCGAGGAGTCGGTGCTCGAGCCGGCGGACGTGACCGCGATGCTCGACTTCGCGCTCGAGAGCGCGATCGGCCGCGCGCGCAGCGGCGTCATCGTCGATCGCGCGTACCTGGAGGGCATCGGTCAGGTCGAATGCCACGTCGGCGCGCTCGCCGAGGCGCTCTTCCAGGTCGCGAAGAACGCCGTCGAGTCGATGCCGCGGGGCGGCACGGTGCGCGCCTCGGCACGCCGCGATGGAGAACGCGTCATCCTCGCCGTCGCCGACGAGGGCAGCGGCATCCCCCCCGCGCGCCTCGCGAAGATCTTCGACCCGTTCTACGCGCGCGAGAGCGTCGACACGCTGACCGGCGGCCGTCTCTTGCCGCCATTGCCGGGCAGGAGCGGCCTCGGGCTCTCCGCGGTCTACGGTCTCGTCGCCTCGATGGGCGGCAAGGTCGAGATCAGCAGCGAGGTGGGGAAGGGGACCGAGGTCTCGATCGTCCTCCCCGTGCGTCGCTGAAATCTACCGTGCGGCGGCCTTGTCGAGCGTAGCGAGGCGGTCGAAGTAGTCGGGAAACGTCTTGGCGACGCAGTCCGGGTCGCGGATGCCCACGCGCTTGCCCGACACGGCGGCGAGCGAGAAGCACATGGCGATGCGATGATCGTCGTAGGTATCGATCTCTGCCTCGCGCCACGCAACGGGGCCGTCGACGGCGAGGAAATCGGGTCCCTCCTCCACGTTCGCCCCGAGCTTTCGCAGCTCGGTCGCCATTGCCGCGATGCGATCGGTCTCCTTCACGCGCCACGACCCGATACCGCGCAGCACCGAGCGACCGGTCGCGAAGCAGGCAACGATGGCTCCGGTCATCGCGGCGTCCGGGATATCGGTGCAATCTACATCGAAGGCGCGGAGCGGGTCGCCGCCACGCGCCTCGATCCAGTCCTCGCCCCACGTGACGTGCCCGCCCGCCGCCTCGAGCACGCGCGCGAACGCGATGTCGCCTTGCACGCTGGTCTTCCCCACGCCCGTCACGCGGACCGGCCCGCCCGCGATGACGCCGAGCGCGAGGAAGTACGACGCTCCGGAGGCGTCGCCTTCGACGACGAACACGCCGGGGCTCGTGTACTCGCCTCGCGATACACGGAACACCTGCCCCTCGCGCTCGACCTCGACCCCGAAGCGCGACATCAGCCTGAGGGTCAGCGTCACGTACGGCTGCGAGATGAGCGCGCCCGGGACGCGGATGCGAAGCCCGCCCTCGGGAGCGATGAGCGGCGCGGCCATGAGCAACGCGCTCACGAACTGGCTCGACACGTCGCCCTTGATGTCCACCAGGTCGCCGCCGAGCGGCGCCGCGGGCTCGATCGCGAGCGGCGGATAGCCGGCGTTTCCCAGGTAGCGGACGCGCGCGCCGAGCGCATTGAGGGCATCGACGAGATCGCCGATGGGACGTTCCCGCATGCGCGCCACGCCGTCGAGCTCGTACGTGCCGCCCGCGAATGCGAGCGCGGCCGCGAGCGGGCGCATCGCCGTGCCCGCGTTGCCGAGGAAGAGCTTGGCCGAAGCGTTGGGAAAGCGTCCGCCGCAGCCGTGAACGACGGTCTCCTCGCCGTTCGTCTCGACCGCGATGCCAAGGGCGCGCAGGGCGCCGAGCATCATGCGTGTATCGTCAGCGTCGAGCAGCCCGCGCAACGTCGTCGTCCCACGGCTCTGCGCGGCGAGAAGCAGCGCCCGGTTCGAGATGCTCTTCGAGCCGGGCAGCGCGACCGTCCCCGAGGCGCGGCGGATGGGCTCGATGATCTTCAGCCGGTCCTTCGACATCCCGTCGATCGTACCGGCTTCGAGCCCTTCACGTCACTTGCAGCCGGATTCGGCGAACTTCGCCGTCATCTGCCCGTCCATCTGCTGGCACGCGCCGAGGACCGCCGTGCGGCCCGGACCGGTGCTCGAGCTGGTCGTCCAGGTGGTCCGCATTCCGTCGAGGGTCTTCTGCCGGTCTGGCGGCGGCCATGCCGGACTTGGTCATGTAGCACTCGTACTTCACGAGGTACTGCTCGCACTCGGGCGGCATGCCCTTCTTGCCACAGGCGAGGACGGGAAGAGCGACAGCGAGGGCAACGAAGATGGCGCGGCGCATGAGTAACCTCCGCCGGGGAAGGTCGCCTGCCGTGCGCTCCTCGCCAACGGCGAATCGCCGAGCCGGGCGCTAGCTACGCCTGCCGCAGCACGAAGTCGAAGTGCCCGAGCATGCGATCTCTTGCCTTCTCCACCCCCATCACGAGCGAGCGGTGGATGAAGGGGTCCACGTCGTTGTAGGGGTCGTCGGGAAAATAGAGCTGCGTCGTGAGCTCGGCGAACCCCCGCGCCCGGACCTTCACATGCACGTGCGCCGGGCGATATTGCGGCCCATTCAAGTAGCGCCCCGGGACGATGGTGTTCACCTTGTAGCGACCGTCGGCGTCGGTGCGGAGGCGGCCGCGCAGCAGGAAGCGCTCGCGCCCGAGGCGCATCGTGCCGTCGTTGTCGTAGTGGCCGTCGTGGGTCGCGTGCCACACGTCGAGCTCGACGCCGGCGAGGCCCCGGTTGCATTCGAGGCCGGTGATCCTTCCCTGGATGTCGATCGGGACGCCTGCCACCCCCGGGTCGAGGAGGCTCGCGCGCTCTGGAGCGCCGGCGCGGTAGTACGGGCCCTCGATGTTCGCGTGGGTCTCGATGCACGACGGGGTCGCGCCGTCGGGGGCCGCGGAGATGGGCGCAGGTGTGGAGGCAGGCGGGCCGACCGGAGCCGGCGCGAGCGGGGCGCTCGCCTCGGCGCCGTCCGCGCGGTCGCGGCACGCAACGACAAGGCCCGCTGAAAGCCAGAGCGCGTGACGGCGCGAGTACGTGTGGCTCATGGACATGAGACGTACGAGCGGACCAAAACCATGGCGCGCACGCGTACGTATTTTCCGCACGCCATTGTGAAGCCCGCCCTTACGGTGGGCGAACCGCGCTCAGCGGCTCGGCGGCTCAGCCGACGACGTGCACGCGGATCGAGTTGGTGCTGCCGCTCACGCCGAGCGGTGCGCCGAACACGATGACGACGCGCTCGCCGGGCGATGCGAGGCCGTTGGCCATGAGGTCGCCGCTGACCCAGTCGACGAGCGCATCCGTATCGCTCAGCGACGGCAGCTCGCGCGGGATGACACCCCAGAGGAGCGCCATGCGGCGGCGCGTCTGCGGGTTCGGCGAGAATGCGACGATCGGGACGGGCGGCCGCGCGAGGCTCACGTTCATGGCGGACGAGCCGGACTCGGTGAACGCGACGAGGAACTTCGCGCCGATCTCGCGCGACGTGTTCACGGCGCCGCGGGCAATGGCCTCGGCCACGCTGGTCGCGCGTGAAGCGTACGGCTGCTGCTCGAAGAAGGGGCTGGCCTCCGCCTCGATGGCGATGGCGCTCATCATGGCGGCAGCGAGCGTCGGGTGATCGCCGTTGGCGGTCTCGCCCGAGAGCATCACGCAGTCGGCGCCGGCGAAGACGGCGTTCGCGACGTCGCTTGCCTCGGCGCGCGTCGGGCGCGTGCTCTTGGTCATCGACTGGAGCATCTCCGTGGCGACGATGACGGGGCGGCGCACGCGGCGCGCGACGAGCAGGATCTGGCGCTGGATGACGGGCACGCGCTCGGGCGGGAACTCCACGCCGAGATCGCCGCGCGCGACCATCACGCCGTCGGAGGCCGCGACGACGCTCTCGAGGTTCTCGACGGCGTCGGGCGTCTCGATCTTCGCGATGATGGGCGTGGGCTTGCCCCACTCCTGGCAGATCTCGCGTACGAGGCGGAGGTCCTCCGCACGGCGCACGAACGAGAGTGCGACGTAGTCGACGCCGTTCGAGAGCCCGAAGCCGAGGTCGGCCTTGTCCTTCTCGGTGAGCGCGCTGATGCGAAGGGTGCGCGTCGGCAGGTAGACGCCGACCTTGCTCCGCATGCCGCCGCCCTGCGTGACCTTGCAGACGACCTTCTCGCTCTCGATCGAGGTCACCTGCAGGACGATTCGACCGTCGTCGAACATGATCCGGTCACCGAGGCGCACGTCGGCGGCGAGGCCCTCGTACGTGATCGGGATCAGATCGGGCTGGCCCTTGGTCGTCACCTCGCCCTCGACGAGGACGATCTGCGCGCCCGTCGCCAGATCGAACGGCGCATCGAAGCTGCCGGTGCGGATCTTCGGGCCGCACAGGTCCTGCAGGACGGCGATGGGCTTCTTGGCCTCCGCGCTGGCCTGGCGTAGCCGCGCGAGGCGCTCGCCGTGCTCGGCATGGGTGCCGTGTGAGAAGTTGAAGCGCGCCACGTCCATACCCGCGTCGATGAGCGCCTTGAGCGCCTCGACGGAGTCGCACGCGGGGCCGAGCGTACAGATGAGCTTCGTGCGTCTAATCGACATGATCCTAAGGCGCCGGAGCATCCGACGAGGACGCCGCGAAGGCAAGCCCACGCTTGCTCTTTGCGTGGCCCTGCCGTAACTCCGTGACCGCTCATGCCGACCCTGCGCCGCTCGGATGGTGTCCTCGTCCTCGGTAACGTCTCCCTCGCCGAGGTCGCTAGGGATCCACGCTTCGGCACCCCCGCGTACGTCTACGACGTCGACGCCATCGCCGCCGAGGGGCGCGACCTCCGCGCGGCGTTCGACGATGCGCCGCACCTGGTGGCGTATGCGGTGAAGGCGAACTCTGCCGGTCCGATCGTGAAGGCCCTGGCCGCGGTCGGGTGCGGCGCGGATGTGGTCAGTGGCGCCGAGCTCACGCTCGCGCTGCGGTGCGGCGTCTCGCCCGAGAGCGTGGTCTTCAGCGGTGTCGCCAAGACCGACGCGGAGCTAGACCTCGCGATCGGCTCCGGCGAGCGGGGCATCTGCTCCATCCAGGTCGAGAGCGTCGAGGAGATCCCCCGCATCGCCGCCCGCGCCGCGGCCGCCGGGCGCGTCGCGCGAGTGTCACTCCGGATCAACCCCGGGGTCGACAAGGAGGCGCTCGACACGCACAGCTACATCGCGACGGGCCATGACGAGGCGAAGTTCGGCGTGCCTCTGTCGAGCGTCCCGGGGGCGCTCGACCGCGTCTCACGCTCCCCCTCGCTTCGCCTCGTCGGAGTCGGTTCGCACGTCGGCTCTCAGCTCACGGCCGTCGACGGCTACGTCGCGTCGGCGCGCGCGCTGTTCGAGCTCACGCGCGAGGTGCGCGCTCGCTTTCCGCTCACGTTCGTCGATACCGGCGGCGGGTTCGGCATCGACTACGGTGAGGGCTGCCCCGTGCGCCCGGCGGACTTCGTCCGCGCGACGCGCGCGCTCCAGAAGGAGAAGGGCCTCGACGACCTCGCGCTCTACTGCGAGCCGGGTCGCTCGCTCGTCGGTGCGCACGGCGTGCTCGTCGCGAGCATCATCCAGCGCAAGGTCGCCGAGGGGCGCCGCTGGACGATGATCGACGCGGGCATGAACGATCTCATGCGGCCTGCCCTCTATCAGGCGCGCCACAGGATCGTGCCGGTGGTCCTCGACGCGGCGGCCGCGGCGAGCGCCTATCATGTGGTCGGCCCCGTCTGCGAGAGCTCGGACGACTTCGGCGTCCACGATCTCCCGGACGACACGGCGCAGAGCCACCTCCGTGAGGTCGCCATCCTCGATGCCGGCGCGTACGGCTACTCGATGGCGAGCCGCTACAATGGCCGCGCAATGGCCTCGGAGGTCTTCCTGAGCGGCGGCAAGATCGTGGGCGCGACGGCCCGCAGCGCCGTGGAGGAGTGGGTCCAAGACCGCCTTCGCGCGGGCGCGCCTTTGGTATGATCGGGGCGTGACCAAAGCCTCTCTCTCGATCTGCGGTGCGGTGCTCGTGTCGCTGTCGCTCGTCTTCGCATGCTCGTCGAGCACCGAGCCGGGGCTCGTGAGCAGCACCAAGGACGCAGGGTCGAGCGCGGTCGACGCGCGCCGGCCGTACCCGTCGTTCCGCGACGACGTCGTGCCGCTCGTCCAGGAGTCCTGCTCCCTCACGGCCTGTCATGCCTCGAAGGAGTCGAACCTCGGCATCTTCCTCGCCTACGACTCGGCGCAGATTTACGCCGAATTCAAGAAGACGAGCCCGACCGCCGTGGGCGAGCCGTTCGTCGTTCCCGGCGATCCGGCGAAGAGCTACCTGATGGTGAAGCTCGAAGGAAAGCAGGCCGACCTCGCCTCGAAGTGCGCGGCCTCGACCTACCCGACATGCGGCGTGGCGATGCCGCCGGACGCGCTGCTTCCCGCCGCCAAGCTCGACACGTTCCGGAAGTGGATCACCGAGGGCGCGAAGGAGAACTAGCTAGCCCTTGTCGGCCTTCTCGACCTTCGCCATCCCGCGCGACGAGGATTTGCGGTGCGTGGCCGAGGTGGTCGCCGCCGCCGGAGCGACCGCGCGGGCCTTCACGACCTGGCCGTCGGTGACGATCTCGACGCCCACCGTGCGGCAACGTCGGACGAGGCGGTCGAGGTCGACCTGCGCCGAGACCAGCAGGCCGCCGGGAGGCGAGGGCTCGAGGAAGAGCTCTGCGGTCGAGCGGCGCGTTCGTAGCAGCTCGCGCACGTTCGCGTCGTCGACCCACAGGAACCCGCTCGACGGCACGTACGTGCCGCGCCCGACCACCACGCTCGCCGCCGCGAGGGTCCGTGAGAGCGTCTCGGGGAGCGGTGCGATCGCCTCGATGCGCTGCCGGAGGGACTCCGCCTCGTAGCCGGCAGACAGTGCGCGCGCGAGGGTCTGGGGAGCGACGATGAGATCGAGCGTCTCGGCGGCTCGCCCCACGTCGACGAACCCGAAGATGGCGAGGATCGACGCGACCTTCGCCGTCGGGCCGAGCCGGAGCACGTGTGTGTCGAGGAACTTCGAAGGCGTACCGTCGTGCGGCGGCGCCCTGTCGGAGACCAGCGCGCGGCCACGCGGCGTGAGACGCAGCGCGATCTGCGGCGCTTGCTCGTCGCCGCTGCCCTCGCCCTCCTCACCGACATCGAGGATGCCGAGGGCCGGGAGGCTCTCCATGATCACCCGCCGTGCGACCTCCATCGGCGGCACGGGCTCGACACCGACGCGCTCTGCCCAGCGACGCAGCAGCCGCTCCACGCCGGGGATCCGATGATCGGTCCGCAGGTAGCCCTCGAGGCTCTCCCACGGGATCCAGCGATTCTCGCCGAGGTCGCGCAGCGCCTCGAGAACGAGATCGCGGACGACGCCGCTTGCGCTCGAGTCGCGCTGGTCGGGGGGGAGGCGGAGCATCTCGGGCTCGCTGCGCCCCTCGTCCCATGCGCCGCCGCGCTTCCATGCGAGGAAGAGGAGGCGCGCCAGCTCGTGCATCGCGAGCGACCCCGGAGGCGCACTCGCGCCGATCGCCGACGCGTCCCACAGGCCGACGGCGCGCGAGAGCGCGACGAGGAGCGCGACCTGTGAGGGCTCGCGGCCGAAGCGGGTCGCGAGCTTCGTGACGAGTGACTTCGGCGTGCCGATGGCGGGACGGACCTCGTTGCCCGGCTCCCGCACCGCGAGGGCGAGGGCCATCGCGAACGCTCCCGGGTCGTGCGAGAAGCGAGCGCGCCGCGGAGCGTGATCGCCCGAGAGCACGAACGAGCGGACCTGCTCACGGCGAGCCTCGCGCTCGGCGTTACGTGTAGCGCCGATGATCTTCGCCACCTCGGTGGGCACGACGTGCCGGTTCGGATGGACCGGGATCAAGAGGCCACGACGTTCGAGCGAGAAGCCGACCCCGCGCCGCGACGGCGTCGCGCCGGAGGCCGTGCGCATGCGAAGCGGCTCGCGTTCGAGCTCGAGGAGCTCCTCGGTATCGACCTCGCCGCCGAGCTGCTCGACGCCCTCGAGGACGCGCCGCTCGGTCGCGGAGAGCTTGTCGATCTCCTCGGCGAGCTTGTCGGCATCGCCGAGCAGGTCCCATGCGGACTCGAGCGAGAGTGCGATCGGAGGCGTGGCCGGGCGACCGAGGTAGTGACCCGCGATTGCGCTCACCGTCTCGAAGGGCGCCTGTGCGAGGAGCGCGCGGATGCCACGCGGGTCCTCACCCTCCCAGGCGCGGAGCTGCACGAGATACGCGGCGGGAAGGAGGAGCTCGACGTTGCCCTTGCTCTCGACGCGCGCGAAGACGATCCCGCGTTCGATGAGCGGCTGCAGCGCGGGAGGGACCGCCTGCACGACGAGCGTGCCGCGTGCCTCCGCGATGCGATGGAGCAGCTCGACGCTCGCGTGAGGAAGCCGGCTCGGGTCGCGGACGTCGGGCAGCGCGACGAGCGCGCGCGCGATCTGCTGCGGAGGGTCGAGACGCTTGGCCGCGTCGATCCGCACGCCGAGACGCGACACGAGCGACGCCAACTCGGCCTCCGGCAGGGCCTTGAGGATGTCGACGAGGCGCAGGGGTTTTTGGGACTTGCCTCCCACGATAGACCAGGGACTCTACCGCAAACCTGCGTCCAGTGCACGGCGGGGGCAGCCACAGCTAAGTCCAGGTAAGGCGAGCAGCGACGTTAAGCTAAGCTCGCGCGCGATGTCCGCACGCGCTCCCTCCGAGTCCCTCGCGGCAGGCAAAGCGCGCCCGTCTCGGCCGATCGGTCGCGCCCCGCGTGGCGGAAAACCGTCCGACGAAGGCGTGCGGCTGGTCTGGCCCGGCCGTCGCTGGCGAATGGACGATGCCGATCCGGCGCACGCATCGGTTGAGGGCGGTGGCCCTCGGTCCGGAGCACGTACGGCTCCTCGCCTGTTCGATGTGAGCGGGGACGGCGGGCAGCGGCTCGTCCACGGCGACGTGCTCGATCTCACGAGCTCGATCACGCGTGAGGGGCTCTCCGGCAAGGTCGACCTCGTCTATGTCGACCCGCCCTACGCGTCCGATCGCGACTACGTCGCCGAGTCGCGGCTCGACGGTCCGGCGGACGGTCGCGTCGTGCGCTCGAAGGCTTACGAGGACACGTGGACCTCGCGCACCGGCGGTCTCGGCGCGTACCTCGACATGCTCGCGCCGCGGCTCGAGGCGCTCGCGGATCTCCTCGGGCCGAAGGGCACGATCTGGGTTCACCTCGACTGGCGCGCCGCGTACCTCGTCCGCTCGCTCCTCGACGAGGTGCTCGGCCGCGATGCGTTCCTCAACGAGATCGTGTGGCGTCGCGCGCCGAACCTCGGCCGTCAGGCGACGAGCGGTCAGTTCGGGCGCACGCTCGACACGCTCGTCGTGTACGGCAAGCCCGAGGCGACGCTCACGCCTCCCACGCGGCTCGAGCCGATCGACGAGGGCTCGATCAAATGGGACGAGCAAGGCCGGCCGTTCACGAGCGCGCCGCGCGGCGACTACACCGACATCTCGATCGCGCGGCTCGAGCTCGAAGGTCGCGTGCACCGGACCCCGAGTGGTCGCGTCTACATCAAGTACTTCCTCGTGAAGGACGCCGACGGCGTCTGGTGCCGCGAGCGTCGTGTCGACGCGCTGTGGACCGACGTGCCGCCGCTCCGTCACGCGGCCGCCTCGGAGCGGACGGGCTACCCGACACAGAAGCCTCGCGCGTTGCTCGAGCGCATCATCACCTGCGCGACGCCCCCCGGAGGCCTCGTCGTGGATGCGTTCGCCGGAAGCGGAACCACCGCCGTGGCGGCGCACGCGCTCGGAAGGCGAGCCATGGTCTGCGATCGAAGCCCGGTCGCCATCGCGACCGCACGGGCCAGGCTCCTCCGCGACGGAGCAGGGGTGAGGATCGAGCGTGCCGCCGGCGCGATGGAAGCGCCGGAGACGGAGGTGATCGTGACGAGCGCCGAGGAACGAGACACATCACAGGTTCGCGTCACGCTCGCGCAGCCCACGGAGCCGATGGCGTGGGCCGTCGGCACGCTGGAAGGCGACGTGTTCACCAGCGCATGGCATGCCGAGCGCGGCCTCGGCGCCAAGGCCGTTCGCGCGCCGCTGGAGGCCGTGGTCGAGCCGCACCAGGCGCAGGCCGTCCGCGTCTGGGGTGACGACGGCAGCGTCACGACGCGTCCGATCGGGAGCACGCGCCGATGATCCTCCGCGACGCCGTCCACGGTCTCGTTGCCTTCGAGGCCGACGAGGAGCTCGTCATCCCGCGTCTCATGGATACGCCGGAGATGCAGCGCCTCCGCCGCATCCGGCAGCTCGGTGTCGCGAACGTCGCGTTCCCCGGCGCCGAGCACACTCGATTCGCGCATGCGATCGGCGCCGCCTTCGTGATGAAGAAGCTCCTCGCACGCCTCCGTCAGATCCACGGAGAGCTGCCGTTCTGGCAGCAGGTGACGAGCGAGCGCGCGCAGGATGCAATCGCGGCCGCGTTCCTCCACGACGCGGGGCACGGCCCGCTCTCGCACCTCTTCGAGGACGCCATCCCGGGCACCTCCCATCACGAGGAGTGGACCGAGCGGATCATCCTCGACCCGTCCACGGGCGTGCACGGCGTGCTCGCGGGGATCGACCCGCACATGCCGGAGCGCGTCGCCGCTCTGGTTCGCGGCGAGCATCCGCTCCCGTACCTCGCCCGCGCCGTGAGCGGCACGCTCGACGTCGACCGCTGCGACTACCTCCTGCGTGACGCGCACTCGACCGGCGTCCGCTACGGCGTCTTCGACCTCGATTGGCTCTTTCGCAGTCTGCGCTTCCAGCCGATCGAAGCGCGCCCCGCGGGCTCGTCTCCGCCTCCGTCCGGGATGGCGCAGGCACCAGGCCTAGCGATCGACGGCGCCAAGGGGCTGCCCGCGATCGAGGCGTTCATCCTCGCGCGGCTCTTCATGTTCCAGCAGGTCTACCTGCACAAGGCGACTCGCTCGGCCGAGTGGATGATCCGAACCGTGCTCGGGCGGGTCAGCTCTCTCATCGCGAACGGCGAGCGCATCAACGGAACGCCCCGCGCCATCGAGCTCAGCGCGCACGGGGCCCCGCCGACGCTCGCCGACTACCTCGACCTCGACGACGCCGTCATCACGGTCGCGATGCATGCGTGGGAGTCCGCCCGCGACCCCGCGCTCGCCGACCTGTGCAAGCGCGTCCGCGAGCGCAAGCTGTTCAAGACCTACGAGCTCTTCGGAGAGCAGGCGCTCCCCGACGGGCGCGCACACGCGCTCGAGGTCGCCCGCGAGGTCGCTCGTGGGCGTGGCCTCGACCCGGACATGTACGTCGCGCTCGACGTCGCCAGCGACACGCCGTTCGGCGGCGAGGCCGAGCCGCTGATGGTCGTCTATGCGAAGGGGCCCGCGCGGCCGCTGAGCGACGTCTCGTTCCTGCTCGCGCGTCTCGCCGGACAGGTGATGTCGCGCGTGAGGCTCATCGTTGCGCCGGAGCTGCGTGAGGAGATCACGAGGGCGCTCGGGGCGTAGATGCCGCGCCTCGGGCCCTGCACCGCCGTCGCTCTCGTCCTCCTCTCGACGGCAGGGGCGGCGCACGCCGACGACGACACCGACACGAGCTACGGTCGCATCGAGGGGGACCTCTCCGCCTCCGTGGGCATCGGCGCGGCGTTCGGCCCTCGCGGTCCGCGTGCGGCCGCGGACCTTCGCCTCCGCTACCTATGGACCGCGGGGCTGTTCGCGACCTACGAGGACGGCCTGCTGTTCGGGAGCGCGAGCGAGCCTCGTCGCGCGTTCGCGACCGGCATCGAGTTGCGTCCGCTCTTCCTGGTGCGGTGGCTCCAGGGCCTCGAGACGGGCAACGGCTACCTCGACCTCACGATCGACTCGCTCGGGCTGGAGCTCGGCGCGGTGTTCATGGAGCCCGAGGGGCGCAGCTTCGGGAGTCGGCCGGGGCTCCAGGCGGGCATCGGCCTCCAGCTCCCCGTGCTCCCCGACGTCACGGGGCCGGTCATCGGCGTTCACGGTGGCGCGCGCTGGAGCGACGCCGCCCTCGCCGGTCGCCCGATCGAAGGCCCGAGCGATCGCGCGCTCTACCTGCTCCTCACCATCGCCTGGCAGCAGGCGTTCAAGGCGCACGTCGTCGACCTCGGGGATCGCGCGCCACGATGAGCACGAAGGCTCGCGCGATCGGCCGCGCGACGCTCGAGCGCGCATTTCGCGTCGCGCTCCGTGAGCTCGAGCTGGCTTCGCGGGTGGAGCTGGCGCTGCCGCGCGTCACCCGCGGGCGGCGCTTTCGAGTGATCGCCGTCGGGAAGGCGGCGCCGTCGATGGCCGCGGGCGCGATCGCGCGACTCGGAGCGTCGATCGAACGATGTCTCGTGGTCGCGCCGGACGGTGCGCCCACCGCCGATCCCGTCGCTGCAGCCAGGCGGGCGGGGATTGCCGATCGGCTCACCGTGCTCCGCGCCTCGCATCCGCTTCCCGATGCGCGCAGCGTTCGCGCCGGGGAAGCCTGTCTCGCGACGGCGCGCTCCGACGAGGGCGTCACGATCGTCGTCCTCGTGTCGGGCGGTGCGTCGGCGCTCGCGTGCGCTCCTTCCGTCGGCGTCCCGCTGCCGACGAAGCGCGCGATCACGCGCGCCATGCTCGAGTCGGGAGCGTCGGTCCAGGAGATCAACGTCGTGCGCAAGCACCTCTCGCGAATCAAGGGCGGAGGCCTCGCGCGCGCGGCGGCACCGAATCCGGTCCTCACGATCGTCGCGAGCGACGTCATCGGCGGCTCGCCGGCAGACGTCGGCTCGGGGCCCTCGGTGCCCGACGCCAGCACGGTGCGAGATGCGCGCCGCTTGCTCCGGACGTTCGCGCCGTCGTGGGCGAGTGTTCCGCTCGTTCGCACGCTCCCTCCCTCGAAGGCCGAGGCGAAGCGACTGGGCGCGAAGGTCGTGCTCGCGCCAGAGGACCTGCCGCATGCCGTCGGGCGTCTGCTCGCCGACGCGGGGGCGACCGTGCGCGTACTTCCGCCCTCGCAGGCGTCCGCGGGGGAGCTGGCCGCGGAGTATGCCGCGCTCGTTCGTCGGGCGGCGCGTGCCGCCGGGAAGGCGCGCGTGTTCCTGCGCGCCGCCGAGCCGTCGATCGTGGTCGAGGCCGGGAGAAGGGAAGGGAACGGCGGCGGCAACGGAGGCCGCTGCACGCACCTCGCCGCCCTGGTCGGTCGGGCGCTCGCCGATGCGAATACCCATCGGCCGGGGTTCGTTCGCTTTGCGGCGCTCGCCTCCGACGGTGTCGACGGTGTCAGCGGAACCGGCGGCGCGATCATCGACTCGCGATTCGTGGGGCGGGTGGAGGCGCGCCTGGGCGCTGGCGCGGTCGACCTTGCGATTGCATCCTTCGACACGGGCACCCTCCATCGCCTGATGGAGACGGCGGTTTCCCTCGCGCCAACAGGCCAGAACCTCGCCGACCTCCACGTGCTCGTCGTTGCGTGAACTTTTTGGCGCGAGCGGCTGTCGGTTCGCTCGTGCCCTATCGAACCCCGTCGAGCGCGACACGGCCGTGAGGATGCAGTTGGGAGGTCTCGTCTTCACCCCCGCGCACCACGACGGCGCCCCGCGCGCCTACGACGTCGACCGTGCGCTTCGGTCGGACGAGTCGACGCGCCCCGAGGACCTCGAGCCGGAAGGGGAGGGCCCAGCGCGACGTCGCTACGTGCGTGACGACCCCGACCAGGGAGTCCTTCGTGGAACGGTGTCCCTCGTGAGGGACGTCACCGACGTCAGCGTGCGCCAGCGTCGGCCGCGGCTTCGCGACTCGGCGCCCTGAGACGCGCTCGCTACGGGGCGGGGCTCGGCGCCTTGGCGCCGGCGTCGGCGGCGGGCGCGCTCGGACGAAGCGAGCTCCATACCGACTGCGCCAGGGCGCAGTTGTTCACGTTGCGCTTCATCGCCGCGCGGGTCTCGGGGTCGCTGACGGGCTGTCCCCCGACGAACTGGAAGTCCGCCTCGGCCGTCTTGCGGAGGCGCGCGATCTCGGCGCCCGTCCGGAGGTTCACGATGAGGACCCGCGCCGGGTGCGGCACCTGCTGGAGGCCCTCCTCCGTGATCGTTCCGGCGTCACCGGACAGCTCACGGGCCTCGGGCACGTCCTCGTCGAGGACGAGCAGGAAGAACTGGGCGCGTTTGATGATGTCGATGGCGAGCGGGATCTCGTCGCGTTTGGCCTTGTCGTACTGCTGCTGGAAGACGCGCAGGCGGTTCTTGTCCTCGGAGGCCTTGACCTCCTTGGTCCAGTCGTCGGTCAGGATGCGCGTGGACGTGTAGGCCTGCCGGAGGTTCCAGGGCTGCTCGGGCGCGGTGCCGGCGTCAGCCTCGCCGCGCGCGAGGGCGACGTTGGGCTCGCGGAGGAGGCAGCCGGTGAAGGCGTCCTTCACGGAGTCCTTGGCGTGCGTCCGCAGCGAGTCGACGTTCCGGGCGTCGTCGACGCGCAGGCGCAGGTAGATGCCGGGAGAGCTCCGGAAATCCATCTTCGCGGCCTCGAGGTCGACCTTGTCGCCGTCGAAGCGTGCCGCGGCGTCGAGGGTGATCTTCTCGAGCTTGTCGCGGAGCGGAAACCACTCGGCGCCGACCGTGGCGACGGCGGCTCGCTGCTGCGAGAGGATCTCGTCCTTCTCGGTGGAGAGCGTCTTGTCGCTGAGCAGGTACGCGAGCACGAGTGTAACGACAACGGCCCCGCCGGCGACGAGCCAGACGGAGCCGGGGATTTTGCCGTATTTCGACTTGCTGCGCTCCGCTCGCGCGGAGTGAACGGCCTTGAGGCCCAGCTCGCGCTTTTCGGTCACGAGCGTACGTGCCCGAAGACTACCGGTTGGTCTTCGGCAGGCTGTTGACCATGAAGCTGACGTTCGGGTAACCCGCGAACGCCGACGTCTGGAAGACGCTCTTCACGACGACCGCCGTGACCTCCTGGTCGATCTGGAGGACGACGACGCCCGGGAAGTCCTTGCCCGGGTGAAGCTGCTTCCAGACCTCGCGCTTGCCCTTCAGGATGTTGAAGAGCTCGTCGATGCGCTGGAGGCGCTTGCTGTCCTCGATGGCGCGGGTGTTACCCGCGGCGTTGCCGTCGACGAGGATGGCGCTGCCGGTGATGGCGACGATGGGCGCGTCGATCATGTCGAGCGTGTTCTCTGCCTGGGGCAGGCGCACGTTCTTGTTGACCGGGGTCTCGCCCGACGCGCTGAACGTCATGAGGAGGAAGACGACGGTAACGACGAGGAAGTCGATCATGCTCGTCAGCGAGAGGCCTGCTGCGAGCGGACGGCCGCCGTGGCCGGTGACCTTCTTGTGCACGAAGTGCAGCTTTACCGAGTGCATCAAGCGCCGGCCGGGCTGGTGAATCGTCATGGCGTGATCCTCAGTTGACCGCGAAGGTAACGTTGAAGGAGGGGACCTGCTCGGCCTTGCCGCCCACGTTGTAGGGCCGGTGGGCCTGGTAGATCGCGTCGATGACGCCGATCAAGTAGACGTAGGCCGTCTCGTTGTCCGTGTGCAGGATCGCCTGATCGAACTTCTTGTCGGTGCCGTCGCGGTGGGTACCCACCGTCTTCCACTCGGCCTCGATCTTCGCGGCGAGCTCCGGATAACGGATGCTCTTCTTGCCGTCCTTGACGATCAGGTTGTCCTTGCGGGGCACGTCGACGGTGCTGATGACCGTTCCCGACTGCTTCCAGATGAGGACGAACTTGTCCGGGGTGCGCATCTCGACGTGGAGCTGCTTCTCGGGCTCGACCTTGTCGGGCTCGACCTCACGCGGCGGTCCGGGCACCTGGGCATCCGCGTTGATGCGGGCCATGTGCGACCACACTGCCGTGATCAGCAGGAACGAGATCGTGACCATGAGGAGGTCGATGAACGGGATCATGTTGATCTCCGAGTCGAGCTTCCGTTTGCCACCACCACCACCGCCGACGTCTACTCCAGCCATTCTCGCGCTCCGAATCCGTGAAGGAAACGGCGGGACTCTACAGAGAGTCCCGCCCTTACATGGCTACTCGAGAGAGAGGAAGGTCTCAGGCCGCGACGGCCGAGAGGTTGACCTTCTGGCGGTTGTTGACGACGAGGTTGAGCACCTGGACGCTCGCCTCGTTGATGTCGTCTTCGATCTGCTGCGTCTTGCCGTTGAGGACGGCGAAGCCGATGAGCGCGATGAGGGCGACGATGAGGCCGAAGGCCGTGCAGTTCATGGCCTCGCTGATACCTTCAGCGAGGATGCGCGCCTTCTGGCTAGGGTCGACCGACTCGCCGGAGACGGCGCCGAAGCTCGTGATCAGGCCGGAGACCGTGCCGAGGAGGCCGGTGAGCATCGCGAGGTTCGCGAGGAGGGCGAGGTAGCCCGTGCGCTTCGCGATGCGGGGGATCTCACGGAGTGCCGCCTCGTCCATCGCCGCCTGGACTTCCTCGTCGGGGCGATTGACCTTCACGAGACCGGCCTGGACGATGCGTGCGAGGGGCGCATTGGCCGCCGAGCACATCTTCACGGCCTTGGCGACGTCACCCGCGAGGATGCACTTCTGCATCGTGGCGAGGAACACGTCCTTGTTGATGGACGATCCGTACAGATAGAGCGCGCGCTCGATGATGATTCCGATGGTGATGATGCTCCAGAGGAGAATCACCGACATCATCACAAGACCGCCCTCTTTGTAGTGCTTCCACAGAGTAGACATGTTCGCTGTTTCCTCGCTGTCCGGGGTCGCCGTTAGCGTCGTTCAGGTCTCGATACGCGCTCGGTAGGTGGGTGCCCGCCAGGTCAAACGCGGCGCGGACGATATCGTCTCGTGCTCGAAAGACGCAAGCCTCCTGAGAAGGAGACCACCGATGCGCGGGAGTCTGACGGTTGAGACCCCCACGCGTCAATAGAGTTTGGGTCTCAACTGCACTTCAACCGACGCTAAAGTTTCGCAGTATCGCGCGGTTGGCTAAACGTGCAGTGTGGCTGTAATGCTCACTTTCCAGATTTGCGATCGAAAGTGGAGCAGATGCAGCGGGCGATCGCTTCCGCGCTTCGCGTCGTTGACTTCGCGTTAACAGCCCGGCTATCGTGCTCCGAGCGATTCGACGGCACCCGCGAAAGGCTGAAAATTCGGCCTCGTTCTCTGATCGAGAGAGATAGCGTGGGGGCTCCGTTTCGTGTTTCGTGTGTTGAGGTTTAGAAAGGAGCATCGGGGATGTTCGTGGCTCTCTTGAGCAGCCTGGGTAACGCCCCGGCGGCAGCGGCCGGTGGTGAGAGTGGAAGCGGCGGTTTCATGGCCGCTTTCAAAGAAAACCCCACCTTCCTTTCGATCAACCTCGTCGTCAGTGCGATCGTCGTCGCGCTCATCGTCGAGCGAGCTGCCTTTCAGCTCTCCAAGTATCGCGTGAACTCGAAAGAGTTCTTCGCGCAGATCAAGAAGCTGGTCACCGCGGGCAACATCGACCGCGCGATCAAGCTTTGCGACGCGGGCGACTACCCGACCTTGCAGCTCGTGAAGGCTGGCCTCACGCACGCCAACAAGGGGCCGGACGAGATCGACGCGGCGATGAGCGAGAAGATCGGCGAGCTGAAGCCCGCGGTCGAGAAGCGCATCGGCTCGCTCTGGTCGCTCGCGAACATCGCGACGCTCGTGGGGCTCCTCGGAACCGTGCTCGGCCTCATCCACACGTTCGGCGCCGTCTCGGCCCCGGGCCTGTCAGCGGCCGATCGCCAGCGCATCCTCGCGAACGGTATCGCAGAGGCCATGTACAACACCGCCATGGGTCTCGGCATCGCCGTCATCTGCATGGTCGCTCACCTGGTCCTCCACCAGCGCTCGAAGAACATCACGCACGATCTCGACGCGACGCAGGAGCGAGTCTTCAACCTCCTCACGATCCAGACGCGTCCGGGCGGTTACTGAGGGGAATTTCGTGGCAGCCGCCGACGAAAAACTCAGCGCAGGACAGCGGAGCAAGATCCGTCGGCTCGCCGCGCCGAAGGAGCTTGCTGCAGACGAAGAGGGCGGCGAGCTCAACATCGTCCCGTTCCTCGACATCGTCATGAACGTCCTGATGTTCGTGCTCGCGACCGTGAGCGTCACGTTCACGGCGACGATCGACACCTTTCCGCCCCGCGCCGGCAGCGGCGCGCGCGCACCGACGACGCCGACGCTGGGCCTCACGGTGCTCGTCGTTCCGGACGGCTTCAGCATGAAGGCACGCGGCGGCAACGTCGCGCCAGGCTGCAGCGACACCGGGCCCGGGATTGCGATCCCGAAGAAGGACAACGACTACGACTACGACGGCCTCAAGGCTTGCGCGACGAAGCTCAAGGGAGCCGCCGCCGAGTTCAAGGACGAGATGGGCGTGACGATCAGCGGTAACCCATCGATCCCGTACCAGGTGATCATCGGGACGATGGACGCCGTGCGCAAGAACGCCGCCGGTGACGACCTGTTTCCCGAAGTCTCCTTCGGCATCGCGCGGTAGCTCGAGGCAGACATGGCAAACGTCCCTCCGCACAATCCTTCTGGTGGCGCTCCCCCCGGCGGCGCGCCGCCTGGCGGCCCGCCCAAGCCGATGGTGAGGCAGAAGCCCGCCAGCATGGCGGTCTACAAGCGCATGCTCCGCAAGGAGATCAAGAAGCGCCACGTCGAGCACGAGGCGAACTTCCTCAACATCACCGCCATGCTCGACATGATGACGATCATCCTCGTCTTCTTGCTCAAGAGCATGAGCTCGTCGTCGGCGTCGCTCCCGCAGTCCGCCGACCTCACGATGCCGAAGAGCGTGCTGACGACGGAGGCCTCGCAGGAGGGCGTCGCGGTCCTCATCTCGCGCAGCCAGATCGTCGTCGACGACAACACGGTCTGCGCGGTCCCGACCGACGCGACCCACGGCGTCGAAGCCAAGTACAAGCGCAGCGGCCCGACCGACCTGTACATCGTGCCCCTCGCCAATGCCCTCCAGGGCTGGCGTGAGCGCGATCGTCAGGTTCGTCTCGCGACCGGCAAGGATCCGAGCGCCAGCGAGGCGATCGTCATCGCCGACTCCAACACTCCGTATCGCTTGCTCGTCGAGGTGCTCTTCACGCTCGGTCAGTCCGAGTTCGCGAAGTTCCACCTCATGGTTCTCCAGTCTTCAAAAAAATAGAGCGAGCGCGAAGCGCGCCCGCTCTATTTCCTTCTCGCGAGCCAGGCGTGAAATAGGCGCCGTTCGCCGAAGGCGAATCACGCCGGGCAGGTCACGCGAGGGGGAGGCTCACGCGAAGCGTGAGGGGCGTAGCCCCACCTGACTAAGGGGCGATGCAGGTGACGCCGAGGTAGCAGCACTTCGACGCCGCGCAGGGGCACGGGACCGGGCTCGACTGATTCGAGACCTCGAACTGGTAGATGATGAGCTTCAGCGGGTCGCTGATGTCACACGAGGGACCGACGCCGCCAGAGCTGCTCGACGAGGTCGAGCTGCCCGAGGAGCCCGACGAGCCCGAGCTGCCCGAGCTGCCCGAGGACCCCGACGTGCCGCTGGCGCCGCTCGACGAGGTCGTCGAGCCGGTGTCCGGCTTGGCGGAGTCCGTGGTCCCGGCGTCGACCGGCGTGGGAAGCGACTTGGGCGGAAGCTTCGTGCTGTTGTCCTCGGGCGTGGGGTCCGCCGACTTCGTCTCCTCCGTCGTCGCGCCGAGGCCTTCGTCGGGCGACGTTGCGCACGCGGAGATGAGGGCAACCAGCGACAGGGCAGCAACCGGGATGAGGGCAAAGCGACGCATGGCGGGTACACTAGCAGCGGAGCTTTGTATGGCGCTCGCATGTCTCCATGGAGAGACGCTCAGGTGACTCCTACGTGTAACCACTTCTCCGAGAACACCGTTCTTCCCGGTCTTTCAGCGCCTTACAGGGACGGTCCAGGGCACGGTGATACAGTGTAAAATGAGGCCTCGCGTCGACTTCTCCCTGCCGGAGGTGCGCCGGATTGCCCTCGGTGCGCAGGCCCTTGACGCGCCGCGTCCACGGTCGAGGTCCGCCGCCTCGCTCCTCCGGACGGTCGATCGCCTGGGCGTCCTGCAGATCGACGCCGTGAACGTCCTCGCCCGCGCCCACTACGTGCCGCTCTTCAGTCGCCACGGCGTCTACGACACAGGACGCCTCGATGCGGCCGCGTATGGCCCATCGCGCACGCTCTTCGAGTACTGGGGCCATCAGGCGTCCCTTCTCCCCGTCTCCCTCCAGCCGCTCTTCCGCTGGCGAATGGAGCGCGCGGCCTCGCTCGAGCAGATCTACGGCGGCCTCGCCCGCTTCGTTCGCGAGCGCCGCAGCTACGTCGACCGCGTGCTCGCCGAGGTCGCCGCGCGCGGCCCGCTCCGCGCGAGCGAGCTAACGTCGTCGACGCCGCGGCGTCAGGGCGCGAACGGCGGCTGGTGGGGGTGGAGCGACGCCAAGCGCGCGCTCGAGTTCCTCTTCTGGGCCGGCAAGGTCACGACGAGCGGCCGCAAGAATTTCGAGCGCGTCTACGACCTCACCGAGCGCGTCCTCCCGCCCGACGTCGTCGCGGCCCCGACGCCCTCGCTCGCTGACGCCCACCGCGAGCTCGTCCGTATCTCGAGTCGTGCGCTCGGGATCGGAACCGACGACGATCTCGCCGACTACTTCCGCCTCCGCCTGGGCGACGTTCGCCCGCGCATTGCGGAGCTCGTCGAGGAGAAGGTCCTCGTGCCCGTGCGCATCGCTGGGATCGCGAAGCTGGCGTATCTCGCCGTCGGTGCAGCCTTTCCACGTGCCGCGACCGGGCGGGCCATTCTCTCGCCGTTCGACCCGCTCGTCTGGCATCGCGCGCGCACGCATCGCCTCTTCGGGTTCCACTACCGCATCGAGATCTACACGCCGGAGCACCTGCGCGAGCACGGCTACTACGTGCTGCCGTTCCTCGACGGCGATACGCTCGCGGCGCGCGTCGATCTCAAGGCCGCTCGCGACGCGAGCACGCTCCTCGTGCAGGCCGTGCACCTCGAGCCAGGCTCCGACATGAAGAAGACCGCGGCCTCGCTCGCCGCCGAGCTGCGCGACGTCGCGAGCTGGCTCGGCCTCGAGACGATCGAGGTGACACGAAAGGGCTCGCTCGCGAAGGCCCTCGCCGGGGCCGTTCGCACGCTCACATGCTCGTGAGCAGGCCGGTCGTTCGCGCAGGCGAGACGTAGTAGCGCCGCATCGAGACGTTCATCAGGAGGCCGATGCCCATCATGATCGTGAGCACGCTCGAGCCTCCGGCAGAGAAGAGCGGGAGCGTCACGCCGACGACCGGAAGGATGCCCGTGACCATGCCGAGGTTGAAGAACGCGTGCCAGAAGATGAGCGAGCCGACGCCGATCGCGAGCACGGCGCCGAAGCGGTCCTTTGCCGTGGCCGCGATGCGCACCGCCCAGAGGACGAGGAACGCGTAGAGGCCGACGAGCACGGCGCAGCCCAGAAAACCCCAGTCCTCGGCGAAGACGGCGAAGGGAAAGTCCGAGTGCTGGTCGGGAAGGAACAGGAACTGGTTCTGCGTCCCGCGCATGAACCCCTGGCCCGTCCAGCCGCCCGCGCCGATCGCGACGCGCGCGTGGTGCGCATGCCAACCCGAACCGAGGATGTTCGCCTCGGGGTTCATGAACACGAGGATGCGCTGCTTCTGGTAGTCGCGAAGCACGTACGTCCAGAGGAGCGGAGCGGCGATGCCGCCGCTGATCACGAGGGTGACGAGGCTCTGCCAGCGGATCTTCGTGAGCAGGCAGATCGTCACGAAGATGAGGCTCAGGATGAGCGCCGTTCCGAGGTCGGGCTGCTTGAGGATCAGCACCATCGGCACCGCCGTGAGCACGGCGGGGATGAGCAGATCCTTCAGGGAGCGCTCCTCCGTCTTCGGGTCGTCGTGCAGGTACTTCGCGAGCGCGATGATCATGAATAGTTTCATGAACTCGCTCGGCTGGAAGCTAAAGCTTCCGATCGAGATCCACCGTGAGCTTCCTCGGATGTCCTTGCCGAGGATGAACACCAGGAGGAGCAAGACGATACCGACCCCGTACAGCACGTAGCCGAGGCGCTCGTAGTGGCGGTAGTCGATCACCGTGACGACGGCGCCGAGGATGCCGCCCAGCACGAGCCAGTACACCTGCTGGATGTAGATCTCGGAGAGCGCGGCGCGCGACACGCTCGTTGCAGAGTACAAGTTGATGACGCCGATGACCGCAAGCGCGGCGGCGGTGAGGAAGAGCGCCCAGTCGAAGTTGTCGCGCGGCATTCCGAAGAAGCGCGCTTGATCGCGGCGCCTCACGGTGCACCGGGGGGCGGCGGGGGATCCTCGGGGCGTCCTTGCGGTGGCATCGCGAGCGGATCGTCGACGGCAGGGAGCCCGTCCGGACCGAGGGCAGGGCCCGGCGCCGCTCCGCCCGCGGGCTTGGCGACCCCCGCGTCGGTGGTCCCCTTCACGTCCTTCGGCGCAGCGCCCTTCGCGGAGGGCTTCTGCCTCGAGGCCGCGAGCCGCTGGTACTCCTTCACGATCTGCATCGCGATCGGGGCCGCGACGGTCGGACCGGAGCCTCCGTGCTCGACGAGGACAACGACGGCGATCTCCGGCGCCTTCGCCGGCGAATACGCCGCGAACCACGCGTGGTCGCGGGCGAGGTACCAGGCCTTCTTCGGCTCGTCACCGCCGGTGTTCACGTAGCCGGTCTGGGCCGTGCCCGTCTTGCCGGCCACGTCGAGCGCCGCATCGCGTACCGGGAACGCGGTTCCCTTGCTGTCGTTCACGACCGCGGCGAGCGCCTCGTTGACTCGCGCCAGGTTCTCCGGCGCGACCTTCGCCTTCTGGCGGACGCGCGGAGGGAAGTCCTGGACCACGTCGCCGTTCGTCGTCTCGACGGCGCGCACGAGCTGCGGCGAGTACACCGTGCCGCCGTTCGCGATCGCGGCGTACGCGAGGGCGAGCTGCAGCGGGGTCACCGTCGTCGCGCCCTGGCCGATCGACGTGTTGAGCGTGAAGCCGATGCGGAACTGGCCCTTGTACCGGAGCGCGTACCAGGACCGCGTCGGGATGCGGCCCGGCGACTCCGGGTTCACGCCGATACCCGTCTTCTGGCCCAGGCCGAACTCGGTGGCGATGCGCGCGATGCGGTCCATACCGACCGACTCGGCGAGCTTGAAGAAGTAGATGTTGCACGACTCCGCGATGGCATCGCGCATGTCGACGCGCCCGTGGACGTGCGTGCAGTGGAAGATGCGGCGGCCGAACGAGAGGTACCCGTCGCAGCGCTCGTGCTCGCTCGGGTCGACGATCTTGTCCTCGAGGGCCGCGAGCGCGCTGAACGGCTTGAACGTGGAGCCGGGCTGGAAGGCGCCGCTCGTCGTCTTGTCGAGCATCGGACGGAGCGAGTCCGTGTAGAGCTTGTTGAAGCTCTCGCGGATGCGGTCGCGTCCGGCGCCGCCGGAGAGATCGTTCGGGTCGAAGTCCGGCTTGCTGTACATCGCGAGCAGGCGGCCGGTGCGCACGTCGACCACGACAGCCGAGCCGGCTGCATGCGGACGCATCGCGCGCTCGATCGACTGGACGAGATCGATGTCGATGGTGAGACGGAGGTCGCGACCCGAGAGCGGCTCTTGCCGCGACGGCGCATCGAGCAGGCGTTCGGCCTCGGGCCCCGTGCGATAGCGCCCGCGCGCGTCGACCACGCGCTTCTCCCAGCCGCGCTGCCCGCGCAGGTAGCTCTCCCACGAGCGCTCGACGCCCGTCGCGCCGATGACGTCGCCCGGGTCGTAGCCCAGCGGGTTCGCCTTCTGGCGCTCCTCGGCGGTCATGTTCTCCCAGCCCGGCGGGCGGAAGCGAGCGAGCGTCTCGGCGTCGATCTCGGCGGTGTACCCGATCGAGTGCGAGGCGAGGTGCTTGTACGGGTAATAGCGGATCGGCTGGCTCACCACCTCGCAGCCGGGGAGCTCGGAGGCATGCTGCTTCAGCTCGGCGACGATGTCGCGCGAGAGATCCTCACGGACGAGGATGGCGCGCCAGCAGGGCGAGCGGTCCTCGTCGGTCGTGCAGGCGTCCTTGATGCGAGCGGTGAGCCGCGTGCGCTCGTCCGGATTGAGCCGGAGCGTGTCGGCGATGCGGTTCCACGAGTCGACCTCGTCACTGATCGCCACGATCGCGCGATTCGGCTTTTGCGGCCGCGCGCTCGGCATCACGCGGCCCGGAACGATGAGCACGTTGAAGGACGGACGGCTCGAGGCGAGCACGCGCCCCTGCGAGTCGCGGACGATGCCGCGCGTCGTCGGGATCGTGACGCGACGGATGACGTTCTCGTGTGCCGTCTGCGCGTACTCGGCGCCCTTGACGACCTGCAGCTGGAAGAGCCGCACGCCGACGGCGCCGAACGCGAGGAAGGCAACGAGCGCCATCCAGCGATACCGCTTTCGGAACTCGCTGACGTCCGACCGAGGGACGAGGAACGCGCTCACGCGCGGCCTCCTGTCTCCTTCGGCGACCCCGACATCGTCGCCTGATGGATGCGCTGCGCGAGCCGGAAGACGAGCGGCGCAACCGCGCCCGTCGCGAGCACGTGCGGCAGCGCCATCAGGTAGAGAGCACGCGGCACCCATGCGTCGCGGCCGAAGATCGCGAGGAGCACGAGGATCATGACGCTGTGCACGAGCGTGAATGCCAGCGCGAGGCCGAGCTGCATCAGCATCGTCTGCGCGGCGAGCCGGACTCCTGCGGCACGCGCGAGGATGTAGATCGCGACGTACGTGGACGTGTAGAGCCCGATCGGCGCCACACCGACGAGGTCGGTGAGGTAGCCCAGCGCGAACGCGACGCAAGCCCCGCGCACGAGCGAATACTCGTGCACGCCCATGAAGAGGATGAGCGGCAGGACGAGCGACGGGACGAGCCCGGGCACCGTGAGATCGTGGTTCGACCGCACCATCCACCCGATGCCGCGGAGCGTGACGCCGATGATGCGGAACAGGTTCGATTGCACGAGCAGCAGGAGAACGCCGGCGATGAAGAACGCGGTGTTCCTCACTTGCCGCCTCCCTGCTTGGCGTTGGCCGTCGGCTTGGTCGAGGGCGTGTGGCCGGGGGGCGTGTCCTCGTCCGCCGCGGGGCCGACCAGGATGAGCACCGCGTCGAGGCGCGAGAAGTTCACGGTCGGCGTGGCCTCGATCTCCTGATCGCGGCCGGGCTCGCGCTTGACGACCTTGGAGACGCGCGCGACGGGCAGGCCCTTGGGGAACCACTTGCCCTTGCCGCTCGTGACGAGGAGATCTCCGATCTCCACCTCGTCGCGCGGGTCGACGTTCTCGACCTTGCACGAGTACTTCGACGGGTCGCCGGTGCCGCGGACGAAGCCGCGCGCCTGCGTGCGCTCGTCGATGACGTCGATGCCGAAGGCGGCGTCGACCGAGAGCTGGACGTCGATCGCGTCGCCGGCGACGCGGAGAACCGAGCCCACGACGCCGTCCGGGCTGACGACGGGCATGTGCGGGCGGATGTTCCGCGAGCCGCGGTCGAGGACGACGCGAGTGACGCGGAAGAACTCGGTGAAGTCCTTGCCGACGACCTGGGCGCTCACGAGATCGCCGGGCAGCGACTCGCGGAGCTGGAGGAGCCGCCGCAGCTCGCGGTTCTCGGTCTCCTTCTGCTCGAGGCGATGGACCTGATCGCGAAGGCGCGCGTTCTCGTAGCCGAGCTGCTCGTTGTCGGACTTCACGTCGACGAGATAGACGTAGCTCTCCCAGAGGTTCGAGACGCCGCGCGCGAGGCTCGAGGCGGCGAACTCCACGGGCGCGCTGATGCGGAGGACGGCCTTGTCGAGCCCGTTGAGGTTCTCCGGGCGCCGCATGTTGGCGCGGAGAAAGAAGAACGGGACGGCAAGGAGGATGATGACGATCCCCACGTCGCGGTACCGCTTGTACGCAGTCACAGGTACTACTCCGAAAGTCGCGAGTCGGCCCTCAGCCGATCGTGACCTCCTTCAAGAGCTCCATGTGGTCGAGCGCTTTGCCGCTGCCGAGAACGACCGCGCTGATCGGGTCGTCACAGACCATGACGGGGAGGCCCGTCTCCTCGCGGAGGAGGACGTCGATGTTCTTGAGGAGAGCGCCGCCGCCGGTGAGCACGATGCCCTTGTCGACGATGTCGGCCGCGAGCTCGGGGGGCGTCTTCTCGAGCGCGAGGAGGACGGCCTCGACGATCGCGTTGGTGGGTTCGGCGAGGGCCTCGCGGATCTCGTCCGAGTTGACGACGACCGTCTTCGGGATACCGGCGACGAGGTCGCGGCCCTTCACCTCGGTCGTGAGCTGCTGCTCGAGGGGGTAGGCGTTGCCGACCTCCATCTTGATGCGCTCGGCTGTCTGCTCGCCGATGGCGAGGTTGTACTTCCGCTTCAGGTAGGCCTGGATGGCCTCGTCCATCTTGTCGCCGCCGACGCGGACCGACTGCGAGTAGACGATGCCGGCGAGGGAGATGACGGCGACCTCGCTCGTGCCTCCGCCGATGTCGACGACCATGTTGCCGGACGGCTCGGTGATGGGGAGGCCGGCGCCGATGGCCGCGGCCATGGGCTCCTCGATCAGGTAGACCTCGCGGGCGCCGGCGCCTTCGGCCGACTCCTTCACCGCGCGCTTCTCGACCTCGGTGATGCCGAAGGGGACGCAGATGATGATGCGCGGCTTCACGAGCGTGCGGCGGTTGTGCGCGCGCGCGATGAAGTACCGCAGCATGGCCTCGGTGATCTCGAAGTCGGCGATGACGCCGTCTCGGAGGGGCCGGACCGCCTTGATGTTGCCGGGCGTGCGCCCGAGCATCTCCTTGGCCTCGCGGCCGACGGCGAGGACCTTGTTGCCACCCCGCGCATCCTTCTGGACGGCGACGACGGAGGGCTCGCAGGACACGATGCCCTTGCCCTTCACGTAGATGAGCGTGTTGGCCGTCCCGAGATCGATCGCGAGATCGTTCGAGAACAGGCCGTGGAGCCAGTCGAAGATCATCGGTTGCTCTTGGTGGGGGTCAGCAAGGGGAGGCTTATTTTCCGAGGTCCCGTGCGGGTTACCTCAGGAAGGCGGCCTTCTTAGCACAGGGGGCCCGCGCGTCTACCCGCGGGGCTCCGCCCCTCGCTTTGCGAGGCTCCCCGGGAGGCGACCTGCCCGGCGGGATTCGCCTGCGGCGACCGGCGCTTCGCGCCGAAGACCCGCCTGAGGCCCCCCCCCGCGACAAAACGGGCAAAACCCGCTCAGACCTTCCGGCCTGGCGGGCTTCACACGAAGCGAAGCGCTCGAACGGGCTATCAGCCCTTCGAGATCTTCCCTTCCTTGTGCGGGAAGTGCTTGCGGCAGACGGGGCAGAACTTCTTGATCTCGAACTTCTCCGCCATCGTGCGCTTGTTCTTCGTGGTCACGTAGTTGGCGCGATTGCAGTTCGCACAGCTCATCTTGATGATGTCACGCATATTTTTGCTCCGCCGCTACGAACCGAGGCGCCTGAAAGCGGCTGGCCATAGTGGGCAGTGAGACGGGCGAACTTAGTCGCCCCGCCATGGAAGTCAACACTCGTAAAACACCGCGAAAAACTGGGTGCAGGCTGGGTTGAGACCAAGCGGTGCCAAGGAGCGGAGCGAGACGTACTTCTGTACGTCGCAGCGACGCGACGCAGGCAGCGCGCAGGGATCGCCCCAGGATGCGCTCAGTTTTAGTCGTCGTCTTTGTCGGGGAGGGCCGAGGTGCGCCAGTCGAAGTCCTCGCCACCTCCAGCGCCGCGGTCGCGCTTGCCGCCGCCGGTCTTCTTCTTCGGCGGCCCGCCCTCGCCACCACCATCGGTGGCGGGACCCTTGCGACGACGATCGTCGAACGTCTTGCGCGATGCCGGAAGCGCATTGGGACCAAAGCCGGGAGGGGGAGGAGCGAAGCCGCCACCGCCACCGCCGCCGCTGTATCCACCGCCGCCGCCGCCACCGGCGTAGCCGCCGCCGCCACCGCCGCTGCCCGCGTAACCGCCGCCCGCGGGCCGCTCACCCTTGGGATGAGCGATGTTCACGATCAGGCGCCGGCCGCGCATGTCGGCCGTCTTGAGCTGCTCCGAGGCGGTCTTGGCCGTCTCCGAGCTCGACATGGTCACGAAGCCGAAGCCGCGCTTGCGGCCGTCCGGATCCATGGGGAGATGAACGCGCACGACGCTTCCGTCGCCACAGACACCGTTGATGAGCGTTTCGACTTCCTGGGTCGTGATGTCGTACGGCAAGTTGCCGACGTACAGCGTGCGATCAGGAGCTTGGGGCGGGCCGCCGCGAGGCGGGCCGCCAAAGCCACCTGCAGGCGCAGCTGCGCTCATGGGCCCGGAACGTGGTCCAGTCGACGACAGCGGGCCGCGCTCACCCGGACGGGGAGGCTCCTGCTGGAATGGCCGCACGGAGATCGAACGACCCCCCTGCAGCGATCCATCGAGTGAATCGCGTGCCGCCTGCGCTTCGGCAGGGGACGACATCGTTACGAATCCAAAACCACGCGGACGACCCGTCGTACGATCTTTCGGGAGACTTACGCTGACGACCTTGCCGCCCGTAGCCTCGAAGACCGTCTTGAGCACATCTTCCGAAACGCTGTCTGGGAGCCCCGCTACGAATAGCTTCGCATCCTCGTTCTGACCCACCATGCCGTTAACCCTACATACCTCCGGTACTGCGTATGGACCTCGACCACGACGGACGGGGCCCCGCGAAAGCACACGATATCCCTTAGCCGCCGGCCGTCAACCGACCCGTTGGGGGGAAGTGTCGGAAGTTCCCTCATCCGAGACGCTTTCCACTGAGGTTTTCCCTGTTTCCGGCTCCGTCCCGGGCAGAACACGGCGCGCGGGAATCGTGAAAGTGAACGTCGATCCGCGGCCGACCTCGCTCTCGACCCAGGCTCTTCCGCCGTGGCTCTCCGCGATGTGCTTCACCAGCGCGAGGCCGATGCCGCTGCCGCGCACGGGGGATCGGCCCTTTTCGGCCGCTTTTTCCTCACGGGAGCCGGGGAGCCTCACGAACCGCTCGAAGATGCGCTGACGCTCCTCCGGCGGGACGCCTGGGCCCTGGTCGCCGACCTGGACCTTCACTCCGCCGTCGTGACCGCATGCGCGGACGGTGATGGTCTCGCCGCCCGGCGCGTACTTGAGCGCGTTGTCGACGAGGTTGATGACCGCGAGCTGGATGGCGCGCTCGTCGATGCGTGCGCGCGGGAGCGAAGGCGCGACCTCGAGCACGAGCTTCACGCCCTCGCGCTCGGCACGGTAGCGGTAGACGTTCGCGGCTCGCGTGACGGCGTCGCCGACGTCGCCCTCGATGAACTCGTAGCTCCCACGGCCGCGCTCGAGCCGCGCGAAGTCGAGGACGTTCTCGATGAGCGCGGAGAGCCGCTCGCTCTCGCGCACGATGATGTCGAGGTACTCCTGTTTCTTCGCGTCGGATGCGACGCGCCCCGACTGGAGCATCTCGGCGAACATGCGGACGAGCGCGAGCGGTGTCTTCAGCTCGTGGCTCACGTTCGCGACGAACTCGCTCTTCAGCGCCGAGATTTTTCGTTCCTTCTCGGCGACGAGCACGATCGCGATCGCCCCCACCACGATGACGATGCACGAGAGGCTCACCATCGTGATCTCGAGCAAGCGGCGGTTCTGCACGCGCGATGCGAGCTCCTCGCTCGCGAGCGGTGAGACCTGCACGCGCCAGTTGTAGAGCGTCGTCGGGAAGCGGACGCCGACCGTGAACTCACCGGAGCGCAGGGGGGGGCCGTAGATGATGCGGCCTTCCTCGTCGACGACGTTCACGCGGCTCGCGGCGCTGCTGCGCGGCGGAGCGGGGGTGCCGCCCGGTGTCGCGGGGTCCGCGTACATCATCGGCAGCGTCTCGCGCACGATGCGCCCGATGTCGTGCCACGCGACGACGACATAGCGACGCCCCTCGTGGATGCGCTGCCAGTAGCTGAGCAGGTAGCTCTGCTGCGCATACTCGCGATGCAGGTGGCGGAGCTCGTCGGGCGCCTGCACGCCGAGCTCCATGTCGCCGAGCATGCGATCGACGAGGAGCCTGCGGAAGCTCTCCTCCTCGGCCAGCGCGCCGGTCGCTCGGGAGGCGAAGGCGAGCACGGTGCGGCTCTCGTCGAGGATGAGGATCGCGCGGACGCTGGGCGTCTCGCGCTGCGCGGTGGGGAGCCAGCGCTCGGCGAGCACCTCGAAGCGTGCCGGGTCCGCGACCGCCATCACGACGTTGTCCTGATCGATGATCTGCCGGTCGACACGGCTCGCCTTCTCGGTGGCGAGGCCGAGCGTCGCCTCGAGGACGGATTGCTGGCGGAGCGTGTCGATCTGGAGCGTCGTGCGAAACGTGAAGTAGGCAAGGATGCCCACGGCCGCCACGACCAGCGGCAGCAGCACGAATTGCTTCAGACGTCCGCGCCAGCGCGACATTCGCGCCGAGCGTAGCACCGAGGCTCAGCCGGCAGCGAATGACGGCTCGGGACGAGGTCTCAGCGCGCGGTTGCCGCGGAGTGGATGCGCTCGCGATCGAGCACGATGCCACGCGAGCCGAGGTACTCGGCGTACTGCTCCGCGATGTACGTCATCGCGTTGCCCTCGTCCTCGGTGAAGGGCATTCCGTCGAGCGGGTTGATGATCTCGAGGCAGCCGAGGGCGCGACCCGCCTGCATGATCGGCGCGGCAATCAGGCTCCGCGCGCCGTTCAGCTGGCGATAGCGGTCGCTCCCCGCCGCCGACGCGTTCGGCACGACGAGCGCGCGGCGCTTCCGGGCGGCCTCGCGGAGGATCTCGTCGGTCTCGGGCGCGCGCATCGTGAGGAGCTTTTGCATCTCCTTGCCACGCGTGCAGGCGACGACCCACTCGCGCTTCTCGATGTCGAAGAAGTGGATGATCGCCGCGCGCGAAGGCAGGACCTCGGTCGCGAGCGCGAGGCAGAACTGACCCCCGTCGAGCGCGTCGCGCAGGAAGTGGAGATCGTGCATCGACTCGAAGAGCGAGGTGATGAGCTCGTCGCCCGAGATGCGGCCGCGAACGAAGCGCCCCGAAGGGGTCTTCACCATGCCGCCGTCGGGCGGAGGCTGCGACGGATGCTTGGCCTCGGCGAACGTCGGCTCCGGCGGAGCCGCAGGGGTGAACGCGGGCTGCGCCGCGGGCGGGGGAGCTTGCTGCGGCACCGGGAAGACCGGCTGCGCTTGCGGTATGGGCGCCGCCTGCACGGGCACGTGCTGGCCGGGCTGCTGCGGGATGTACTGCGGCTCCTGCTGGGCTTGCTGCACCGCCTGCTGGGCTTGCTGCACCGCCTGCTGCGCTTGCGCTGTCTGCTGCGGCGAGAGCGGCTGCGTGGTGCTGCCGGTCGGAGGACCTTGAACGGCCTGCGGGGCAGCGACCGGCGCTGCGACCACGGACGCTGCGACGACCTGCGGGGGCGCGGGGGGAGGCGCGGGGGCTGCCACGGGGGCGACCTGCACGGCCGGCACGGGCTGAGGCGCAAGCGCGCCCGGGTCCATCG